>Ga0070713_100003183_pt1 | contig 10804 bp, 6 predicted proteins | sample LARL82metaG_FD_65465 | JGI IMG/M metagenome (GOLD analysis project Ga0070713, IMG submission 65465) | Corn, switchgrass and miscanthus rhizosphere microbial communities from Kellogg Biological Station, Michigan, USA - LAR L8-2 metaG | ecosystem: Host-associated > Plants > Roots > Rhizosphere ... | reverse complement strand
CTCGGCCTCGCCCTCGGCAGCGTCACCGGGCTGCGCGCGATCGCCGTCGGCGACGCCGTCAGCTTCCTGATCGCCGCGGCCCTGCTCGCGGCCTGGCGCCCGGCCCGCACCGGCCGGGAGGCGGACCGCGAAGACGACGCCGGGCCGCGGCAGGGTGACGAGGGCGGGCCCGGCGGGCCCGGCCGCGAGGGGTACCTCGCCGTGCTGCGCGACCGGCGCTACGGCCTGCTGATCGCGGTGAACTGCACCCTGGTGTTCGCCCAGATGCTCATCAAGGTGCTGCTCGCCGTCTACGTGGTCCAGGCGCTGCGCCGCGGGGCCTGGATCGCCGGCGTGCTGATCGTGACCGCCACCGTGCAGATCGCGCTGACCCAGAACGCGGTGACCCGGTGGCTCGAGCCCTACCGCCGCCCCCGGGCGGTCGCCGCGGCCTCCGTGCTCGACGCCGTCGCCTTCGGCCTGTTCGCGCTGCTCTACGTCGCGCCGGGTGCGCTCGTCGTGGCCGGGCTCGTGCTCGCGATGGCGGTGTTCACGATCGGCGAGGAGGCCGGCTTCCCCGCCATGGACAGCCTGAGCGTGTCGATGGCGCCGGCGCACATCCGCGGCCGCTATCTCGCCGTCTTCCAGCTCTCCTGGACCCTCGGCGAGGTCGTCGCGCCCGGCGTGCTGACCCTCCTGCTCGCCGCGCAGGCCGTCGCCCCGATGCTGTTCCTGCTCGCCCTGAGCCTGCTGGCCCTTCCGCTGCTCGCCGTGCTGGAACGGACAAGCCCCTCACTTCGAACCGAGACACCGGGAGTGCTGTGAAGACCGTCGTAGTGATCTCGTCCCGCGGCTTCGGCGTCCTGCGGCACGACCTGCTCGCCGACCCGGATGCGTTCCGGTTCGTCGGCATCTTCTCCGAGCGCGACGTCGTCAACGTCTCGGCGGCCGACCGCGAGCACTTCCACCAGATCCACACGGTGCCCTGCGCGCTGGCCGACCCGCTGGCGATCGAGACCTCGATCATCGACGTCGCGGCCGCCCGGGAGATCCTGCGCGACCTGGTCGCCGAGGCCGGGCCGGGCAAGCTGACCGTGCACTGTTACGACGAGCGCAACCTGCTCGTCGCCGCCGAGCTGCGCGAGGACTTCGGCCTGCCCGGGCCGACCCGCGCGCAGATCCTGCCCTATCGCGACAAGTGCCTGATGAAGGAGCGGCTGGCCGGCACCGGGCTGCGGGTGCCGCGGTTCGGCCGCTTCGACGACGTGGCGTTCCGGGATGATCCGGCCGGCTGCTTCGAGGCCATCGTCGCGCGGGTGGGGCTGCCGTTCGTGCTCAAGCCGGTGGACGCGAACTCGGCCGACGGCGTGCACAAGGTGTTCTCGGCCGAGCAGTTCGCCGCGCTGCCGGGCGGCCTGGCCCGCGGCTACGACTACGAGTACGAAGAGTACGTCGAGGGCACCATGTACAGCGTCAACCTGGTGTCGCAGGGCGGCCGGACGGTCTTCGGCGGGGTGACCGAGTACCTGGTCAACTCGACCGAGGTGCAGAACGGCCGGGTCAACGCGGACATCAACCTGATCGACACCGACCCGCGCGTGCCGCGGATGATCGAGTTCGCCGAGACGGCGCTGGACGCGCTGGGCCGGCTCGACGGCGCGACCCATCTGGAGCTGTTCGAGACGGCGTCGGACGACCTGGTCTTCCTGGAGGTCGGCGCCCGCTTCAAGGGCCTGGCCGGGCTGGCGGCGATGCAGCGCAACTACGGCGTGGCGCTGCTCAACCTGGCGCTGGAGATCGAGGCCGGGGTGCCGAGCCGACCGTGGGACGAGGAGCAGGTCTACTGCTTCGACGGCGTCGTGCCGAAGCGGTTCGGCGTCGTCGCGGACCTGGTCGAGCCGCAGCTGGAGAGCGAGTACTCGATCACCTGGAAGCTGGCGGCGGGCGAGGAGATCGGGCGCGGCGCCTCGCTCATGGACAACGGCGGCCTGTTCCTGGTCTGGAACAAGGACTACGAGGTGCTGTACCGCGACTTCAAGCGGCTGGCCGACTACCAGCCGGTCCGGTATCAGGACTAGGGCGTGTTTTCAAAGGAGCAGGCCGCGGTGCGTACGGACGGCCGCACGCGGGCGAGGTGGAAACGCGCGCCGCGCGCGGCGCCGGAGACCGCCGACATGGAGCGCGTGCGCGGCGCGGTGTCCGGCATCGTCGAGTCGCCGCGGCTGGACGCCTGGCTGCTCGAGCTTCCGGACCCGATCCTGATCGCGGTCGCCGCGCCGCTGGAGATGCTGGCGTTCCAGTACCACCTCGAGCCGCCGAGCGACCGGCACCTGGTGCGGGCGGCGCGCGTGGCCTGCGAGGCGGTCGAGTCGGATCTGGGGGACTGTCCGGCCGACTTCGCCGAGGCCTTCCGCGGGCTCGGCCGCGCCGTCGCCGGCTGACCGCCGCGGCGCAATAGCCTGGTGGCGGCTTTCGACGGAGAGGGGCGACGATGAGCACTGCGACGCCGGCTGCCGCTGCGGGACCGGCAGCAGCCGGGGTGGCGACGGCAGTCGATCCGGGCGCTGTGGATTCGGGCGCTGTCGGATCGGGCGGTCCGGGGCGTGGCGAGGCACCGACGCCGTACTCGGGCGGATGGCTCGAGCGGGCGAGCGCCTCGCGGATCGATCCCTCGTGGGTGCTAGCTCGGCTGAGTGAGCCGCGCCGCCGCGTGCTCCCTCTGTGGCGGGACCGCTGCCTCGTCTCCGCCGGGACGCCGCTCGCGCTCGCGGGCCCCGAGGCCGGACCTGTGCTCGAGGCCGCCGGGGAGCCGGTCTTCCTCGGGCTCGACGGCGACGAGCCGGTGTTCACGGTGGACCTCTCCGCCCTTGACCTGCCGCAATGCCTCGCCCTCGCGGGCGCCGAGGACGCCGCCGAGGTCCGCGCCCTCGTCTCGGGACTCTCGCCCGCCGACGCCTCCGTGCTCGCCTACGCGCGCGGGGTGCTGTGCTGGCACCGCAATCAGCGGTTCTGCGGGACCTGCGGCGCCCGTACCGAACCCCGGCACGGCGGCCACATGCGCCAGTGCGCCGGCGAGTCCTGCGCCAGGCAATGGTTCCCCAGGATCGAGCCGGCCGTGCTCGTGCTGGTCGAGGCGCCGGCCGGCCCGGGGAGCCCCGCGCGCTGCCTGCTGGCGCGCCACCACACATCGGCGGCCGACTCGTACTCCACGGTCGCGGGCTTCGTCGAGGTCGGCGAGAGCCTGGAGGACGCGGTGCGCCGAGAGGTCGCCGAGGAGACGGGCGTCCAGGTGGGCGCGGTCGCCTACAAGACCTCACAGGCCTGGCCCTTCCCGGCCGGGATCATGCTGGCCTTCCGGGCCACCGCGCTCTCGGACGCGATCGCGGTGGACGGCGAGGAGATCGTCGACGCGCGCTGGTTCACCCGCGACGAGGTCGCCGCCCGCGTCGCCGCCGGGCGCCCGCCGTGGCGCGACGACTCGATCGGCAGGCTGCTGGTCGGCGGCTGGCTCGCCGACCACGCCTGACCCTTCGCGGGGGAAGAACCCGTCATCGGCGGAAGACGAACTGGTTCGCGTCCTGATCCTCGTCGCCGTGGGAGGGCTGCATGGAGCCGTCCTCGACGACGACCGGAGCGGTCTCGGTCTCCGGCGGCTGCTCGGCGGTGATGCGCAGCGATCCGACGGCCTGGTGGGGCAGGGCGAGGCAGAACACGTCGATGCGTCCGGCCGGATCGGTACGCAGAGCGGGCTCGGAGATCGCGTCGGGTGCGCACGCGCCGGTGAACGCGCCGTCCAGGCTCCGCCAGGTCACCGTGACCGGTGAGCGCGGCAGGAATCCGGTCCCGGTGACGTGGGTGAGCATGCCCTGTTGAAGCACGTCCGGGTCGGCGACGATGCGGGCGCAGCCGACGACGGTGACCGGTGCGGTGGCCCCGATCGGCGGGAAGTCCCCCAGAGTGGCGGGCGTGGCGGTCGCCGGAGGGCGGGCGGTGGCAGCGACCTGATGTGCTCCGCACGCGGGGACGACGCCGCGCAGCGTGCCGCGCACGGATCCGTTCCCGTCGCTGGTCACAGTGGTGCGGTCGGTGCCGTCGAAGCCCAGGTCCACCGCCCGGTTCGGCGGGAATCCGGTCCCGGTCAGGTCCAGCACGGCGGCGGCGCCCCCGGAGTCCACCGGATCGGGTGTGACGGTGAGGGTGGGACAGAACACTGCGACGATGGCCGTGGCCGCGACCGTGCCGCCGTGGTCGAGTGTGACCGGGTCCCGCCCGCAGCGCGCCGCGCCGGCCGGTACGTCGAAGCGCGTCGTGGGCAGGATCCCGTTCGCATCGACCCGCGCGGTGCCGGCGGCGATGCCCTGGAGCCGGATGGTCGCAGGGCCCGTAGGCAGCAGCGAGCCGTCCACGGTGAAGCGGGAGAACTGGGCCAGGGCGACCTCGGCGGGATGCGCGGTCAGCACCGGCGGGGTGGGGGAGGAGGCGCACCCGAGGACGGTGACCCGGGTGCTCGCGGGGATCGGCGGGTCGATCGGCACGACCGCGTGCGCGGCCCGGGGGCCGGCCCCGATCTCGACCGGTGGTTGCGGCCGCGCGGTGCCCACCACCGCATGCGTGCCGCACGCCAACGCGATCGCGTGCACCGGCTCGGCGACGGACCCGTCCGCCGCCGTGGTCGTGGCGCCCACCTCCTGTCCGTCGACGGTGAAGTCGATCGCGCGGTTCCCTGGGTACCCGGTGCCGGACAGTGTCAGGTCGGCCGGATCCCCGGCGGAGAAGACAGGATCCGGCGTCACGGTGAGCACCGGGCAGAACACTGCGATCGACGTGCTCGCCACGGCGGCGGTGAGGTCGTCGATCGTGACCTCGTCCCGGCCGCACGCGGCCGCGCCCGCCGGCACCGTGAAGTCGGTGGTCGGGAACGTGCCGTCGGACGCGACGACGACGGTGCCCGCGGTCACGCCGGCGAGCTTGACGGTCGCCGGGCCCGCGGCCAGGTTGACGCCATCGACGGAGAACCGGGTGAACTGATCGATCCCGGTCTCGACCGGGTTCGCGAAGATCTGCGGGGGCGGTGACGAGGACGCGCATCCCAGCACGCTGACCGTGGCGAACACGACCGGCGGCGGATAGACGGTCGCGGCCACCCTGAGCTTCGGCGGACTCTCGGGGAGAACCGTCGCGGTGAGCTGATGGTCGCCGCAGGCAAGGGCGCCCGCGTCGACGGTCCCGCTCACCGTGCCGTCGCCGCCGCTGGTCATCGACGTCCGGTTCTGCCCGTCGAGGGCGATGCCGATGCCGCGGCTGTGCGGGAAGCCGCTCGCGGTGATCTCCAGCTCGGTCGCCGTCCCGCCGGAGAACACCGGGTTCGGCGTCACCGTGAGCACCGGGCAGTAGACGTTGACGACGGCGGATGTCGAGACGCCGTCGACCGTGACGGGGTCCTGACCGCACGCCGCCGCGCCCGGCGGGACCGCCACGTCGATCGGGCCGAATCCGCCGATCGTGCTTCCTGGGCCGGCCGGGGCCACCTGGACTGTCGCGGCGGCGATGCCCCTCAGCCTGACCGTCGCCGGGCCGACGGGCATGTTCGCGGCGCTGACCGTGAATCGCGCGAATTGCCCCAAGGCCGTCTCCGCGGGCGCCGCGGTCACGGAAGCGCCGAAGGACGGGTCGTCGGCGGCGATGCGCGGTGGACCGGGAGCCGCCGGTGTGACGGCGACCGTGAGCAGCGAAAGTGTGCCGACGAGTCGGCGCATCGTGTGCCGAGGAACGTGTGGCCGCATGCGGATCCCCCTAAGAAACCTGAGTGAGGCTGTAGATCAGCCAGGACGCGCCCGGCCCGGGGGCGAGGCTCACGCTCCAGGCGGTCGGCGGTGTCGATCCCGTGCCGACGGTGACGGTTCCGTGCGCCGCGGTCACGGACGCGACGTCCACCGCGTACGTGCACGTCGCGGCGCGCGGAGCCGTCGACAGCAGTTCTCTGGCGAAAGCTGCGGAGGAGACTGTGTCGCGCAGCTGTGGCGACGTGAACCCGTAGGCTGCTTCGGGCAGCCCCGCCTTCAGGGCGTCGCAGAAGTCGCCGAGCACCGATGCGGCGGGCGGGCTGCTGCGGGGTGTAGCGGTGATCAGGTTTCTGCCTACGACGAGCGCTGTGATCAGGACGGCGGCGGCGACGGCAGATGCGCCGAGGGTTCGGCGGGTCGGCCTACGAGGCGCGGCATCGACGCGTGCGCGCACCGACTGCACGGGGCCCCAGGGCTCTGCCTTCTCAAGGCGGACAGGCCGCGGCCGAGAGTCTTCGGCGGCCCCGAGCGGGAAGCCGGCCGAGACCCGCCGCGTGTAGTCCCGTTCCTGCTGCCAGAAGTCCCGGTAGGGGCCGGCCACCGCGGCCCGGGCCTGCTCGAGGTCTGCGACGGTGATCGGCGGCAGACCGGCGGTCGCGGCGCGGCGGAGCACGACGCCTTCGGTCACGCGGATCGGTCGGCCGAAGCCGTCGGTCAGTTCGTCGGCGCCGAGCCCGTAGTCGCCGCCGCGCGGAGTGAAGGAGCGGTAGACGACGAGCACGGCGCCGCCCGGCAGTCCGTGCAGCTCCCGCACGCACGCCGCGTCTGCGGGCAGCCGCACATCGCGCGCCGCGCCGCTCAGTGCGTCCACCGAGGCGGCGTCCGCCATGAAGTCGGGGACGACCACTACGCGGTATCCCGCGTTCCGCGCCCGCCCGATCAGAAACGGCCAGGCGTTCTCAGACATCGGACACCTCCCCGCGCCGCCGCACGGGCGGGTGCACGTACCATTGCTCGTCGAACGCGGCCGTCCGGGCGTAGCAGTACTCGAGCACCTTGGCCAGCGCCGCGTCCTCATCGAACCTCGGCGCCGCGGCCGGCTGACGGACCAACCAGCGCGGCAGCGACTCGCGCACGTGCTCGACGATCGCGTTGATCGGCACGGCGACCAGCAGCCCGTGCCCGCTCGCCTTGAGCACGAGGCCGGCGAGGTCGAGCACCGCGAGCGTGACCTTGGCCAGACGCTCCGGACTGAGGGTCGTGCGATTGCCCTGACCGGACCGGTGCGCGGACATCAGCGCGACGTCGCCGGTGAGGATGTCGGGGACCGCGCAGGAGAAGGGGAAGTCGACGTTCAGCGGATTCCACGGCGCGCCGGGCCGCTTGACCATCCGGCCGTCCGCGTCCGGCTTCGCGAAACCGTGACCGAAGGTGGAGACCGGGATGATCCGCAGGGTGCTGAAGCGGGGGTTGAGCCGGAAGTCGCGGAAGTTGTCCGACGCCTGCTCGAGGCGGGAGACGACCTCGTCCAGGCCCAGCCGCCGCCCATCCCGGTCGACGAGGGTATCCCACTTGGAGATCACCAGGTGCACACACCTCTGGTCGGTGCGCACCAGCAGCCGCAGCAGCCGCTCGATCCGCACCAGCGTCTCCGGCCGGGCGTCGCCGACCAGCACGCGGCGCACGTCGTCGCCGTCCAGCACGCCCATCAGGATGTCGGTCCGCCGAAGCGCCGCGGTGAAAGCCTCGTTCGTCTCGCCCTCGGCGCCGGCCAGCGCGGCCGCGTATTCGCCCGCGTAGTCGAGATAGTTCAGGGTGAACGCGTCCGCCCGCCTGCCCTGCGCCACGTCGACCCGCACGCCGAAGCTCCACGTGCGCGGATCGCCCGGCGGGGTCGCCTCGGGCAGGAAACCGTCCTCGGTGTCCTGGATCCGGCCGATGATCCGCTCGAGGTCCCGCTCCGAGGCGTCGTCGGCGTACAGCGTGATGCCGGACGCGCCGCCGAAGCGGAACCGGCTGAACAGCCCGGCCAGCATCAGCGTCTTGCCCGATCCGCTGAAACCGAGCATGAGCACGTCCACCCGGCGCGGTTCGCCGCGGTGCGCGGACCGCCGCGGGCGCCGGCCGGGCACGAGCGCCGATCCGGGCTTGCGCCCCAGCATCGCGCCGACCGTCCACCCCGTGCACGCGATGAAGAGCAGCGCTCCGAGTACTGAGAACATGGTCATCGCGCCGCCGGCGTGCGCGTGCCGATCCTGGTCATTCCCGTCCGCCCCCTTGCCTCGATCCGCGAACCCGGGTCGGATTCGCCGCACCGTTAGGGGAGCGACCTGCCTGCCGGATACATCCGCGGCGCAGAAATCTCGCCGGCGCGGAGATCTCGGCTGGGCCGTGGCGCCGCGCAGCGCACGGTGACGGGACGGGTCAGCCCGCGCCGAAGCAGACGAAGCCGCACGGCGCCGCCGGGTCCACCGCCTGCGCGAGGGCGGCGGCGGGCGGGCGGCCGGACCTCAGGGCCCGGTGATACCGGGTCATCGCCGCCATCGCGGCGTCGTCGGCGACCCGGCACACGCTCGCCACGACCGTGCTCGTGCCCGCGCTGAGCAGGACGCTGGCCATCCCCAGCGACTCGTCGCCGGGCCGCACGTCGTGCAGGCCGAGATCGCACGAGGAGAGCACGACCATCGGCGGGGTGCGCTCGAGCGCGTGCACGTCGTATCCCATCAACGGGCCACCGGTCAGTTCGAGGCCTGAGAAGAGGGCGTTGTCGCTCTGATACCGGCCGTGCGCGGCGACGTGGGCCAGGTCGGCGTCCGGAAGCGCCGCCAGCGTCGCGGCCGCGGTCGCCCCCGCGCCGGTCAGCACCGCGGCGGCGGGCGAGAGTGCGGCGATCTCCTCGACCTCGGGCCGGCCGCGCTCGTTGCCCGGCCCCGCGACCAGCAGCGCGCGCGTGGCGCCGTCCGGCCGCGGCAGCATCCGGGCGCGGGCGGCCCGCCAACTGCTCGTGGACGGCGCGACGCTCACGGGCCGGCCCGCCGCTCCCGGGATCACCGCCCACGGCACCGTGATCAGCTCCCCGGTGGGAACGACGACGAGATCGCGGTCGCCGACATACGGCAGCAGCGGCGCGAGGAGCGCCTGTCCGACGGCGGCCGCGTCGCGCCGGGTGGCCGCGCGCACGGAGTCGGCCAGGCGCTGCGGCAGTGCGCGTCCCGCCTGCGCGTCGAGGTCGGCGCGCAGCCGCAGCAACGCCTCCTCGGCCGCGGCGAACCGGCCGAGCGCCACCGACCAGGCCCGCCCACCCGCCACCACCAGCGCGCGCAGCGTCCGCGCGTCACGCAGGTAGATCACGAGCGCGTCGTCGCCCAGCTCCGCCCGCGCGCGGGCGAGGGTGATGGGGCGGCCCGCGACACCCGGGCCCGCCGCGAACCACGCGCGCTCGCGGACCGTGCGCTCCAGCTCGGCCCGGCGGGCGGCCAGAGTCCTGATACGGCGGTCCGGGCCGGCCGCCCGCGCGTGTTCGAGGGCGTCGCGCACGCCGCGCAGCTCCTCGAGCGCCGCCGCCGCCTCGGGATCCCGCGACGGGCGTACCGGCGGCATCAGCAAGGCCTGCGCCCGGGCCAGCTCGGCCCAGCGGAAGACCTGCGCGACGTCGCCGTCCGCGATCGCCGCCCGCAAGCCCGCGCGCGCCAACTCGCGGCCGTGCACGGCGGCGCCGGTGCGCAGGTCGAGGGTCCCGAACCGGGCGCGGGCCCGGCGCAGCGCCGCGAGACCCGCGGTCAGCTGCCGCGACGCCTCGGCGGGACGCCCCGACGCGGTCGCGACCTCGGCGGCGGTGAGGCGCCACAGCAGGCGGGTGTCGAGCCTGTCGGCCGGCCGGGCCGCGCAGGTGCCGAGGTCGTACGCCGCCTGCTTCACCTCGCCGCGGGCCGCCAGCGCACGTGCCGCGAACAGCCCGGCGACGCGCGCGTCCTCGACCAGCCCGAGCGCTGTCAGGATCCCGCGAAGCTCGGTGGCCCGCTGGGCGACCGCCTGCGCTCTGACCCCGCCGGCGGCATGGTCGGCGCGCACCGCGACCAGCCGGGCGCGCGCCGCCCAGCGCGGATTGTCCCGCCGCCGGAACAGCTCGTGCGCGCGCTCGGCGAAGCGGCGCGCGGCGGCTGCGCGGCCCGCGAGCAGCGCCGCTTCGGCCCGGGCGAGGTGCGCTTCCGCGTGGTCCTGGCCCGCCCGCTGACGCCCGAGCCGGTCCAGTGCCTGCGCCAGCTCCCGATCGGCCTCGGTGAACAGCCCCGCGGCGAGCAGCGCCCGCGCCCGGTCGAGCGAGAGCACGGGCAGCATGCCGGGCACCAGGTCCGCGTAGAGGCGGGCGGTGGCGGCGTAGCGGCGCAGCGCCGACGGGATGTCCCCGGCGAGGTAGTCGAGGTAGCCGAGATTGTGCCCGGCCTTCGCGGCGATCGCGTCCAGTCCGTGGGCGGTGGCGATCCCGAGGCACCGGCCGAGGTCGGCGCGCGCCGGCCCGGACCTGGCCGCCGCCATGTGCAGCACCGCGCGGTTGAGCAGGACCCTGGCGAGGTCCTCCGGATCCGCGCGCTCGTCGAGCGACGCGAGCGCGCGGGCGTATTCGAGCAGGGCCAGGTCGTCGCGGCCGGTGCGCCGCAACAGCATTCCGCGCTGGCCGTGCAGGACCCCGCGCCGGTCGGCGGGCAGCAGATCCTCGGCTTCGCCGAGCAGCCGGAGCCCGGCCTCGACGTGCCCCTGCTCGGACTCGGCGAGCGCCAGGCTGACCAGCGTGCGGCCGCGCAGCGCGCGTCTGGGCGCGTCGTCGCGGGCGGCGTCGCCGAGGACGCGCAGCGCCGCGCGCAGCCGCCGGGCGCCGAGAACCGGGTGCATGTCGGAGTTGGCGGCGATCCCGGCGGCGTGCAGCCGGGACGCGCGCGCCAGCGCGTCGGACAGCTCGCCGCCGGTACCGGGCCCGGCCGTCACAGCGCGAAGGTCGGGGTGACCACCGTCGATCCGTCCCGGTGCACCACCAGCCAGACCAG
>Ga0070713_100003182_pt1 | contig 10805 bp, 2 predicted proteins | sample LARL82metaG_FD_65465 | JGI IMG/M metagenome (GOLD analysis project Ga0070713, IMG submission 65465) | Corn, switchgrass and miscanthus rhizosphere microbial communities from Kellogg Biological Station, Michigan, USA - LAR L8-2 metaG | ecosystem: Host-associated > Plants > Roots > Rhizosphere ... | reverse complement strand
CGAAAGCATCACCACTGCCGCTGTTTGATTTCACTAAACCGGCAGCGGATGGAAATAGATTGTTGGAGACGGCGCCGCCGGCGACATAAACGTTTCCATTAGCGCCCAGTGCCACGCCGTTGGCCTGGTCCAGTGCTGCCCCACCAAGGAAGGTCGAGTACACCAGTGCCCCGGGGCTGGTGTTAACTTCGGCTACGAATGCATCGCCCGATCCGCCGTAGATGGCTTGGGCGGCGCCACCAGTGACCGGAAAGTCGGCCGAGTGCGTTACACCCACGACAAATGCATTCCCTGCATTATCGACCACAATCCCGTTGCCAGTATCATCGTCAAGGCCACCGAGATACGTGGAGTACTCGATGCTGGTGCCGGCAGAATTGATTCGCGTCACAAACGCGTCGGTGGCGCCGCCGCCAAACGGAATGAGGTTGGTAATGGGAAATGGCGGTGGTTGAGGTGCGGGCGGTGGAAGGCCCGGGATATTCGCCCCTACATCACCGGTCACATAAGCGGCTTCATTCTGGTCAACCGCAATTGCCAGGCCCCGCACGTTCTCAAATTCACCGGGGAACCCTGAGTAAACGATTGCCGATCCAGCGGGATTGAGCTTGGTCACAAACGCATTGGAGACAATCAATCCGCCAGTATTAAAGGATGCCCCGCACTTTGCGTCGCCGCCGCAATCAGGGTTAAACGATCCGAAGGTAACCGGAAAATCCGACGACTCGGTCGTCCCGGTCACGAACGCGTTTCCCGCTGCATCGACGGCAATCCCGTTCGCAACGTCCTCGAACTTGCCACCAAGGAAAGTGGAATAAAGAAGCGTGGAACCATCAGCGCTTATTTTGGCCACGAACGCATCCTGGGGAAAATCGCTCTCCCCACCCTTATTCGGCTGCAACGGATGTGCTGTTGGAAAATCCGTGGAAAAAGTGCCGCCTGCAATAAAAGCTGTGCCATCCGCCGCAACCGCGATGGCATTTCCACCGTCGATGTTCGAGCCGCCGAGATACGTCGAATAGGACAGGACTGGATCAATAACCAACTGCTCGGCGGGGTCATAGCTCGCCACATCAAAGGAAACGCTGCGCGCACTCTTCAGCACGTACTTGGCGGCCACTTCACGCCGCGCGTCGCCAGAACCTTGGTAGGCGATGGGCCGGTGCATTCGCAGATCTCCGCCGGACACGCTGACGAGGAGGTCGCCTTGACGATCGATGCGCAGATGCGTGGCGCCCTCAAAGGCGATCTGAATCACGCGCGGGTCGGCGCCGGGAGCAACGACGAAGTCATTCTCCAGTTGGCCCTGATTGCCGTAGTTAACTATGTCGATACCGTTGTAGACGCCGCGCTCGGTGACGTTCCGGTAGTTGGGAACATTGGTGCGCCACTTCTCAGGCGACTTCCCGAAAAAATAATTGCTCTTGCCAGGCAGTTCGTCTGACGCGGCAAAGACGGGGCTGGCATTCGCGCCCACCATTTTCATATGCAGCGCCGCGCGGCCATTCGATCCTCGGCCCAGCGCCAGGAGCGTCTCGCGCGGAGTCAAATACACAGCATATCCCTTTCCACGCGCTAAAAACTTCGCATCGTTGCCGGATTGCGGGGCGTTGGGCTCAAAAGCAAGCGGAAGCTGGCCGTAGCGATGGGTCGTGAGGTCGCGGGACTGGGAAGAAGCGCGCGCGATAAGCGGATTGGGCTGCCTGAACTGAGTGCCTGGCAGTCTTGCCGAACGGGTGCCTGCCTGCTTTACAGGGGTCGTCTTAACGACAGTCGCGAGCAGAAGAGCGGAAGCAAAGAATACTGTGAAGTACCCGGTTACGCGCCATCCCAAGAAAGGCGTCCTTCTCACGAGTTCCCCCTCTAAGCTGAAGCAGGATTGCAGGTCTATTCCCGCATGCACACTCTTAATACAGGATTTAGGGACATGTTTATCCTGTCGAGCCTGTAGCAATCACAGGGCCGAACTCCATCAGGGATGTAATCCTTTGCCAATCGCTAGTTGGACATATTTGGCGACAAAGATGACCCGACCCGAGGGAAGTACAAGGTCAGATATGGGCAAAATATTGCCACTCGTTAGCCTTCGGGTTTCCACAGGACTTATTTCGGAGACAAATCTCTCGGGGACAATCAACCCGGCAGAGTATCGCTTGTGGATGCCCACTGCGTCGTCTCCACGAGTGGGGCGCTCCATCAGAACTTGGCAACTAGTTCTTGGTGTCAGAATTCCGAGGGGCAAGAGGCCACGACCCTACAAAGGCCATTTAATCCTGGCAAATTGGCATGGAAAACAAACTGCAAGACACGCTTCGCCCGTCAGCGTTCCCAGGAACCCGGGTTCCTGACGGCGACGTCTTCCGAAAAATTTGAGGAATCGCAGCGGCTCGCTAGGAAGTCTTCTTGCTGGAACTGCAACTGCCGCCGGTGCTGGCAAGTTTACCGCACGCCAGAGCGGAGACCTCGAATGCAGTCTGGAATCTGAAAGAGGGCGCCTTGTACGGCTTCTTTTCCGCGGTTGTTTCACGCATTTTCTCGTTCGCGGTATTCTTGGTCTCCAAAGTTCACCTCCCGGTCCTATTGCTGGGAACGCCGCCCTCGCGGATGCGGCCCTGCGCTTTTTTCAGTCCAGGCGCGGAATAATCAAACCAGCAGATAATATATCCGGCCGCCGGAGACAGGCTCCCACTTTGTGCGGCCGTGGTGCTTTTGAAGTTAACTCCAGCAAGGACTGGGCCAGGCAGGTTCGGGAGACGGTCCTCGGCAACCCATGATAACATTGCTCCAAAGCATCGCCCTTTGGCCTGATATTACTATAAGGTTATTAAATTACAAGAGCCCGTGGTACGAGTGGACTATAGACGCCCTTTGCCCGGTTGCTAAAATGCTGATAAGGCCGTTTGTGGGCCAATGGTAAACCAAATACCGGGAGAGTACTTGTGACCGCGCGAAAAACCCTTTCCGCATTGTCAGTATTGGCCGCGTTTTGCGCACTCAGCGTTTTGGGCTTGCCGGCCTATGGCCAGAAACAGAATCCAACGGGCAACCATCCGGAAGGCCTGGTAGACGATTGGAGCCATCACCACGCTGTGTACCCCCGCGTCGGCCCCTTACAGTCTCTGCTGGCGGTACAAAACAATCCTCGTGCGATCCACAGCTGGCAGGCCGCAGCCCGGGCGGAATGGCGTCGAGCAAACGTTTCCCGGTCTCCCCACAACACAAAAAATGGCGTGCAAATTGACTGGAACATCAGCCTGGGCAACGGGAGCACCGCGGCCGGCATGTTTCCGGCAAAATTTAATTTCGATCCCAACGCTACGGCGAATTGCACGACCGATTTCATTGTGTTCCCCGTGAACATAGCCGGCAGTACGACTCAGGCAAATCTGGTAGCCTTTAATAATCTTTATAGCGGGACAGGCAATGGCATATGTAACCGAACACCGGTAGGTGGAGTAGACACTGGGAAATCCGCTACGACATTGTGGTCGTACAACATTGACGCCGCGGGCGGTGCCGTCGCCACCTCGCCTGCTCTTTCCCTGGACGGCACCAAGGTCGCCTTTGTAGAGACAAACTCGACCGGCCCGGCTCACTTCCATGTCCTCGCCTGGAAAAGTGGGGACACATTGTCAACCGACCTGCAAAGCACGACGTCCCCCGTACACATCAACTCATTTTCCTCATCGACGCCCGCAGCAGGCAGCGGCACCGCAACAGACCTGCCTCTGGGGCTATCCGGCAACGACACACTTTCTTCGCCCTTCGTTGAATACGGCCTGGATCGGGCCTATGTCGGCAATGACACCGGCACGTTATTCCGCATCCAAGATGTTTTCTGCACGTTTTCGCAATGCACCGGCGCGGGTTCGCCAGCGCCCAGCCTGGATAACGGTTTTGGCACGAGTGGCGCGGTCACTACCGGTTGCGGGGGGAAATTGACCGCTCCCGTGGTCGATGGCAGCACTAGGAATGTTCTCGTTGCATGCTCGGACGGCAAGCTTTACGGGTTTACGCCCGCTGGCGTGGCGCTCACAAATTCTCCGTTGACCGTAGGAGATGGAACGGCATTGGGAGGAATCGTAGATGCGCCGATCGTCGATGGCGTGAATGGCTTTGTGTACGTCGTGAGCAGGAGCGGCTCTGCCAGCTTGGGACCAGCAGCCACAGGGAATCCGGTCCTGGTCCAGGCGAAAACGGACTTGTCCTTACCGAGAACCGCAACATTGGGTGTGGGAGCAGCCTTTAATCTCCATGCTCCGGCCCTCAACAACTCGTATTTATCCGGCAGCGGTACTCCGCTACTTTACGAAGTAGCTGGAGGTGGTACTACAACCATTACACTTTACGGAATATCATTTAACGGCAGTCTGCAGATGACCACGGGCACTCCAGCTAATGCCAGTACGTTTTTTATTGGCGCGTTTGAGATATCCCCTTTGACCGAATTCTTTGATGGAACTGAGGACCGCGTCTTTGAGAGCGCACTCGGTAATTTTAGCGGCAATCTCGCCTCTTTTAACGTCACGACGACGTTCCCGGCAGCTGTGGAGAGCTCCGCAACAGAAGGCAGCGGAACGAGCGCTATCGTCGTCGATAATTCCAGCACTTCGTCTCAAGCTGACAGTATCTATTTCGGAGTACTGGGCGCCGCGGGCACAAACCCGAACTCGGCCGTAAAATTGACGCAGTCTGCCCTCAAATAATCATTTCTCGAAGCAAGTAGCGGTTCATAACTTCAGCGCTTTCAGGCGGACAGTCGTCGTGTCTCCTAGCAGCAGCGCCCGGCTGGTGATCCGAACAGGAACAGCCTTGCAGTGAGAAGCTGAACGGCACATAAGGACAATGATTTTCCATTCGCTCTAAAAAAGATCTCCGTGAGAATTTCCCGCTGGCATCAATTTCAGATCCGCGATTGATACAAAATGACTTAGTTCGACCTGCGCTTCTGTCAACGGAACGCTAATTGCTGATGTATCTCTGGATGAGTTCTCATTCTTGAGGAATGCCCCGCTTGGGATCGGAGAGCCGATCGCATTGCGAAATGTTGTGGATCTTCCGGATACAGACGCTCCTGTTTTCCATCGCTTTCGGAATTTTTCTTAGATGAAGCACCAATCAAGTTCGGCGGCACTCAGTGGAGCATCCAGCATGAGAGAAGGAACGAAACCGGAACCTGCAGCCGCTGTCACGAATGCGGCCACATTTCCGAGCGAGCGCGAGCATCAGGCGCTGGTCATCGAATTTAACCGCAGCGCCGCGGCCTATCCCGCGGATAAAACCATTGTCGAATTGTTTGAAGAGCAGGTCGCGCGCACTCCGAATGCGGAAGCCATCCGGTTGGGCAATGAAGCCCTGAATTACCATCAGCTGAACGCCAGAGCCAACCAACTGGCGGCGCGTCTGCGCGCTGGCGGTGTTGGCCGGGAACAACTCGTCATTCTGTATATGGAGCACTCGCTGGAAGTAGTCTGCGCCATACTGGGTGTGCTGAAGGCCGGAGCTGCCTACGCGCCGGTGGATCCCGCGACCACGCCGAAGCAGCGCCTGAACTTCATCCTGCAGGATATTTCGGCGGGAACTGCCAATCACGGCGCTCCGCCCGTGTTGCTTACGCATTCGCGGTTGGCTGGCGATCTTTCCGGCGATGCGGCCAGCGTGATTGCCCTGGATAGCGATTTTGCTCAGATCGAACACTTCCCCGCTTGCAATCCTGATCCCGCGGCTTCTCCGGAAAATCTGGCCTACGTCATCTACACGTCGGGATCGACCGGGGGGCCGAAGGGTGTTTTGATAGAACACCGCAGCCTGGTCAATTACATCTGCTGGGCCAACCGGACCTATTGCCAGGGCGAATCCCTGGTCTGGCCGCTGTTCTCTTCGCTGGCATTCGATCTCACCGTTACGTCCATCTTTACGCCTCTCGTTTCCGGCGGACGCATCATGGTGTACCGCGAGGATCCCGGAGTGCACGGCATGGCTGTCCTCAAAGTGGTTGAGGATGGCGCAGCCGATATCGTGAAGCTCACTCCCTCGCACCTGGCCATGATCAAAGACATGGATCTGAGCGCCACCAGAATTCGCAAGTTCATCGTTGGTGGCGAGGATTTCAAGACGGAGCTGGCGCGCAGCATCGCCTCAAAGTTCGGCTTTCCTGTGGAAATTTACAACGAGTACGGTCCCACCGAGGCCACCGTCGGCTGCATGATTCACCTCTTCGATGCGGCGAAAGATCGCGGGCTCTCCGTGCCCATCGGAATTCCCGCCGCCAATTCCGGCGTTTACATTCTCGATGAGAATTTCTGCCCCGTGCCTGCCGGCGTTATTGCCGAAATGTACTTGTCAGGGGATGGCCTGGCTCGCGGCTACCTGAATCGGACGGAGCTGAGCGCCCAGAAATTTCTGATGGCAAGAGATCCAAGGCAATGTCCGTCGCATAAGTCGCCGCTTCCCGAGCCGGCGTCCCTGCGCCTGTACAAGACCGGCGACCTCGCTCGCTGGAGCGCGGATGGCCGCATGGAATTCCTGGGCCGCCTGGATGACCAGGTGAAAATCGGGGGGATGCGCATTGAGCTGGGCGAGATCGAGTCGCGACTGCGTTCGCTTCCCGGGCTCACTGACTGCATCGTGCACGTCATTCATGGCGACGCTGGCGCCGACCAGCTTGTTGCGTATTACGTAAGTCAGAAACCGCTGACAGTCGCCGAAGTTCGCGCACACCTGGCGAAAGAGTTGCCGGACTACATGGTGCCGCCTTACGTCGTGGGCCTGGAAAAACTGCCGCTCACGCCCAATGGAAAGATTGATCGCAGAGCGCTGCCGGTTCCGACCCGTGAGCATATGCAGCCCGCCCAGGACTTCGTTCGCCCGCGCACCGAGACAGAGAAGGCCCTGGCCGTAATCTGGACGGAGTTGCTCAAGGTCGACAACATTGGGATTCACGACGATTTCTTCGATTTGGGGGGGCATTCGCTCCTGGCGATCCGGGCGGTGCCGCGCATTCGAGACGTCTTCGGTGTGGACATTACTTTTCAGATCCTGTTTGAGAATCCCACCATCGCCGCTTTGGCAAATGTACTGACCGCTGCCAAAAATACCGAGGCTGTGCAGCGGATTGAGCGCCGCCAGCAATCCTCTCCGGCTCCTCTTTCCTTTGCCCAGGAACAGCTCTGGTTTATGGATCGCCTGGCGCCCGGGAACGCTGTCTACAACGTGGCCGACATTATTGATTTCGACGGGGAATACAACGCGGAAGCCATGCGCCGCGCCATCCAGGAACTGGCGCGCCGCCATGAAACGCTGCGCACTCAATTTTCGCACGACGGCGGGCAGCCGATGCAGGTCATCCTGCCGGAACTGGATGTGCCGCTCGCGGAACTGGATCTCAGTTCTCTGCCGGAACCGGAGCGCGCGCGTGAATGGAACCGTGTAGTGCGCGACATGGGGCGACAGCCGTTTGACTTGTCGCGGGCGCCGCTGCTGCGCTTCACCATGGTTCATCTTTCGCCTCGCGAACACCGGCTGCTTTTGACCATCCATCACATCCTTACCGACGAATGGTCGATGGAACTGTTGCACCTGGAACTCCAGCGCCTGTACGAAGCCTTCTCCGCCGGACGGCCGTCCCGGCTGCCCGAGTTGCCCGTCCAATATGCGGATTTTGCTTGCTGGCAGCGGGAATGGCTGCGGGGCGCGACGCTCGAAAACCTTACTTCCTACTGGAAGGAAGAACTCTCCGGGGCTCCCGCCGTTCTGGAATTGCCCACGGACAAACCGCGTCCCGCCGTGCAAAGTTTCCGCGGCGCAACGGAGAAGTTTCAGCTTTCCGGAAAACTGTTGAGCGAACTGAAAACCCTGGCCCGCGAACAGCAAGCCACCCTATTCATGATTCTGGAAGCCGCCTTCGTGGCTTTACTGCACCGCTACACCGGGCAGGACGACATTGTTGTCGGAACGCCGATTTCCGGTAGAACGCACAGCGAGACGCAAAATCTGCTGGGACTGTTTCTGAACACGGTTTTGTTGCGAGCGAAATTCAGTGAACGCCAGAGTTTCCTGTCCCTGTTGCAGCAGGTTCGCAAGCGCGCTCTGGGCGCATATGCTCATCCCGACCTTCCTTTCGAACGACTGGTGGCCGAACTGGCGCCCGACCGGGATCCCAGCCGCACCCCGCTCTTTCAGGTGATGTTCATTCTTCACAACTCGGATGGCGTCTCCCAAGTATCCAAGGTGTCCGGCAATCAGGAACTCGAGACGGGCACTTCCAAGTTCGATCTGACGCTGATTCTTTCCGAAAACAAGAACGGCCTCGAAGGATTGTTCGAGTACAGCACCGATCTTTTCGAAGCGGACACGATTCGACGCCTGGCGGGTTATTACACGACTCTTCTGGAAGCCGGCATTGCCAACCCGGAGAAAAATATTTCGGAATTGCCCATGCTGCCGCAGGCCGAACGACGGCAACTGCTGGAGGACTGGAACGATACGACCTTGGAACTTCCCGTGAAAGGCGCATGTCTGCACGAGTTGATTGAAGCGCAGGCTGCGCGCACGCCGGATCAAGTGGCGCTGGTGTTCGAAGGGGAACAGCTCACCTATGCCGAATTGGACCTCCGTGCAAACCAACTCGCCAATCACTTAAGCGCGCTCGGCGTTGGGCCCGACGTGCTCGTGGGTGTTTACCTTCCGCGATCCATCGAGATGGTGGTGGGGATTCTGGCCATACTCAAGGCGGGTGGCGCCTACGTGCCCATCGACCCAAGTTATCCGGGCGCGCGGATTGCCCTGGTGATCGAAGATTCTCAATTGGGTTTCATCCTGACAACGCAGCAGAGCGGAGCAAGCTTGCCGCCCAGCCCTGCGCGCATCATTTCACTCGACGGCGATGCGGCCGCGATCAAAGCCGCAAGCACTGTCCCGGCAGCTTCTGGCGTTACTGAGAACAATCTGGCGTATGTCATCTACACTTCCGGATCGACAGGCAAGCCTAAAGGCGTAATGGTCGAGCACCGGAACGTGACCAATTTCTTTGCGGGCATGGATCGCGTCATCGGCACCGATCCCGGCACCTGGTTGGCCGTCACCAGCATCTCCTTCGATATCTCGGTGTTGGAACTGCTCTGGACTCTCACGCGCGGGTTTGAAGTCGTGATTCATGGCGAAGGAAACTCGGACAAAATCCCGGGGAAAATCCGGCATCACCGTGCCACACATCTCCAATTGACGCCGTCGCTGCTTCGCGCGCTGGTTTCCGATGCCCAGTCGCTCGAGGCGCTCGGTACGCTGAAAACAATTCTGGTGGGCGGTGAGGCGCTTCCCTCTTCGCTCGTCGCCGCGCTTCGTCAAAACTTTTCCGGTGAACTGTTTAACATGTATGGGCCGACCGAAACGGCGATTTGGTCCACGGTACATCGCGTTGAGGAACAGCGCAGCAGCATTCCGATCGGGAAGCCCATAGCCAATACTCAGGTGTATGTTCTGGATTCGCAACTCCGGCTGGTTCCGTCCGGCGCCATCGGCAATCTTTATATTGGCGGAGACGGCGTCGTCCGCGGCTATCTAAAGCGGCCCGAACTGACCGAGGAGCGTTTCCTCAGCAATCCGTTCCGCGCCGGCGGCAGAATCTACCGCACCGGAGATCTGGCGCGTTTCCTGCCCGACGGAGGTCTGGAGTTCGTGGGCCGCGCGGATTTCCAGGTAAAAATTCGCGGCTTCCGAATTGAGTTGGGCGAAATTGAAGCAACCTTGGAACAGCAGCCAGGCGTCGCGCAGGCCGTGGTCGTGGCGCGCGAGGACCGGCAGGCGGACAAGATTCTGGTCGCCTACCTGGTCGCGAAAAATGGGAAGTCCGTGGACGCGAACTCGCTGCGCAGCGCGCTCGAAGCGGCGCTCCCGAACTACATGGTGCCGTCGCATTTCGTGTCGCTGGATAAACTGCCGCTCACCGCTAATGGAAAAATTGACAGAAACGCGCTGCCGCCAATTTCAGAGCCCGCGGGCATCGCCCTAAACGTCGGCGAAGATCCCCGCGGTGAATTTGAGCGGCTTCTGGCCAACGCCTGGGCCGAAAGCCTGGGCCTCAGCCGGATCGGCCGTGACGACAATTTCTTCAGCCTGGGCGGCCATTCCCTGGCGGCGCTGAAGATTGCTTTCAAGACGCAGCAGGAATTTAACGTGGATTTCCCCCTGCAGATGTTTGTTCAGTATCCCGTGCTTCGGGAACAGGCCACGAGACTGGAAGAGATGATGGTGGAGCAGGCCGATGCGGGGTTGCTGCAGAGTTTGATGGCCGAAGTAATCCAGAACAGGGAGAGTTCCTTCGTCAGCGACCATGATCCAAATAGTTCGGACCGGCTGGCGAATTGAGGTTACAAAACCGTGAGTACCGCAAGTAAAATCGATCTGGAACTGCTCTCCCCGGAAGAACGGCGGCAACTCGCGCTGCGTTTATCCTCAGCCCGGCGCCGGCCTGCCTCGAAAAATGCGGCCGGGCTGGTCGCCGTCCGCCCCGACTTGCCGAACCGCTTTGAGCCATTCGCCCTGACCGATCTTCAAGAAGCGTATATCGTCGGGCGGTCAGACGGAATTGAACTGGGAAATATTTCTTCTCACGGCTATACCGAAATAGATATCCAACATTGGAACCGCGAGCGTTTCGAAGCGGCCCTGCAGAGCACCATTGACCGGCATGAGATGCTGCGGTGCATTGTCCTGCAGGACGGCCGCCAGCAGATCCTGCCCTCCACTCCCGCTTACAAAATTAAAATAAAGGATTTGCGCGATTTCGACACTGCCACTGCCGCGGC
>Ga0070713_100003181_pt1 | contig 10809 bp, 8 predicted proteins | sample LARL82metaG_FD_65465 | JGI IMG/M metagenome (GOLD analysis project Ga0070713, IMG submission 65465) | Corn, switchgrass and miscanthus rhizosphere microbial communities from Kellogg Biological Station, Michigan, USA - LAR L8-2 metaG | ecosystem: Host-associated > Plants > Roots > Rhizosphere ... | reverse complement strand
GGCGCGCATCTCCGGGCCGACGCCCGGGCGCTTGTTGATTACCCGGGACACGGTGCCCGGCGTGACCCCCGCCATCGCGGCGATGTCCTTGATTGTCAGTCTGGCGGACGTGGCTTCTCCTCAGCTCAACCGTTTGAGCAGAAAGCGTATAACAGCTCGGGAAACTTGACGCGAGACCTTGCGCATGAGCGTGACCCGCGCCACACTTTGGGGAAAGTTACGCAAACGGTTGAGTAGAAATCCACGCAAACGGTTTAGCTGTCGGGAGAGTCCGTGACTGACCTGCGCGTAGGCATCGTCGGCCTGCACAACCACTACCACGCCTACCCGTTCGCGGATTACCTGCGCCGCGGGCTGGACGGCCTGCGCCTGGTGGGCGTCGCCGACGAGCGGCCGGAGCTGGCGAAAGCGTTCGCCGCGGAGTATTGCGCAGGTGACTGGACAGAGGACTACGAGGCCCTCATCGCCCGGCCGGACGTCGACGCCGTGATCGTTACCTCGTATACCGCCGCCCACGCGGAGCATGTCGAGATCGCGGCCGCGCATGGCAAGCATGTGCTGCTGGACAAGCCGATCGCGACCACGCTGGCCGACGCTGACCGGATCGTCGAGGCGGGCAAGTCGGTGACCGTTATGATGGCCTACCTTCTACGCTACCTGCCGGTTTACCGGCGGGTTTACCAGGCAGTGCAAGACGGGGCGGTGGGCGAGCTGGTGTCCGGGATCTACTCGATCCGCTTCCCGGTCAGCGCGATCACCGATTCGCCGCAGGCGCCTGACCCTGGCTGGTACGCCGATCCGGTGCGGTCCGGCGGCGGCGGCTTCCTCGACCATGGCGTGCATTTCACCGACTTCTTCCGGTGGATGTTCCGCAGCGAGCCGGTCCGGGTGAGCGCGCAGACCGGCACGCTCACCTACCCGCAGCTGCCTGTCGAGGACTACGGCATCGCCACCTACACGCTGGCCAGCGGCGCGATTGTCACCGTCGAGAGCACCTGGCACGCCGCGGATTATTTCGGCCCGCTGACGAGCCCCGATCACGCCTCGCTGTCCGGGACGCGCGGTGAGATCGAACTGCATTACCAGAAGAGCCCCCAGATCGAGATCCAGGGGCTCGACGAGCCGTGGGCCGGCCGGCGGTACCTCGACCTGGTGGGAGAGGAACGCTACGAGGCCTGCTACCGCGACCTGCTGCTGGCGTTCCGGGACAGCGTCCGCGACGGCACCCCGGCGGTTCCCGGTGCCCGCGACGGCCGCCAGGCGCTTGAGATGGTGCTCGCCGCCTACCAGTCGGCCCGTACCGGGCAGCACGTGACGTTCCCTGCGAGCGTCGGATGACGGTGAACGTGGCCCTGATCGGGGCGGGCCGCATCGCCCGGGTCCACGCGGCCGCCTACCGCAAGGTCTCTGGCGGCCGGCTGACCGTGTGCACCGATCCGGCCGCCGGGACCGCCGAACGGCTGGCGTCTGACTTCGGCCTCGCGACTGCCTCCGACGTCGATGCGGTGCTGGGCGATCCCGGCATCGACGCGGTGATCATCGCATCACCGAACGCGCTGCATCCGGACCAGACGATCGCGGCGCTGAGCGCAGGCAAGCACGTGTTCTGCCAGAAGCCGATCGCGCTGACCGTCGCGGACGCCGACCGGGTCGTCAAGCACGCCCGCGAATCGGACCGGGTGCTGCAGTTCGGGTTCATGCTGCGGTTCACCCCGCCGCTGCCAGAGCTGCGCCGCGCGGCGGCCGCAGGGGAACTCGGTTCGCTGATCGCCGCCCAGGCGGCGATCTTCGGCTGGGAGCCGGTCAACGACTGGTTCTACGACCCGGCGCAGGGCGGCGGCGTCATCCTCGACACGCTGGTCCATTTCGCGGACTTCGTGCTGTGGACGCTCGGCGATGCGGTGCAGGTCTACGCCCAGGGCGGCGCCTACGTCCTGGCGGGGGCTCGCGGCCACCGCAGCCCGGATAACGCGACTGTGCAGGTCACGCATGCCAGCGGGGCGGTGAGCAGCCTGTATGTGTCGTGGACGGCCGGGCACGGCAACTTCCGGCTGGATGTGTTCGGCGCGGCGGGGCACGCGACGGTCGACCTGACGACCGGCCAGGCGCTGAGCGTGTTCCGCCGGGCCGAGGCGGCGGGCGCCCCGCCCGGCTGGACCTTTCCCGACATGGTGTGGGAGCACGGCTACGCCGGTGAGCAGCAGTATTTCGTCGACCGAATCACCGGCACGGTCGACGGCAGCCTCGCCGCCACTCCCGCCGATGCCCGCAGCGCGCTGGCCCTGGTAATCGCCGCGCAGAAGTCCCTGGACGAGAACCGGGTGATCACGCTGTGAGCATCGGAGTGTGCGTGGTCGGAGCCGGCCTGTGGGCCAGGTCGATGCACCTGCCCGCGCTGCGGAAGCTGCCGCAAGCCGAGGTCGTCAGCGTGGTCGCGGCCACTGAGGAGTCCGCGCGCCGGACCGCGGCGGACTTCGGCGCGCCCGCCTGGTACACCGACATCGAGACCGCTTGCAGGGATGACCGCGTTGACGTGCTCGACGTCGTGGCTCCCCCGGATGTGCACCTGCCCGCGACGTTGGCCGCTGCCCGGCACGGCAAGCACGTCATCTGCATCAAGCCGCTGGCCAGGAACGTGGCCGAGGCGTGCCAGATGGCGGCGGCGGCACGCGGCGCCGGCGTGCGCCTGTTCTATGCGGAGAACGTGCCGTTCATCCCTGCCGTGCGGGAGGCCCGCGCGCTCATCCAGGCCGGGCACATCGGGTCGGTGTTCCGGGTCAAGGCCTGCGAGGGAATCGGGGAGCCCCCGGGGAGCTGGCGGTTCGACCCCGAGCGCAGCGGCGGAGGCGCGCTGATCGACATGGCGGTGCACAGCATCGAGTTCTGCCGCTTCATCGCCGGCGCGCCAGTGCGCAGTGTCTACGCGGAGACGGGCACGTTCCTGTGGGCGGGCCGCGGTGCAGCCGAGGACACCGCCGTGCTCACGCTGCGGTTCACCAACGACGTCATTGGCCAGTGCGAGGACAGCTGGAGCCTGCCAGGCGCGATGGACTCCCGGTTCGAGATCTTCGGCACGGCAGGGCGCATCCTCATCGACAACCTCCACCGGCAGCCGCTCCAGGTGGTCAGCGACACCAGCGGGTGGTCCTTTCCGCTGCCGGTCCCGGGGCTGCTCGCCGACGGTCACCTGGACATGCTGGCCCACTTCCTGGACTGCATCCGGACCGGCGAACCGTCGCAGTCCGAGGCCGACACCGGGCTGCAGGCTCTCGCCGTGGTCGAAGCCGCCACCCGCTCGGCGGCCACCGGTGAGCGGGTGGCAGTCGCCGCCCGCCAAGACGCATCAGGGAGTACTCATGCCTGACGAAGCCCGCATCGGAATGATCAGCTGGGCGCACATTCACGCCGAGTTCCGCGCCCGGGCGATCAGCGAGATCCCCGGCGCCCGGATCATCGCCGTCAGCGACGACAACGAGGTGCGCGGCAAGGACGCCGCCGACCGCTGGCAGGTAGCGGACTTCACACCCGACTGGATGTCCCTGGTCGACCGCGACGACATCGACATCGTGATGGTGCACTCGGAGAACGGCCGGCACGCGGCGCAGGTGATCGCCGCGGCCCGGGCCGGCAAGCATGTCTTCTGCGAGAAGCCGATCGCGACTACCCCCGCCGACGCCCGGCGGATGGCGGACGCGGTCCGGCTGGCGGGGGTCGACGGCACCGCCGCGTTCGTGAGCCGGTTCAGCAAGGAAGCCGGCCGGGTCAAGGCTGTGCTCGACGCCGGCGTGCTCGGCGACGTCCTGTTCACCCGCAGCCTGATCGGCCTGGCCGGCATCGCCGAGATCGGCTGCCCGCCCGAGATGGCCCACTGGATGAGCGAGCCCAGCCTGGGCGGCGGCGGTGCCTGGATCGACGAAGGCTCGCACGCCATTGACCTGCTGCGCTGGCTGGCCGGTGACATCACCCAGATCAGTGCGTTCACCGCCAACCGGGCCAAACCCGGCCTGGACGCCGAGGACGTCGCCGTGGCCGCTATCCGGTACGCCAGCGGCGCGCTCGGCGAGATCACCACCGCCTGGAGCATGTCGGCCGACATCGGGATGCGCAACTGGCTGGAAATCTACGGGACGACGGGCACCGTGGTCATGCGGGCCACCGATCCGCAGCCACGCGTGGAGGTATACCGCTCCGACCAGCCCGAGCTGTGGCGCGGCTGGACCACGCCGGACATCGCGCCGTCGCAGGCCGAGCCGCACGACTACACCAGCTGGCCGTCCCACCTCCACCACTACAAGCGCGAGGTGGCGTCCTACCTGTACCGCTATTTCGCCGGTCTCCGCCCGTTCGGCCCGACGCTGGAGGACGGCCTGGCCTGCGCCGCCGTCATCGACGCCGGGTACCGGTCCGCGGCGACCGGAACCGCCCAACCCATCGCAAGTTTCAAGGAGGAAACGCCATGACCTTTACCCCTGACAGAAGACAGTTCCTGGCCGGAGCGGCCGGGCTCGGCATCTTCGCCGCCCTCGCCGGCTGCTCCAGCTCCTCCTCCAGCACCGGGGGCGGCACCAGCCAGCCGAATGCGGCCCCGAGTAACCCCGACGGGCCGTACGGCAGGTTCAGCGGCCAGAAGCTTGTCCTGTCGCGCTGGTCCGGCGACCCGTGGACCAGCGAGCAGCAGACCGCGGCGGCCCAGTGGGGCAAAGACACCGGAGGGTCCATCACCTTCGCCGCCGTCCCGTATGAGAACCTGCAGGACAAGCAGACGCTCACACTGTCCGGCGCCGGGGGGTACGACATCCTCTACGTGCACCCGAGCTGGTTCGGCGAATTCGCCAAGGGCGGGCTGCTTGCCCCCGTCGGCGGCTACCTCGCCGACGCGTCACGCAATCCGCCGGGCTTCTCCGCCGCGTCCTACCTCCCCGCGCCCCTGGCCCAGGGCAAGTACAACGGCACCCTCTACGGGCTGCCCGACTTCATTTCCACCGTGCTCCTGGCCTATCGTAAGGACCTGCTGCAGCAGGCAGGCATCAACCCGCCGGCCACGCTGGAGGACGTGCTCGCCGCCGCGGCGAAACTGGACGGCAAGAACGGCATGTACGGCCTGGCGCTGCCGGGCGCGAAGACCGGGGGCGTCTCGGACGTGGTGAGCACCATCCTTACCGCCCAGGGCAACTGGTGGTACAACAGCATCCCGAAGGCCACACTGAGTGACGCGGCGGCCAGCACGGCAGTCCAGTTCTACGTGACCGCTGCGAAGTCCGCGCCGCCTGGCCTGCTCAGCGCTGCCGTGGACGACGCGGCGACCTCCGGGGCGACAGGCAAGGCCGCCATGGTCATCAGCACGAGCCCGTCACTGCAGGCGCTGCAGGACCCGTCCAAATCCAGCACAGTCGGCAAGTGGGGCTATGCGCCCCTGGCCGTGGCCGCGGACAAGCCGTCGGGCGAGCTGGTCTACTGGCTGTGGTGCATCGCGGCGAAATCCGCCAGCAAGGACGCCGCCTACTCGTTCCTACAGTGGTACACCAACACTCAGCAGCAGGCGCTCATCGCCGTTCAGGGGGGCACCGCGGGCGGCACCAAGTCCTTCTACACTGACAGTGCCCTGACCGCGAAGCTGCCGTTCCTGCCGGCGCTCAACCAGGCGCTCACCAACACCAACCCGCAGCCGAACCTGCCCAACTGGCCGCAGGCGCAAGATGCCATCGAGACCGCGGTCCAGAACGCTGTCTCCGGGAAGCTGAGCGTCAGCGCCGCGGTCGCAGCCATGCAGTCGGCGGTGCAGACCGGGGTCAGCAGCTGAGCATGCCAGGAGCATCCGCATGAGCCGGGTCGCGCGGCACCGGCCAGCGGCCGCGCGCCGGCCGGGAGCTGGGCTGGGACTGGCGATGCTCACGCCGACCGCGATCCTGCTGACGGCGCTCATCCTGGTCCCAGTCGGCTACTCGGCCTACCTGGCCCTGTACCGGTGGCAGCTGATCGACATCAACGGGCCCAAGACGTTCGTCGGCGCGGCGAACTTCACCCAGCTGCTGCACGACGCCACGCTGCGCGACGCCTTGCGGAACACGGTCGTCTACGTGGTGACCTGCGTAACGGTGGAACTCGCCCTCGGGTTCGCCATCGCTGTCGCCCTCTACGACATCACCAAAGGACGGCGGCTGGCCAATTCGCTGATCTTGCTGCCGATGATCGTAACGCCGGTGGTGACCGCGCTGCTGTGGCGCTACCTCCTCGACCCGCAGTTCGGCCTGGTCAGCCAGGTGCTGGCCGTCTTCGGCCGTCCCGGCATCGACTGGTTCGGGAGCACCTCCCTGGCGCTGCCCGGCCTCATGCTGATCGACGTGTGGCAGTGGACGCCGTTCGTGGTGCTGGTGCTGCATGCCGGCATGCTGGCCATCCCCGAGGAGCGGCTCGAGGCGGCCGCCGTCGACGGTGCCGGGCGGGTGCGCAGGCTCCGGCATATCGTCGTCCCGGCCCTCGTCCCGCAGATACTGCTGGTGCTGCTGTTCCGCACGATGGACACCTACCGGATCTTCGACACCGTGTACGTCCTGACCAAAGGCGGCCCCGGCGACTCCACCACTACCGTCGGCCTCTACGCCTACCAGACCGGGTTCTCGTACTTGAACATGGGGTACGCGATGGTGCTCAGCCTGTTCATCCTGATCACGATCAGCGCGATATCCGTGTTTTACCTGATTCTGCTGCGGCGAAGGGGCGTGCTGAGGAGATGAGTGCCGTGCCACGTCAGGCCACGCCGCAAGCCGCCGCCACGATGCCGGCGGCCCAGCCCCAGTCCCGCCGGCGGGTGAAGCGGCGCCGGGACTGGTGGGTCTACGGCTGTTACGCGGTCCTCGTTCTTTTCCTGCTCTGGGTCCTGGTGCCGATTCTGCAGGTGGCACTGAACTCGTTCAAAACCGAGAATGACATCTTCACGTCCAAGCCTCGCGTGACTTTCCACCCGACGCTGTCGAATTACCACACCGTGTTCGGCCAGCTCGCTTTCCTGCACTACCTGCTGAACAGCACGATCGTCGCGGTCGGCACGACGGTGCTGTCCCTGGTCGTCGGCGTGCCCGCGGCGTATGCGCTGGCCCGCCTGCCAGTGCCCGGCCGGGAGTGGTGGGCGGGCGGCATCCTGTTCACCCGCATGGCACCGGCCGTCGCGCTGGTGGTGCCGATCTTCGTCATCTTCGACCGGCTGCAGCTCCTCGGCACCTACTGGGCGCTCATCCTCGCCGACACCACCTTCAACCTCCCGATCGTCATCTGGCTGATGCGGGGCTTCTTCGAAGAAGTGCCGGTCGAACTAGAAGAGGCTGCCGTAGTGGACGGGACCAGCCGCTTCGGCGCATTCACCCGGGTGGCGCTGCCGCTGGTCACGCCGGGACTCGCCGCCTCAGCCGTGCTGTGCCTGCTGTTCTCCTGGAACGAGTTCCTGTTCGCCCTGGTGCTGTCCAACAGCCAGACCCAGACCGTGCCGATCGGCGTCGCCGGCTTCGTCGGCACGGTCTCCATCGACTGGGGCGGCAGCTCCGCCGCCGCGGTGATCGCGATGATCCCGGTCTTCGCGCTCGGCCTTCTCGCGCAGCGGTTCCTGGTCCGCGGCCTCACCCTGGGCGCGGTCAAAGGATGATCGCGATCGGCGCCCAGTACTACCGCCCCCCCAACCCTCCCGCCTCTGACTGGGCGGACGACCTTCGCCGGATGCGGGACAACGGTTTCGACACGGTCAAGTTCTGGGCCTGCTGGAGCTGGATGCACCTTGCCCCCGGCCGGATAGATTTCGGGGACCTCGACCGGCTCATGGACCTGGCCGCCGACTGTCACCTGCAGGTTGTGATAAACACGATCCTGGAAAACGCGCCCTACTGGCTCGAGCAGGCACATCCCGAGGCGCGGTACCAGGACGCCGACGACCGCCCGATCCGGCTCACCGCCGCGATGAACACCCCGGGTGGCGGCTGGCCGGGACTGTGTTTCGACAACCCGCCGGTGACAGACGCAGCACACCAGTTCCTGACCAGGCTGGCCGAACGGTACCGCGATCACCCGGCACTGAGAACGTGGGACGTGTGGAACGAACCGCACCTGGAACCCGCGTCCTACTTCCCTGACCGGATGTACTGCTACTGCCCCTGCTCGCTGGCCGGCTTCCAGCGCTGGCTGATGAACCGCTACGGATCCCTCCAGCCGCTTAACGAGACGTGGGCCCGGCGCTACACCGACTGGGCGCAGGTCGCGCCGCCCAGGCAGTTCGAGGCTGTCCCGGACCTGCTTGACTGGCGTGCCTACTGGTTCGCCAACCTGTCCAGGTGGCTGACCCTGCGCGCCGCCGCGATGCGCACCGCGGACCCGGCGCACGAGGTGATGACCCATGTCGCGCTCAGCGGCTTCACGGGCCAACTCGCCACCCACACGCTCGACGAGTTCACGCTCACCGGACCGGTGGACGTGTTCGGCACCTCCAGCTTCCCGACCTGGCTGATGGGCGACGACCCGGTCGAGCACCTCTTCAACCTGGACACCGCACGCGACGCCGCTGCCGGCAAGCCATTCTGGCAAGCTGAGCTCCAAGGCGGACGCGGCCGCCGGGAAGGCCCGCGCAGTACCCCCCACCCCAGTCCCGACGTGCTGCACCTATGGATGTGGAACGCCTACGCGAGCGGCGCAAGCGGGGTGATGTTCTGGCAATGGCGACCCGAGCTGCTCGGCCCTGAGGCCCCCGGGTACGGCCTGCGCGCTGCAGATGGCGGCCCGACCGGGCGCTCGGAGGCTGCCGCCCGGTTCGCCGAAGTCGTGAACAGCAACCACCTGACACCCTGGCACCCGGATCCTCCCTCGGCCGCGCTCCTCGTCTCCCGCCGCACCGCGCTTCTCGCGTACGCCACCGACCGGACCATGGACCTCTACGCCCAGGCGGTACTCGGCGCCTACCGGATGCTCACCGACGCGGATGTCCCGGTCACCATCCTGCACGAAGACCAGATCGAGGCCAACGGCGTGCCAGGGCATCTCACCCAGCTCTACTGGCCCATGCCGGCAGTCAGCAGCGACCAGCTTGCCGCATCTCTGGCCGCGTTCGTCCGGCGGGGCGGACGGCTGCTCGCCGAGGCAGGCCCAGGGGAATACACGCCGTCTGGATGGCGGCGCCCCCAAGTGCCCTTCGCTGAACTGTTCGGCGCCATGCTGGGTGAAGCCGATGCCTGCGCCGCCATCCCCGTTAGCCTCCGTGACGGCGGTGCGCTCATCGGCACCTGGCAACGCGACACCATCGCCGCGCTCTCAGCTGAAGTGCTGGGCAGCTTCCCAGACGGCACCCCAGCGGTGACGGCCAACCATCTCGAACGGGGCACAGCCATACAACTGGGCACAATGCCATCACTTGCCTATTACGGAACCCGGGACCAGGCCAGCCGACTCGCTATTAGCCATCTCCTCGGCGCTGAGCCTCGGTGCCACGCAGCCAGGTTCACTCAACCGCAGCCGGGGCTGATCACTCGGCCTGGCCAGCTCACCAACGGGCGTCACGGTGTGATAGCGCTCAACTGGAGTGCCAAATCCCAGGAGATCGAGATCTGCGAGACATCCAGCACGGTCAGTTCGAGCCACACCGGAGCGACCCGGCGGACTGTCAGAGCAGGGGAGCTGATCGACCTGCCGTCGCACTCCGCCCTGTTGGCACTAACTGGATCAGAGTGATGTGCACCAGCGTGATTAGCAGGCATCAGATTGCGAACCCCCAATCGCGCTGTAACTCGCTGAGAAGCCGAGGTGACGGTCGAGCCGCTCTACTCCAGCTCCATCTCGTGGTCGGCCAAGCGAATAGTTTGGAGCAGGTTCAGGACTGACTGCGGCATCGTGTTCGATAGCGGTGCGGTAGGCGCGCTCTATTGCTCGTAGGCGGGCGGCTACCCGTGTTTCGCGGGCGGCAATGGCTTGGCGGTTGCGTCTGCCGTAGGAGTCCTGTGGCAGCTTCTCGCCGGATTGCTCGACCTCGCGGACGTGGGCCTCTCGGTCGCCTGCATACGCAGAAACGGCGTACATCGTGATGTTGGCGGTGGCGGCATCCAAAATGAGGCTGACCATCTGACTCTCCGGATCGCGGCGTGCTAGGGCGATGACCTGGGGACCGGCGGCATCCGGCCAGGTTGGCTCCGGTAGTCCTTGACGCTGCCTGACTCGTTCTCGTAGTCCAGCAAGCACCATGTCGGCCCGGTCGATCTGATCGCAGGTCTTGCCGAAGTCCAAGCCGATTGGGCCACGGTCAGCGCCTCGGGCGATGCAGTATTCCATGAGCCTTGAGGCTTCCGGCAAGTGCGGATAGAGGCCAGAGCGGGTGTGAACACGCAGCTGCGACTTCATCGAATGGGTGATGGCGCCGGTGCGGACGAATCGGACCAGGCCTTGGGCCAATTCCGGTGTCTGCGGCCGGGCGGCTAGCCAGATGGCCAATCGTCGGGCGGTGAGATGGTCGACAACTCCGCCGTGAGCGTTAGCCGCTGCGATGCCGTCGTCGATCAGGCGCTCGTACATTCGGCGGCCTGGGAGGTAATGATCCCGGTCCGGGGCAGTCATGCACCTGCTGCTTCGGGATCTCCCGGTACGGCGGCTTCCTTCTCGCTGGCGACGTGGCCTGGTGGCTGGGATATCCAGGTGAGGGCGTCGGGGGCTGTCAGGCCGAGTTCGGCGGACCAGCCTTGGATATGAAGCCAGAGCCGGTGTCCGGGATTCACCTCGTCCATTGTCGCCACTTCGGCGAGCGTCATCGCGGTAATCGCGGTGTTGCGGTCCATGAGGCGTCCGGGC
>Ga0070713_100003178_pt1 | contig 10810 bp, 10 predicted proteins | sample LARL82metaG_FD_65465 | JGI IMG/M metagenome (GOLD analysis project Ga0070713, IMG submission 65465) | Corn, switchgrass and miscanthus rhizosphere microbial communities from Kellogg Biological Station, Michigan, USA - LAR L8-2 metaG | ecosystem: Host-associated > Plants > Roots > Rhizosphere ... | reverse complement strand
CGACTACTTCAGGCAGCACGACGCGGAGGTCACCACGCTGCGCGCCGGGTTCCCCGCGACGCTGCTCGACGAGATCGCCCCGGACCTCGTGGTGCTGTCGCCGGGCCCGGGCCGGCCCGCCGACTTCCAGTGCGACGAGCTGCTGACCGAACTCGACGCGCGGCGGCTGCCCGCGTTCGGCGTCTGCCTCGGCCTGCAGGCGATGGTGGAGCACGCCGGCGGCGAGCTGTCGCTGCTGCCCGAGCCGCAGCACGGCAAGCCGGGCCGGGTGCAGGTCCGCGGCGAGGCCGGCACCCGGCTGCTCGCCGGCCTGCCCGCGGAGTTCACCGCGGCGCGGTACCACTCCCTGTACGCGAAGGAGGAGGACGTCAAGGGCGGCTTCACGGTCACCGCGGCGACCCCGGACGGCGCGGTGATGGCGATCGAGGACACCGCGGCGGGCCGCTGGGCCGTCCAGTTCCACCCGGAGTCGATCCTGACCGCCGCCGGGCGCTCCGGCCACCAGGTGATCGCCAACGTGCTCGCTCAGTGCCGCGCGCGCACCGGGTCGGCGGTGACCGCGTAGCGGGCGCTCGGAGGTTCGACTTGCGGGTCCTCCTTCCGGTTCCATGCGCCAGGGAACCGACGATTCCAGCCGCTCGAGGGCGGCGACGGGGCATGGCAGTCGGGTGCCGGGCAGGCCTCTGGCGGCCTGCCCGGCATTCGCGATCTGGTGACCGGACCCGCTGCTGCGGGCGGTTCGCTGATCAGGCGATGATGTTGTGAACCGGCATAACGTCCGGCGTCCCCGGGTCGATCCCGATCCGGGTCAGGACGGGGATGAGTACCTTCCCGTATTCCTCGAAGGCCTGCTGGGACTCCCACACCTCGTAGACCATGAGGTCATCGTCGGGCCCGAAGCAGGAGTGGTGGGTGCGCCCGGCCGGGCGGTCGGCTCCAAGGGCCGTGAGTTCCTTGACCGCGCTGTCGTAGCGCTCGGTGGTCAGGGACTTGGGATGGAAGTAGATGGCGAGTGCCATGGTTTTCTCCTGATGGCTGGTGCCGCAGTCCTGCCGGGCTAGCTGCCCGGTCGGTGGCTGTCGGCGGTGACGGTTGATCGCGCGGTTCCGCTCCCGAGCGCGCTCGGGCACGGCGTCGCCGCGGCTTAGAAGGGGACCTGCTGGCTGAGCAGCCCGGTCGCCGGCCCCCGGCCGGATACCGTGCGGCAGAAGTCGAAGGCGTCCATGGTGATGAGCTCGCCCTCGCCGCCCCAGGTGCCGCCGGCTGGCCCGGACAGGGTCAGCGCGTAGGGGCGGCCGTGGCGGGCGGCCCATTCGCGGACGATGTCGTCGACGATGACGCCCTCGTGCGCGGGGGTGGCCTGGACCGGGATTCCGGTGGCACGGCTGATGTCGAGGCGGTGCATGAACGGGTCACGGGTGAGGATGATGTCGAAGAGGAACCCGAGGGTCCACCGCTCCTGCGCATTGCCCACCGTCATTGCGCCTGGCATGGTGCGGCTGCGAATGAACGCGGGCATCTTGCGGCGCAGCCGGGCGGCCTTCGGGCCGGCGGCGCGCATGGCGGTGACTACCTCAGCCGGGCTCAGGCGCGCGTTCTTGGCCACCTGCAGCGCGGTGAGAACGTCGATCATGACCGTGCCGGTCTTCTTCGAGCCCTTCTGGGCCGCCATCTGCTGGCGGGCGAGAGCTGGCAGCGTCGCGGTCATCTGCGCCATGCCGAGCATGTGGCCGGCGACGGCGCGCACGTCCCATCCGGGACAGTCGGTGGGCAGCGCCCACTGGCTGGGGGTAACGCGCTCGAGCAGCGCCACCGAACGCATGTACTCGGTTGCCGCTGACGTCATCGCGGCCCCCCGTTCCAGGACGGGGACCCGGGGCGGTCCGGTGGAGCGTTCGGCTGGGTCGGTGGTCATGGTGATCTCCTTATTCTCCTTGTGCCTGGGCGGGGATGCCCAGGTTGTCGGCGAGCATGTCAACGGCCCGGTCGAGCAGCCGGCTCCAGCGGTCCCCGCCGGGGTCGTTGGCGAGCTGGGCGTCGATCAGGCCGCCAACGACCGCCACGCACAGGTCGATGTCGGCCTGCCGGGTCACGCCCTGGGCGGCAAGCGCGGCCCGCAGGACCTCCAGCGTGGCCACGGCCGGCGCGTATGACTCAGCGCTCGGCTCGAAGCCGAATATCGTGCGCTGGTTCATCAGCTGGTAGCGCGATAGGTCACTGGCCGAGAAGTCGAAGAAAGCCCGGGAGAGTTGCCTCATCGCCGCGCGGGGCGAAGCCGCCGGGCTGCCTGCCGCCGCGGTCATCACTGCGAGGCACTCGGTCCACGCCGCGGCGAACATCGCGTCGTAGATGGCGTTCTTCGACTCGAAGTGCGAGTAGAGCGATGGCGCACGCATGCCGACCCGGTGCCCGATGTCCCGCAAGGTGAGCTGCGAGAGGCCCCGTTCCCTGGCCAGCTGCCATGCCGCGTCGAGGATCTCCCGCCTCGTCGCCTCACGGCGTTCGGCTATCCGATCGCGGTTAGAATTAACTAACATAGTTAGGAGAATAGCTTACAGAAGATGCAGGGTCAACGCGCTGCCTGTCCTGGTCCGTGAAAGGCAGGAAGCTGCTCTCCGGCGGCTGACCGTTAGGATGGTGCTGTGCACCGGCAGTTCCGGCAGGTCGACGTATTTACCGAGGAGCCGTTCCGCGGGAACCCCGTGGCCGTGGTCCACGGTGCCGACGACCTCACCGACGAGCAGATGCGGCAGTTCGCCAACTGGACGAACCTGTCGGAGACCACGTTCCTGCTCGCGCCGGCCGACGAGCGCGCCGACTACCGGGTGCGGATCTTCACCCCGGAACGGGAGCTGCCGTTCGCCGGGCATCCCACCCTCGGCTCCGCGCACGCGTGGCTCGAGGCGGGCGGCCCGCCGGCCAGGCAGGACGTCGTCGTCCAGGAATGCGGCGTCGGCCTCGTTCCCATCCGCAGGTCGCCGCACGCCCTGCTGGCCTTCAAGGCGCCGCCGCTGATCCGCTCGGGCCCGGTCGACGGGCCGCTGCTGGACGAGGTCGCCGCGTCCCTCGGCATCAAGCGCGAGGACATCGTGGACGCCCAGTGGGCCGACAACGGCCCCGGCTGGGTCGCCGTCGAGCTGGCCAGCGCGGACGCGGTGCTCGCGCTGGCGCCCGGCGTGACAGCGCGGGACATCGGGGTTTTCGGCCCGTACCCGCCGGGATCACCGGCGGCGTTCGAGGTCCGCGCCTTCACCCCGCTCATCAACGGCACCGGCGAAGACCCGGTGACCGGCTCGCTGAACGCGTCCCTCGCCATGTGGCTGCTGTCGTCCGGCAAGGCCACCGCGCCCTACACGGCCAGCCAGGGCACCGCGCTCGGCCGTCAGGGCCGCGTGCACGTCACCGCCGACGCCGACGGCTCGGTCTGGGTGGGCGGCCGGACGCACACGCTGATCTCCGGCAGCGTGCACCTCTAAGCCGCCCCGTTACCGTCAGCGGGGATCGCGGCCGACGAGGCAGTACTCGCGGCCGGCCGGGTCAGTGAGCACGGTCCAGTACTGCTCGGTGGCGGCCACCCGCGCGCCGAGCGCGACGTGCCGGTCAAGCGCGTCCGGGTCGGTGCAGCCGAAGTCCATGTGCCCGCTCACCCGGTCGCCCGGCGCCGCCGCTACCCGCTGCTGCAGCAGCAGGCGGACCGGCCAGCCCGCCGGGCCGTCCAGATAGGCGTACCCGGGGACCGGGGCGGGGTGCGCCCGGTGGCCGGTGAGCGCCGCCCAGAACGCGAGCTCACGGTCGAACCCGCCGGGCGGTACGTCCAGGCAGAGCGTGTCCACCCGGCTCACCCCGGCAGCGGCCCCGGCCAGCGGCGGCGGCACGGCCCGTTCGCCATGCCAGCCCACCAGGCAACACGTGAACCCGCCGGGGCTCTGCGCCAGGGTGAGGCCTTCGCCAAGGCTGGTGACCCGCGCCCCGGCCGACCGGGCCCGGTCGGTGGCATCCCCGAGCGATTCGGCCGCGGTGTCGACGTGCAGGTCGAGGTGACAGCCGCCCGCGCCGCTAAGCACTCGCTGCACCCGCAGGTAGGCGTCACCAGACGGGGGCAGCAGCGTCGCGAACTCCCCGTTGCCCCCGCGCGACGGCGACAGCCCGTAGCCCGTCACCTGGCGCCAGAAGCCGACCCCCCGATCGAACCGGTCGGCGGGGAAGTCAAGGAAAACCGTCAACCACGGAATTGACACGAGCACAGTCTCCCATCCGCGCGGCGCTGACGCCGACGTCCTCGACGAGTCCGCCAGGCTGCTGCCGAGGCGGCCAGTTGAGCGGAGCGCCGCGGTGCGCTCAGGGGGTCGTGGCGCTGATTTCCTCGCGCGGCGCGTCGGCCGAGTCCGCCTGGCCGTGCCTGGCCAGCCGCCAGCCGAGCGCGAGCAGGACCGCGAGCAGGGCCACGCCGGCCAGGATATAGGCGTTGCCCCACAGCAGCTGGAACCCGTGCCAGTGGTACTCGACGTAGCTCGGCTGGTCGCCGAACTCAGCGAACTTGATCGGGTTGGTGTTGGGCTGGGCCCACAGGAAGCCGAACGAGAAGTTGCCGAGGGTCCGCGCGCTCTCCCACAGGGCGTCCGGCCACGCGGCGAAGACGACGATCATCCCGCCGGCGAGCACCCACAGCCAGCGGGCGATCCCGCGCGCTCCGCGCCGCACCGCGCCGATCGCGTAGTGCCCGGTGACCGCGACCGCGGGGGCGATCCACACCCAGTGGTGGTCCCAGCTGATCGGGGAGGCGAGCAGGCCGGCGAGGGCCGTCGCGAGCAGGGCGGGCACCGGGTAGCCGGCCCTCTCCAGCAGGTACGCGGCGGTCAGGCCAAGCGCGAGCGCGACCACGGCGGCGGCGATCCACGGGTCCTGGCCGGCCGCGACGGACCCGGCGAAGCGGGTGATGACCGCGCGCAGCGACTGGTTGCCCGCCCACCCCATGAAGCCGGCCCGGTTGCCGTCGGCGAGGAACATGCCGTGCAGCCACCACTGGGACGAGTCATGCGGCAGGACGGCGAACCCGGCGGCGACGGTGACGGCGAAGCCGGCCACGGTCGCGGCCGCCTCCCGGAACCTGCGCGTGATCAGCAGGTACGGGACGAAGACCAGCGGGACCAGCTTGATGCCCGCCGCGACCCCGGTGAGCGCGCCCTTCCACCAGCGCCGCCGGCCGTTAGCGCGCAGGTCGGGCTGGCACAGGTCCCAGATGATCGCGGCCATCAGGATCAGGTTGATCTGCCCGAGGTAGATCGTGCGGACCACGGGCTGCAGCCAGAAGGTGACCGCCGCGGCCAGCAGGGTCGCGCCCAGCCTGACCCGGCGGTCGGTGTAGCCGAGGCCGCCGAAGGTGAACCACAGCGCCGCGACGAGCGCCGCCATGTTCACGACGACCGAGGAGGCCACCAGCGCCCCCCACGGCAGCACCGACACGACGGCGAAGGTAAGCGCGGCGAACGGCGTGTAGGTGAACTTGAGCGCCAGCGCACTGAACCCGCCCCAGTCGTACAGCGGCGCGTAGGAGCCTGGGTCGTAGTACGGGCGGACGTGCCGGACGATCAGCCCGCCGTCCCGGTACACGGTCAGGTCGACCAGGCTGAGCGCGTTGTTGGTTACCTCGAGGATCACCCAGCTGATGACCACCACAGCGAAAGCGATGACGCCGGCCCGCAGCAGCCGGGTCCCCGGCGGGCAGCGGGTCACGCGGGCTTCGCTGGCGACCGGTTTCACACCGGCCACGATATCCGGTGACAGGCCGGGACGAGGCCGGCCGCCGGGCTAGTGCCAGCCCTGGGCCACCGCGGCACCTGGTGTCCGCCATACTGGGTGGCATGTCTGTGATCAGCCTGGTGTCGTCGGGGCCGCTGCTGCTCGCGATCCCGGTCGCCGCCGCGGCGGGCGCGGTGACGTTCCTGTCCCCGTGCTGCCTGCCGCTGGTGCCCGGGTACCTGGCGTACATCACCGGCATGTCGGGCGCGGACGCGACGACGGCACCCGAGACGGCCACAGCCGACGCTGGCACGGCCGTCACGGACACGGAGCTGGTCGCGGCGCACGGTGATGGCGACGGCACGCCGGGCGGCGGGGTGACCACCCGCGCCCGGCCTAAGGCGACCGCCCCCGCGGAGCGGCACACCGGCCGGACGGTCGCCGGGACGGCACTGTTCGTCCTCGGCTTCTCCACCGTGTTCGCCCTCGCCGGGCTCGCGGTCGGCGGGCTCGGCCAGTTGTTCAGCGCGCACGACTCGGCGCTCACCCGGGTGCTCGGCGGGGTGACCATCTTGCTCGGGCTGCTCTTTTTCGGCGCGTTCGACAAGTTCACGTTCGCCGGGCGGATATTCAAGCCGTCGGCGATGCCCAAAGCCGGGCTGGCGGGCGCGCCGCTGCTCGGCGTGCTGTTCGGGATCGGCTGGACGCCGTGCATCGGCCCGACGCTGACCGCGGTGCTTGCCCTGTCGCTCCAGTCGGGCACGGCGGCGCGCGGCGCGTTCCTCGCGTTCGTCTACGGCCTCGGCCTCGGCATCCCGTTCCTCATCGTGGCGCTCGCGTTCCAGCGCCTGGTCAACGTGCTCAGTTTCTTCAAGCGCAACGCGCGGACGGTCAGCCGGGTCGGCGGCGTCATGCTGGTGGCCGTCGGCCTGCTCGAGGCGACCGGCGCGTGGACGACGGCGCTCAACTGGCTGCACACCCACTGGTTCAGCAGCTACAACACGCCTCTGTAGCGGCCCGCCGTCACCGGTACCGTCTCGGATGATCCCGAACGGGCGACTCTTTTCTCCTGCTTCTCCCTGAAGGATTCCCGATCGGAACGGTCAGGAGAAGAGAGTCCGCAGTGCTCCGCCGTCCACCAAACGCCGCGGCGTCCTAGCGGCGGCTGCCGGCCCGGGGCTTCATCGCGACCGGCTTGCGCGGCACCTGGGGTTCCGCCTGCCGCGCCGGGCGGGGCTGCGCCGCCGCCTCGACCAAGGCGGTGAGCAGGCGCGGGTCGTCGCCCTCCTCCGGGTGCCACTGGACCCCCACGCCGAAGCGGTGGCCGGCCACCTCGAGCGCCTCGGTGACCTTGCCGTCGGCCGACCAGCCGGTCACCGTCAGGCCGTCGCCCGGGTGATGGGGAGCCTGGTGGTGCGCGGCGGGCACCTTGACCTGGGTGCCGAGCAGGCGGCCGAGCAGGCTGTCGCCGGACAGCGTCACCTCGTGCGGCACGTACTTCGCCCGGTTGGCCCGGTGGCCGGGCAGGTGCTGGGTGAGCGTGCCGCCGCGGGCCAGGGCGAGGATGTGCAGGCCGCGGCCGATGGCGAGGAACGGCAGGTCGGCGTCGAGGGCGGCGCGCATCAGGGCGAGCTCGAAGCGGTCCCTGCGCTGGTCGGGCTCGTCGGTCTCCTCGTGCCGCTCCTGGTCGTACAGGGCAGGATCGACGTCCCGGCCCCCGGCGAACACCAGGCCGTCGACCGCCTCGGCGAACGACGCCACCGAGGCCAGCGGCACCGGCGGCACGATCAGCGGCGCGCCCCCGGCGCGTGCCACCGCGCGGATGTAGCTGACCGGCAAGATGGCGGCCTCCCGCAGCCAGTCGCCCCAGCGGGCCGCGTCAAGTTCCCCCGTGATACCGATGATCGGGCGGCCCATCGAAATCCTCCTGCTGCAACGCTGACCCAGGCACAAGCAAGCCGGTCGCGTCCCCCGCTCCGGCATACCGTCATTCTTGCGGAGACCGTTGCGTTTTGCCGGGATGATTACTTTTTTTCCATATCGCCCGTCACCAGGTGACGATCGGGGCCGCCGTGGCGACCGGCAAAACCCGCCCAGGAGGGATCCGGCGGCCGGGATCGAGAGGCAAGGGAGGGAGGGACGGACGGGCGGCGGCATCCACCGTGCACAAAAGACTCAGTGATGCCCACAGGCGCGATAAGGTTCGGGAAAAGCGGAAGAATCACCATGTGACCTAAGGGTGATACCTGTGTCTGGCTACGTCGAGAAGACTATCCCCGCCCTGCGGACGGACATCCCGCACTCGGCGCGGATCTACGACTACCTGCTTGGCGGCAAGGATAACTTCCAATCTGACCGCGACGTGGCGGCAAACATGGTAAACCGCTGGCCCAGCCTTCGTGTCTCCATGCGCTCAAACAGGGACTTCATGCGCCGCGTCGGCGGATACCTGGCGGGGGAGCTGGGCCTGCGCCAGTTCCTCGACATCGGTACCGGGCTGCCGACCACGCCGAACCTGCACGAGGTCGTGCAGGGGATCGCGCCGGAGTCGCGGATCGTGTACGTGGACAACGACCCCATCGTGCTCACGCACGCGCGGGCGCTGCTCACGAGCACTCCCGAGGGAAAGACCGCCTACGCTGACGCCGACCTGAACGACCCCGCGGCCATCCTCCGCACGCCCCAGGTGCGGAAGACCCTTGACCTGGGCAAGCCGGTCGCGCTCAGCCTCATCGCGATCTTGATGTTCGTCCCCGACCCGAAGGCAGCGCGCCGGATCATCGACACGCTGGTGGACGCGCTGCCATCGGGCAGCGCGCTCGCTTTGTCGACCGGCACGCATGACAGCCTGTCCGAGGAGGGGCGCGCGATCGCAGATGACTACAACTCCAGCGGCATCCCCATCAGGGCGAGCACAAAGACCGAGGTCGAAGAGCTGTTCCGCGGCCTCGACCTGGTCGACCCCGGCGTCGCCCTCGTCCACCGCTGGCGTCCAGACGGCCTGACGCCCCGCGCCAGCGACGACCAGGTGGCCATGTACGGCGGCGTTGCGCTTAAGCCCTGACCGTCTACTGGTGCACGTCAGCTTCGGAGCTCCGCCTCGGCCGACCCGGCCTGCGGGGCGGGGCGCTGTCGGCACCCGGGCTTGCCCGCGGGACGCCACGCGATGCTGGGCGCGCGACAATGGGTGCTATGGCATCGGCGAACCAGGAAGCCGCGGCGCTGCTGCGGGAGTACGCGGACCTGCTCGGGCTCACCGGCGGCGACCCGTTCCGCGCCAGGAACTACGAGCGCGCCGCCAAGTCCGTCGCGGGGTACCCGGGCGACCTCGCCACGCTGTCCGACAAGGCGCTAACTTCGATCGACGGCGTCGGCCCGTCGATCGCCGCGAAGATCGCCGAGTGCCGCCGGACGGGCACCTTCCAGGCGCTTGAAGAGCTGCGCGCCACGATACCGCCCGGCGTCGCCCAGCTCGCCAAGGTGCCAGGCGTCGGGCCCAAGCGCGCGCTGCAGCTCGTCCGCGAGCTCGGCATCGCCAGCGCGGCCGAGCTCGCCGAGGCCATCAGGCGTGGCCGGCTGCGCGGCGTGGCCGGGTTCGGCCCGAAAACCGAGGAGCGCATCCTGCGCGGCATCGACGTGGCGGCGGGCGACGCCGCGCTGCGCGACGCGCTGCGCGCGCTCCCGGACGGCGCCGGGGTGGACGACATCTACGCGGTGCTCGCCGCCCGGCTGCCCGTGAGCACCGGCAGCACGGCGGCCAGTGCGCTGATCAGGGCCGAGGACATCCGCGGCGACCTGCACACGCATACCGACCTCACCGACGGCATCGTCTCCCTGGAGGGAATGATCGCGGCGGCCGAGGCCCGCGGCTTCGAGTACTACGCGGTCACCGACCACGCGCCCAACCTGGTCATGCAGCGGATGACCGATGAGAAGATGCTCGCCCAGCGCGATCAGCTGCGCGCGCTCGCGGACACCACCGGCATGGTCCTGCTGCACGGCACCGAGCTCAACATCGCGCCCGACGGCAGCGTCGACTGGGACGAGGACTTCCTGTCCGGCTTCGACATCTGCGTCGCGTCGGTTCACAGCAGCTTCGAGCAAGACCGGGCGACCATGACGAAACGGTTCCTCACCGCCGTCGAGAACCCGGCCGTCAACATCATCGGTCACCCGGTGACCCGCAAGGTGGGCCGCCGCCCCCCGGTCGACGTTGACCTGGACGTGCTGTACGCGGCGTGCGCCCGGACCGGGACGGCGCTCGAGGTCAACGCGTCGCCGGACCGGATGGACCTGCCGCCGGAGCACATCGCCGCCGCCCGGCAGGCCGGCGTGAAGTTCGCCGTCGACACCGACGCGCACTCCCTGGTGGACCTCACCAACCTGCGCTTCGGCATCGCCGCCGCCCGCTTCGGCGGCCTGACCACCGCCGACGTCATCAACGCCTGGCCACTCGACGAGCTCACCGACTTCCTGCGCAAGGACCGCCCGTCCCGTTAGTTACCTGCGAGTAGCGTTTCTGGTTACCGGCGAGTAGCATTGTCGGCATGAAGGCACGCGAGGTGGTGTTCGTCGACGGCGTGCGCACGCCGTTCGGTAAGTCCGGCCCCAAGGGCATCTACGCGGAGACCCGCGCGGACGACCTGGTGGTCCGGGTCATCAGGGAACTGCTGAGGCGCAACCCGAACCTGCCCAAGGACCGGGTCGGCGAGGTGGCGATCGCCGCGACCACCCAGATCGGCGACCAGGGGCTGACCATCGGCCGGTCGGCGGCGATCCTCGCCGGGCTGCCGGTGACCGTGCCCGGTTACGCCATCGACCGGATGTGCGCGGGCGCGATGACCGCGGTCACCACGACGGCGGGCGAGGTCGCGCTCGGCGCCGCCGACATCGCGATCGCCGGCGGCGTCGAGCACATGGGGCGCCACCCGATGGGGGAGCAGGCCGACCCCAACCCGCGCTTCCTGTCGGAGAAGCTCGTCGATGAGTCGGCCCTGTTCATGGGGATGACCGCGGAGAACCTGCACGACCGCTTCCCCGCGGTCACCAAGGAGCGGGCCGACGCCTACGC
>Ga0070713_100003177_pt1 | contig 10811 bp, 10 predicted proteins | sample LARL82metaG_FD_65465 | JGI IMG/M metagenome (GOLD analysis project Ga0070713, IMG submission 65465) | Corn, switchgrass and miscanthus rhizosphere microbial communities from Kellogg Biological Station, Michigan, USA - LAR L8-2 metaG | ecosystem: Host-associated > Plants > Roots > Rhizosphere ... | reverse complement strand
TCACCGCCGCGCACTGAATGAGCTGGTGCGCGATCCAGCTACCGATCCGAAGCTCGCCGCGCGTTTGCAACTGGCCCAGCAAGCACGCCAGTTCGCTTCGCAGCGACTGGCGCTGCCGGACAATCGCAGCTATACCGGCTACGTCGAACTGCATCGGCGTTACGTAGTGTGGAATGTGTTTGCCGCACCGCGCTATTCGGTGAAGGCGGTGCCGCAGTGTTTCCCGATCGCCGGATGCGTAGCCTACCGAGGCTGGTTCAGCGAGGTCGATGCCAAGACAGATGCAGCGCGGCTGCAGGCGCGTGGCGATGATGTCTGGGTCGGCGGCGTGCCGGCGTATTCCACCCTGGGCTGGTTCGCCGACCCGATCCTCTCCAGCATGCTGCGCTGGGACGACGACGAACTGGACGGCACGATCTTCCACGAGCTGGCGCACCAGCTGATCTACGTGAAAGGCGACACGGCGTTCAACGAGTCCTTCGCCACCTTCGTGCAGACGGAGGGCTTGCGCGAGTGGCGGCAGTCACGCGGCCTGCCGCCGCAGGACGATCGCATGCAGACGATGGAAGCCGGATTCACCCGATTGGTGCTGGACTTGCGCGAACGCCTGAAAACGCTCTATGCCAGCGGCGCGGACGAGGCGGCAATGGCAGCCGGCAAGCAGCGCGAGATCGAGGCGTTCCGCACGCGCTACTCGCAATGGCGCGAGCGCTGCTGGCCGCAAGATCACCGTTACGACAGCTGGGTCGCGCAACCGATCAACAACGCGCGGCTGCTGCCGTTTGGCCTGTACGAACAGTGGACGCCGGCGTTTGCGGTGCTGTTCCAGCGGGCGGAACGCCAGTGGCCGGCGTTCTACGCCAGCGTGCGCGAGCTGGCGCGCAAACCGGAAGCACAGCGCGAGAAATCGCTGCAGGCGCTGGTTGACCCGTGAGATGACTCCGAAGGCCGATAATCGCCGCTGAGCCGCTGGCCTGGCGTCAATGGGCGGCCTTGCGCTTGGCCATATGCCGCAGGTAGGCGAGCACGGCGTCGAGATCGGCGTCGGATAGTGCCTTCGCGTCGAATCCCTGCATCTTCGCCTGCGGCCATTGCCGCAATGACTGCGGATTGCGGATGAAGGCGCGCAGCAGATCGGCACGCAGATATTCGGTGGGATTGTGCGGGAGGTTCAAATCCGGTCCGAGTCTCGCGTCGCCCTCGCCGTTGAGCGTGTGACAGGCGAAACAAGTGTGTTGGAACACCACGAAGCCGCGTTGCACCTGATCGTTCGCAGGCAACGATGGATCGGGCAGGATCGCCGGGAAGCGCGCCGCCACGCCTCCCAGCTTGCGGATCGTTGCCAGCTGGTACGGCCATTGTTCCGGATTCACATGAACGGCCTGCGGCTGGGTCCACACGATGTAGAACGGCCCGGCGTGGCCATGGTCCTTGTCCAACGCAGGCCACGGTTGTGCCGGGTCCTCGATCGCCAGCCACGCTTCGCTGCCCTGTTTGTTCAACAGCAATGCGGCGGGAATCTCGGCCGCAAAACCATCGCCGGCGACGAACTGCAGATGATCGCTGGTGTCGATGCCCTCGAGCAGTGCGGTCAGTGGCACCGCGCGGTAGTGCATCGTGCGATGGAACGCGACATCGCCGGGCACGTCGATCGTGCGCACGTCGTGGCGTTTCAGCAGGGCTTCGGTACTGTAAGTGGTGACACCGCGGCCGAGGTCTACCTTCAGCTCGGCGGCTTGCACGGGCAGGATCATGCTCATGAAGATCAGGCCCAGCGTGAGCAGGTAAAGGACGAGCAACTTCATGGCGGGTTCCGGCGAAGACGTAAATAAATTGTAAGGGCCACCGCGGCGATGACGTGCATTCCCGTGATCGTCCAGCGAGCCTGTCGGAGAGCTGAACAAATCCCAGCATGCATGTTGAACTCACGCCGCGCTGGCTACACTAAGCACGTGTATCGCCGTGATGGCGACAGGAAGTGGCACAGTACATCGTGTTACTGAGGGGCTGGCCTTACCTCCCCTGGAGGCCACCTGACAAACTCCATCCGTCCTCCCCTGGCGGATGGAGTTTTTTTTTGCGCAAGACGTCAGCGGTTCGCGTGGGATGCGCTTCGACATGGATAATGGCTCACGCGCACCTCTCTATCGCGCCTGGGCCACTGATGATCATCGATTCGCTGCTCGATACCGACCTGTACAAATTCTCGATGATGCAGGTGGTGCTGCACCAGTATCCGGCCGCCCAGGTCGAGTACCGCTTCAAGTGCCGCAACCCGGGCATCGATCTGGTGCCGTACATCGAGGAGATCCGCGCCGAACTGGCCGCGCTGTGCCAGCTGCGCTTCGCAGCGGACGAACTGGACTATCTGCGCGGCTGGCGCTTCATCAAGAGCGACTTCGTCGATTTCCTGGGGCTGTTCCAGCTCAATGAGAAGTACGTCGAGATCGCACCGGCCGCGGCGGGCAACGGCGAGATCGAGATCCGCATCCGCGGGCCTTGGCTGCATACGATCCTGTTCGAAGTGCCGCTGCTGGCCATCATCAACGAAGTGTATTTCCGCCATACCAGCACCGGTCTCGATCTGGCCGAAGGCAGGCGGCGGCTGCAGGCGAAAATGGCGTTGTTGCGCGATGCGCCGGATTACGCCGGCTGCAAGATCGCCGATTACGGTACGCGCCGGCGCTACTCACGGGTGTGGCAGCGCGAAGTGGTAACCGAGTTGCGTGACGGACTGGGCGCACAGCTGGCCGGCACCAGCAATGTATGGCTGGCACGCCAGCTCAACCTGACTCCACTGGGCACGCTGGCGCACGAATACCTGCAAGCGCATCAGGCGCTCGGCCCGCGCCTGCGCGATTCGCAGGTGGCGGCGCTGGAAGCATGGGCGAAGGAATACCGTGGCGATCTCGGCATCGCCTTGTCCGATGTCTATGGACTCGACGCGTTCCTGCGCGATTTCGACATGTACTTCTGCAAGCTGTTCGACGGCACCCGGCACGATTCCGGCGATCCCTTCGCCTGGGGCGACAAGGTGCTGGCGCATTACCGCGCGAACCGGGTCGATCCGCGCAGCAAGGTGCTGGTGTTCAGCGACGGCCTCGATATCCCGAAGGTGATGCAGCTGTACGCGTATTTCCGCGATCGCTGCCTGCTTGCATTCGGCGTCGGCACCAACCTGACGAACGATGTGGGGCCGACGCCGCTGCAGATCGTGATCAAGATGATCCGCTGCAATGGCCAGCCGGTGGCCAAGCTCAGCGACTCGGCGGGCAAGAACATGTGCGAGGACGCGGCGTACGTGGCCTATCTGCGCCAGGTATTCCAGATACCTGCGACGCAGGGCCTTTAGTTCGTTTCCCTGGGAAGGTAGCAGCGCTTAGAAAGCCGGCAACACGGCACCGTGGTACTTCTGCTCGATGAATGCCTTGATCTCCGGGCCGTTCAACACCTTGGACAGCTTCTGCACGCGCGGATCGTTCTGGTTGTCGAGGCGGCCGACCAGATAGTTCACGTAGGGCGAGTTGCCGTCTTCGATCAGCAGTGCGTCCTTGGTGGGGTTCAGACCGGCCGCCAGTGCGTAGTTGGTATTGATCAACGCCAGGTCCACCTCGTCCAGTGTGCGCGGCAGCATCGCCGCCTCCAGCTCGCGGAACTGCAGATGCTTCGGGTTCGCCGCGATGTCCTTCGGCGTGGACAGCTCGTTGTTCGGGTCTTTCAGCGTAATCAGGCCGTGCTTCGCCAACAGCAGCAGCGCGCGGCCGCCGTTGCTGGCATCGTTCGGGATGGTCACGCTGGCGCCGTCGGGCAGCTGATCGATGCTTTTGAATTTGTGCGAATACGCACCGAACGGCTCGATGTGCACACCGGTAATGGTGACGAGATGGGCGCTGTGCTCTCGGTTGAACGTGTCCAGGAAGGGCTTGGTCTGGAAATAGTTCAGGTCGATGTTCTTCTCGACCAGTTGCGTGTTCGGCTGCACGTAGTCGGCGAACACTTTGATCTGCAGATCCACGCCTTCCTTCGCCAGCAGAGGCTTGGCCTGCTTGAGGATTTCGGCATGCGGAATCGCGGTGGCAGCCACGCGAAGCGTCTGGCCATCCTCCTTCGGCGCGGAACAGCCCGTGAGCAAGAGCAGGGTCAGGGCTGTGGCGGCAAACAGCAGTCTCATGATGAATATTCGCTTGTGCGGTGCACAATGATAAGCCGTCTATACCGCCAAACACAAACCGAGGGGTTCAACCTGATGGGACGGGCGTTGCCGGCAATGCGTCACGCCTTCGGTGCGGCATAGCCTGCCAGCAGGAGCAGGGCCAGGACGGAGGCGACAGCGGCAAGCAGCAAACTCATGGCGGCGATTTCTCATGTACGGCCAACAAAGGTTGGCCGCGGACACCGCCGAACGCAAATAACCAAATCAGCTTCGCTTATAACGAGTCACGATGCGATCGCCGATCATCTGCAGCAGCTGCACCAGAACGATCAATAGCGCCACGGTGACCAACATGTAGTCGGACTTGTAGCTGAGGTAGCCGTAGCGATAGGCGAGGTCGCCGAGGCCACCGGAGCCGATCGCGCCGCCCATGGCGGTATAGCCGACCAGGGCGATTGCGGTGACCGTGACGCCGGCGAACAGGCCGCCGCGAGCCTCGGGCAGCAGCACATGGCGCACGATCTGCCACAAGCTGGCGCCCATCGCCTGGCTGGCCTCGATCACACCCTGCTGCACTTCACGCAGCGCGGTTTCCACCAGCCTTGCGAAGAACGGCGCGGCGCCGATCACCAGCGGCGGAATCGCACCGCGGATGCCGAGCTTGGTGCCGACCAGGAAATACGTCACCGGCATCAACACGATCATCAAGATGATGAATGGCACCGAGCGCAGGATGTTCACCAGCAGCGAGGTGACCGCATAGAGCTTGGGCATCGGACGCAGCTGGCCCTTGCCAGTGAGGTACAGCAGCACGCCCAGCGGCAGGCCGATCAGGATGGTGAGCAGCAGCGAGCCGCCAAGCATCAGCAAGGTGTCGATACAGGCGTGGCCGATCTCGCCCCAGTCGTCGATGTTGGGAAACAGCGTTTGCAGCATGTTCATCGGCTCAACTCCTCGATCTCGATGCCGGCCTCGCGCAGCGCCACCAGGGCGGTATCCACGCCGGCGCCTTGCATCGCCAGGGTGAGCTGGCCATAAGGCAGGTCCTTGATGCGGTCGATGCGGCCGGCGAGGATATTGAAGTCGATGCCGGTCTCGCGCGCGACCCGACCCAGTGCCGGGGTCAACGTGGTATCGCCGCGGAAGCTCAGCCGCAGGATGCGTCCAGGTACCTGCGCGAACGGCGCCAGTTCGCTCGCCGCTTCCTCGGGTAACGCCTCGTTGACGAAGCGCTTGGTGGTGGCGTGTTGCGGATGCAGGAACACATCGGCCACCGCGCCACGCTCCACGATCACGCCGGCATCCAGTACCGCCACTCGATCGCAGACGCGCCGTACCACGTCCATCTCGTGGGTGATCAGCACGATGGTGAGCTTCAGTTCGCGGTTGATCTCGGCCAGCAGATCGAGCACCGAGGCAGTGGTCTGCGGGTCGAGTGCGCTGGTGGCCTCGTCGCACAGCAGGATCGAGGGCCGGTTGGCCAGCGCGCGGGCGATGCCGACGCGTTGCTTCTGGCCGCCGGAAAGCTGCGACGGATACTTGTTGGCGTGCGCAGTGAGCCCGACCCTTGCCAGCAGTTCGTCGACACGGGCACGCAGGACGGCCGGGTCGCGTTCGCCCGCCAGCCGCATCGGGAACGCGACGTTGTCCGCCACGGTTTGCGATGCGAGCAGGTTGAAGTGCTGGAAGATCATGCCGATTTTGCGCCGCTGCGCGCGTAGCGCCGGTTCGGCCAGCGCGGTCATCTCGACGTCATTGATGAAGATGCTGCCGCCGCTGGGCCGTTCGAGCAGGTTGATCAGCCGTATAAGCGTCGATTTACCGGCGCCGGACAGACCGATGATGCCGAACACCTCGCCATCGGCAATCTCGAGGCTGAAGGGTTGCAGCGCGGGAATGTCCCTGCCGTCGACACGGTAGGACTTGTGGACATCGACAAAGCGGATCACGACGGACCTTGGCCTGCGGCTGGGAGCGCCATTCTATGCCACGGGCGTCACGCGCAATGGCGTAGACTGCCTGATTGATCCAATCAGAGGGAGTCCGGCCATGTCCAGTGTCTACGATTTCAGCGCCCGCGATATCGACGGCAATCAGCGCTCGCTCGCCGAATGGCGCGGCAAGACCCTGCTGATCGTCAACGTTGCGTCCAAGTGCGGTTTCACCCCGCAATACAAGGGGCTGGAGACGTTGTGGCAGGATCAGCGCGATCGTGGGCTGGTGGTGCTGGGCTTTCCGTGCGACCAGTTCGGCCATCAGGAGCCGGGCGATGAGACCGAGATCAAGACGTTCTGCAGCACGCAATACGACGTGACTTTCCCGATGTTCGCCAAGATCGAGGTGAACGGCGAACAGGCCGATCCGCTTTACAAGTGGCTGAAGAGCGAGGGCAAGGGCATCCTGGGCAGCGAGTCGATCAAGTGGAACTTCACCAAGTTCCTGGTCGACGCGGACGGCCAGGTGGTGAAGCGCTACGCCTCCACCGATACGCCGGAGAAGATCGGCAAGGACACGCTGGTGCGGTTGGGCGGTTGAGGGGTAGGCGATCGCCAACCCCGCCGCGCCCGGAGGCGTTTTGCCGTGTTCTGGTAACCTTGCGCGTTCGTGTCGGCACCTGGCCGGCGGACTTGAACCTATTCGCGAGATCCACATGCAGATTGCCCAGAATTCCGTTGCTGCCTTCCATTACACGCTGACCGATGACGAGGGCCAGGTCATCGACAGTTCCGAAGGCCGCGAGCCGTTGACCTATCTGCACGGCAGTGGCCAGATCGTGCCGGGCCTGGAAAAGCAGATGGAAGGCCGTGCGGTCGGCGACAAATTCATCGCCGACGTAAGCCCCGAAGAGGGTTACGGCGTGCATCACGCCGAGCTGATGCAGGAAGTGCCGCGCGAGGCCTTCCAGGGCGTGACGGACATCCAGCCCGGCATGCAGTTCCAGGGCCGTGGCCCGCAGGGTGAGATCAACGTCACTGTGACCAAGGTCGAAAACGACAAGGTATTCATCGACGGCAATCACCCGTTGGCCGGCAAGACCTTGCATTTCGCGATCGAAATAACCGATCTGCGCGCCGCCACGGAAGAAGAGCTGGCACACGGTCACGTGCACGGCGCGGGCGGCCATCACCACTGACGTCTACGCCATGCATGGACGCTGGCATATTGCGATTGTGGGCTACGGTGCCGCCGGTCAGGCGGCATCGCTGTTTCTGGCAGAGCAAGGCCATCGGTTGACTGTGTTCGAACAGGCTGCGGCGCCTGGTCCGGTCGGCGCAGGCTTCCTGCTGCAGCCGACCGGACTGAGGGTGCTGGCCCGGCTCGGCCTGCATGAGCAGGCCTTGGCGCAGGGGCAGCGCATCGAGCGGCTGCACGGCTGCAATGTGAGCGGTCATTGTGTGATGGACATGCGTTACGCCGATCACGCTGCCGACTGCTTCGGCCTTGGGCTGACGCGCGGCAGCCTCTTCACTCTGTTGCGGGATGCTTATGCGGATTCCGCCCAGATCCGTACGGGGGCGTGCATCGAAACCATCGATGCGGATGGTCGACACCTTCGCGATAGTGCCGGTGAGCGATATGGCCCGTTCGACCTGATCGTGGCTGCGGATGGCGCACATTCGCGGCTGCGCGCATCGGTGCCGCAGCTGGTGCGCCGCCAGCGGACCTATCCGTGGGGTGCGATATGGTGCCTGCTGCCGGCAGAGAAGTGGCCGTATCACGACGTACTTCAGCAACGCTACGGCGGCACCCGCGAGATGATCGGACTGTTGCCGGTAGGGCGGCGGCCCGATCGCGATGGTCGCTGGCTCACTTTTTATTTCAGCCTGCCTGGCGAACAGATAGATGCGTTCGATGACGCGGCGCTGGTGCGTTTGCGCGAGCGCGTAACGGTATTGTGGCCTGAAGCGTTATCGCTGCTTGCGTCGATTGGCGTGCCTCAGCAATTGCAGCGGGCACGCTATCGTGACGTGGTATTGCGCACGCCGGTGCAGGGACGCACGGTATTCATCGGCGACGCTGCACATGCGATGAGTCCTCAACTGGGGCAGGGTGTAAACATGGCACTCCTGGATGCTCATGCTTTGGCCGACGCACTGGCCGCCAGCGACGATATCGAGGCAGCACTCCAACTGTATCCGCGCGCGCGTCGGCACCACGTGGCGGTGTACCAGCGGCTCAGCCGCTGGCTGACGCCGCTGTTTCAGTCCGAACGCGATGGCCTGGCCCGATTGCGCGACATCACCTTCGGGCCGCTCGGCCGGATGCCGTTGGCCAGGGGGCAGATGCTGAAGATCCTCGCCGGCGTAAAAACCGATTGGTGGCACTGAGCCGTCGTGTTCAATACCAGTCGAGCAGCGAGATACCCACGCCGGCATAGGTGGCGTTGTGGTTGTAGTCGATCAGGCTTTCGCCGTAGCCCTTGAACACTTCCGCATAGCCGCGCAGATTGCCCGCGATCGGGAAGCTCCAGCTGAATTTGGCGGCGCCGTGCTGGCGGCTGCCGCCGCGGAACGAGTCGCGCAGCATCATGCCGAACTCCTGGCCGCGCCATTCGTGGACGATCTGGATCTCGCCCCGTCCCACATAGTCGCTGATGTCGGGATTGTCGTCGGTGATGCGCGCTTCGGGTATGCGCCACCATGGCCGAATCATCACCGTCCAGCCGTTGCGTTCGAAACCGATGTTTGCGATCACCCGGTTCCAGCCGCGCGATTGCGGGTTGCCGCGCCCGTTGGACTGATGGTCGAAGCCGACGCCAAGCAAGCGGCCATCCCAGCCGAGCAGGTGATAGTCGGTGTTGAACACCAGCATCGCCTCGGGCTCGTAATTGGTTTCGCGGAACGGTCGCGACTGCTTTGTGTTGTAGACCTGCCAGCGCGAGGACTGGGTGTAGCCGACCCACACGTCGCCGGCATCGCCGAATACCCCCTGCCACACCTTGGTTTTCAGGCTGAGCTGGAATTTCATCTCGGCGTTGTCCAACTGCTCGCTGTGCGCCACCGTGTTGTCGCGGTTGGGGCTGTGCGGCTGCTTGTTCTGGTCGCTGGTGGCGAACACCGGCAACACATACACCGGCTGGTAGCCACGGATGTTGAAGGTGCCGAGCTTGCTCTCGGGCGACAGTTCCCAGCGGCTGTCGAGCAGCGAGAGCGGTCGCGCCACTTCGCTGTTGGTTTCCACCGCGGCCGTCGTGTCCTTGCGGTCACGGCTGAAAATGTTCGGCGCGGCCGTCGCCGTGTTCACCCGTTTCTGCGCGGCAGGCAGATTCACCCGTCCCGTCGCATGGTCGTAGCAGGCAAGCCTTTGCGCGTCGCTCTCGATCGCGGTGCAGGCGCGGATATCGGTAGGGTCTGGATTCTGCGCGTGGCTGGGTGGGGAAAGCAGACTGGCGATGAGTGCCAGCGGCAGGACAGCGGAATGAGGCTTCATCAAGAGCAGGGTTCCCGGGCGATCGAGGCGGGAGTCTAGGTCATGCACCGCAACTGAGGCGGGACAGCATGGCCGGGACCGGCAAAACGAGAGCCGGCCATGATGCGATCATGGTCGGCTCGATCGGGTGATGACCGTCAGGGTTGCTTGGTCCAGTTGGTGTATTCGGTCTTGCTGATGTGACCGTCGCGGTTGGTGTCGGCGTGGATGAAATCGTTGGCCAGCGGTGGATAGGCGGCGGCTTGTTCCTCCGAAATCGACTTCTTGCCGCCGGACAGCTGTTCGAACGGAGGCGCCGGGCCGATCGTAGGCGCCGGTGGCGGAACGCTCCGCACGACCACTTGACCCTGCGCTGACTGGGACGTCGCCTGACCCTGACCGCTAGTTGGAGTCCCTGCAGGAGGGGGCATCGGTTGGGCAGAGGGCGCGGGTGGCGTCGAGGTCGCCGGGGCGGGCGGCATATTCTGTCCGCTCGGCGCGGGCGGCGGGGCCGGAGGCATAGGCATATCCTGCCCGGTCGGCGGAGGCGGCGGAGCGGGGGCTACATCCTGTCCGCTAGGCGGGGGTTGCGGGGGTGGCGGTGCGTTCTGGGCGATCAGCGTACCGCTGAGCAGAAAAGCGCCGGTAGCAAGAGCGGACAACAGTGGCTTGCGAGATTTCATGATCGAGACTCCATGCCAGAATATATAGCGTGAGGTTGTGCGGATATCCGCAATCCATCGGGCGGGACCCCCGTTGCCGGTGCCCAACTCGGGGTCACGCTAACAGGGACTTTGTAAATGCCGGCTCAATATCTTGGTCACGACGCCGTGAAGCTGCCGTGTCGTTGAGCCCAGCTTCAGGTGATGGCAGCGTGTTGAGCCAGGCGCAGGCGCGTCTGCTGCAACTGGCCGCACAAGGCCTGCTACAGCCGTTGCGGCGGCGCCCGCGGCGCAGCGATGTCGTGGCGATGATCGAGCGCATGCGCCTGCTGCAGATCGACACCATCCATGTGGTGGCGCGAAGCCCGTATCTGGTACTGCATGCACGGCTGGGCGACTACCCGATGAGCTGGCTGGACGAGGCCCTGGCCCAAGGTCGGCTGGCCGAATGCTGGGCGCACGAGGCATGCTTCATCAGCGCCGCCGATGTGGCATGGCATCGCGGCGGACACGATCAACGCATGCATCATTGGGCGCAGCGGCACGCGGCACGCATGCATCGCGAACAACGCACCGACATGGATGCG
>Ga0070713_100003176_pt1 | contig 10818 bp, 10 predicted proteins | sample LARL82metaG_FD_65465 | JGI IMG/M metagenome (GOLD analysis project Ga0070713, IMG submission 65465) | Corn, switchgrass and miscanthus rhizosphere microbial communities from Kellogg Biological Station, Michigan, USA - LAR L8-2 metaG | ecosystem: Host-associated > Plants > Roots > Rhizosphere ... | reverse complement strand
TCCTGGACCTGACGGCTGATCTCGTTGACGGACGAGGCCATCTCTTCGGTCGCGGATGCGACCGATTGCACATTGGTGGAGGCTTGTTCGGAGGCCGCCGCAACCATCGTGGTCAGTTGCTCCGAACGCTCCGCGGTCGCCGTCAGCGTGCCGGCGGAGGCTTCGAGTTGGCTCGACGCCGACGACACGATGTCGACGATCTCGCCGATCATCGCCTCGAAATCACGGGTGATCTTGTCCACGCGCTGGGCGCGCTGGATCTTGGCGTCGGCCTCGACCGCAGCCGCCTCGTCTGCGGCTTTCTTGGCGATCAGCGCTTCCTTGAAGACCTGCAGCGACCCCGCCATCGCGCCGATTTCATCGGCGCGGCCGATCGTCGGGATGATCACGTCATGCCGGCCGGCGGCCATGTCGCCGACCACATCGGTTAGCATGGCGAGCGGCGTAATCATGCGCCGACGCAACATCACGGTGACGCCGGCAAGCACGCCGAGCAATGCGACAACGGCAAGGCCCGCCAGCTCAAGCATCATCAGGGCTGCGTCGCGCGTCGCACCGGCACGATCGGCCGCCTCGGTGAGCGCAGCATCGCGCACGGCGAAGAAGCTCTGCACCGCCGGCACGATCTTGGCAGCCAGTTCATCCTCGGAGCCGACCCCGTATTTGCCGTCGTTGCGCGCGGCCAGCACCTCTTTTTCCAGCCACGGCGCAGCCTGTCCAAAATAGAGATCGACCGCATCTTTCAGTGGTTTCACGAGCGGTGCCGGACTGCCGATCTGATCGACGCCGGCTTCGATCCTCTCGCGATCGAGGTCGACGCGGCCCTGGGCGCGATCGATCGCGGATATTTCAGCCGCCGTCAGCGGACGGCGCGCGCTGATCGCAGCCGACATCGAAGCGGCGCGGCCGCCGGCCGAAACCCGCAGATCCTGGGCGGTGCGGGCGACGCCCAACAGCGCAGTCAGCGACGCGTCGGCGGTGGCCACCTGATTTTCAAGGCGGTTCAAAAGCGGCTCGACCATCGCGGCAACCTGGGCGACGCCGGGCAAGAAGCCCTTGATGACGGTCGCATCACGCGCGCTCATTGGCACGCCGAGCGCGCGATCGGTCGCAGCGCGGACATCGGCAAGCCTGGTCGCCGCCTGGTTGAGGCCTTCGACGATCACGGCACTGTCGCTGAGCGCACCGACCGCGGTGCGCGCGTTGGCAAATGCCGCGTCCGACAGCTTGACGGCCTTGGCAATCGCCTCGAGTTGAGCAGGTGTCGCTGGATTGTCCTTGAACAGCGGACTGAGATACGGCGCCCGATGACCGGCGATCTGTTGACCTACCGCGAGGACCGCGCCGAACGCCTCCACGGCCTTCATCGCTTCGGTCTTGCTCGCAAAGGTACGATATTGTGGAACAAGGACTTCCCCACCAAGGACGACCGCCAGGGCCGTCACCGAGAGCATTGATACCGCAAAGAGCCGACCGATCCGCATGTTGTGTTTCCGTTGCCGTGGGTTTGGTTAAATTATTCAAGAGTGGCTAAGGCCGGCTTAATGGCGGGTGGTATTAACCGCTGTCCCGGCCTCGGCAGCCGGCCGGAGCGGTACCCCGGCGCGTCTCGTTGACGTCGGGATCAACAAAGTCCACCCTTCGAAAAACCAAGGGTCGCGCATGGACCAGTCGATCGCTGCCGCCGAGCAGCCCCGCTACATCAAGCTCAATGAGCGCGACAATGTCGCCATCGTCGTCAACGATTTCGGCCTGCCTGCCGGCTCGCGGTTTTCCTGCGGCCTGACGCTTCGCGCCTTCGTGCCGCAGGGCCACAAGACCGCGCTGGTCGACATCGAGCAAGGCGCGCCGATCCTGCGCTATGGCGAAACCATCGGTTATGCCGCCTCAACCATCCGCGCCGGCGAGTGGGTCGATGAGGCGCGCATTCGCATGCCGGAAGCGCCGTCGCTCGATGCGCTGGAAATCGCAACCGCCGTGCCGCCAAAGCTGCCTCCGCTCGAAGGCTATACATTCGAAGGTTTTCGCAATCCCGACGGTTCGGTGGGCACCAAGAACATCCTCGGCATCTCGACCTCGGTGCAGTGCGTCACCGGAACGCTGCAATACGCGGTCAAGAAAATCCGTGCCGAGCTGCTGCCGAAATATCCCAACGTCGACGACGTGGTCCCGTTGACCCATGCCTATGGCTGCGGCGTCGCGATCACCGCACCCGAGGCCATTGTGCCGATCCGCACGCTGCAAAATCTCGCGCTCAATCCGAATTTCGGCGGCGAGGTGATGGTGGTCGGCCTTGGCTGCGAGAAACTTAGCCCCGAGCGGCTGGTGCCGGAAGGCGTCGGCGACAGCATCGTGCGCATGCAGGACGAGGCCTTCGAGGGATTTGGCGCGATCGTCGATGCGATCATGGCGATGGCCGACGCCCGGCTGGCGGTGCTCGACAAGCGCAAACGCGAGACCTGCCCGGCCGCCGACCTCGTCATCGGCCTGCAATGCGGCGGCAGCGACGCATTCTCAGGCGTCACCGCCAATCCCGCGGTCGGTTTCGCCGCCGATCTTCTGGTGCGCGCCGGCGCCACCGTGATGTTCTCCGAGGTGACGGAAGTGCGCGACGCCATTCAGCTTCTGACGCGGCGCGCCGTCGATCAGGACGTCGGCCGCGCGCTGGTACGCGAAATGGCCTGGTACGATGCGTATCTCGCCCGCGGCGGCGCCGACCGCAGCGCCAACACGACGCCCGGCAACAAGAAGGGCGGGCTTGCCAATATCGTGGAAAAATCACTGGGCTCGATCGTCAAGTCGGGATCGAGCCCGATCGCGGGCGTGCTCGCGCCGGGCGAGAAGGCGCGCCAGAAAGGCATGCTGTTTGCGGCGACGCCGGCTTCCGACTTCATCTGCGGCACGCTGCAGCTTGCGTCCGGCATGACGCTGCAAGTGTTCACCACCGGCCGCGGCACGCCTTACGGCCTTGCGGCAGCACCTGTCATCAAGGTTGCCACCCGCAGCGAACTGGCGCGGCGCTGGAAGGATCTGATCGATTTCGACGCGGGCCGGATCGCGACCGGCGAAATGACCATCGAGGAAACCGGCTGGGAATTGTTCCGCCTGATCCTCGAAGTCGCGAGCGGACGCACAAAACCCTGGTCCGACCGCTGGGGCATTCACAACGATCTCACGCTGTTCAACCCCGCCCCGGTGACGTGATCGCGTCAAACGCGCTTTCGTTCACACGATGCTGACGTCAGTCAACGGAAAGTCGTTGCCTTTACACAGCAACGACGCGTCCATCGCCTTTGCCAACGCGTACGCAAAGCAATCACCATAGTTCAGCGCCGCGCCACGCCCGGTTCCCTTGCCGAACCGCAGATGTGCCGAACGAGCGGCCTGTGCCTGTTCCACGGTCACCGGCTCGATCCGAATGCCCGCCGCCTTGACGAAATCATCAAGCCATCGCTCGGCTATCTTCGGAGCGATTTTTTTCAACCCGCGCAAGACAATTGAGGTCTCCACCAGATTGGCGGCCGACATGATCGGATCATCGTCGGTAGCGATGCTTCGGGCATAATCTTCGGCATCCTCTTCCTGGCGGAAAATGGCGATGATAGCCGAGCTGTCGACCACAATCATGTCGGCAGCCCGTGCTCGTCATAACCGAGGATTTGGTCCGGGCTGCGTCCCGTGTCGGCCAGCGCAGCGTACTGGCTTCCGATCTTCAGCAAGCGGGCCGCAACGAGGTCAGGGCGCCGACGCCGACGCTCGCGTGCCAGGCGCTCGCGCAAGGCCAGCGTGACGGCCGAGGTCAGGCTCTCGCCGGTAAGCCCGGCGAGTTCGGTGGCAAGCTTGTGAGCTTCACCGTTCTTGATGTTGAGATGCGTGGCCTTCGTCATGGTAGAAATATATACTATTTCTACCATGGGTGCAAGACGAACATGCGCTCAGCATCTGGAATCGGCGCGTCCCTCGCCCGATATCGGCAATCTTGTCGGCGATCCGTTAAGTTTCGGTCAAGTTGGCGGCGGCCCTCGGAGATCCCAAAGCGAAGCAGAATTTGCGGGAGCTTCGGCGGTAGCAGCGCGAAGACATTCAAGCGGCCGTTAATCCGGCACGCCGGCCTTGCGGAGGCCCTCCGCCAATAGAGCAAAATCATCCGGCCGACGAAAACTGATCCGGTCGCCGAGGTTCGAAATGCGCAATTCGGGATCGAGCACCTGAAGACGTGCCAAATATTTCTTGGCGTCCGCCATCTTCTCAAGAAAGGCAGCGCTGGCGACGGCAATGCGTGTGCCCTGCGAAAAGAACGGATTCTGGCGCAACGCGTTTTCAGCGGATGCAAAGGCTTCTTCGTGGCGACGGGCGACGAAATGGGCCAACGCCTCCGCGCCGTACATCGTAAACATATGGGGATCCACGGGGCTGAGCCGCTTGGCGCGCTCGACGTGGGCAATCGCCAGCTCGGGTTCGCCGAGCCAGGCGCGCACATAGGCACTTTGGCCCCAGATCAGGGCAAGATTCGCATTGAGCGCCAGCGCCCTGTCCATCAGGCTGACGGCGGTGCCGAGATCGCCGAGAATGCTCGCGGTCGCAAAGCCGCATGAACCAAGCGCCCAGGCGTCGTCACGGCCGACCTCGGCGCCACGCTTGGTCAGCGTTTCAACCTCCGCCATTTCTCCGGCGCGGTCGGTGGTCCAGCCCGCGGTTTTTCGCGCCACATAGCATGTCGCGGCGAGCCCATAGGCCATGCTGTAATCGGGATCGAGCTTCATCGCCTCATAAGCCAGGCGCAGCGCCTCATTCACGCCTGCCTTGGTCCATAGATAGAGCGAGGCGACGCCGCGCATGTGCGTCAAGTGTGCGTCGGAATTTTCTGTCGGTCTGTGCTTGGCACGTTCGATTTCGGCTTGCCGCACCGTCGGAATCAATGCGCCTACGACGCTTGATGTCACATGGTCCTGCAATTCGAAAATGTCGTCGAGCGTGCCGTCGAAATGGTTGGCCCAGAGATGGTTTCCGGTCGATGCGTCGATCAACTGCCCGGTAATGCGGATTCGCGGTCCTGATTTGCGCACGCTGCCTTCGAGCACATAGCGCACGCCGAGCTCGCGGCCGATCTGCCTCACGTCGACCGCCCGCCCCTTGTAGGTGAAGCTGGAATTGCGGGCGATCACGAACAGGAAACGGAATCGCGACAACGCCGTGGTGATGTCCTCGGCCATTCCGTCGGCGAAATAGTCCTGCTCCGGCTCTCCGCTCATGTTCTGGAACGGCAGGACGGCAACCGAAGGCTTGCCCGGCAGCGCCAGCATCGGCGGCGCCTGCTTCGGCTTTTCCGACCCACCGACATGAATTTTATAGACCCGAACCGGTCGCGCGATATTCTTGAGCTGTTGCTCGCCGTCATCCTTGAAGACGACGTCGACGCGGCCCTCGGCATCTTCCTGGACCCGGGCCGAGACGCAGATGTCTCCGGGGTCCGCGAGGCCTTCCAGGCGGGCGGCGATGTTGACACCGTCGCCGTAGATGTCGCCGTCATCCGAGATGATGTCGCCGACATGAATGCCGATGCGAAGCTCGACCCGCTTGGTCGCTGCAATGTTGAAATTGGCGCTGGCCATGGCGAGCTGAATATCGACGGCGCAGCGAACCGCATCGACCGCGCTGGCAAATTCCACCAACATTCCGTCGCCGGTGGTTCTGACGATGCGGCCGCGATGATCGGCGATCTTGGGATCGATCAGGTTCGCCCGATGATTCTTGAACTGGCCGTGGGTCCCTTCCTCGTCTAGACCGATCAGCCGGCTGTAACCAGCCACATCGGCCGCCAGAATGGCCGACAACCTTCTGTCTAGCCGTTCGCTTGTCAGAACCCGCCTCCCTTCGCGCCTGTCAACATATACCGATATACCGCATCCCCAACTCGACCGGCAGGGAAATCACGGTTCCATGGAGTGCCCGCAATGTTTGCGGATGCTTCTGGCGGGTGTAACTGTCAAGGATGACAGCGTAGCAAAATTGGCAACCCGGAGCCCCTCATGCGTGCCTTGGTCATGCTCGCGTTATTGTGGATCGGCCTCACGGCGCCTGCGACTGGCGCGGACGACATCGCCACCGCGCGAAGCGTGATCAGTTCGCAGGCCGAGGCGTTTGGCCGGGACGACGCGGCGGCGGCCTATTCCTACGCCGCGCCCGCGATCCGCGAGATGTTTCCGCAGGCCGACATCTTCATGTTCATGGTCCAAAACTCTTACGCGCCGGTCTATCGCCACAAGAGCTTTGAGTTCGGCGAGGCGCGCGTCGAAGACGGCCAGGTGGCGCAGCGGGTCCACATCGTCGATGCCAATGGCGAAGCCTGGGAAGCGCTCTACACGCTGGAGCGGCAGGCCGACGGCAGCCTGAAGATCATCGGCTGCGTGCTGCTCAAGGCAGGCCAGGCAGTGTAACGGCAAGCGGCGTAAGGCAAGCGCTGGGTATTATTCGGCGGCACGCACCCGGCTCGCAAGACCGCTCTCCATTGCCACTGAAGACGTGCGTGCGCGGATCAGGAGCCCTGTCACGATCGCGAGGTTGACCATGTTCCATGCGAACCCGTTGGCGAACGCCGCCGCATAGGAGCCGGTCGCGTCAAAGATCACACCGGACACCCAGCCGCCGAACGACATGCCGAACACTGAGGCAAAGATCACGATGCCGACGCGTGTCGCGGCTTGCGATGCCGGCATCGCCTCACGAACGATGATCGCATAGCTTGGCACGATACCGCCCTGGAACAGGCCGAACATCGCGGAGATCAGATAGAGCGAGGTAAGGCTGTCGAAGAACAGGTAGAACAGCAGCGCAAAAGCCTGTGCCGCCGAGCCGATCAACAGCGTGACGATGCCCCCGACCTTGTCGGCCAGAAATCCAGATCCGATGCGACTGATGATGCCGAATCCCATCATCAGCGACAGCATCTCGGCACCGCGCGCGGCGCCATAGCCGAGATCGCCGCAATAGGCGACGATATGGACCTGCGGCATCGCCATCGCCACACAGCAGGAGATGCTGGCGATGCCGAGCAGCACCGTCAACGTATTGGTCGACAGCCTCAGATCGACCCGGGGCGGCGGCGCATTGGCATGATCGCGCGCCGATCCGCCGCCGACGATGGCACGCAACACAAGGACGAGCAGCGTCATCGACACGCCGCAGAAGATGCCGATCGCGATATGTGTCGCGCGCCAGCCAAAAGTCTGCGTTCCCCAATTGACCAGCGGTGGCCAAATCGTGCCGCCAACATAGTTGCCGCTGGCGACGATGGTTACGGCAAGGCCGCGGTAGCGCTCAAACCAGTGCGAGGCTTCGGCCATCAGCGGCGCGAAGGTGGCGGAAGCGCCGAGCCCAATCAGGAAGGAAACGGCGACGAACTGCCACAGCGCGGTCGATAGACCGGCCAGCACATAGGCGCCGGAGAGAAAGGCGATACTGATCGCCATCGCCACCACGATGCCAAAGCGGTCGGTGATCCTGCCGGTGACGACGCCGCCGAGGCCAAAGCCGAGGAAGATCATAGTGGTCGCGAGCGAAACTGCGCCGCGGGTGCTCGCGAACTCGGCCTGTACGACCGGCAGCACCACCACCACCGACCACATTCCGACCGCGCCGATCGAGGCGATCAATACCGCCAGCGCAAGGCGAACCCAGGCCTGACCGGAGTCGGGCGTGAATGCGGCAGGATTGGAAGGGGGTTGAGAAGAAATTTCCACGGCAGGCGCAATTTCGGCGGCTTCCGCCTATCCGTCAACCCACGCTGCCGCAATATTGGGCATGCAGATGCGGGGGAACGCCGGGCGCCAAAACGACGGGACGCCGACAGTGCCAGCCGGAGATCCTTGCTACCGCACGCCGACGAAAGCATGCCGTGCGCCTGATTTTTCCACAACTTTTGTGTGCATGATCAGTTTTGCGCAATCTGAAACTCAGACAGCATTCGCCGTTGTTTCGGATTCATGGAGGGGCATTATGGACCTCAATCACGTCGATAACGCTATCGTCGAAAACTACCGGAAACTGCGGACACGGATTGGTGTCATTGCGCTGGCATTTCCCGTCGTTTTGATTGCAGTGGGCTATTGGTGGGGACCCGGCATTCAGCCCACATTGAGCGATTATTATTTTGCGACGGACCCTGCCCGTGGAAGGATCGACCTCTTCCCCGTCAGGCTTTGGTTTTGCGGCATCTTGTTCGTCGTTGGTGTTTTTCTATACAAATATCAGGGCTTTTCCAAAAACGAAAATAACTGGCTCAGTCTTGCGGGCTTGTTCGCCCTGGGCGTTGCCGTGTTTCCCATGTCTCAGCATGGCAAGAACGATTATGATTTCGTCCTCGCATGGATCGGCCTGCCGCAACTCTCGCTGCATGGAATCTGCGCCGTGCTGGCCTTTGCGTGCATTGCCGTCGTTATTGTTTGGTATGCGGACTCGACCTTGTCGGAACTAAAGATGACGAAGCCGGCCGCTTACAAGCGATTCAAGCGAATCTACCGCGTCATCGCCGCCTTCATGGTTCTGTCGATCGGAATCTCGATAGTCTTGCATTATACGCACCAAGGGATGGATTCTTACATACTGTTGGCGGAATCGTTTGGTATCTGGGCCTTCGCTGCCTATTGGTTCGTCAAGAACCGGGAGCTCACCGAGGTTGGGAAGGCGCTGAAGGCCCGAAACGCGCCGGTGCCGCATAGGACCGCGGCTGATTTCGCGGACAAGCTCTAGTCATCCGGGGCGGCGCGAGTAAGTACAGTGAAGGAAAAACAGGTGTCGAAAGTGATTTCAACATCGGCCGCTGCCGTTGTCGCGGCGATCCTTTCAGCCAGTGCGGCGTTTGGCCATGCGGAGCTGCAATCGGCCGAGCCCGTTGCCGGGTCCGCCGCAACGACCTCGCCCAAGGAGATACGACTGACGTTCAGCGAAGCGGTGATCGCGAAGTTTTCGGGCCTGATGTTGAAGGATCAAGCGGGAAAACCAATCGCAACCGGCACGGCCGCGGTCGATCCCGCCAACAAGAATGTGCTGATCGTGCCGATCAGCGAGCCGCTGCCGCCCGGAACCTACAAGGTCGAATGGCATGCCGTCTCCGAAGACACCCATCGCGAGAAAGGTGCCTACGCGTTCGGCGTGGGTCGCTGACGATCGCGAGCCGGTTCGCCGTCCGCGCAATCTCGCACGGTATATTTTTTTGGCTCGATCACGGCGTCGTTAGCTTCGGCTGACTATTAATCCGGGCCGTTCTGTGGGATTTTGCCAAGGTGAACCGTCAGATCACCATACGCCGGCTGCTCGCGATCTCTGTGATCGCAGGGCTGCTGCTGGCTCCGCTGGCCCGGCCCGTGATGGCGGACGCGTCGATGTCGGCGATGGCGGACAATTCGATGGCGGCCATGTCGGATGAGATGGCGGGCGACATGCCGTGCTGTCCCACGAAGGCGCCCGCCCCGGTCGACTGCGACAAATGCGTGTTCACGGCGGCCTGTATGAGCCAGTTCCTGGCCGGCCCTGCGACCGCAACGTTCCGTCCGCCTTTTGCTGTTTCCGGCAAGCTCGCGCCGCTGCAAAATGATTTCTGGCCAGACGGCGTCGGCCGTCCGCCTCCCGAGCATCCTCCTCGCACTCTGGTCTGATCGGCGCTTCTCGCGCCGGTTGATGCCCGCGTGGTCGTAAAGACCGCGCGGATAAGCGCATGCCGCCTTGCGGCGACCAAAGACAATTGAGGATTCTGAAATGATTACGTCTCGTTACGCGCGCGGCCTGCGGGCTGCGCTGATCGGCATTGCCATGGTTGGTTCGACCGCCATCGCCCGCGCCGACATCAAGGATTACAAGTTCGAACTCGTCGATCAGTCCATCCAGGCCGGACCGGACAAGGTCATCACCGTAAGGCTGATGAACACCAAGACCGGCAAGCCGGTCCCGGATGCCGTCATCTTCGCGGTCCGTCTCGATATGGCGCCTGACGGCATGCAGGAGATGGCCACCAAGATTGCGCCGATGCCGGGAGGAGAACCGGGAACCTACAAGTTCAAGGCAAGCTTCGGGATGGCGGGCCGATGGCAGCTCTCGCTCGGCGCCAAGGTGCAGGGCGAGACCGGCACGGTCGAGAACAAGTTCGTCATCACGGCGCAGAAATGAGCCGCGCCGTAGTCATGGGCGCCACCGTCGCCGCGTTGATCGCGGCGGCGGGAGGCGGATTCTTCACCGGCCACGCCTGGCATTCAACTGGCGAAACGACTGACATGGCCGTCGTGACGCCGGCGGCCGCGCAGCCGAGTGGCGCACCGATCTACTATCAGGACCCGGACGGCAAGCCGTTCTATTCGCTGACGCCAATGAAGACGCCAGACGGACGCGAATATCGCGCCGTGCCGCCCAGTGCCGATATCAGTTTCGAAGAGGCCTCCGCTCCGGAGGCGGCGCCGGCGGATCGAAAGATCAAATACTACCGCAACCCCATGGGGCTGCCGGATACGTCGGCGACGCCGAAGAAGGACCAGATGGGGATGGACTACATCCCCGTCTATGAGGGCGATGATGCCGACGACAGCGCGGTCAAGCTGTCGCCCGGAAAAATCCAGCGCACCGGAGTTAAATCCGAGCCGGCTGCACCACGCGTGATCCGCACGATCATCCGAGCCCCAGGCACGGTACAGATCGACGAGCGCCGTACATCGATCGTGTCCCTGCGGTTCGAGGGCTTCGTTGACTCAGTCGAAAATGTCACCACTGGCGACCACGTGCACAAGGGTCAGGCCCTGATGCGGGTCTACGGCCCGAACCTGTCGGGCGCCG
>Ga0070713_100003175_pt1 | contig 10819 bp, 9 predicted proteins | sample LARL82metaG_FD_65465 | JGI IMG/M metagenome (GOLD analysis project Ga0070713, IMG submission 65465) | Corn, switchgrass and miscanthus rhizosphere microbial communities from Kellogg Biological Station, Michigan, USA - LAR L8-2 metaG | ecosystem: Host-associated > Plants > Roots > Rhizosphere ... | reverse complement strand
TTCGAATCGTTGACGAATCGCACGCCGCCGGCCTCGGCAACGGGCTCCATCACGTGCGGCAGCCCGTGGAATCCGCGCAGCGCCTCGACCATCGCCGCCGGCGTGACGCCCGCGATCTGCGACGTCGCGGCGGCGGCCAGCACGTTGTTCAACATGTGACGGCCGGTCAGCTCCACGGCGCTCAACGGAATCAACCGCTCGGACGCGGTACCCGTGCGTTGAACGATCCAGTCACCATCGACAACGAAGCCATCGCGAATCGAGCCGGCCAACGAGAACTCCACGCGTCGTGCTGCGATGCCGCGTGCGCGTCGCGTCACCTCTGCATCGTCTGCGTTCACCACCGCCCAGTCGCCCGCCTGCTGGTTGGCGAAGATGCGCGCCTTCGCCGCAGCGTACGCATCGACGGTCGGGTGGCGATCGAGGTGGTCGTCTGCGAAGTTGAGCCACACCGCAATCCACGCGTGGAACGTCGTCGTCGTTTCGAGCTGAAAGCTGCTCGCCTCGACGACGTGAATCGTCTTCCCTGTTGCCTGCCCGACCTGCGCGCTCAGCGGAGTGCCGATGTTGCCACCGACCAGCACGTGCTCGCCGGCCGCGCGCAACATCCGTCCCACCAGCGTCGTCGTCGTCGACTTCCCTTTCGTGCCGGTGATCGCGATCACGCGCCCGTCGATCCAGCGCGACGCGAACTCGAGCTCGCCGACCGTCTCGGTGCCGTTCGAACGCGGCACGTCGAAGACCGGTTGCTCGAGCGGCACGCCCGGGCTCACCACGATCAGATCCGCGCTCGCCAGCGTTGCTTCCGTATGCCCGCCAAGCTCCAGTCCGATGCCCTCGGCATGCAGGGCATCCGCCTCATCGAACGCCGCGCGGGTCTCGGTCAACACGACGCGCGCTCCCATTCGGTGCGCCAACCGCGCGGCCGCGACGCCGCTGCGTGCTGCGCCGACGATGACGACGCGGCGGTTGCGGACGGAGAATCGGTTCGCATCCACGCCATCACCGCAGCTTCAGCGTTGTCAGGCTGAACAACGCAAAGATGACCGCCATGATCAGAAAGCGCGCGATTACCTTCGGCTCGCTCCACCCGATGAGCTCGAAGTGGTGATGAATGGGCGCCATCTTGAACACGCGCTGGCCGGTGAGCTTGAAGGAGGCAACCTGGATGATCACGGAGAGCGCCTCGATGACGAAGACGCCGCCGACGATTGGGAGCAGCAGCTCCTGCTTGATCAGGATCGCGACCGTGCCGAGCGCGCCGCCGAGCGCGAGCGATCCGACATCGCCCATGAAGATGTCGGCGGGGTACGAGTTGTACCAGAGGAACCCGAGGCTCGCGCCGACGAGTGCGCCGCAGAACACCGTCAGCTCGCCGGCCGGTGCGAAGCGGACGAGCAACAGGTACTGCGCGAGCACGGCGTTGCCGGTGACATATGCGAGCGCCGTGAATGCCGCAGCCGAGATCGCGAACGTGCTGATGGCGAGGCCATCGAGACCATCGGTGAGGTTCACCGCATTGCTCGCACCGACGAGCACGAGGACCGTGAACGCGACGTAGAACGAGCCGAGATCCGGAATCAGGTTCTTGAAGAACGGAAAGATCAGCCGCGTGTTGTAGAGCGGCGGATTCTGCCGTGACAGCATCAGGACTGCGACGCCCACGAGCACCGCGACCAGCACCTGGCCGCCCATCTTGTAGCGCGGGATCAGGCCGTGATGCGATTGACGCACGATCTTCAGGTAGTCGTCCGCGAAGCCGACCGCGCCGAACGCCGTCGTGGCGAGCACGGCGATCCAGACGTACGGATTCGACAGATCGGCCCACAACAGTGTCGGTACGATCGCGGACGTCAGGATCAGGAGGCCACCCATCGTCGGTGTTCCCGCCTTCGCGCGATGCGATTGCGGCCCTTCCTGCCGGATTACCTGGCCGATCTGGAAATCGCGCAGCTTGCGGATCATCCACGGCCCGAGCGCGAGACTGAGCGCCAGCGCGGTGAGGCTCGCCGCCGCGGTGCGGAAGGTGATGTACCGCGTGACGTTGAAAATCGTCGCGTAGGTGCGCAGCGGGTAGAGGAGATAGAACAGCATCAGCTGAACTCCTCCGCGATGCGATCGGCGACGAGATCCGTACGCGTGCCGCGAGAGCCCTTGACGAGGACCAGGTCGCCCGGACGAATGGCGCGCGTGACGATCGGGGCCGCCGCGTCGCTCGTATCGATGTAGCTGACCTGCGCGCGCGGCATACCTGCGGCGGTCGCGGCGTCCGCGAGCTCGCGCGCTGGCGCGCCGCCGACGGCGAACAACAGGTCCAGTCCGGAAACGCCGGCGATGCGCCCGCTCTCGCGGTGCAGCGTGGTGGCGTAATCGCCGAGCTCGAGCATCTCGCCCAGCACCGCGACCTTCCGGGTCGCTTGGGTGTCGCTCGCGATCACATGAAGCGCGCGTTTCAGCGCCGCCGGGCTCGAGTTGTAGGAGTCGTCTACGAGCGTCACGCCACGCGCCAGTCGACGAACCGCACCGCGGCGATCAGCTGGTCTCAGCGCCGCCGCGTGCAAAACGATCGTTTCGAGCGGGACGCCGAGTTCGAGGGCAACCGCAGTCGCCGCAAGCACGTTCGCGAGGTTTCCCCGTCCGAGCAACGGTGTCTCGACGACGCGCTCGCCGGAGGGGGTCGTCACGCGGGCGCGCATGCCATCGATGCCGCGGTCTTCGATCTCGCTTGCTCGAACCGTGGCTCCTGCCGATTCGCCGAACGTGACCGTCCGGCCGGCGAACCTCGTCGCGCGCGCCATCACGCGCGGATCGTCTGCGTTGCAGACGAGCACGTCATGCGGCTCGGCCGCTTCGAGAATCTCGGCCTTCGCGTCCGCGATCGCGTCGGGGGACGCAAAGAAGCCGATGTGCGCGTCGCCGACGTTGGTCCAGACGCGTACGTCCGGATCGGCGATCGCCACCAGCGTGCTGATTTCCCCCGCGTGATTCATGCCCAGTTCCATCACCGCCACATCCGGCCCTTCGCGCAGCTGCATGAGCGACAGCGGCAGGCCGATGTGGTTGTTGAGATTCCCTTTGTTCTTCACGACGCGGTACGACGCCGACAGAAAGTCGGCGATCGTTTCCTTCGTCGTGGTCTTGCCTGCGCTTCCCGTGATCGCGATCACCTTCGAGCCCGCAGCCTCCCTCACCGCGTGCGCCAGATCCTGCAGCGCGATCACCGTGTCACCCACCTCGATCACCGTGCAGGGCGCCGCTTCACGCAGCGCCGCTCCGAGTTGACGCGAATCGCCCGGCTGCCGCGGCGTAAAACCGCCTCCTACACCGACGATTGCGCCGATCGCACCGCGCGCGATGGCCTCGTCCACAAACGCGTGGCCGTCGAACCTCGGTCCGCGAATCGCGACGAACAGGTCGTTCGGCTGCATCGATCGCGAATCGGTCGCGATGTTCCCGACGACCTGCCCGGGATCACCTGATACGATGCGGCCGGCCACCGCCGCTGCAACCCAGCCGACGGTCAACCGTACCGCGCTCACCCGACACGCGACCTCACCCGCCGCGCCTCCAGCGCTTCGCGCGCGACCGCCACGTCGTCGAACGGCGTGATGCGGCCGCCGATCTCCTGGTACTTCTCGTGCCCTTTGCCGGCGATGAGCAGGACGTCGCCGCCCGAGGCTCGCTCGATTGCCTGCGTGATCGCCTCGCGGCGGTCCGGTATCGCGATCACCTCCGCGTTGCCCTGCCGCATCTCGGCTCCGCGCCGCGCTTGACCTCGTCGATGATGCGCAGCGGATCCTCGCCGCGCGGATTGTCCGACGTGATGACGACGACGTCGCTGAGGCGCGCCGCAACCATCCCCATCAGCGGACGCTTCGTCTTGTCGCGATCGCCGCCGGCGCCGAAGATCGTGATCAGCTTTCGTGATGCGAGCGGCCGCGCGGTCTCCAGCAGGTTGCGCAGCGCATCGTCGGTATGCGCGTAGTCGACAACGACCGTGATGTCGTCCGATGGCGTCGAGGCGAGCTCGAACCGGCCCGGCACTCCTGGGAGCGCCTGCAGTCCCTGCTCGATCGCCTCGATCGGAAGCGATAGCGCCGCGGCTGTCCCCGCGGCGGCGAGGATGTTGTAGACGTTCGGCTTGCCAACGAGCTTCGACGTCACATGCGCCGTGCCTTGCGGCGAACGGACGTCGAACTGGAGGCCCGACAGCCCGTAGTTCAGCGGGCCGGGTGTCACGTCCGCCTCGCGGTTGACCGCATAGGTGATCGGTCGGCCGCCGGCGCCCACAAGCGTCGCGCCGCGCGGATCGTCCACGTTGATCACGGCGGGGGCATCGGCGGGAAGCATTTCGAACAACCGCCGCTTCGCCGCGAAGTAACTCTCCATGTCCTGGTGGAAGTCGAGATGGTCGCGCGTCAGGTTCGTGAAGACGCCGGCAGCAAAGCGGATTCCATCGACCCGGCGCAGTGCGAGCGCATGCGATGACACTTCCATCACGCACGCGCCGCACCCCGCATCGAGCATCTGGCGCATGAAGCCTTGCACCTCCGGCGCTTCCGGCGTCGTCCGCGTCGCGGCGATCTCGCGATCGCCGATGCGATACGTCACGGTCCCCATGAGGCCGCAGCGAATGCCGGCCGCTTCGAAAATCGACTGGATCACGTAGCTTGTCGTCGTCTTTCCGTTCGTTCCGGTGATGCCTACCACCTTCATCCGCCGGCTGGGATGACCGGCGAACTCCGCCGCAAGGAGCGCCAGCGCGAGCCGCGCATCCGCGACGACAACCCAGGGCACGCCGGCCGCTGACTCCGCGGCGCGCTCGGCGACAACAGCGGCAGCGCCCGAGGCGATTGCCTGCGGCGCAAACATCGCACCGTCGGCTTTCTGGCCGCTCAGTGCAACAAATACAGCTCCCGGATCCACGCGCCGCGAGTCGTACGCCACGCCCGTGCAGGTCACGTCGAGCGCTGCATCAGCAGGAATGACCGGCCGCTGTTCGCCCGGCAGCGCCTTCGCCATTCCCTGCAGCAGCTCGCGCACGGTCACGGCGTGCCTGCGACCTTCCGTTCGAGCCAGAGCGTCGCCGCCGTATCGCGATCGATCGAGTCGCCCGGCGCGGGCTCCTGACGGACGACGACGCCGGCGCCATTCAGATGGGCGGTCATGCCGAGTCGCGACAGCATGCGAAGCGCGTCCCGGGCGCTGAGCCCGCGCAACTCCGGAAACAGCGCGTCTGCACCGTGGGCGCCGCTCTGGATCGTGACGATGTTCGGCGCCGCACCGGTCGTCGACGTCGGCTGATCGTGCTCGTCGTCGATATCGTGGCGGGCAACCATGATGGGCGGCTCGCGATTGATCGACGGCGGTACGCCGTACTGCCGCAGCGCTGCTGTCGCGATGCGCTTGAAGATCGGCGCGGCGACGGTCGCGCCGTACGGCGGGACCTTGTGCGGTGAGTCGACAACGACGACGATCGTAAACACCGGCTTGCGCGACGGCACGAAGCCAACGAACGAGACGTTGTAGTCGGTGTTGGAGTAGCGGCCGTTCTCGACCTTCTGCGCCGTTCCGGTCTTGCCGGCGATCGAGTAGCCGTCGATCTCCGCCGACTTTCCTGTGCCGCGCTCGACGACGGCCTCCATGATCGCCGTGACCTCGGCGGCGGTGTCGCGATCGACCGTGCGATCGAGGACCTTGCGCGGTACGAGGCGCCTCGTGCCGTCGCGTTCAACGGCGCGAACGACGCGCGGCTGCACGAGCTCCCCGCCGTTGGCGACCGAGCTGACGGCCGCTGCCATCTGCAGCGGCGTCACGCCGACCTGATAACCCATCGACATCGATGCCAGCGCGCTCTCGTTCTGCTTCGCGGGATCCCAGATGATGCCGGGGCTCTCACCTGGAAAATCGGGCGACGTGGCGTGGCCGAAACCGTAGCGGCGCGCATACAGTCCGAGACGTTCGGGTCCCACGCGCAGGCCGATCTTGATCGCGCCGACGTTGCTGGACCTGACGATCACGTCGGTGAACGACAGCACGCCGTAATTGTGGTGCTTGTCCTCGTCGATGACGCGTGAGCCGAACCGGATGATGCCCGGATTGGTGTCGATCAGATCGGTTGGCGTCAGCAGCTTCTGCTCGAGCGCCGCCGACGCGGTGACGATCTTGAAGGTCGAGCCGGGCTCGTAGAGATCCTGGATGGCGCGATTGCGGCGCTCTTCGTCGCTGAAGTTGCGGTAGGCGTTCGGATTGAACGTCGGGAAGTTGGCGAGCGCGAGGATCTCGCCCGTATACGGATCCATCACGACTGCAGATCCGCCTTCGGCGCCCGCGATCTCGACCCCCTGCTGCAGCTCCCGCTCCGCGATGTGCTGCAGGTATTCGTCGATGGTCAGCTCGACGTCGGCGCCCGTCGTCGACGGACGCTCGACGCGGCTGAATGCGTGTCGCTTGGCGTCGGTCTGAATGAGCACCGTGCCCGCGTGTCCTTTGATCAGATTGTCATACGTCGCCTCGATGCCCGCGAGGCCGTTGTTATCGAGACCGACGTAGCCCAGCAGGTGCGCGGCGAGTTCCTTGTTGGGATAGAAGCGCCGGTTCTCGGTCATGAAGCCAACGCCTTCGAGCTGGAGATTCGCGACGCGCTTCGCCTGATCCGGCGTCACCTGGCGCCTCACGTACACGAAGGCACGTCCGCGACGGATGCGATCGGTGAGCGCCTGCTGTTCGCTCGACGAGCAGTCTGCGAGCGCGCCGCAGAGGGCCTGCGCCGCCCGGCCGGGATCGCCGATTTCCGTCGGGACCGCGTAGATCGAATCGGCGTCGACGCTGTAGGCAAGTACGTTGCCGTGCCGATCGCGAATCTCGCCGCGCTTGCCGGACGCCGGCACAGTGCGCATCTGCTGGCGCTCCGCGCGCGTCACGAGATCGGCGTGCTGATACACCTGCAGGTAGACAAGGCGCCCCTCGATGCCAGCCGACCACAGGAAGAAACCGGCCGCCGCGACGACGACGCGCGCCTTCAACGTCGCGCGCCACGCCCTCGCGGGCTTGCCCTGAGCTTTGTCGAAGGGCGTCTCGGCCACGTGATTCGGTTCCCCTCGTTACCGCCGGGCGATGACCGACTTCGGCGGCGGCGGCGTGGGCATCACGCGCTCGATGACCGTCGCATCGTTCGACGCGGGCGAGACCATTCCCAGGCGCTCGGTCGCCAGCCGCTCGATACGAGCAGGCGATCGCAGCGTGTCGATCTCGAGATGGAGGTGACGACTGATTTCCTCTTCCGCCGCGCGCTCCTTCTGCATCTCCTCGATCCCGTACCCGTGACGCAGCAACTCGAAGTGCTGCCATGCGGAGAACAGCAGAACAGAGACGAGGAACACGCCGGCGCCGACCGACCGCCACATCTCGACGTGCCGTTCGCGATCGACCTCGCGAACGATCGGGTTGTTGCGAACGTCCTTCTTGATGGCGTATTCGAATTCCGCGCTCATGACGCGTCCCCGATCTCCGCCGCACGGAGCTTTGCGCTCCGCGCCCGCGGGTTGCGTTCGATTTCGGCTTCCCCTGGCACCATCGGCCGCTTCGTGCGGATCCGGAGGCCGATCCCGTCCTGCTGAAGCGCCCGAAGCGTGTGCTTCACGATCCGGTCCTCAAGCGAGTGAAACGTGATCACCGCCATGCGCCCCCCCGGTGCGAGCCGCCGCGCCGCGTCGCCGACGAAGGCGTCCAGGCCGTCGAGCTCGCGATTCACCCAGATGCGAATCGCCTGGAACGTCCGCGTCGCCGGATCGATTCGCATGTACCCCTTCCGCGGTATCGCGCGCCGGACGACGTCGGCCAGCTGGCTCGTCGTCTCGATCGGCGCTCGATCGCGCGCCGCGACGATCGCGCGCGCGATTCGCCGCGAGTGACGCTCCTCGCCGAACTCGTAAATCACGTCGGCGAGCGTTCGCTCGTCGACGTCGCGGAGCATCTCGGCGGCCGTGGGCCCGGCCGTCGTATCCATCCGCATATCGAGCGCAGCGTCCGTGCGGAAGCTGAACCCCCGCTCCGGCGCGTCCAGCTGCATCGACGAGACCCCGAGGTCCGCCAGCACACCATCAACCTGCGTCTCGCCGCGCTCGTCCAGCACGGCGTCGAACCGGCGATAATCCGCGTGGACCAGCACCACGCGATCGCCGAACCCGCTCAGGGCGCTCCGCGCCGCTTCGATTGCAGCCGGATCGCGGTCAAACCCGATAAGCCGTGACGCGCCGCCTTCGAGCAGCGCCCGCGCGTGCCCGCCGAGGCCGACGGTGCAGTCGACAAACACACCGCCGCGCGACGGGTCGAGTTCCGTCAACACCTCCGCGACCATGACCGGCTCGTGTCCCGCGCTCATGGCTCATATGCCGTGCTCGGACAGCTTGATGCCGTCGTCGTCGGTCCACTGATCGCGCGCCAGCTTCTGCGCGAATCGCTCTTCGTTCCACACTTCGAGATAATCGAGCTTGCCGAAAACACGCACATCGCCGACGATCGACGCGCTGTCGCGGAGCAGCTGCGGCACGACGATGCGCCCCTGCGCGTCGAGCTCGCTCGTCTGACCGTAGTAGCTGACGCGATCGAGAAATTTGCCGCGCGCGGGGTGGCTGGCCGGCATCTTGAGCAGCCGCTGTTCCACGTCGAGCCACACCGGCATCGGGTAGATGCGCACCGACTCGCCGGTGACGCTGGTGACGAACACGTCCGGACCCTGGCCGTCCTGAAAGGCGGCGCGGAAGATCGTCGGGATCTTCAAACGGCCCTTGTCGTCGACGCGCGTGAGGGAGCTCCCTCTTAGTCCTTTTTGGTCCACTTTCGTCCACAAAAATCCACACGGATAGTAAGACCGCCCGGATTCCGCTGTCAACCGCCAAATCGTTCTCAGATCTGCACTTGATTAAATTTTCGCCTTCGCTTCGACTCAAGTCGGAGTGGGGTGACGCCCTCGTTCCTGATTCCGAGTCGTGAGTCGGGGTGTTGCGCGACTCCGAGTCGCGCGACGAATCGACTCAACTTGGCGTGCTAGGCTGGCGTTTCATGTTGCGCGCGGCGCTGATCGGCCTCCCCTCGAGCGGAAAAACCACCCTTTTTCAGCTAATGACGAGCATTCACGATGCGCCTCGCGGGAAGGGCGACGTGAACATCGGGATCTCGAAGGTCCCCGACGACCGGCTCGACCGACTGACCGCGATGTTCAATCCGAAGAAGCGCGTCCCAGCGACGGTCGAATTCACCGACATCATCGCCGCCGGCGGTGGACGCACCAGCGCCCAGGCGCTCGTCGACGTCGCGGGCTACAAGAACGCGGATGCCCTCGTCCACGTTGTGCGCGCGTTTCGCGATCCATCGATCGCGCATCCGTCGGGCTCGATCGATCCGGCTCGCGATGCGCAGACGATGGAGGATGAATTGATCCTGGCGGATCTCGGCCTCGCGGAACGGCGGCTCGAGCGCATCGAAAAGGATCTGAAAAGGGGAAAATCGGCGGAGCTCGAGAAGGAACGCGATCTCGTGCAGCGTTGCAAGGACGCGCTCGAACACGGGACGCCGCTGCGCGCGCTGCAGCTCGCGGGCGACGATCTCAAGCGCCTGCGCGGATTCCAGTTTCTGTCAGCGAAACCACTGCTCCTGGTGATCAATCTCGACGAGGCGGACGTCGCGGACGTCGGCGCCGATGTCGCACGGGCAGCGGAGAAGACGGGGCTAACGGCCTTCCTTGCCCACGCGTCGACGCGCGCGGTAGCGCTGTGCGCGAAGATCGAGCTCGAGATCTCGCAGCTCGGGGCCGACGATGCGAAGGCGTTCCTCGCGGATCTTGGCCTCACCGAGTCGGGACTCGATCGCGTGATTCGCACGACGTACGAGCTGCTCGGCTACATCTCGTTCTTCACCGTCGGTGAGGACGAATGCCGCGCATGGTCGATCGCGCGCGGCACCAACGCCCAGCTCGCGGCGGGCGAAATCCACACCGACATCCAGCGCGGATTCATCCGCGCGGAGGTCGTGGCCTACGATGCGTTCATCGCGCGCGGCTCGATGGCCGCATGCCGCGATCATGGGGAGATCCGGCTCGAAGGCAAGGAGTACATCGTGCACGACGGCGATATGATCAACTTCCGCCACGCCACGTAGTGACATCGTCGCTGCGGACCCTCATCCTCGAAGCGCAGGTGCCGTTCGTGCATGGTGGTGCCGAGATCCTGGTGCGCGAGCTGACCGGCGCGCTGACGGCGCGAGGCCATCACGCGGAGATCGTGTCGGTGCCGTTTCGCGACTACCCGCGCGAGGAGATCGTGACCGGCGCCGAGGCATGGCGCCATCTCGATGTCACCATAGCCGGTCACCTCGACGTCGACCTGGTGATCGCCACGAAGTTCCCGACGTACTTCGCTCATCATCCACGCAAGGTGCTGTGGCTCGTGCATCAGTACCGCGCGGCGTACGAACTGTGCGGTACACGCTTCAGTGACTTTGCCCACACGCCTCGGGACGTCGCCATCCGCCGTCGCCTGATCGATACCGACACACGGATGCTTCGTGAGTGCGTCGGTCATTTCACGATCGCGCGTACGGTGTCGGATCGACTCCTGAAATACAACGGCATCACGTCCGAGCCGCTCTACAATCCGCCTAAGCTCGTACGGCGATTGCACCCCGGGCCGTACGGCGATTACGTACTGTCGGTGACACGTCTCGAGCACGTCAAACGGGTCGACCTCGCGATCGACGCCTTCGAGCACACCTCTCCATCGGTGCGACTGCTGATTGCCGGCGACGGCTCCGCACGCGAGCA
>Ga0070713_100003174_pt1 | contig 10821 bp, 11 predicted proteins | sample LARL82metaG_FD_65465 | JGI IMG/M metagenome (GOLD analysis project Ga0070713, IMG submission 65465) | Corn, switchgrass and miscanthus rhizosphere microbial communities from Kellogg Biological Station, Michigan, USA - LAR L8-2 metaG | ecosystem: Host-associated > Plants > Roots > Rhizosphere ... | reverse complement strand
TGCGCGCCGCGCAGGCGTACATGTTGATTTCCATGCCAACCTGCCCTTCAGCGATCTTCGGCTTTTTCCATATCATTGGATACTCCTAAGTCAGCATACAATTGTTTATGACTATCCCGGTTCAAATCGTGGGAATCATGGGCCCATAGTAGGCACCCCAGTGGCCCCACACATCGCGGCTGCCATACCCGAGAAATCCGCCACGCAAACCGCTGGCGTGGTTACCGTAACTGCCATGGCCGTCACCGGGAGTACCACCGAACGCCCCTCCAAAGTGACTGCCGCGAAAAACATCACCCCCACCACCGGCACTATAACCACCGCCGCGCGCAAATGCGGAGCTTCCGACAGCAAGAACAATTGCAAGAGCGACTATGGCGTTGCGCAACATTGACGACCTCTTTGATATGCTCCCTGCGTCACCCTAGACTCAAGGACCGCTGTCGATCGATTGCCCGCATGGAGCTCCTCGTCGACATTCAGGATCTATGAACGTGCACTTGTAATCGCTCGTCCGATATTGCTGTTATTTGCACATCATTGCGGCATATCTACCGAACGAAGTGCGCGTTCCGATTGCTCGCAAGCCACAAGCGGCCGATCCCACGCGGCAAAGCGCGATTCCGCCGTTGCGCGCGGAAAATTGACATGTATCAAGCGACGCTTCGGCGCTTTGAATCCGTTCATCGAAGCGCCACTTTATCAGCCGGATGACCCGCGACTTGCAGGACAAGGGAGCGTTAGTCCGCGACTCAGCAGCTCCTCATGCATGCCGGATTTTTGACGTCGGGACGCGGATCGTCGACGAACATGTGGCGATTCGGCATCTTGATCGCGCTAAGCGTCCTCGCGTCGAGCGTCGCGTCAGCGGGAAGCAATCCATTTAGATTAAGGATGTAGGCCGAGACCGCATAGAGGTCATTATTGCTCAGCGACTCCGGCGCGTTCTGCGGCATGGCGCGGCGGATGTAATCGAACAAGGTCGGCGCGTAAGGCCAGTAGCTGCCGACGGTCTTGACCGGCTTTGGCGTTGCAAGCGTGCCCTGCCCGCCGACCAGCCGATCGCCGACGCCACCCTCGCCTTTGGCGCCGTGGCAGGCTGCGCATTGCTGATCGAATACCTCATGGCCGTGGCTGACGCTGCCGTTTCCCGGTGGAAGGTTGTTACCGTAGCGATCGATGTCGATATTCCAACCCGCGATCTCCGCAGGCGTCGCAGGGCGGCCGACGCCGTACTGGCTTTGTGCATGCGCTTGTGTCGCACAGACAAGCGCGAATACGGCGAACGCCGCGACGCGAGGCTTACGCAAGGGCATTGGTCACCTCGCCGTCGGCCGCGATGCGCCAGGGCCAGATCGCGTTGTTGTGGTAATAATAATTTTCACCGCGAACCGCGAGAAGCTCGGCCAGTGTCGGCTGGACATAACCTGTTTCATCGATGGCGCGGCTTTGAATGACCGCACTCTGGCCGTCCCAATGCCATGGAAGCCTGAAGCGGGTCAGCGCCCGCGTTAGCACCGGCTCCTGAAGCTGCGCTTCCTTCCAGTTCTTGCCGTCATCGACCGAAACTTCAACGCGCCTGACCTTGCCGTGCCCGCTCCAGGCGATGCCGCTGATCTCATGAAATCCGGGTGCGCTCAGCCGCTGGCCACCCGAGGGGCGCGTGATAACGGATTTCGCTTCCATGTAAAATGTGAACTCCCGCGCCGAGCCGTCCGGCATCAGGTCGCTGTATTTCGAGGTCTCCTCTCGCGAATAGGTCGGCTCGGCGGCGACGCGCAGGCGGCGCAGCCACTTGACGCTCATATTGCCTTCGAATCCGGGCAGCAGGAGCCGCAGCGGATAGCCTTGCTGTGGGCGAAGCCGCTCGCCGTTCTGGCTGTACACCAGAATCGCGTCATCAAGGCACTTTTCGATCGGAACGCTGCGCGTCAATGCGGCCGCATCGGCGCCTTCGGCGACGACCCATTTCGCACTCGCCCGCAATCCCGCTTCCTGCAGCACGAGTTTCAGCCTTACCCCGGTCCATTCCGCACAACTTACAAGGCCGACAAGGTCGGAAGCCGTCTTGCCGTAGGGTTTCTTGTAGTTTGGGTTGCCCGAGCATTCGAGGAAATAGACGTGCGACTCCGAAGGAAAGCGCCGGATGTCGTCCATGGTAAAGATTAGGGGCTTTTCGACCAGGCCATGCAGCATCAGCCGGTGCTGCGCTGGATCGATGGTGGGGACGCCGGCATGATGCCGTTCGTAGAACAGTCCATTCGGCGTGATGATGCCGTCGAGATCCTGCAGCGGCGTTCGTCCGGACGCGGACAGATATTGCGGCAGTTCTTTCGGGATATTCTTGACGACGCCCTTCTCGAACGGCGAAGGCGTTCCATAGAGCTGGTTTCCCATGGGGTCGCCGGGCGTCTTCATCCATTCCGGCACGTTGGGCGGCAGGTTCTCCGCAATTCCGGTTGCCGCCGATGCCTTGCCGCCGGCGAGACTGCGGGCAACGACGGCCCCACCCACCAATGCACTACCATTTCGCAGGAACCGGCGACGCGATGTCGGAACAATGTTCCTGTCGATGTCGGTTGGCTTGTTCATCGTACGTTATCCGCTCGAAATCGGCAGGCCTTAAGTAACGCCTGGAATAACTCGATGACGTTCAGCCATGTTCCAGGACCATGCGTCACGATTGTAGTCACCGAACGACGCCCCGCTTGCCGGGGATTGCTGCGCCTGTCCAATCTTGCCGATTCCGTGTCGGTGATCGCAACGTCGTCGGCCACGCCCCTCATCCGAGCGCCCTCGCATCGAAGAGGCCGCATCGTTGGCGATGCGGCCATCTCAATCCGCAGCTCTAGTTTCGGCTGCCAGCATGGATGCTTGGCGCGAGCTTACTCGCAGGCGTGCCGGCGGCCGTCGCGCCCCAAGAACGTCCCTGAAGCGGGATCATACGAACGATACCGCGCGCCGCAGGACGCACCATCTGCACGGCTGTCGATCGCGGGACCGCCGCTGCCCAACAGCACCGGTGTCCTGGCATCCAGGCCCGCCGCCGGCGTCGGCCGGCCGCCGTTGAGGACATCGTTGTTGGGATAGTAGAACGAGAACAGTCCTGGCTCCTGGATAGCGGCTTGCGCGAATACCGGTGTTGCGAACATGAGCGACAGCATGGCTGCCGCGCTGAAGATCTTGAATCTGGTCATGGCTTTTGTTCTTCCGTGGATCGATTACAGCGAGATTTGGAATTCCCGCCTTCTCCGCCCCTGAATGCTCAGAGGCCTCACCACGGACATAAGCCAGGAGCCTGCTCGTCCCACTAAATTGCGCTTCAGGAAGGTTAAATCGATTTCATGTCGATGGTCGCATCGCGATTCGCAAAAGCCACGCAGAGTGTGAAAGCAGACAGAGGCAGCCAGCACGCATGCCGGCCGCCTCAATATTTCATTCCTGTGCGCTTCGCGGCTGAAAGCGGCCCGCTACGCCGCATCCTCTTTTTTATCGGCGGTGCTTCACATGATGTTGGTACCAATGACATTCCGCCGACACGTAATCGTTCTGCCAGTTGTTTCGATAGTAGCCGCCATCCGTATAAGGATTGCCGGGTCCCAGGTTCTGGCAATTTGCGTTCGCGTAGAACTGCGCGCAGTAGCCGGGATCTTCGATCACCGCTTGCGCGAGTGCCGGTGTTGCGGAAGCCGCCGCGACAAGAGTGGCGACGCCGATCAATGCTAGTTTTAGGTCTCCAAACCAGTGAGAGGAGAAGATGGGAACGCACGGCAGTCCTGCCAACGGGGTTCTTTGGCGCGCCATTCTAAAATTCAATTTAATGGCATCGCCTGCTGGATGGACCTAGTTCGGCTTCAGCTACAAACGTCGAACAATGGAGACTCGTCATGTCCAACACCTCGACAAGGATTGCCATCGCATTCCTGATCCTTTTGGCGGCGCCCGCCGCCTCATTTGCAAGGACCGCCGGTGCAGCGGGGTCGGGAAATGTGCCGATCAGCGGAATTGCCCCGGGGCCCGCGAATGCCGGTGGAATGAACAATGTGATGGTCGATCCGAGCGGCATCGGCAACGCCTCGAAGATCGCCCCGCTGCCCCAGCCGCACATCTCCGTCCCGGTGGTGCCCCACTTCAAGTAGGGCGAAGAGGCCTGCGATTTCGCGCGGCGATGCCGGCGGACTACGACAATGTGCTCCAGCTCATCAGGAGGATTAATGCATGAAACATGCGACTATCACGGAAGCCGCGTTGATTAACGATGCCAATTCGAGGTCAACCGCAAAACCTCGCGGGCGACCGATCCACACAATGCTGGTGTCGTTTTCCGCCGCCTATTTCACCGGCGCCTTCGTCACCGATCTTGTCTATTGGCAGATGCCTGACGTGATGTGGGAGAGATTCTCGATCTGGCTGATCGCCGTTGGTCTGATCATGGCGGGCCTTGCTGTGATCGCTTACGTGATCGACCTGTTGAGCCGCAGACAAATGCCGGCCTGGCCCGGCGTGGTCGGCTACGCCGTCGCTACCTTGCTCTCGCTGTTCAACGCCTTCGTTCACAGCCGCGACGGTTACACCGCAGTGGTTCCGGCGGGCCTGATGCTTTCCGCTCTCGTCGTCGCCGTTCTCATATTGACGGCCGGGGTTACCTCGGCCCTGGCAAATCGTCATCGCGTAGGAGCATGAATATGATGCACGCCCTCAAGAATGCAGGCTCGGCGAAGCTGGTGCGCCGTCTCGCCGCTCTCTCCGCCGCCGTCGCGGTGCTGGCACTCGCCGGCTGCGACGATAATGGCGGTGACCCGAAAATGCAGATCGGAGCCAATCCCGTGCTGCCCAAGCTGCAGCAGTATTTGATGCCGCCGATACGGATCGCAAAGGTGGTCGGATGGGGTAGCGAAACTCCAAAGGTGCCGCAGGGATTGCAGGTCCATGCCTTGGCGACCGGCTTTGCGCATCCGCGGTCACTCTACGTCCTGCCGAACGGGGACGTGCTGGTGATCGAGAGCAATGGTCCGAAGGCGCCGATCTACCGGCCGAAGGACATCATCACCGGCTGGGTGCAATGGTTCGCCGGCGCCAAGGCAAAGGACGCCAACCGCATCACGCTGTTGCGCGATACCAATGGCGACGGCATTCCCGAACTGCGCACCGTCTTCCTGGATCACCTCAACTCGCCGTTTGGCGTCACCCTGGTCGGCCACGATCTCTATGTTGCCAACACCGATGCCATCGTGCGCTATCCGTACCAGGATGGGCAAACCAGCATCACCGCGCCAGGCACCAAGCTCACCGATCTTCCCGGCGGGCCGATCGATCATCACTGGACAAAAACACTGTTGGCCAGTCCCGACGGCTCCAAGCTCTATGTCGGCGTCGGATCAAACAGCAACATCGGCGAAAACGGCATTGGCGCGGAATATGAACGGGCCGCGATCTGGGAGGTCGACCGCGCATCCGGCGCGCATCGCATCTACGCCAGCGGCGTGCGCAATCCCACCGGACTGCAATGGGAGCCCGAGACCGGAAAACTCTGGGCCATCGCCAACGAACGCGATGAGATCGGGCCCGATCTGGTTCCGGATTATCTGACCTCGGTGCAGGACGGGGGTTTCTACGGCTGGCCTTATAGTTACTACGGCCAGCACCTCGATCCCCGCATCGTGCCGCAGCGGCCCGATCTGGTGGCCTCGGCGATCGTGCCGGACTATGCGCTGAGTTCTCATGTGGCGCCATTGGGATTGGCGATGTACACGGACAACGAGCTTCCCGCAAACTATCGCGGCGGCGCGTTCGTCGGCGAGCACGGAAGCTGGGATCGAACGCCCCTCAACGGTTACAAAGTGGTGTTCGTGCCGTTCAGCGGCGGCAAGCCCAGCGGTCCGGCGCAGGATGTCGTGACAGGCTTCCTCGATGCCGACAACCACGCGCGTGGAAGGCCGGTTGGTCTCGCGGTTGACAAGGCCGGCGCGTTACTGATCGCCGACGATGTCGGAAACACCGTCTGGCGCGTGTCATCGGCGCACGTAGGTGCTTCACCCAAGCCCGGCACCTAGCAGGCCGCACGCAATAGATAAAAAAGCCCGGCACAGGCCGGGCTTTCTTGCGTTGCCCGAAGGCATCACCGGCCGGCAGCAATTTTTGTCATTCTTGTTTTCAGCGTCTCGCGTGCTTTCAGTTCGGCGCTCTCAAAATCCGGTCTTCCGATTTCATTAAATTGGCGGCGCTCTTCAATAGCGCCCCCTTCTCTTCCGGTGACATCTCCGGTTCGAAGACCCGGACGACGCCGCTTCGACCGACAATACTCGGTAGCGACAGCGTAACGCCGAACCTGTCGTGGTAGCTTCCGATCGGGATTACCGCCCGCTCATCGCGAAGCACGATTTCAGCGATCCGTGCTGATACGATGCCGATGCCGAACTGGCTCGCGTCATTGCCCTCGATGATAGTGATATTGGCATAGCGCACGCTGTTTTCGATTTGCTGGCGCACGTCATCGAGCGTTTCGCCGCGCTCCTCGATAAGCGCGCTAATCGGCACGCCGGCAATGCGGGCGCTCGACCACAGGAACACCTGCGAGACGCCGTGTTCTCCAACAACCTGGGCCTCGACCTGGTTGGCATCGACTTCAAAATGCTGTGCCAAATGCACGCGGAATCGCAAGCTGTCCAGGAAGGTGCCCGTGCTCAGCACGCGATCATGCCCCGCGCTGACGCGGGCGATGTCGGCCAGCGGATCCGGAGGATCGGTCACGACCAATATAACGGCACCGGGCGCGGCGCGGACGATGCGCGGAACGATGTCGCGATAGATTTCGGCATTGGTATCCAACAGCCGCAACCGACCATGGGGATCGCTGCGATCGGTGGCGCCGCCGGCCTTCTCGTTGATGCCGGCCGTCACCATCACCAGCGCTGCGCCCTTCAGATCGTCATAGTCCCCGTCGACGATTGTCGTCTTTGGGCAAAGCGGCGATCCGTAGAGAAGATCGGTCGCGACCGCCTTGGCGCGTTTGCGGGTCCGGTCGACAATGACGATGTCCCGGGCGCTTCCACGGACCACGGCGGCGAGCGCGCATGCACATCCGACCCTTCCCGCACCAACGATGCCAATCTTCATGATCGCGTACCCTTCGCTATATGATGTGCCGTCAACAGAGCTCTTCCTGGCGAGCAGCGTTGTCAGCCGCCGTAAACAGAATTCGGTGAGGATGCGTGAACACCTCGAATCCGTCGGCGCGGGCGATGGCGGCAAGTGTGATACCCGCGGCATCCGCCATGCGAACGGCAAGCGCCGTCGGCGCCGAAACCGACACCATCGCCGGCGCGCCGATAGTAGCGCTTTTCTGCACCATTTCTATCGACACCCGGCTGGTGAGAAGTATGATCCCCTCGCCCGCCGCGATGGACGCCCGCGCCAGCGCGCCAGCGAGCTTGTCGAGCGCGTTGTGACGGCCAACGTCCTCACGCAGCGCCACGATGCCTCCGTCGACATGCCAAAACGCGGCGGCGTGAACCGCGCGCGTTTCGATGTTAAGTTTTTGACGCGATGATATGTTCCGCATGGCGGTCATGATCTGCTCCGACGAGAATTGCCGGCCGGGTCCGACAGCGGCAGGGGGATGCATGGCTTGCGCGACTGTCTCGATGCCGCACAATCCGCAGCCCGTCGGTCCCGCAATGTACCGCCGTCGCTCCCGCAGGCGATCGGCCTTCGGCTTGCTGAGCCACATCCGCAGTTCGATCCCGTCGTCGAGATGCACGACGTCGAGTGTATCGATATCAGTGGGAGAACTGATGATGCCCTCGCTCAGGCTGAACCCAACCGCAAAATCCTCCAGATCCTGCGGTGTCGTCATCATCACCGCATAGCTCCCGCCGTTATAGGTAAGCGCGACCGCGGTCTCTTCCGGGATCGAGCGACCGCCGGAAGCAAGACCAGAGTGGCGCCAAATCTGGCGATCAACGATCCGGGCTGGTTCCATCATGGAGTTAGACGTCGCGGAACGACGCAGCTTTCTCAACTAAAAACGAATTTAGCTTCTGGAAAACGCGGCCATCGCGAAATACTAAATCACTGTTTAATGGCGCAAATAGCTCCATGGCCCTAGATCAATTTCAGCGCAGCCACGCCCTTCTCCCTCTGGGCGACATTATGCGGCTGCGGAGCGGACGGCGCGCGGCCCGCGCCTTACGCCCCCGAGTGACGCGGGTGCGCGCCGTCCTTTTCAAAAAGAACTGCGCAAAACGCGGTGAACCCGCGGGCGACCCGGTGCCACGAGAACTTCGTCCGCACAATATTCGCGGGGTTTGATCGTTCTCCATGAAGCTTCCTGACTTTATCCGCACAACAACTTTCCGCTGGACCGCCGGGGCGTTCGCGGTGTGCATCGTGTTGTTTTCCGCCTTCGTCTACTGGGAGGCCGCCGACTATATGCTGGCGAAGACGGATGCCGCGCTTAGCGAGGAAAGTCTCGCCATTTCCGCGGATTCGCCGGATCGACAGTTGAACGCCATCGATGATCGATTGCGCCAGGACCCGCGCCGCATCAAGCTGGCGGGCCTGTTTGGCTCGGATGGACATCGGATCACGGGCAATCTGGCGGGCCTGCCACGGGGCTTGAAGGTCGACGCGCCGGTCCAGAGCGCCGCGGCGATCCGGCGCGATCCAAACGGTCCCGAACAAATGACCGTTCGCGCCGTCGCACGCACCCTGCCGAACGGCAATGTGCTGGTGATTGCCCGCAATATCGACGAATTGAAGCAGCTTGCCGAGGTTGTGGCGCGCGCCTTGATGTTGGGATTACCCTTCGCCCTTGGCCTGGGCCTGGTGGTCGGGATGGTCTTGAGCGTTCGAGCCCAGAAGCGCGTGGACGAATTCAACACATTGGTCCACTGCATTGTCGCCGGTGATTTGCGCCAGCGCCTTCCGACGGAGGGCCTTGACCACCCCTTCGACAAGCTGGCTGAAACGGCGAACCGCATGCTGAACGAGATCGAGGCTCTGGTGCGGGAGATGGCCGGGGTTGGCAATGAAATAGCTCACGATTTGCGTACACCGCTCACCCGGGTGCGGCTCGCCCTCGAACGCGGGGTCGCCAATGCCAAGACGCTCGAGGAATTGCAGGCTGTCACGAACCGGGCGATCGGCAGCGTTGACCACGCATTGGCGATCATCACCAAACTGCTGCGTATCGCCGAGATCGAACACAGTGGCCGCCTCAACGGGCTCGACGACGTGGCGCTGGCCGATCTCATCAGGGAAGTTGGCGATCTATACGAACCCATCGCGGAGGACAGGCATATCGCGCTGCGGGTCGTATCCAAAGACGATGCAACAGTGCGCGGCAACCGCGACCTGCTGCTGGAGGCAATCGCCAACCTGGTCGACAATGCCGTGAAGTTCACGCCTGCGGGCGGGCACGTGGAAGTCGCCCTGCTCCAAGGCAAGAACGAAAGCATCGTTCGCGTCTCAGACTCCGGACCCGGCATCCGGGAAAATGAACGCCAGGCAGTCACGCGGCGCTTCTACCGTTCGGACAAGAGCCGAACCAGCTTCGGATTTGGCCTTGGATTGAACTTGGTCTCGGCGATCGTCAAGCTGCACGGCTTCCGCCTTACGATAGCAACCGGTCCGGGTTGTGTGGCCGAGATCGCTTGCGCACTTCCCTCCGTTTGAGGCCTGGCCGTTGGTCTGGCGCGCTCGCTCCTGGTCCGCGTGCGACTCGTGACTGAAAGCGAATTTAGTAGAGGCGGCAGACGACAATTCCCATCTCCAGATCATCGCGACGTCGGCGTTTGTCCTGCCAAGACGCACCGACATCTGATGAAGATCTTGTGGCGGCACGTCCGCCCATCCCAATGGAGAAATATCATGAGAGGACGATTGATAATGATTTTGGCAAGCGCACTGCTTGCCGGCAGCCTTGTTGCCACCGGTGCAGAAGCCCGCGGCGGCGGCGGCGGCGGTGGCGGTGGACACGGTGGTGGATTTGGCGGCGGCGGCCACATGGGCGGCTTCGGCGGCGGCCACATGGGCGGCTTCGGTGGCGGCCATATCGGTGGCTTTGGCGGAGGTCACATCGGAGGTTTTGGTGGTGGCCGCATCGGCGGCCTTGGCGGAGCCCACATCGGTGGCTTCGGCGCAGGTCACATCGCTGGACTCGGCCGGGATCACTTCGGCGTTGGAAGACGTCGTTTCGGCGGCGCGTATTACGATTACGGTCTCGGTTGCCCGTATTACCCGTATTACACGTCCGACACTTTGCCCTACACCTGCACCTACTGAAGTCGAAATTGCCGGCGCGCAATTTTTCGTCATCCGACCTTGATGCCGCATCACGCGGCGTCAAGGTCGATTCCACAACTCTCATTTCCCCGCGATTGAATTCGAATTTAATGTCCTAAACCCCAATTTAATGGCTCCCCCCTGCGCTCTGCCTATCCTCTGGTTATCCGATCGAGTTTCGAACGGCCGATGGTAACCAGCTTTCCAGCACGGAGCGACTGAAATGGGCATCGAGGGACAATTCGCAGGTCTCACAGCTCGAACCCGGCGTCAGCCGGCATTTGTCAGAGATGGACGTGGCAAAGGCTATCTCTCCGACATCAGCCGTTTCGCGATGCTCGAAAGGAACCAGGAGTATCAGCTCGCCAAACGCTGGCGCGAGCACGGCGATCGCAATGCTGCGGACCAGCTTGTCGCAAGCCATCTTCGTCTGGCCGCCAAAATCGCCATGGGCTACCGCGGCTACGGACTGCCGCTTTCGGAAATGATCTCCGAAGGCAATGTCGGCCTGATGCAGGCATTGAACCGCTTTGAGCC
>Ga0070713_100003172_pt1 | contig 10825 bp, 17 predicted proteins | sample LARL82metaG_FD_65465 | JGI IMG/M metagenome (GOLD analysis project Ga0070713, IMG submission 65465) | Corn, switchgrass and miscanthus rhizosphere microbial communities from Kellogg Biological Station, Michigan, USA - LAR L8-2 metaG | ecosystem: Host-associated > Plants > Roots > Rhizosphere ... | reverse complement strand
TCCCGCCTTAGCCAACCGTACTCCACCCACTTTTCTAAGCTCATCCTCGTCTCCTAGCAAAAATTCCTTTTGGCCTTTGAGCACGGCGGCCAAAAAATGATTCCCGCTCGCAAGTTTCGACTTGAATTCCTCGACGGAATACACAGTGGGGTTGATAGGGCGACCGATATTTTTCTCCACTGTAGAGAGCCGTGAGAGGATCTCGTCAAGTGTGGCACTCCCAACGACGATTAAATCAACATCACTCTGTGCCGTTTCTTCCTCGCGTGCGATGGAACCGTACACAAATGCCACAAGGACTCGCTTCGCCAAAGGATGCAATGCCGATCGCAAGACGCTAAAGATGCCAATTGTCTTGTTCACCAGGGCCTGCATCTCTCGAAATATGGGCGCGTTACGGTTCGCCTGATAAAAAACCTGACTGCCCACTGAGCTGCGAATGATAAGTCCCACATTAGAGAGGTTTTCAAGCTCTCGTTGAACCGCGCCAACACTGGCGTCTACTTCGCGTGCAATTTGGCGTGTATAAAATGATTGGTCGGCCCTGCCATAGAGCAGGGCGAGGATTGCGCCCCGTGTGCGTCCGAACAAAAGGTCCCCAAGACCGCTGCGTGTACTCATTCCGAGAACAATTGTACTCAGGATGAGAACGTATTTCAAGGGTTCGCCTGGATCTGCTTATCCTCTTCGACTGTTCTCGTTTAATGCTTTCGGCCGACGTTTAGGCGAACATCGGCGCTGGTCACAGAATGGTCACAATAAATCGGCCACCTTGACGAATTAAGTTGTTGAATGAAAAAGGGTTTAGGCTCAAAGAATACCTGAAAAGGCTGGCGTCGGCGGTTCAACTCCGTCCCTGGCCACCATCATTCTTAAGAACTTAGCAGCCGAGAGCCGAAATTTCCAACCCACGATCCAACCCATGATTCTCATTGAACTCGCTCCGTGAGCAGGTGAATTCTGTCCCCCATGAGCTGTTCCAGGAACTTGCCTTGCGCATCCCGCATGGAGTCCATGTCGGACTGTGCATACAGTTCCATCGTTGTGCCAAAGTCCTCGTGCCGCAGAACACCCTGCACGGTTTTGGGGTCCACTTTGAGTTTCACCAGTGCCGTCGCCAGTGAATGGCGAAAGTTGTGAAAACCGAAGCGTCCCTTCCAGTTCACAGGAATCACGCCGGCGCTGATGGCTGCGGGGCGCAAGTATTTCTGCACCATGATGGACGCGGACAGCGGCTTCTTGCCTCTCAGCTTTACGCTGGGAAACACATAGTCGCCTTCCTTGGCATACTTCGTTCTCTCGCGCCATGCGAGGAGGAAGCCAGCCAAAAGCGGATGCATGGGAACGGGAGCCTTTGAAGCTTTCGACTTCGGCTCTTTGAATCTTCCCCACACATAAGCTCGTCTCACGTAAGTCACCAACCCCTCGAAATCGAGATCCATCCACATCAAGCCCAACAGTTCTGATACGCGCAGAGCAGTGGCCGCGTCGCTTAGAATCAACGTGCGCCTTGGCTCTGGGGTATTGAGAAGAACCTCGAACGCCTGCTTCGGCGTCATGACTACAGCGCGATAGTCGCTCGTGGTTCGTTGGCTCACCCAATTCATGGGATTGCCTTCCTGCTGGCGAGGGAGGAAATTGCATCGCTGCCCGTGCTTGAAGACCAGGCTCATGATGCGGCGGATTTTGTCGATCGTAGGATCGGCTAACGGCTTCACCTTCTTGTGAGCGTTCCCCTTGCGAAGTTCGCGAAACCACGCCTCGACATCCCTCGATTCCACGGCTAAGGGTGCTAATCTCCCCCATCGTGGAATGATGCGATTGATCAGGTGTCGCTCGTAGGTTTCGACTGTGGGAAATGCTTTGGGACGCGCTGATTCCGATTGGTCGATTCTCAGCTCGTTTTCGATATAGTCCTGACAAAGCTGACCAAACGTTCTCGGCGTTCCTTGGAAGGGCTGCAATTGGTTGATGGTTTCACGCAGCTTCTGCCGATCGACTTCTCTCGATGCATCCGCCGGGCTGGGACCGATATCTTTGACAAGACCTATAGCGGTCGTGCGTTCGACTCGTTTCCCATCCGAGCGAGTAGCGTAATAGCGAAGCACCCACGTCAGGTCCTCCGCGCGCATTATCTTGCGTAGACTGCCTATTTGATACCTGGGCATCAAACCCTCCTTGGTGGTTTGCGTGCTCCAGGTGGCCGTGTTTCGCAGCTTACCATGTAGGCGTGGAGTTCCGATAAGAGAAACCTCCAGTCCTTCTTTTCTGTCGATGGATCGAGCGCGTGACCGGGAATTTTGCGATCGCGGACTTTTTGCAGCAGCGTACGTCGTGTGATACCTAGGTACGTGGCCGCTGTGTCTCCGTCGACGAAGTGTTCGAAAGTTTGGGGTGGTGCGGCACCGAGGAGCTGGCTGGCTGTCACGCTGAGCGCGGTCGGGTAGAAGGCACGCCCTCGGTCATAGCCAATGACTGTCCCCGAACCATCCACCGTCAGAGACAGGATCAAGCCAATCAAATATTCCATTTGTTCCCAAGCTGCGTAACCTCGCCTGCGAGTTCCCCCAGCATTCGCACATTAGCAGATTATGGCAGATCGAAAGGGCGTGCGGTTTAGGCTCGCGTCATGCAATCTAATACTCGGCTCTACGCCAGAGGCCGGGATTACAACTCTACATTTCCGATCTTCAAACATCCATTCCTCATCTGTGCATTCCTTTCCACGTCATAGGAGCGGCCGGGCAAACGACAGCTCTTGACCGTCCGGATCGGGCATGTGGAAATAGCGTTCTCCCACGAGGCATCTCGTGGAATTTCGGGATCAAATCCCCGGTGCTTCAGATGATTCCAAAGGGCGTCCACATCCGTGACGTAGAAGATTAGGCGTCCCAGCGAGGAACGGGTTTACCCTGTTCCAGATTGAGGATTGCAGACTGGGAGTCTTTTGCACGCAGGGAAGAGAACCCCACGCCTTCTCCACCGTAAAGAAGCTCCATGCCCAGAACATCTCTGTAAAACCGCACAGACTGCGTCATATTCACAACCCGAAAAGTGACCGCAGAAATTCTCGCGATAGTCGACGCCATACGCCACAAGTTTACCTCGGCCAAGCTTGAATCTCCCTTCCGCGAGGCATACCGTAGACTGTGATAGGGGGAGGTCGCCTATGGCCTATGTCATTGCCGAACCCTGCATCGGAACGAAAGACACCGCCTGCGTTGACGCCTGTCCCGTAGATTGCATCCACCCCAAGAAGAACACGACGTATGAAGACGGTCGTGCTATGTTCGACAACGTTCCCCAGCTCTACATTGACCCGGTGGAATGCATCGACTGTGGCGCCTGCGTTCCCGTCTGCCCCGTGTCCGCCATCTTTGCCCTGGACGACCTGCCCGAGAAATGGAAGGAGTATACGGAACTCAACGAGAGCTACGTGAAGGCCGGCAAGTTCACGCGTGAGGAGTTCGCTAAGCACCAAGGCAAGTAGTCGGCATGGGTCGCCATGATCCGTGGACAAGACAAATCAATTTGTGGAGCAAGGGGCGCCACCGGTGGGGGCCCAGCTTGAAAGATTTATGTTCGGTATTGACATTTGCACGGAAGAGCACATAATTGGTTGCCGCATCGCCTCTTCTCCGGCCCTGTACGTCCACTCAGGCGGTGAAATTTACTCCGAGGAGAAGACCAATGAGTCTCCGCAAATTAGTTTCCAACGTAGCTGCTGGAGCGTCATATCCAGGTCATCGCCACTTCGCACAACGACTGCTGAACCGTAGAAGCTTCCTCGAAAAATCTGGCATTACGCTGGGCGCTCTCGCCGCCTCCGGCATTTTGCCGGAATTGGCACGCGCTGCCGCACTCAAAACTCACGGCCACAACAGCACCACGGCTGCCACACCGCTTCCCATTCCCGGCGGCCTCCAACTGCTCGGCCCTGACGGACCGCTCTTCCATGTATTCCTCCCAGCTCCTGGCGTCGAGCCTTCCACGCTCACCGATTTCAACGGCTTCGTGGGTTGGGCTGCAGTCGGAGGCATGGGCACCCACACCGTCAATGGCCAGGCATCCGAACACCTTCCCTTCGAGGCCGATGTGCGTTTCATGCGCGGCGAGTTCGTTGGCGCGGATGGAAGGAATCACCACGGTGCATTCTGCTTCATATGACTTGATGTATTCACAAGTCCCGTGGAGGACATGCAAATTCATGATTTCAATCCTGGGATCACGGATAGTGGATTGTTTTGGACGATCCCGATTTCAGAAAACACAATTTCAGTCAATTTCGGCGCCGGCAAAGGAGCGTTCCAAGCCAGCGACGTTGATGTGGACGACTATCACGACGTGGTCAACGCACTGATGGGTGGACCCGAGGTGGACGCGGTGGTTTCCTGGGACATCCGCTGGAACCAGCCTATTAGCCGAACAAAGATCCGCGACGTGCAAAACACCTTCGTCGGCGACTTCGTGCAGAACGTAGCGCAGATCGCCTGGGCCGGTCAAACTGACACAGCAACTTTCGTTTCAGATCCGGCCTCAACTTCAGTGAATGAGTTCTCTTTGCTGGGGCACGAACGGAACGGAGTGTTCTTCTCGTAGCTCTTTGGATCCGCGCGGTTCTCGGGAGGCTCACCCACAAGAGCCTGACCGAGATCCGCGTCCTTCAAGCCGAATGAAGTGTGGAAGCCATTGACCTATCCATTACAGGGGGTGTCCCTGTGGAACGTCGTGATCCGGCTGCGCCCGTTAGGTTGTTCCTGTGCCGGGATCGGCCTTCGGATACAGAGCGTCGCTGGACCAAGGCCGGATGTTCAAGCTCCTGAAGGGGAATGCTTTATGGTTTCGAGGGCCAGTCGAGAAGAGTGGTGGAAGCGCGATCTCGGTACACGTGCTAACTAAGTTGAGTGTCCTCGGCAATTCGCTCTATGTGGGCACTTCCGCGGAGTTGATGAGTGATCTTGAATGTGCGCTTCACAATCCAAAGAAACTCAGGTAACGAGCAATACCGGTCGGCAACAATGGCAAGATTTTGACGACGGGAAGATGTGCTGAACTCAATCTCGCAGCGTCGGGAATGAGATATCCGGATTGGGACTTCGAAAAAGCAGAGAGCTCCAACTATAGATCGGATGCTCTCTGCTTCCTCGGGCACAAGCAGCTATTTGCCTGTTTTAACGAATTGGATGCAATCACCCTGGTTCTCAAAGCTGTAGGGGAAGCTGAACCTCTGCCATCCGCCATTCTTGCAATCAGCCTTGCTAGTGGGCAGTGGTGTGAATGCTAGGTCGCCCACACCACCGACATTCGTGAGACCCAGAAATGTCTGTGTGCCGGTCGGCGAGAGGGTCCAGAGTCGGCCCTCGTCACCACCCGAAGCGAAGATTACGCCATCTGTCGGACGTACGGCCAGCCCGCCCGGTCAGGTGGTCATGCGGGACTGGGTTGTGCCATACCTGCATGACAGGCCTGATCAGCGGATCGATTTCTTACAACCCTGAGCCGCTGGAGAGCCCTGCTCCCGGAAACCTGCTTATATGCTGTTCCCAGCCAAACGCGGTGGTAATCCTCGATCTTTAATGAAGCGGAAGGAGTTTTAAAGATGCGTTCCGATGTCGTGCCCGCAGGAATTTTCCCCAACTACGAACTACCCGATCACACGGGACAACTGCGCAAGCTCAGCGAACTCCAGGGCGACGACCCGCTAATCCTCACCCTTGCGCGTGGCCACTATTGCCCAAAAGAACACCAGCAGCATCTGGAACTCGCCGCTTTCTATCCCAAGATCGCGGTAGGGTACACCCAGATCGCAACGATTGCGACGGACGATCACCATGCGCTGCAAGAATTTCGTGCGTCAGTCGGTGCCCAGTGGGCCTTCCTTTCCGATCCTGAGCGGAAGGTTCAGAAGGCTCTCGACATCCAGGAATACACCGACCCCGAGCATGATCCGATGATCCCGCATACGCTCGTACTCAAGCCGGGTCTCGTAATCCACAGCATCTATAACGGCTACTGGTTCTGGGGTCGTCCGTCGGTTGTCGATCTTTGGCACGACATGCGCGCCGTGACTCAGGAAATTCGTCCAGACTGGGATCTGAGCAAACCAAGACTCCACGAAGCGTGGAATGCGGGCGACCTTTCGCGCTTCCACGGATGGAATAAGCGGTCCGGCGAGGACGCCGCCGTGCCTGTGGGGAAGAAATAGCGACCCCAATACCTTCTTCTTTCACTGTGTAACGAACGGATTTGGAGGCAAATCATGTCCGAGACCCCAGAAGCGAACAAACCCGATTTTAGAAATGGATTTTCGATTCACGATCTTAGCGATGGCGGCATGAAGTTGGGCCACGTCGACGACGAAGAATTACTTCTGGTCCGTCGCGGCGATGAATTCTTCGCCGTGGGGGCTCATTGCACCCACTACGGCGGCCCACTCGCAGATGGCTTAATCGTGGACGGCACCGTTCGCTGCCCCTGGCACCATGCTTGTTTTAGTCTTAAGGATGGCGAGGCGCTGCGGGCACCTGCCCTGGATCCAATCGTGTGTTGGCGAGTGGAAAAACTGGGCGACAAGGTTTTTGTTCGTGAGAAGCTCGCACGACCGGCTCCCAGACGTGGAGCAGAGGGTCCAAGCTCGGTCGTGATTGTGGGCGGAGGTGCCGCGGGTTTGGCTGCGGCTGACATGCTGCGGCGAGAGGGCTACGACGGACCGCTTACGATCGTCAGTGCCGACGCCTCTCCGCCAGTAGATCGTCCAAATCTTTCCAAGGATTACCTGGCAGGCACCGCGCAAGAAGAGTGGATTCCTTTGCGATCTTCGGACTACTATAGCAACCGCAGGATCGATCTTCTTCTCAACTCTAGAGTTTCATCGCTTGATACGAAAAGACGACGGATCCTGCTGGAAAATGGCGAGGAACTCGAATTTGGCGCGCTCCTACTGGCTACGGGGGCCGATCCGGTCCGACTGCCGATACAAGGCGCGACTGACGCTCAGCTTCATTATCTGCGCACGTTCGCTGACAGTAAGGCGATCATTGCCAGGACGGCTTCTGCAAAACGCGTCTTGGTTATTGGCGCCAGTTTTATCGGATTGGAGGTTGCTGCATCGCTGCGCGCCCGTGGAATTCTTGTAGATGTAGTCGCTCCTGATCGGCAGCCGCTCGAGCGCGTAATGGGAGCTGAGGTTGGCGTCTTCATTCGCAAACTTTACGAAGCGCGCGGCGTCACCTTTCATTTGGAGCAGACCGTCAGCCGGGTCAGCGGTCGCACAGTTACCTTGAGCGATGGAAAAGATTTAGAAGCGGACTTCATAGTCCTGGGTGTGGGAGTACGGCCGTCTCTAATTGTGGCCGAGCGAGCGGGTCTCGCGATCGATCGAGGTATCAACGTTGACGAATACCTTGAAACGAGTGTGCCGGGAATCTTCGCGGCTGGCGATGCTGCCCGCTGGCCCGACCCGCACACCGGGGAGCGGATTCGTGTCGAGCACTGGGTGGTTGCTGAACGCATGGGACAGGTGGCCGCTAAGAATATTCTTGGTCATTCTGAAAAGTTTGACGCCGTTCCGTTTTTCTGGAGCCAACACTACGACGTGACTATTAACTATGTTGGTCACGCCGAGAAATGGGACGCTGTCGAGATCGATGGGAATCTCGATGCGCGCGATTGTTCCATTGTGTACAAAAATGGCGGTCGCACGAACGCGACTGCGACTATCTCGCGAGATCTGCAAAGCTTGCAGGCTGAGGTTGCCATGGAAGCTGAAAAACAGCCGCAACAACGGGAGGTCGCATGAGTTCGCTTTCTACGCAAGCATTGACAGACAGCGAGTTGGGCGGGAACAGCGGAGAGGTAAGAAACGGTCATCCCCAATGGGTCCGTTATGGTTTTGTGCTATCCGCGTACAGAAGATGCCGCACCTTCGCTTCGCCCGTGACGCAACTGTAGACCCGTTGCTCTAGATCACGATCCGCTTTTGTCTGACGCTCATGTTGACGTAGATGTTCTGCCCACGAATGGACCAGGAATATCTCTACAAACCGATTCGCCACTCTATGTCGCGATAGATCCCCCACTGATATGCGCCATCACGACGCCGAACACGGGCGTATTGACGCATCGCCTTCACGAACTTTGATTCCAGCTCTGCCACGACAGAGTATTCGATCGCGACCAACACCGGGCCACCAAGAAGTTCATGGCTGACCTCTTTGACAATGACCGGCAGCCGCCAGTGATTCCAAGGAGTGAGATCAGCTGTGGAATCCGGAAGTCTGGCGAAAAGCGCAAGTAGCACGCTCGCAAGAATTCCGAATCCGGAGTAGATAAGTGCGACAGCGATGCCCCGTCGCTGAGCTATCCCGCCCCAGGCTGCGCTTCCCAATGCGAAACTGCCCATATAGACAAGCGTGAAAATCGCCAACACTCGCGCTCGCACCCAATCTGGAGCGAGGTTCTGCACCAACGCATTAATGAGAGAGCTGAACAGGACCCATGCCGCCCCGCTCGCCAGGATAGCTGGAGCAAGGACTAACAAACTATGCAAACGGGGCATCGTTACGATCACAATGCCCAAGACCACGACGCCTGCGGAGACAATTATCTCCGTCGACAAATGTGCTCGCAGCGCTTGCATGATGAGGGCACCGCCGATCGCACCTGTCCCGAAGCACCCCAATAACAGTCCATACCCAATGGCCCTCTTGTCCACGCTTCTAGCCACGGATGGTAATAGCGCAAAGAGCGAACTGGAAAAGAACAAAACGATACCAGTCCGAAGCAACAGAGTGAGAATCGCGGGGGAGTTGCGGACGTAGCGGATCGCGGCGACGGTGGCTCCGCTCAAAGTCTCTGGAGGGGCTGTCTGTTTACGAGTAGGTCTTTTCCATCTCGCCACGACCAGAACGACCCCGAAGAACGACATGAAGTTCACGACAAAGGTTGTTGCGACACCTGCCGCTGCGATCACCAAGCCCGCCAGTGCGGGGCCCCACGGCTCGGGCGAGATTAAATTCGATCCCGTTCAGGGCGGATGCCGCGGCAAGGTCGTCCTTTGATACCACTTCGGGCAGGATGGCGCGCCAGGTCGGGGTTTCAAACGCATCGCCAGCGGATAAGGCAAACGTCAGTCTTAACAACAACCAAGGCGTCATGAATCCGCTAATGGTTAGCACTGCCAGAATCAGTGCTACGACCATCATCCAGGCTTCGGTATACAAGAACCAATTTTCGGCGATCGAAGATATCCCCGGCAGAACCAGCGGGAAGCGCCAGTAGAAAGTAGGGCAGCGATGCTGCAGCTTGTGTAAGCGCGACATAGCCGGGGCCTGCGCCCAGTGAAAGCATCAGCCATGCTGCGCCAACGTTCTGGATGAAAGTGCCGATATCGGTGACGAAATCTGCGACCAGCAAATTGCGAAACATTGAGACGCGAAGCGGGGCCCCGAACCGTGCTGAGTTCCGTCCCGCCGATGTTTTCAACGCTCATACCTTCATCGAGAAGACCGATCATCTCTCGCACAGTGAATCCGGCGTCTTCGCCTTGCCTTAACTAGCCTGACGACTGCTCCGAGCAGTGGTATTGGCGTATGCATGTCACAAAGATGGGGTTGCAAGAGGAAGATACCGCTGGCGCGACAGGCGTTGTACGCCACCGGACAGACAACGGTAGCAATCTACATCTACGATCCGGTACCATGCGCGCCGCAGACTCACCGAAGCTTGAAAGCCTCGTCGTGCTCGATATCTCCGAAGCCTCCCTCGACTATCTCAAGAGTACAGAATCGATCCTGCTGGGTATGCGGCAGATGCGGCTGCACCTCGAAGATGATCTGCTAGATCGATGACGGTGCGTCGCTGGGTGATAGCTCGCGGCCTTGCGAGATATCATCGCTGCGGAGGAGAGAAGGGCGAGCGTCGAAAGGTTTGGGCATCCGGCGATTCTAAGGCAGATGTTTACCTCATCTGGCTCTTCGCACCTGCAGGCGGACATCTTCTCTTTCCGTCGAGTGTAGAGTTCAGCATTAGGGAGTGTCCCTTTATGTCTTGCTCTCTCTGCTCTTCGCTGAACCAGTCGGAATTCACTACGGAGATGATGATCCACCTCTCCGCTCCTAACCACGACGCCAAGCCCGGCGTCCAAGTATTTCCGACGATCTCGGTCTGCCTGGATTGTGGCGCGTCGCGGTTCAATATGCCGACCAAAGAATTGTGGTCACTGCGAAATGGTGCCCCACGATCTGAGGCTGCTTGACTACGAGTGACGGCTAGAGCTTCTTTGATAACGTCGCGCTAAGGAACTGTCTGCCGTCAAGGGATAACTCCTGTGAAACAGACATGGCACGGCCATTCCGTATTTCGCATCGAGGCGGGCGAGGCCGAGATTTTGATAGATCCGTTTCTGTCCGAACCCGCCTTGGGACAAGGGGAGGAGCGGCTATCTTGCGGGCAAGAACTCGATACAGGGAGGTGACCGATGAAGGCGATTGTGGTGACGGATCAGGCTGCGGGAACGGCCGGGGTCAGGCTGGTGGAGCGGCCCGAGCCGCAGGCCGCGATAAACGACGTCGTTGTTCAGATTCATGCGTCGGGATTCACCGGGGATGAGCTGACGTGGCCTTCGACCTGGACCGATCGCGTCGGCCGTGACCGGACGCCTTCAATCCCCGGACACGAACTGGCCGGAGTGGTCACCGCTCTCGGTTATGGCACGACGGGGCTGTCGATTGGACAGCGGGTGTTCGGCCTCACGGACTGGTATCGCGACGGCACGCTGGCGGAGTATGTGGCCGTCGAGGCACGCAACCTCACACCGCTGCCGGGC
>Ga0070713_100003171_pt1 | contig 10828 bp, 17 predicted proteins | sample LARL82metaG_FD_65465 | JGI IMG/M metagenome (GOLD analysis project Ga0070713, IMG submission 65465) | Corn, switchgrass and miscanthus rhizosphere microbial communities from Kellogg Biological Station, Michigan, USA - LAR L8-2 metaG | ecosystem: Host-associated > Plants > Roots > Rhizosphere ... | reverse complement strand
CGAGGATGGCACGGTGACTTCGAAGAACCAGATCTACGTGTTTGTTCGCTTTGCGGGGAAGAATTTCGCACAGGCCTGCGCCCCAGACCAACTCGTGCACGTTCCCCCTTCCAATCCAGTATAGCTTCCTGTACATTGAAGTTGCGGTGGTGATGCGTGGCCGTAGTTGGCCATGAAGATGGACGTAGGAGCTGGTTTTCGGTCTTTGCTCCCCCTACCAGCGACTCCCCCTTGATAGACTACCTATCCATCGAGTGCATGAAGCTGCCCCACCACCGCTTTAGGAGGTCCCTGTGAGTGAGTTCGAAGTCCCGCCTTACGAGTGCGGCGATGGGTGGAAAAAGATCATTGACCCGCTAGTGGAATTCTGCCGCCAGAACAATATCCAGATCAGCCAGATCAAGCAGAAGTACGGCGAGCTACGGTTCTATACCGATAGCCATTACTCACCTGAGCTGCAAAATCTCATCGACGCGGCGAACCTTGCATGTATCGATACCTGTGAGGAGTGTGGAGAGCCGGGCGTCACACGAGAGACTCACGGGGGATGGGTTTATGTCTCCTGTGAGCAGCATATCCGAGAATGACACTCCAGGAAGTTTTGGAGCTGATGAACTCCCGCTTCACCAGCCTGAATTCCATCCCGGTGGAGCGAGCCTCCATCCGTCGTGAGGAGTGGGACTTAATTCTCCAGGCTCTTAGCATGGATAATGGCAGAGGCGACACTTTCTACGAATGCCCTTCCTGCCGGTCGAGGAGTTACAACCCTAACGATATCCGCTATTGTTACTGTGGTCGCTGCCACAAGTTCGAGGACGAGCATGATCGGGGGCCCGAAGCCCGAGGCGAAAATACGTGAAGGAAGCTCCAGAGCGGTCTGGCATTGCGGATGTGCCGCCTGCCAGTGCAAGAGTCACTCCTTCATGCTCTATGCTGATGGCACGGTCGAATGCAGTGAGTGTGGCCACTGCCTCCCGCAGCTGGAGGTCCACATCGTTCCTAATCTTAGGAGATCCCGTGAAAACAAAGACAGAAGAAGCCCTGATGGCCGCACTTGAACTACATGTCGCTTCACTGGATCTGGCCCTGCACCTCCTGAAGCGAAAGGTAAGTAAAGAGGAGCGCAGGCAGGCAATCTCTATGCTGGAGGTTAACCTAGTAAGTAGCCGCCACAGACTGCATAAGAAGCAGTCCATTACCACGCACTGACGACAAGCAAGCCGCAGCCACGGCGGTACCTCTAACTCGCGCCCGGCGGGGTCGCTGGCACCGGGCTCTCTTCGCGGGGATCATCTAACTTTTAAGATCCGGGTCACCGGCATATAGGTGTAAATCCTATTCCCCTGCTCCCTATGCGATTAAACGAGAAGCAACTCGCCCTCTTCTGGAGTAAAGTTGACATACTTAGTCCAGACGAATGCTGGATATGGAAGGGGGCAACGTGCGGGGGCGGATATGGGAAGGTGAAGATTCTATATTTAACCCACGCCGCCCATCGCCTTTCCTACCTGATATCCAGGGGATCGTTCCCCACTAAAGGACAATGGGTTTTGCATAGGTGTGACAACCGCCTTTGTGTAAACCCTAATCACCTCTTCCCAGGAACCCCATCACAAAATGTAGAAGACGCGATAGAGAAAGGGCGGTGGCCATCGGCGGCGAAGACGCACTGCGTCAATGGGCATCTCCTTGAAGGACGGAACGTGCTTTGGCGGAAGGAGGACGGACAGCGGGGGTGCCGTGCCTGCATGAATAAGCGAGCTAGGGAGTACTACGCAAGGAAAAGATCGCGCTAAACTGGGCGTCCATGAAGACCTCCTTGCCAGCCCCCACCCGGCTGGAGCAGATACGCATCGACCGGATGCGCCCCATGGGCTGCTGTGCCTGTAGAGCTATCGGCAAGACCAATCACCGCGAACTGGAATTGCACCACCTACTCCTTGGTGGGAAGCGCATGTCCCATTTGCATACAATGTTTCTTTGCCGTGGCCACCATCAGGGTCACTGGTCCCCCTGGCACTTCAGTCACCTCGAATCCCGCTACCGCATCTCCATCAACCACGGCCGTAAGAGCTTCTGCAAAATCTTCGGATCAGAACGGGAGCTGTGGGAGCAGCTACAGGCTCGCCTAGGGGAGGACTGCCCGTGGCCGCAGACGAAAATTCTTCCCAGGCGTGTAAAGTTGGGTGTACAGTCGCCTGTACTGAAAGAGGAGGACTACCGTGAGCAACCAACATCCGCCGAAGAGCGAGAACCCTTCTGAAGAAAATAAACTAGACCCTTTCGAGAAATTCTTGAAGGACCTGAACGACACGATTTTCAGTGGTAAACCCCTACCGAGCATCCCCCATGGACGAAAAGTTTGAAGTTGGTGAGATCGCCCTCTACTGTAAGCCCGGGTCGCCATATTATGGTTTGGAAGTGACCATTGTAAGTGAGTTGATTTACTGTCCTTTAATGTACAGTCATTCAACACGCACATGGGACGATGGGTTTGCTTATAGAATTGCGGGTGACCTACCGGATATAAGGCCGCCGGGGTGCAGTTTCTCACCCCCCTGGTATGCCCGGCCAGAGCACCTCCGTAAGAAGAGGCCGCCTCGTGAGGCACTAGGTAAGTGGGAAGAATGCCCGTGGCGACCAGGAGTACAACGTGAGCGGCAATGTCTGGAAGTTACAACGGAAACCACCCAAGCGTAAGGGTGTGAAGAAGGGGATGCACCGCAAGTGGGTAGCAGCCCGACACGCCTCCTTCTGGGCCCTGTTCTGTGCTGACTACCACCGTCACCATGGTAAGCTGCCGCCTACCGACCTAACGAAGGCCGAGCGGATCAAGTTTCGTAACCGGGAGCTGGCAAGGTATGCAGGAAGACGAAGTAAACCGCCTCAATGTCCTGCTGGGTAAGCAGGTCCATGAGATCATTCGAACGCTCTTTGGTACGAAGAGCCGTCCTTTTGTCATGATCCTTCCCGGCGCCGAAGACGAATCCTCCGGCGCGATGGTGGGCAACATCGAGGGGAAGGAGCTAGCAAGGGTCTTGCGCGAAGCGCTTTCTCACGCTAATGATGCGGGTGTTTTTTACCCGAATGACAGTAAGGCATCTGTTTCGTGACGGTTGGCTCTGTCTCCATTATCGGGCCCGTATTCGCAACCGGGCCTGATTTCAACGCAGCTATCAATTCCACCACGGGGTTTCTAGTGACCACTCCCAACGTCTCCGTAACTTCCGGCGCAGTAACGGTGGTCCCATCAACCAGTCCACCTGGGGCCGCCCCTGCTACCTCCTATAACGTCGGCATTCGCCTTACGACCGCCACAGGGTCAGTTGCCGGTACGTACCCTAGCCAGGGGAATATTTTGGCTACGGCCACCCCACTATCTATCTCCCTAACCGCTCTCGGGATCACCACCGGTGGCATTTACGCCGCTGCTGCCCAGGCTGTTACGGCTATCGGGACGACCGCCTGGGGCCCTGAGTTCCTCTTCGATGGGCTTGTATTGCCACTCCCTCCGGGGGTCTCTGTCGCCTAATCTGCTGGCTACAGAAGACCATCGGGGTGAAATGTGGGTGGTGCGGATGCAACTGCCCCTGATGCAGATACGGTTATTGACCGACTACAGAGGCGTCTGGTCGGGGATATGGTGAAAACACATCCTCGAAGAGTCGAAGGTAGCGATAAGATCGAAGCATGGCTCGCGGATGAGATCCGGGATGCCATCGCACTGATTCAACGGCAGGCTCTGGCAAACCGGAAACTGACCGAAGATGCCGCAAAACTGTTAGAGCAATTAGCCGCCGCACGCAGGAAATTAAAGGAACTAGGGGGAGCGGAGTCTCCGTAGGTGACTAGTAGATGGTTCGGACCCCATAACCGTTCTTATACACAAAACTTCCCGATAGCCACTGGGCTGACCTTCCCCAGGATTGCCCTTGCGGCTGTCGGCGGAGACCAAGGGTATGGCAGCAGTGCGGCGAATAACTTCCCGGCATGGACCACCTCCCCGGTGGGATCTGCCACTTACAATTTCGTGCAGCAGGTCGGGGCCTACGATCTGGTCGTACTCAACGGCACGTTCGAAAACTGGGATTCCGGCGGTAAAAGGGACCGGGAAGACCTCACGCAGGCGTTGCTTAAAAACACCACCTACACGGTAACACTCAACAGAAGCCGCCCGTGCCTTGCATTTTACTACGCGATTATGTGCGCCGGACAGCTTACCGGCGGCCCCCAACAGACCTATCTAAACTTGGTGCAGGCAAACAACTGGTGGCTTTATGAGTCGGCTGGAGGAGTCGGAACTGTCACCCCGTCAGGCGGCGGAAACAGCTTTATTAACTATTCGACCGCATGGCCAACTGGAATTGGATCTGCGGGAGCTGGAGCGTCTATCTGCGGTTCCAATTACGGAACTACTTCTACGGGGAGCCCAACGGGGCCTCAAGGTCCTGCGCGAACGTTCGGCAACTACAATGCAACCAAGCTACTCATCCGTAACAGTGCGGGAATCGATTCGCGGTTCACGTTTGACGCGCAAATGGCCTCACCGTCGTGCGCGGGGGTCTTCCTCGATGACTGCTTTATTGCCCTGGACGGAGCTGGATCTGTACCCAACTCTTCCCTCGATGGCATCACCATTGCCCCTGGCAGTCAGCAGGGAGGCGGCTTTCCCGCACTTGACACTGTTCAACCCGTCATGGCCAGGGGTAATCATAACTTTTTCGATCAGCTGAACACGATGACGGCGACCTTCGGGTCTCTAGCCAGTAAATTCTACAATTTCGCTAACTTCGGACAGTACTGTAATGTCTACCAGTTCGGAAATTCCATCATTGGCGCTGGCCTTGATAATACGCTCCATGGCGGACTCATGGAGGATGTCTTTGGAGCGGGCGCGTCTTCCTGGGAGTTCTTCCAAGCCGGTGGCGGCCATCCGAGCGGCTGGCTCTCCGTCCTCACCAACTACTACGCAGGCCTAGATTTCTGCGTACAGCCCTCATGGTGGAATCCAGTCACTATGGGCCTGTTCCGACCCCTTGTCTGTATGGGGACCAAGCTGCCCGCAGCAGATGGAAGTAGTACAGCATCCTGGGCAGTCAACGGCACCCTCACGAACATTACCGCAGGGTCCGTCCTGGAATATCAGTATATGCGGTATGCCCTATGTACCACCCTCCTAGGTGACGGGTTCTTTATGAACGGTACCGCCGGGTACGATTGGTCTAAACCGAGGTGGTACGACGAGTACGGGGATGACTCCCTTACCCAGGTGAACGTTCCAAGGGGCTATCTGGGGTTGCCCACGCAAGTCAGACCCACGTCAGCTGCTTTTGCCCTGGGCCCACTAGGCGTATGGAAGCGCACCTTCCAGAATGGCACCATCTATGTGAACCCACGTGGTAACGGTGTCCAGACTATCTCGGCCACCGGAACTGCACTACAGGGCACTCAGCAACCGACCATCAACAATGGCGCGCACGTCACCAGCATCACCTTGCAGGATGGCGACGGCCGCATACTGCTGAATTAACATGAGACCAGAAACCTACGATCCATGGATCTTCATCAAGTACTGCCTGGAGAACGGGGATCAGTACTACGTGCAGGTACCTCGCCCTCACCCTGAGGATGAGCAGATGATGGTGCAGACCCTGGTACCACTGTCGGATCTGACGCCTCAGGAGTGGGTGTTCTGGGTCCGCGCTTGGTTCTACACCGCTTCGACCGGCGTTTTGACGTTGGATCAGTGGAAGAAGAGACTGGAGCAGACGGCGCACCCAGGAGACCCTGTCTAACCAGCTGCGGTAGGACTGGCATCTGCCGGTTAGCATAACTCGCAAAGAAGGTGTACCAATCTCCGGGAGACCCCATGGCCCGGTAGATCTTCCAGGCCTGTTGTTTCTTTAGCTTTAGCAACGTCCGACACTCCGCGCACCGTGGCCAACCCCGGTTACAGGGCTTGCCACAATCCGGGCAGGGCTTGCACATCACCATACCAATAGCTTAGCCTTCCCTCCGTTCGCCTGCCCCTACCGGGCTGCGATTTCGCAAAACTCGAATGCCTGATAGCCCCCAACCATCGGGGCCGGTATGAGCAGCGAAATTGCAATCCGGTCCCCACACGAGCCGACTGAAGAGCTGCGCCGACAGGTGCGGTTGATGGCTGCTTGTGGGTTATCTCCTGACCAGTGCTGCCAGATCCTAGGTATCGTCCTAACGGATTTTGAGCAGTTCTACCAACATGTCTGGGAGACCGGGACCATAGAGGCGGTCACAGCAGTGGGTGCCGCTGTTATCTCGGCGGCCACTGACAAGAAGCACCCCCAGTTTTTCCAATGTGCATCTTTCATCCTACGAGCCCGTGGTGGCTGGCGGGATATCCGTGCTGTGGAAACCACTACCAAGGATCTTCCGGAGGATCAGAAGCAGAAGCTCATTGATCAGCTGGTGGAGCGACTGACCATAGCGGAGAAGATGAAGGTCAAAGCATGAACGACGATGTGTATCTAGCGAGACGTAAAAAGTTGATCGAATACATGTGGATGAAGGTTGAAATGGAAGACTGGCATGGTGTCTCGGACGCTGCCAATGACTTACGTGAGCTTGATGCAGAGCATCGCGGAGCTAACGGGAAGTGAGTGCCGAGCTTCGAGCCTCCCTAGGTGCGCTATCTCTATTCGATCTGGCGAAGATCGAGTGGCGCACCCGTTGGTTGGCCGAAGCACGCCCTAAGCAGATTATCGACTTCTCCAAACTTTCCTATGATACGGTCTTTATCCATGCCGGACGGGGGTTCGGTAAAACGCGGTGTTTATCCGAATGGATCGCCTGGGAACTATGTGAGCATCCGGGCTCTTTTGGACACTTCATCGGCCCTACGCATAACGACGTACGTTATGTCGCTTTCGAGGGTGAGTCGGGCATCATCCAGAAATGCCCTCCCTGTCTCATTAAGTACTACAACAAAACGGACTCGATTATCGAGTTCTATAATGGATCGGTCCTGCGGGGATTCTCGGCGGAAGAGCCAGAGCGTTTGCGGGGTCCGCAATGTAACTTCCTCGCCCTCGATGAGATCGCGGCCTGGATCAACGACGTTGCGGCCTATGAGCAAGCGAAGTTCGGTCACCGCCTCGGCAAAAGGACGACGTGCGTTATCACGAGCACGCCGAAGCCGAAGGAGCTAGTCAAACAGTTCTTCGCCGACAAGTCGATCAAGAAGATCGGCGGACATACGGAGGAGAATCGGGACAACCTGTCGGAAAACTTCATCCGGCAGATGAACGTTCTCAAGGGCACGCGCCTTGGCCGCCAGGAGCTAGCCGGAGAGCTGCTCGATGCCGAAGAGCTGGGAATCATAAAACGCTCCCAGTGGCAGAGGTGGCCCCACGACCAACGTCTGCCCGAGTTCGAAGTCATCATTATGTCCTTGGACACTGCGTTGTCCGAAGACTCCGTGGATGTCAAAAAGGACCCGGAGGGACGTAGAACCGACTATACCGCCTGCTCCGTATGGGGCGGGTGGCGCGAGTCACTCCACCGAGATGTGATCGAGGAGATCGAGCGAGATATCCACCTGTCCTGGCAGGAGAAACAGCGTCGCAAGCGCGGTATGCCACGGATCCTACTCCTGGATGCATGGCAGGAGAGGCTAGGATTCCCGGATCTCGTGGCTAGGGTTAGGAAGGAGCGCGGAAAGCGCTATGGTATGGATTCCATCGTCCCACAGATCAAGCCGCTCTTCGGAAGCTCGCGGCAATACGGACAGGGACGCACGGCAGACCTAGTCCTGATTGAGGATAAGAACTCCGGTATTTCCCTACGTCAGCAACTTCGTCGAGAGGGTGTCCCGGTGATGCCCTATAACCCAGGTAAGGCCGACAAGCTTATGAGGTTGAATCTTGTCGCGCCACTTTTCGTGCAACAGATCGTCTATGCACCGCTCACCTTCATTCGTACCTGCGACGCCTGCCACTACCAGTGGCAGATTAGTCGTGATGCTGAGGAGAAGTGCCCAGATTGCGGCGTACCTCAGAACGATGCCGCTGTTGGTAGAAACTCTAATACTTTCACAGCCTGGGCAGAGCCGCTAATCGGACAGATGTGCGCGTATGCCGGTGAATACTCCATCCCCCATGACGACCTGATGGACTCTGCCACTCAGGCTCTTCTATGGCTATCACGTAACTGGCTCCAGATCCCTATCTATCAGGAAAAGTACGCGGGCCGCCCTTCAACACCTAAAGGAATCAATCCCTATGCAGCTTGAACGCTTCGCTGAAGGCGGTCGGACGGGGATCATGGATAACATACCGCGCTTCTCCCTACCTGACACTTCAGATCTTCCAGGTTATGGGGCTAAGGATGCGATCATTATCAACATGGTAAAGGCTAACCAGATTCTCCGCGATGAGAACATGGGTTACAGGGATTTTTTCTATTCTATACAGAAGCGTCTTAGTGATGATCATTCTGAGTTGGTTCGTCTCAGGTCAGAGAATAGGCGCCTGAAGCGCCTGAAATATAAGCCGGGCATGAAGCCTAAAGCAAAGAAGGCGAAGCGACGTGTCTGACCAGAACGACGATACCCTGTCTGGAATGGTTGGTGAAGATAACACCGGGCAGTCTGACTATGAGGTGACGGAGAACCCGGATGGATCTGCTTCCATCACGGAGAAGAAGTCCGGCGAGACTGAGAAAAGCAAGGACTTCTATAGAAACCTTGCTCTGGACCTCAGTGAGGAGGAGCGCCAGAAGATAGCGACCTCACTGTTAGAATTGATTGAGAAGGACCGACAGGACCGTCAGCGACGCGATGCGCAGGTAGCCGAAGGCAAGAAGCGCATGGGGTTGGAAAAGGAGACTATCGGTGGTGCCAATTTCACCGGAGCCTCCCATGTCACCCACCCAATGTATACGAAGGCCTCCATCGATTTCGAAGCCCGTACGATCAAAGAGCTGTTTCCGCCCGGCGGGCCCGTGCGTGAATATATGGCGGGTTCGATCACGCCTGACCGTGAGGATCGTGCGCGACGAAAAGCCCGTTGGATGAACTATCAGTTGACGCAGTTGATGCCCAACTTCCGTGCGGAGCTGGAGCAGCTGCTGTTCAACCTGATTATGGATGGGAACGAGTACCTTAAGCTCATTCCTCCTGGCCCTGGTGGAGATGTCCGCCAGCTGCGCCATGAGTGGATACCCATTGATGACATGATCCTTCCCTATGCCGCGACGAACTACTACTCGGCCGAGCGTAGGACCCACGTTCAGAGAATCACTGCCCAGGAGTTCGAACGACGTATCCGGGACAAGATGTACCGGAACATCCAGAACCTCAGTGCTCCCAGCCAACCAGAAGAGTCTGAGACCCAGCAGGTAGTTTCTAAGGTAGAGGGCAAGGAGACCGATACCTCGAACCCCGATGGTCTACGCATCCTCTATGAGTGCGATTGTATATTCGAGATCCGCGACCCCGATAAGCCGCGCTCTCATACAGAGCCCCTCCAGGAAGACTCCGAAGAGGACGAGCCGCCACAGAAGGGCAACGAGGAAGCCGAAGAGCTAGGACCGCTGCCCTATATCATTTCTATAGACGAGAGCACCAAGGAGCTTTTGTCGGTCTACCGTAACTGGGATCCGGAGGACGAGTACACGGAACGCCTGGAGTGGGTGGCCGAGTTCTGCTTTGTCCCCTTCCGAGGGGCCTACGCCCTTGGGTTGCCGCATATCATCGGTGGGTTGTCGATTGCCGCCACTGGCGCGCTCCGGGCCCTACTCGACTCCGCCCACATCAACAATCTCGCGGGCATGATCAAGATCAAGGGCGCCGCTGGCACAGGCCAGAACCTACGGATCAGTCCCACTGAGGTAACCGAGATCGAGGGCACTGGTGACCAGGACGACATCCGTAAGCTCATCATGCCGGTTCCCTTCTCACCGCCAAGCCCGGTCCTCCTGACGCTCCTTGGGATCCTGGGTGAGCAGGCGGAGGATGTGATCCGCACGACCATCGAGGAGATGGATGCGAAGGGAGACATCCCGGTTGGCACCACGCTAGCGCGTATCGAGCAGGGCATGGTCGCCTTCTCGGCTATCCATGGCCGCATGCACAACGCCATGGACCGATTCCTGAAGATCCTGCACCGGATCAACAAGACGTGGTTGGACGACAAGGTGGTCGTGAAGCTCCTCGGGGAGCAGCTAGTCACCCAGAAGGACTTCGAGGGGCCTTCTGACGTTCTGCCAGTGTCCGACCCGAATATTTTCTGCGAAGTGCAGCGCTACGGACAGATTCAGACCGTTGCCCAGCGTGCCATTCAGCTCCTCACCGTGGGCGTGCAGATCTACGACATGCGCAAGGTTGAGGAGCTGATCCTAAAACAGATGAAGCTGCCCAACGACGGCAAGGACCTCCTGGTCCAGAAGCCCGAGCCGCAGCAGATGAATCCGGTGAATGAGAATGTGGCGCTATGCCTTGGTCGCCCGATTGTGGCCTTTCCTCAGCAGGATCACGAGGCACATATCAATACCCACTGTGACTACTACGAGAACCCGTTCTTCCAGATGGTCGTTGGGGGAAATCTCCAGGCGATGCAAGGACTAATGCAGAACCTGAAGGAGCATGTGATCTTCTGGTATGCCACCCAGGTACACCAGATTGCCAGCAAGCAGGCCACCGAGGTCGCCCAGCAGATGGACCCGGAGGCCGGTAAAGTTGACATAGGTGAGCTTCCTCAGAACACCCAACACGACCCCGAGCTAGGTCAGCTCTACGATCAGATGCTAGCCAAGACCTCTGTGGTGGTGATGCAGATGGCTCAGCAGAACC
>Ga0070713_100003170_pt1 | contig 10829 bp, 7 predicted proteins | sample LARL82metaG_FD_65465 | JGI IMG/M metagenome (GOLD analysis project Ga0070713, IMG submission 65465) | Corn, switchgrass and miscanthus rhizosphere microbial communities from Kellogg Biological Station, Michigan, USA - LAR L8-2 metaG | ecosystem: Host-associated > Plants > Roots > Rhizosphere ... | reverse complement strand
TCCTCCTCTACGCGCTTACCGCGCTGCTGCTGCTCTTCGCCGCGGCGCGCGCGGTAACGCCGCTGACCCGCGGCGCCGCGCTCGTCCTCTTCCTCCTGCCGTTTTGCTTCGTCGGCCGGGCGCTGCTGACCGACAACGTCTACGCTCCCGTCGACCTCCCGTACGTCACCGAGCCGCTCAAGGGCATGCGCGTGCCGCTGGGCATGCCGGAGATCCACAACGGCGTCATCTCCGACCTCTACGCGCAGATGATCCCGTGGCGCAAGGCCGTGCAGTATGCGTACGGCCACGGCCAGTGGCCGCTCTGGAATCCTTTCATCCTCTCCGGCTCCGTCCTCGCCGCGTCGGCGCAGCCGGCCGCGTACTCGCCGTTCACGCTCATCGCGCTGCTGCTGCCGGTCGCCAAGGGCCTCACGTTCTCCGCCGCGCTCACCTTTTTTCTGGCCGGCCTCGGCGCGTTTCTCTTCGCGCGCGAGCTCGGATGCCGCGAGAGCGTCGCCCTCTTCGCCGCGGGCGGCTTCATGTACGTCAAGGCGCTGGCGTTCTTTCTCCTTTGGGCCATCGGCGGCGCGTGGGCGCTCTTCCCGCTGGTGCTGCTCGCCACGCGGCGCTGCGTCCGCGCGCCGTCGCTGCGCTCCGCGTCATTTCTCTGCGCGGTGCTCGTCCTCGAGGTCCTGGCCGGCCATCCCGAGACGTTACTCCACATCATCTTCGTGGGCGGCATCTACGGCGTCGTCGAGCTCGCGCGCGTGCGCCGCGACGCCGGCCGCGCCATCGCCGCCGCGGCCGGCGCGGGCGTCGTGGCCCTCGGCCTGACGGCGATCTACATCCTGCCGATCCTAGAAGCCGCGCCGCAGACCGCGGAGCACGCGTTCCGCGTCGAGGTGTGGTCGAAGCAGACGCACGCGGCGACGGGGCAGGAGGCGATGGCGCGGATGCTCACCGACGTCTTCGCCTTCCTGCACGGCCACCGCTGGCAATGGGGCGACGTGAGGAACTTCCCGCTCGACACCGCCGCGCCGGACAGCATCGTCCTGGCGATGGCGATCTTCGCGCTGTGGCGCGTCCGCAGCGCCGACAGCTGGTTCCTCGGCGGCCTGGCGCTCTTCGGCATCCTGGCGCGCGCGGGATGGAAGCCGCTGTCGGACCTCATCCAGAAGCTGCCGATGTTCGACATCACCATCAACGAGCGCTTCTCCTTCGCCGCCGCGTTCGCGCTGGTGATGCTCGCCGCGCTCGGCCTCGAATGGGCCGTGGAGCGCCGCGACCGCGCCCTCGGCTACACGCTGGCCGCCGCGCTCTTCGCCTACGTCGCCGGGCAGGCGCTGCTCCTGCGCTCCGGCATCGTCTCGCCGAACATCCTCGACTGGGGCCGCTACGCGTACTTTGGCGAGATCGGCTGCCTCGCGCTCGCCGCGCTCATCGCCGTGCTGCGCCCGCCACCGCGCGCGCTCGTGCCGCTCCTTCTCGGCGCGCTGCTGCTGCAGCACGTCTGCGAGGAGGGCGACATCTATCCGACGCTTCCCGCGCGCGCCGCCTATCCGCCGGTGCCGATGTTCAAGGCGATCGATCGGACGAAGGGGCCGTTCCGCATCGTCGCGCACGCGCACGGCTTCATCCCCGGCACGAGCGCGCTCTACGAGCTCGAGGACGTGCGCGGCTACGAGGCGCTGACGTTCGCGCGCTACATCGAGACATACCGCCTCTGGTGCGTGGCGCAGTCGGTCTGGTTCAACCGCATCGACGAGTTCAAGCCGTTCCTCTCGTTCCTCAACGTCCGCTATTCGGTGGCCGGCGACGCGCCGGTGCCGCAGGGCTGGCATCTCGCGGCGAAGCAGCGCGGCACGCAGCTGTTCGAGAACGACCACGTGATCGAGCGCGCCTTCCTACCGCGGCGCGTGCGCGTGGGGGTGCCGGAAGGGGACGCGCTGAACGAGATGGCCGACGCGACGGACTTCCGCGACGTGGCCTGGATCGAGGCGCCGCTGCCGCGCCAGGAGTTCGCCAACGGCACGGGCCGCTTGCGCATCGAGCGTGCCGGCGCCGGCTTCGACATCGACGCGGACATGGAGACGAACGGCTGGATGGTGATCTCGGAGCCGGCCTGGAAGGGATGGCGCGCCTACATCGACGGCCGGCGGATGCAGATGTTCTTCGCAAACGAGGCGTTTCTCGGACTGCACGTCCCCGCCGGCCACCACGCCGTGCGGCTAATCTATTTGCCCGACGGCTTCGTGCGCGGGCGGGCCATTACGGTTGTAACGATCATTTTTGTGATCGGCATTACGTTGCGGAAGAGGCTCTCCCGTATATTGGTTCCCCAAGCAATCCAAGGGAGATCCTGATCGTGCGGAAGAGCTCGTTTTACGTCGTTTTGTGTGCGCTCGTGCTGTTCGCGGCGAACGCGTTTGCCGTCGTTTACATCGTGCCGCCTGATCGCGAGTTGGCCAAGCGCGCCGATGCCATCGTCATCGCCACGGCCGGCGAGTCGCACGCCGAGCTCACGGCGCGAGGAGGCATCGTTACCGTCGCGCAACTGAGCGTCGAGACTGTGCTGAAAGGAAGCGTCGACGCACCGATCCGGCTCGTCGAGCCGGGAGGAGTCCTCAGCGAGAACGCCAGGGTCGTCCCCGGCTCGCCGCGCTATGAGGAGGGAAAGCGCTACCTCGTTTTTCTCCACATGAACGGCGATGGCGAGTGGGAGACCTGGGGTTTCCAACTGGGCCAGTTCGAGCTCGGAACCGACTTGCGTGGACGCGAGCTCGCGGTACGCACCGGTGACCGGATCTTCGGATTGAACGAGGCCGATGGATCGCCGTACACCGAGGGCTATCGCGATCTCCCGCTGTTTCTGTCGTACATCCAAGGCACCTCCGCCAGCGCGAACTACGTCATCGCTCCCTCCGACGTTCTCCTCGGCACCTTCCCGGAGCGTGCGCGCCCAACGGCGTTCGTGCCGGTCGCGAACTTCACGCGGCCCGACTACATGATGACGGGCAACTACCGCTGGCAGAACGGCGGGACGGCGACGTGGGGCTACTGCTGCCCCGGCAATTACCCGACATCGTTCGGTACGAACCCGATCAATGCCTCCGGCGCCGCGGGCTCGGCGTCGACGAACTGGAATCTCGGGACGACGTCGGTGCGCTACTCGCTGAGCGGCGAGACGGCCGGAAAAACCGGCGGCCTGCACCGCGCCGACGGAGCAAACACGATCCTCTTCAACGATCCGAACAACGAGCTTCCGGGAGGCGGAGTCGTTGCGATCGGCGGAATCACGAATTCGGGCAGCACTTACCCGTTGTCGGACGGCACTTTCAACAGCACGACCGAGGCCGATGTCGTCGTCGGCAAGAACGCGAGCATGCCGACGTTCGTCAACCAGCAGCTCTTCGTCGCCATATTGACGCATGAGCTCGGACACACCCTCGGCTTCCGCCACTCCGATCAAGACGCCTCGAACACCAGCGCGTGCGTGTCACCGTCGCCCTGCGCGAGCCCCGGTTCGGCGCTCATGGCTCACATCGTCCAGTCGCCCGCGCTCAGTCTGCAGCAGTGGGATCAGGACGCCGTGAATACCGTCTACGGCAACGGCCCGGCGTGCACCGCTCCCTCCATCTCGACGCAGCCGCAGAACCAAACTATCACCTCCGGCCAGCAGGCGAACCTCAGCGTCCTCGCGGCCGGCACCGGGCCGCTTGGCTACCTCTGGTACACCGGCACGCCGCCGACCGGGCCCATTGCGCCGGGGCCGAACAACACTAGCGCGACGTACAATCCCGCGCCGACGTCGACGACGACGTATTGGGTGCGCGTGACGAACTCCTGCGGCACGATCGACAGCGCCGTCGCCACCGTCACCGTCAACGCGGCGACGTGCACGCCGCCGGCGATCACCACGCAGCCGGTCGGCAGCACCATCACCGCCGGACAATTCGCGAACCTCAGCGTCGGGGCGAGCGGCACCACGCCGCTCACGTTCGACTGGTACGTCGGCAATCCGCCGAACACCGCAAGCCCGGCCGGCAGCGGGCAGTCGATCAACGTCAATCCGACGTCGACGACGACGTACTGGGTGCGCGTTTCGAACTCCTGCGGCACGGCCGACAGTCGCCCCGCCACCGTCACGGTGAATGCGGCCACCTGCACGCCGCCCGTCGTCGTCAACGATCCGCCGGACCAGCAGATCACGAGCGGGAATCCGGCCACGCTCTTCGTCGGCTACACCGGGAGCACGGCCACCGTGACGTGGTATCGCGGCGTGCAGAACGACACGAGCAATCCGGTCGGCACCGGGCAGTCGATCACCACCGGGCCGCTGACCTCGTCGACGCAGTTCTGGGCGCTGCTGGTGAACAACTGTGGCACGGCAAAGTCGCGCACCGTCACGGTCAACGTGCTCGTCGCCTGCGTGCCGCCGGCGATCACGCAAGTCGACGTGAACCCGAAGAACGTCGCGCCGGGCGGCGTCGTCACGCTGACGGCGCAGGCGACCGGCACCGGCCTGCAGTTCCAGTGGTACCGCGGCACGTCGCCCGACACCAGCAACCCCGTGGCGGGCGCGAACACGGCCGTGGCTACGGACACGCCGCAGGGCTCGGCGAGCTACTTCGTCCGCGTCTCGAACGCGTGCGGCACGAAGGACAGCGACCCGGTGCGCGTCGTCGTCGGCGCCGCCTGCACGCCGCCGTCGATCACGAAGATCACCGACGACACGACGATCAGCTCGAACACGACGGTCACGCTCACCGTCGCGGCCACCGGCGACGCCGTGCTGCACTATCAGTGGTTCCGCGGCGCATCGGGCGACGAGAGCAATCCGGTCGGCACCGACAACGCGTCGTTCACCCCGCCGGCGCTCTTCGCCGACGCACAGTTCTGGGTGAAGGTGTCGAACGCCTGCGCGCCGCCGGCGAACAGCAGAGCGGTGAAGATCACGGTGATCCCGGCGCGGCACAGGGCGGCGAGAAGGTAAGGGAACAGGGAACAGGCGACAGATGACAGGTGTACAACCTGTTCCCCGTCACCTGTTCCCCGTGACCTACATCTACATCGTCGCCAACCTCTTCTCCAGCGACCCGATCATCCGCTCGCTGACCTGTCCTGACGGCAGCGACTTCGCGTACGCGATGGCGTCGCGCATCGTCTGCTTCGCGGCGTCCTTGTCGCCCCTGGCCAGCAGCGTGTCGGCGCGGCCGCGGAGGATGCCGATCTTCCGCGGTCCGTACGCGAGCTTCGCGGCGCGGTCGTACGCGGCCAGCGACTCGTCGTACTTCTTCATCAGCCGGTAGATCGTGCCGAGGCGCGCGGGCGGGTTGTAGTCGCGCGGGAGATCGCGTTCCGACTGCTGCAGCATCGGCACCGCTTTCTCCGGCGTCCCGAGCTCCATGTACGCGCTCATGCGATGCGAGTCGTACACGGCGCGCTGCTCCGGCGTCTTCGCCTTCGCCGCCTCGTGTTCGAGGAACGCCGCCCACTGCTCAGCCACCCGATGCGCGCCCGCGTCGTCCTTCTGTGCCTTGCGCGCCTCGAGCAGCGCTTCGTAGAGGCCGGAGCGGTCGTCGCCCGACATATCGATTTTCGGATCGTCGAGCGCCGCGCGCGTGGCCTTCTCCAGGTCGGCGATGTACGCGGCGCGCTGCTTGTTCTCCGCCGGCAGGTCGGCCGCGCACGACACGCCGTACGCGGCGACGTTCGCGCCCGACAGCGTGCCGCGCAGGCGCGGGTAGAGCTCCATCGCCCGCGACGCGCAGCGCTCCTGCTGCTGCGTCAGCGTCAACGCCATCAGCAGCCCCTCGGCCGCGCGTCCGTACGGGCGCCAACCCTTCGGCGCCTCGTTCAGCGCCTTGTCGTACTCCGTCGCCGCTTCCTGATTCTTCCCGTCGCTGGCGAGGCGGTCGGCGCGCTCCAGCGCGTCGTCCGACGGCGTCTTCGTCTTGCTCTGCGCCTGATCGAGCAGCTTCGAGAGCTGCCCCACCGTCGCGCCGCCGGCGTAGCGGAGCGACACGCGCTCCTTCGCCGGATCGATCACCAGCAGCGTCGGCCAGACGTTGATCGGGTACTTCTTCAGGAAGTCAGCGTTCTTCGCATTCTCGGTGTCGACGGAAAGCCAGACGAACCGTCCGGCGTACCGCTCGAGCGCCTTGTCGGTGAAGACGAAGGCGCGCATCGAGCGGCAGGTGTGTCACCACGGGGCCCACGCGTCGACGAAGAGCGGAAGGTGCTTCGTCTGGGCGCGGGCGACCGCCTTCCCGTAGTCGTTCTCGATGAATGGCAAGACCTCGGCCGCGCGCAGCAGCGGCGCGACGGCGAGGAGCGCGAGGATGAGTGTGAGTTTTCGCATATCGCCTCGATGTTACTTCAGGCTCTTCAATACCTGGTCACGGTACTGCTTCGCTTTCTGCAACGCCGCTGCCTCGTCAACGGTGAACAGCTTCCGGTCGCGCATGAGCACGCGGCCGTCGACGATCGTCATCACCACCGACGAGCCCGACGCGGCGTAGACGATGGCGGACTCGACGGCGTAGACCGGCTGGACCTTCGCCTGCTGGAGATCGATGACGACGACGTCGGCGCGCTTGCCGCGCTCGAGCGTGCCGATCTTCGTCTCCATGCCGAGGATGCGCGCGCCGCCGATCGTGGCCATCTCCAGGACGTCGCGCGCGCTGAGCGCCCTCGGATCGCCCTTCGACACCTTCTGCAGCCGCGCCGCGCTGGCCATCTCCTCCACCATGTCGAGGTTGTTGTTCGAGCCCGCCGGACCGTCCGTGCCGAGGCCGACGTTCATCCCGGCGCGGCGCATGTCGACGACCGGCGCGACGCCGGAGGCGAGCATCATGTTGCTCTCCGGACAATGCGCGACGCCGGTGCCGCGCTGCGCAAACGTCTTGATCTCGTCGGGCGTGAGCCAGACGCCGTGCGCGGCGACGACGTCGCGTCCGAGGAAGCCGATGGAGTCGAGGTAGACGCCGGGCGTCATGCCGTTGTGCTTCTCGCCGACCTGGCGCAGCTCGTCCTTCGTCTCGGAAACGTGGATGAGGATCGGCGCGTGAAGCTCGGTGGCCAGCGCGCGCACCTGCCGGAGGTGCTCCTCGGAGACGGTGAACGGCGCGTGCGGCGCGAGCGCCGGCGTGATGAGCCGGTCGCCCTGCCAGCGCTTGACGAACTTGCGGACGTACGCGACGGCGTCGGCCCACGTCTTGTTGTCGGCGACGGGGAAGTCGATCATCGTCTCGCCCACGACGGCGCGCAACCCGGCTTTCTTCGCCTCGGCGGCGATGTCGCTTTCGAAGTAGTACATGTCGGTGAAGGTGGTGGTGCCGGAGCGGATCATCTCCGCCGCCGCGAGGCGCGTCCCCCACCGCACGAAGTCGGGCGAGACGTTCCTGGCCTCGGCCGGAAAAATGAAGTGCGTGAGCCAGTCCATGAGATCGCGGTCGTCGGCGATGCCGCGGAAGAGCGTCATCGGCACGTGCGTGTGCGTGTTGACGAAGCCGGGGAGGACGGCGTTCCCGTTCGCGCGGATGGTCTCTTTGCCGGCGAATCGACTGGCGATGTCCGCCCGCTTGCCGACGCCGACGATGACGCCTTTGTCGATGGCGACCGCGCCGTCGTCGATGTTGGGCCCGGCCATCGTGAGGACGGTGCCGCCGCTGATGACGAGGTCGATTTTTTTCGGGGCGGCGAGGGCGAGGGGAGCGAGGACGAACAGGAGCGCGGCGAAGATTCTGCGCATGAGCCGGGCGAGGTTACTACAACGCCCAGCGGAGCGCCGCCGTCTCGGCGGCCGGCAAGGGGGCGTCCCGCCGCCTCTCGCGAGCGCAGGCGAGACGCCTGCGCGCCGGCCGGCGAGGACGCCGGCGCTCCACTCAGCGTTCTCTCCGCGCCAACTCCTCCTCCACGTCGCTCCAAGCCACGCCCTCATTCACCATCAACACCTCGAGGTGATAGACCAGATCCGCGAGCTCCGACACCAATCGCTCGCGCGTCTCGTGCGACGCGGCGATCACGACCTCCGTCGCCTCCTCGTTGACCTTCTTCAGGATCTTGTTGCGGCCGGCGTTGAACAGCGACGCCGAATACGAGCCCTCGGGGCGCTCGGCGTAGCGCGATTGCAGCGTCGCGTAGAGCTTATCGATCGTCCGCGGCGGCACGTCCGCGAAGCACGAGCGCGCGCCGGTGTGGCAGGCCGGGCCGGCGGGAATCACCGAGACCACGAGCGCGTCGCCGTCGCAGTCGGGCGCAATGTGCACGACGCGCTGCGTGTTCCCCGATGTCGCCCCCTTGTGCCACAGCTCCTGGCGCGAGCGCGACCAGAACCATGTCTCGCCCGACTCCTCGGTCCGCCGCAGCGACTTCTCGTTCATGTACGCCAGCGTCAGCACCTCGCCCGTGCGGGCGTCGCGCACGATCGCCGGGATCAGACCGTCGTTGAAAGTCACATTCATCGCAGCTCCCTTAGCGGTTAGCGATTGGCGATTAGGCCGCCCACCCCTAACCGCTAATCGCTAATCGCCAACCGCTACTTCATCGCCGCACCGGAATCCCTTCGCCTTCCAGATAGTCCTTCACTTCGCCGATCGACAGCCGCCGGTCGTGGAACAGCGACGCCGCCAGCACCGCGCGCGCGCCGCCCGCCTCGATGGCCTCGAGGAAGTCGGCGAACTTCCCCGCGCCGCCGGACGCGATCACGCCGATTTTCAAAACGCTCGACACCGCGCGCAGCAGCTCGACGTCGTAGCCGAGGTTCGTGCCGTCGCGGTCGACCGAGGTGAGGAGGATCTCGCCGGCCCCGAGCTCCTCGGCGCGCTTGCACCACTCGACCGCGTCGAGGCCGCTCCCTTCCTTGCCGCTGCGGACGATCGCTTCGAAGCGCCCGTCGACGCGCTTCGCATCGCACGACAGCACCACCGCCTGCACCCCGAACTCCGCCGCGCAGCGCGCCAGCAGCGACGGGTCGCGGATCGCCGCGGTGTTGATGCCGACGCGGTCGGCGCCGGCGCGGAGCAGGGCGCGGAAGTCCTCGATGCTGCGCACGCCGCCGCCGACGGTGAGCGGGATGAAGAGCGCCTCGGCCACGCGATGCACGGTGTCGAGCGCGGTCTTCCGCCCCGCGTCCGTCGCCGAGATGTCGAGGATCACGAGCTCGTCCGCCCCTTCCGCTTCGTAGCGCATCGCGCACTCCACCGGGTCGCCGGCGTCGCGGATGTTCATGAAGCTCACGCCCTTGACCACGCGGCCGTCGCGCACGTCGAGGCACGGCACGATGCGCTCCGGAATCGCGTTCGGCACGGCCACGCGCGCGCGCGCCTCGCGCAGGTCGATGCGCCGCTCCAGCAGCGCCTTGCCGATCACGCAGTCGACGCCGATGCGCGCCAGCGAGACGACGTCGGAGAGCATCGAGACGCCGCCGGAGGCGATGATGCGGAGGCTGGGGGGCAGGGCGCTGGGCGCAGGGCGCAGGTGGTGTTCTCGCGACGACCCCACCTGCGCCCCGCCCCCTGCGCCCTGCCCCCTCTTCATCAGCGCCCGATACAAATCGAACGACGGCCCGCGCAGCGCCCCGTCTTTGCGGATGTCGGTGACGAGCGCCTCTTTGATGCCGAGCGCCTCGACGCGCGCCAGCACCTCGGCGAGCGACGCGCGCGCGTCGCGCTCCCACCCGGCCACGCGCACGACGCCGTCGCGGACGTCGACCGCGGCGATGACGCGCTCCGCGCCGACGGCGTCGACGATCGCGCGCAAGACCTCAGGCGCATCGGCGGCGACCGTGCCGACGACCACTTTTTGTGCACCCGCGTCGAGCCATGCGCGCGCGTCGACAATAGACCGGATCCCGCCGCCGACCTGCACGCGCAGATCGCGCCGCGCCAGCCGCCGCACGACATCGACCTCGGCCGGCTTGCCGCGGCGCGACCCCTCGAGGTCGACGACGTGCAGCCGCGACCCGCGTGGGACGTCGAGCGCGTCGAGCACCGCCTCCGGATCGCCGTACTTCGTGATCAGCGTGAAGTCGCCGTGCTGCAGGCGGACGGCGCTCCCCTGCAGCAAGTCGAGCGACGGGATCACGTCCATGCCACGAAGTTCCTCAGGACCTGCAGGCCGGCCGCCGACGATTTCTCGGGATGGAACTGCACGCCGAAGACGCGGCCGTTCTGCACCGCCGCGACGAAGGGGCCGCCGTAGTCGGCGCGCGCGACGGCGTGCGGCGAGTCGAGCGCCGCGTAGGAGTTGACGAAGTAGTACGACGCGTCCGGCAACAGCGTCGACGTCACCTTGTTCCAGCCGATCTGCGGAACGGGGAGCGGCCCCTCGAATTTGCGGATCTCGCCGCGCACGAGGCCGAGGCCGCGCGTCGTGCCCATCTCGTGCGAGACGTCGAAGAGGAGTTGATGGCCGACGCAGATGCCGAGCAGCGCGGCGCCGTCGTGCACGGCGCGCTTGATCGCGGTGTCGATGGCGTTCTCTTCGAGCCAGCGCATGGCCGCGATGAACGAGCCGACGCCGGGAAGGACGAGCTTCGGCGCGTTAGCGATGATCTCGGGGTCGCGTGTCACGCGCAGATCCGCGCCGGCGGCGCGCAACGCGCGGGCGATGTTCGCGACGTTCGCGACCGGCGAGTCAATGAGAGTTACGTTCATAGGTGTTAAGTGTTAGGTGTTCGTTCGTAAGACCTAAGAACCTAAGACGTGACACCTAAATCACTCCCTTGGTCGAAGGGATATCGGAGCCAACGATCGCTTTCGCTTCACGAAGCGCAATCGCAAAGGCCTTGAAAATCGATTCCGCGGCGTGGTGCCCGTTGCGGCCGCGGATCAGATCGACGTGGA
>Ga0070713_100003169_pt1 | contig 10830 bp, 8 predicted proteins | sample LARL82metaG_FD_65465 | JGI IMG/M metagenome (GOLD analysis project Ga0070713, IMG submission 65465) | Corn, switchgrass and miscanthus rhizosphere microbial communities from Kellogg Biological Station, Michigan, USA - LAR L8-2 metaG | ecosystem: Host-associated > Plants > Roots > Rhizosphere ... | reverse complement strand
GGCTTTGCCAATGTCAATCACATCAGCATGTGTGAGGTTGGCGTGATCGAGGCGGTCAATCTGCTGTTTGAGGTCGGCGACGAACGCCCTGTCCTCTGGCGTCAGGTCGTAACTGCCGATGTGCAGCTCACTGAGCGCGTCGGTCGCGCGCGCGGTCGCGCGGGCAATATCCCCGGGAACTATCTCAGCGAGCGGGGACGCTCCAGAAATATCCGCGTGGTCGGTGGTCAGTAGCGCCTGGACATCGGCCCTGGTCATATCTGCGCCAGCGGCGCGACCAATAGCCCAGACATCCTGCTGGCTGCCGAGAACGATGACCTCAGCCTCATCACGTACGCCTGCGCCGGTCAGCGGGATACTGAGAATGTCTTGCGCGGGCACACGCGCCGCGATCACGACCTGATAGCGCCCACCGCCCGCGAATGCTGAGGCTTTCTCAGCATCCAGTGAGAAGGATGAGGCAGGATTCATGCGAATGGTGATAACCTGATAGTCGTTCTTGAGCGTCTTCCAGGATATACCGTCGGGGAGTTTGTTGAAGTAAAGGCCGCGATAGACCGGAACCTCGGTGATGCCCTCTTTTGCCAGAAAGTCCTGCGTGTTATTGTACATCTCGCGCACCAGCGCGCGCAGTCCTGGTTGGAGATCGCCAAGGTATTTGTCGGCCATGCGTAACGCGCTCTTGCCCACTGGCGAGGCAAGCGTCTCGCGTGCGGCGGATAGCTCGAACTCCGAGCCTATCGCCTCCTGGAGTGACGCCCAGAGCGGCGTATACTGACGTGCCCATTCGCCCATCAGCGCCTGGACAATCTTCTTGTCACTAAATTGCGCCTCGATATGAGCGATCTCGCGCTGCTTCGCCTCGGCGGTGATGCCCTTGGTGTCCCGAACGATCTGGCTCAGGCGATCACGCAAGAGCGGTGCGAGTTGCTGGAAGTCCGCGCTATCTTTCAGGCGCGCGCTGAGTTCGCGCGCAATACGCGCCTCGGCCTGGGCAACGCGCTCAGCGCCCTTCCCGGTCGGGCTGAGCGTTCTGAGGAGGTCGCGCTGCTCTCGCTGGACTGCTGACGCCTCACGTAGTTCGAGGTTGTAGGCGGTTCCACTCACCTCGCGATTAACCACCTCATGTGCAGCCTGCTTCTCGGCCAGTTTCGTCGCCTTCGCGGCGTCTCGTGCTGCCTGTCGTTCGGCGGCTTTGGCAACCTTCGCCGCCTCACGGGCTGCCGCTTTCTCAGCCACCTGCTGCGCTTTCACAGCAGCCTTGGCAGCGGCTTCCTGCGTCTTGCGGATCGCGACCTGGGTATCGAGTTTGCCCTGCGCCTTCTCCAAGACCGCCTTGGCATCCTGGATGTCGCGCTCAATAGTCTTGGTATCCTTGCCCGCCTCTAGTGCTTTGTTGAGTTTGCGGTTAAGGCTATTGACGGCGCTTCTCGCCACCTTGACCTCAGCGCGAGCCGCTGCTTCGGCGTCAGAGACGCTCGCGCGCGCCGGGGCGAAGGCGCGCTGAGACGCGCGCGCCAGTTCCGCCACCCGCGCCCGCGCCGCATCCAGTCGCGCCTTCGCCCGCAGCACCCGCCCGTCGCGCTCCAGCGCGCTACTGAGTAGCCCCTGCGGGTTGCGTGAGAAGTCGGCGCGTACGGCATCCTGTGCAGCAGCCAGCGCGCGCTTCGCGTCACGCACCTCGGCCCGCGCGCCCGCCAGGGTGTCGAGGTCTGTCGCCTTACCTACTGCCTGAGCGTCCCAGGCGATGCGCTCGTATTGCAGCCCGGTCCTCTCGGCTATGCGCGTCCAGACGCGCTGCCATACCTCGTCCTCAGCCTCTTTGAGCGTGAGGCGGCCCGTGCGAACGTCGGGCATGACCTCATCGACAAAGACCTTTGCAAAGGTGCGTTTGCGCGCCAGGATTGCCTCAAGCGAGACCTTATTCCAGCCGCCCTCTGGCGGCTTGATGGAGATGCGCCATTCTGGCGTGACCACGCGCAGTTCAGCGAGTGCATTCTGGTAAAATAGCCTGATATCGGCGTTGGATGGTGAGGGAGAGCCAGCCGAGAAGCCGGGTTCTGTGACAAAATCAGGATGGTTGTGAGTGATGATGTTGCCAGACATCTCATCAAGTTGCGCCTGCGTAAAGCCGACCTCATGCCGCGACGCGCTCACCTCATCAAAGAGGATGGCGCCATCCTCACGCAGTACATAGGCATGTTCGAATGACTCATTCACGATTTGTGACTCGATCCGGTCTAGTGTGACCTGGAGTGGGTCGCGCAGCGTGCCCAGCCGTGTGCCCTTGAGGGTCAGCCGCTCCACACTCTGCCCCAACGCTTCGAGTTGCCGCTCGACCGCCGCGCGCACGTTCGTCGGGAGTGTCTCACCGAGCATCTGCGTCAGGTTGGTGACCAAGAGACCGCGCTCATGCGCGGTCATGTCGTACGGCAGCCCATTCCGCAGAATCTGATAGACGATACGCGACGACTCGCTCGATTTGGCCCACGCGGGCATCAGCGCATCGGGCGTCACTTTGCCGAGGTCGGTGTAGCGCAGCGTGCCGTTGGCCAGTTTCTCCATGATCTCGGGCGACGGCTGCACCAGCCGCGCCGCCTGCCGCGTCGGTATTTGTAGCTCTTTCAGCGACTTCTGGTAGTAGCTGCTGGGAAAGCCGTCTGCGGCGGGGCGCACGCCGATGAAATCCTTGAGCGTCACCTCACCACGTTTGTACGCCTCGTAGCCCGTCTGTGTGCCGATGATCTCACGTTGCTTCGCGGGGCTGTAGGAGTCGAACTTTTCGCTGATGCTGCGGTAGCTGCCTGGCGCGCCAATGGAGGTCTCGTCGAGGTCGGAGGCGTCGATGCCATATGGGCCGAGAATCTCATCCCACGGCTTTGTCACGGGGATGGGCGCGCACTTGCCACAGGAATGATCTGACAAATCTTCGCTGAGGTCGTGCAGCGTGCCATCCATGCCCGCGCACATGGCGCAGTTGTGGACGGCGAAGCCATCAGCGACATAGCTCTGATCGTCCTCAACCTCGAGATTGTAAACCAAAAGTCCCGCTATCTGGATATGGGGCGCAATGCGTGTTATAGTATGGATATGGAATGCATCTGTCAGAACTGCGGCACGACCTTCAGTTGCCCGCCTTCGCATGTGAAGCGCGGCCAAGGGCGCTACTGCTCGAGCGCGTGTTATGCGCTGCATCAGCAGGCGCACCCGCATACCCAGCGCGGCAAGATCGCGCACCCGACCATCGAACGCACCTGTAAGCATTGCGGCACGACGTTCCGCGCCGACCATCGGCGGCGTCACCGTGAGTATTGTTCCACTGTCTGCTACGTTGCTGCGCATCGCGTGGAGCGCGTTTGCGTCACGTGTGGCAAGACCTTCAGCGCCAAGTTGAGCCGAGGCGAGCAGGTGTACTGCTCTGCTGCCTGCATGGGCCGTGGGCCAATCATCAACCATAATGACCTGCGACCCTGCCCCCGCTGCGGCAAGATTGCGCGTATTCCTGCGGGGCGACATTACTGCTCTGAGGAATGCCGACGCCCGACGCATACCTTCGCCTGCCTCGAGTGTGGCAAGGAAGTGCGTACCCAGCCGAGTGAGATTCCGCGTCGTCGCTTTTGCTCGGCGCGCTGCTACCGTCGCCATACGGGCGAGACGGAACCGGAACGCTGTGCGCGTCTCTGCCTCGAGCAGTTGGGCATCGAGTTCCGGCAGGAATACACGGTGCAAGGCTGGCCATCGCCCGTTGACTTCTATCTGCCCGCGCTCAACGTCATGCTCGAGATTGACAGCCTCTACTGGCATAGCAAGGCGAGCGCCGTCAAACGTGACGCCCGCAAGACGCTGCTGCTGCAATCGAAGGGGTATCGTGTCGTCCGTCTGCCCGACACGCCCTTCTACGGCGCTCTCACGCTCGCCATGATTGAATATCTGCGCGCTGCTCTGGCACTGGCTGACCATGCGGTCGCTCAGTCGGAGTTGTCCGGCCTCTATCCAATCCAGCTTGCCCTGCCGCTGCACGAGGAAGGGATGTGATGCTGTCGCCGTCACGATGCGCCCGCCCGCTTGGAGCGTCACCATGCCGCCGAGGTATTCACGGATCATGGTTCGCGTCACACGGCGATAGCGCCCTCTATGCGTCAGCACAGCATCCCCGACATGCACGTCTTCAATCGGCATTGGCCCGCGCAACGTCTCAATGAGCGCCCCGGCAGGGAAGCACGGATTATTGCCGCCCGCTGACCACAGCCAATAGCCCAGCACGTCGCTATTGGCGCGGTACGTCTCGTGCGCCGCCGCCCGGTAGCTGCCCAGCACCTCCGTCCGCGCGATGGTGATAGCCCTGCTGCGTGAGACGCCCATCGCCTGCTGAATGCCGCTGGCGATATGCACCGGATTGGCGCCGGTGGCGAGGCCCATCAGCAGCGCCTGACGCGCGCCGCTGGTCGCCTCCTGGGGGAAGTTGGCGAACAGATCGCCGATCGGATGGCCGTTGCCCGCCCGGCCCACCATCTGCGCAATCGCGTCGGGGTTGGGGCGGTTGAACAGTAGCGCGGGATCGAGGCCCACCTGACTGGCGGGCCAGAGCGCCTCCTGCGTCAGGTTCTCAGCGTCGAGAAGGCCGCTCGTCATTGCTTTGAGCTGCGCATCCTCGACGGTTTTGACGCTCGCGTCACCGTATTTGAGCGCTGAGGCGCGTACGCTCTGCTCGATGCTCTTGAGCGCGTTATTCTGGCTGGTGAGCCAATCGAGCGAGAGCTTGGCGGCGGGATCATCGTTGGCGATCCGGAGCGCGGAGAGCGCTTTGGCGTACTCATCGAGCACCGGGCGGTAGAGTGCAGACGCTGCGCCCATGCCGCGCTGCCAGTCGCTATGCAGCATCGCCTCGGTCTGCTGGACGAGCACCGACAGCCGGGCGCGCTGCTGCGCCTGAAGCGCGAGCAGCGCATCCTTGTATGCGGCGGTCGGTGCTGGTGCGGCCATGATGGCTCCTATGAGACGAGTTTTGACGAGTTTCTAAAACTCGTCACCAAAACACTTGACAACCTCATACCGTCAATGTACAATGAGAATGTACAAACAATCTGTACATTGAGTAGAGGAGAGACGACAATGGCGAACCTGAAGAACGCGCAATACGTGGCACTGACAACACATGGCCCGAACGGTTGGTACGTGGTGCTGCTGGGAGAGCCGGGGCAGTCGAAGGCCAAGGTTGAAGAACTGGCGACTCGCCAGATTTGTGGCAACCAGTGGGACAAGCCAAAGGACATCTTCGCGGATACCGAGATGAAGAACCTCCAGGTGGTGAGCGCGTCTGCGGCTCGGCGCGCCTTCCCTAAAGCGATGCGCAGTTATGACGCCTATCTTGAACATCAGGCGCTCTCGGGCGCCTAGCGCTTCGCCGTAGCGGCCATACGGGCACGCTGGGCAATCGCTGCGGGGTGATTAATCGGCGGAGCAGTGCCACCGTTGCTGCTCGGTGGCTGTTGCTGCTGCTCCTCCCCCTGCGGTTGACTGTTGCTGCTGTTCATTTGTGCCGAGGTGGCGAGCGATTGCGGGTCCATCGGCGGCGTGCCGGTGCCGTGCGCGAAGGCCGTCATCTGCTGCTGCTGCTCGTCGGCTTTGCGCTCGGCTTCCACATCCGGGTTGCCGCCGGTCTCCTCGATGGCCGTCTGCTGGCTGTAGCCCAGCGCGGACACCTTGATCTGCCATTCCTGCGCCTCGGCGAGATCATCACTCGGCAGTGGGTCTTGCCACGTCAATTTGATCTCCACGTCCTGCGCTTTCTGGAGGTCGTAGCCGCAGAGCATCAGCACCGTCTGGCACACCTGACGAATGCCCTGCCCATACAACCGGCGCTTATGCTCGGTGCGCGCCAGTGCCGAGGAGTTGAGGAGGCGGATGGCGATGCCTGAGAGCGGCGCGCGAGGGATGTCTTTCATCCGTCCCAGCGCCAGACCTGGAATGCCGCTCTCCTCGTCCATGTCGCTGCGGATGGCGTCGGCGAACGTCATCAACTGATCGAGGTTGCCCGCCGCATCGAGCGATTGCAATTTGGCGTCATCGCCCTCCAGGTCGAGAATCTGTCCCGGGGTGAGCTTGATGCCGCCGGTATTGGTGCCCACTGAGTAGACATACGGGTGGCCTTGCAGGAAGCCGATCTTGTTGATGTTCGATTCCACCAGCCGCAACTGGCGATTGAGCGCCACCAGCGTATCGGTCACATCACGCTGGCCCCAATGGCTATTCGGCGCGGGATAGTTCTGCCAGTCAACAATGGGCGGCAACTGAAAGGGCCAAGGACGCGCTGGCCCGTCTTTTTGCCAGTTGTTGCCCGCCGCGCCAGCCGCCACATAGTCCTGAATCTCCCAGGTGGTGTCACGGTCGAGGGCGTCGGGGCCGCTGCCCTCGTCGTCGTCGTCAGGGTCGAGACGGGTGATGGTCTCTTTGCAACGCATGTCGTTGCCCGCATCGTCTTTGGTCAGATATTCGATGCAGAAGCGCACCACCAGATCAGCATCGTCGGGGTCGGTCTCGATCGAAAGCGTCTCCGGATTGAGCAGTACCAGTCGCGGCGGGTTGAGCACAGACGGTTTGCCACGCTTGGGCGGCACGACTTTAAAAAACACGTGTCCGTAGACACCGCCGTTCACGCCGCTCTTGGAGAGCAGCGTCATGCGTAGATCGTCATCCCCCCAGGTGGCATCAATGATCTTCTGCGCCACCTCATCATCAGCGGAGATGCCGACGTTGGCGCCAAAGAGGAAGTCGACGCCGGTGTTGACAATCGGCTTGATGCGATTGCTGAGGACGTTGAGGTCCGGCACGCCGACCTGTGGATCAAGCGGGCCGTCGCTGCGCTCGTTCTCCTTGTTGAAGAGACCCTCGTAGGCCCGCCAGGCGGCGCGCAGCTCTTGCGGCGAGGGGCCGCTCTTCGTGCCCCGCACAGCCTGACTGGATGGCTGCGGGCGTGGCACTCCTGCGCCGGTATCAGCGGGCGCATTCGCCGCGACGGCTGTGGCGGGTTGCGGATATGCGGCCATGTAGAACTCCTGTGAATGTGAGCGGTGTGGTTAGAGGTGCCCGCCGTATTTGGCGACGCGGGCGCGCATATCGCGGTACATGCAGACATAGCGGGTTGCATCCATTGCGTGATCGTTGTCCTTCTCGACCTCATCGTGAGCACGGTGGACGCTGCCGGTGGGCCGCCAGATGTAACTCTCGACCTCCTCAGCGCCACAGGTGGGCCGTTTGGCATCCACGAGCGCGCTGTCGCGCTCGACCAGGGAGTCACGGAGATAGATCAGCCGCGGCCGCCCATCGCCCGCCGGACGCATGCGTGCCGAGACGATCTGAATGCCTTCGAGCACGCTTTTATTCGCCTTGATGGTGCGTAGTCCCAGGTGGCGTTCGAGCACCGCGCGGCCTTCGGCGTCATGGTCGCAGATGATGGCGCGTGGCAGCGGATCACCGTGCTCCTTGCGCCACTGGCTGTACTTGACGATGGTTGCCGCGTGGTCTTCCACCAGCCGATTGGTCATGTAGATTTCGCGGTACATCCAGAGGATGCCCTCACCGTCCTCGGCATACCACTGGCACACGAACGGGTGTTCGAGCGTGAAGCCGAAGTCGATGGCGAGGTAACGCGGCCAGTCGTGTGGGATGCCGCAATCACCGTAGAGGTCGGCGCCCTTGCAGATGGCGGCGCGCTCGCGGATGTTGCGTGCCGCGTCCCAGCAATCCTCATAGACCATGCCGTCAGCAGCCGCCCATGCGCCGAGGAAGAGACGCGCACGACGTACGCCCGTGAGCCGTTCCAGCATCGCCAGATACTCGGCGGTCACGGTCGGATTATCCTCATGGCGCGAGAGAATGCGGGTCATCCGGCTCTCATCGTTGGCGCGCTGGTTGAGCCAGTGTGACGGCCCCTGGGGATTGCAGCAGGCGATACCCTGCTGGTAGGGCATGACACCGTAGCGGAGGCGTGTCTGCAACGCCTCCCATTCGGCGACCGCGCCGTCGCTCGCCTCATCCCAGAGCACCAGATCATACTCAGTGCTCATGATCTTCGCCGCTTTGTCCATGCCGCCAACATAGAGCTTGGAGCCGTTGGGGTAGGCGTAGTGCGCCGATTGATCGCCGACCGATGGGCGGAACTTCACCGGGGAGTTGGGGCCAAGCACGCGCTCGCTGAACGTGACGAGTGTGGAGGCTTTCAGCGACACCAGCGTCTTGCGCAGCAGCAGACCGTGCATGCCGGGGTATTTCAACGCGGCGAGGTGCATCTTCCACAGGCCCGCGTAGCTCTTGCCAGTGTTCGCCGGACCTTCGAGCAATATCTCACGGTCGTGGCAGAACAGCAGCGACCGTGCGCCGCCACGTGGATCGTAGGCGAGCCGTGGTGGCTGTGGTGCGGCTGTAGCGATGGCGGTGCTCATGCGGCCTTCCCGCCTCTCTTGCGCACATATTTGATCTTAGGCGGGAAGATATCGGCGGCAGCACCTTCGATGAGTTCGGCGTCATGTAAGAACTGGCGACGCTGGAGCGGGAGCGGGACACACACGACGTATTGGAGAATCGTCCGCGCAAGGATGTCGAGGCTCTTGCGATCAATCGGCAGTGAACTACACAGCCATTGATCCACGTGATTCTGTGCCCATTGGTGCTGGAGCGACGGATACAGCGCCAGCAGGCGCGTGCGGGCGCGTTTATCAGACGCCTTGCTCATCTAGATCGCCTCCAGCACATCAGCGGCTATCGGCACGCTGACGAGCGCCAGGCCCGCGCCCGCCGTTGTATCTCTCGGCACGTCGAGGCCAAGAAGCGCGCGGCGCTGTTCGGTGATCTTGATGCAGCGATCGACGGCCCAGAGATAGCCTTCGCCGCCCTTGATAGCCTGACGATAGGCAACCTGATAGAGCTTATTGAGTCGTCGCGCCTCCAGCTCGCGTAGCTGGTCCGCTGGCTCTTGCACGGTGCGCTGGAGTTCGCGCTGCACCGCCTTCTGTGCGCCCTGTCGTCCCGCATAGCCGCATTCCCTGGCGATCTCTTCGTAGGTGTAGCCCTGCAAACGCAAATCGAGGGCTTGTGCGGCACGCACAGCAGCGGCGGCATCTTTACGATGCGCCGCTTCGGGCTGGCTCTTGGTCTTGTTGGGCTTGCGATTGGGGCGCGCCATATCAGGCGTCTACTCTCTTGTGTCTACTGGCGTTTCTTGCGTGGAGGCTTTGGCTCGTAGCGGCGTGGCGTCTGCGGCGGCGGTGTGCCCATCTCGCCGTTGGTCATTTCGTAGAGCATCTCGCCCCAACTGGACACGTACGTTTCGCCGTCCTGTGGCGCTGCGTCGGCAGCATCATCGGGGATCTGGTCATCGTGGCACCAGCAGAATGGTGGCTTGTCTCTCATCGTCGCCTCAAAACTGGTGGGGTACTTTTAGTCAATCGAGGTCGAGCATCTTGTTGCCGTCAACAAAGTGATAGGTAAAAATTAATATTCTGCTAAGGTCCGTTAGTTGAACTATGTCGGCGCAGTGCGGGGTGAGGCACATTTTCACGTGAATGTCAAGAGGCGAGCGGTGTTAGTACACGCGATGATCGTGATTGCGATGGGGTCCGCTAAAGCAGCCAGGGTGAATGAAGATCATGTGCGGGTTTAGACGGTGCGCGATAAGGACAACCCATTCGTCTGGGTCGCCATGTTGCCATTCTTCGACGCCAACGACGATCCAGTCATGGCTGTGTTCCAATTCGCTCGCCAGCGTTTTGGCCTCTTGCTCCGTCACAATCCCATCCTGTCCACTCCGGGCGCGCTGTTGGGCGCGCCCTCATCGGCGATCGGTGATGCGTGCATTCTGTCACAAACCATCGGTCTGTGCGTCGAGGCGGGCATGTGGTGGGTGACGCACGTGTGCTGAGGAGGTAGGCGGCGCATCGGCGGCGCGTGAGCTGAGGTGTTCTGTTGGTGGCAGGGTACGCATCACAAAGAGTGGAGCATCATTCGCGGCAGCAGCTGCACACATCCTACATAGTTATTAACTGTCGTGATGAGGGCGATTTGTTGCGCAAGATGCGTGCATCCTCGGAAGATTAGGACTGATGTACTATGACTGTATCCGCGTCCAGTGGAATCGACTACGCACGAGTTGACGGTAGAACCGCTCAGGCGTCTCACCGTCATCCATGAATCGCTCGCCAACCTCGTAGCCAGCGCGAGCCTGCCAGATTGTGCCGTCTGGTTCAACAAGTTCCACATCGATGGCATTGTCAGCATACCGCGTCTGGAAGCGGTAGCCATCGATGTCACCGCTGAATTCATCTTCATCGTCAGGATTCACATACTGTTCGCGGTCAACGACCTTACCATCAACCTCGATGCCGAAGTCACGCTTGGACAGATACACCTTCACGCGGCCATCACCAAGAAAGCTGTGGAGTGGTTGATGGACGCCATTACGGTAAATGATGTCACCATAATCTGCTCCAGCCATCGCACGGCCTCCCTCATTGCCCGCTCGTTCTTTTCTTCCCGTTCCCCCAACGATAGCACATGTCTTGTGCATATGCCTGATCCACGCCCGCAGAGTCGATGGTGGTCTTGCGCTTCCCTGCCTCTTGACGACGGGCGTTGCTGCTCGCTCGTTATCCTGTTGTTGCCGTCCTGGCCGATATCCATCAATCGCGCTATGAATCCTATCGTTATGTGATACATCGAATGGTAGCCACCTGCGTAACGCATATGTCAACGTCACATGTGAAATTAGGTATTATTGCGTAGGGTGGAGACCTCCGCCTGGTGTGATGTGCGCCTGATCGGTAACAGGCAACCAGA
>Ga0070713_100003168_pt1 | contig 10831 bp, 8 predicted proteins | sample LARL82metaG_FD_65465 | JGI IMG/M metagenome (GOLD analysis project Ga0070713, IMG submission 65465) | Corn, switchgrass and miscanthus rhizosphere microbial communities from Kellogg Biological Station, Michigan, USA - LAR L8-2 metaG | ecosystem: Host-associated > Plants > Roots > Rhizosphere ... | reverse complement strand
GCTCCCCTGCGCGGCAAACTGCTCCAGCAGCGCCCCGGCGAGGCTCGACTCGCGCTTGTAGAATCCCTCGGTGTGGAAGGTCTCTTCGAGCGCGAACAGTTCGTAGTCGAGATGATGGCAAAGCTCGTGGATCAGCGTGCGCAGGAACGTTTTGAATGCCACGACCTGTTTTTTCTGCGCGGTACGCATCCACACGGTGATGCGCGCGGTCTCGCCCTCGTCCTCGGGCTCGTACAGCCCATGGAGCTCGCCGTAGCCGTCGGCCGGGCGGCGCGCCAGCACACGGACACGAACCGGCGGCACGTGATAGCCGCGCGCCAGTGCAGTGATCAGCGCCTGGCAGCCGGCTTGAACCGCAGTGCGCTCGTCGGCGCGCAGACCCGAGGCGATCCGCGCGACCACGCTGCCGAGTTCGAGGCCCGGCGGCAAACCCAGCGATTCGATCGCATCGCTGCGCAGGTAGATTCGTTGGCGGGTGCGGGAGAGCTTGTCGAAATAGGCAAAGCGCATCGGTCTTTAGTCTACCGAACTCGCCGCGTGCCGCAAGCGCTGAAAATTTCGGGGGCGACGGCGCGATGAGGGCAGAGCACCCTGCTCGGCGCATCGTGCCGGCGACACTCGCCTTCGATGAGACGGGTAATCCATTCTCGCCGCAATTCTCCGACGTCTACCATAGCGCCGACTCGGCGGCGGGACAGGCGCACCATGTGTTCCTGCGCGGCAACGATCTGCCAGCGCGCTGGGCGGGCTCGCGAGCGTTCATCATTGTCGAGACCGGGTTCGGCGTGGGCGTCAATTTTCTGGCGACCTGGCAGGCCTGGCGCGAGGATCCGCACCGTTGCTCGCGCCTGCATTTCGTGTCGATCGAACGCTGGCCGTTTGACCGAGCCGATCTTGCGACCTTGCACGCGCGTCATCCGGAATGGGCGGTGCTGTCGTCACAACTGCGCGCGGCATGGCCTCCGCTGGTGCCTGGCATGCACCGGCTGCATTTCGACGATGACCACGTCACGCTGACGCTCGTCTTCGACGAGGCGATCGAAGCGGTGCGGGCCTTGAGCCTCGCCGCCGACGCCTTTTATCTGGATGGGTTCGCGCCGGACCGCAATCCGGCGATGTGGTCGGCGCCGCTGTTGAAAGCGCTCGCGCGGCTCGCCGCGCCCGGCGCGACGGTGGCGACCTACAGTGCGGCGGGCATGGTGCGCGACGGCTTGATCGCGGCCGGATTCGCCGTCGAAAAACGCGCCGGCTTCGGACGCAAGCGCGACATGCTCGCCGGGCGTTACGCGCCGCGCTGGCCGGTGCGGCGACCGAGAGTCCCGCCGTCGTGGCCGGAGCGCCACGCGATCGTCGTCGGCGCGGGGCTGTCGGGCGCCGCAGTCGCCTCTCGCCTCGCCGTGCGCGGCTGGCGCATCGATCTCGTCGAACGCGGCAGCGCGTCTTCCGGCGCCGCGTCCGCGTTGCGCGCCGGCGTGTTCCAGCCGCACGTTTCGCGTGACGACAATCTGCTCTCGCGCTTCACACGCGCCGGGTTCCTCTATGCACTGCGGGCGTGGGCCGGTGCGCTCGACGCCGCCGCGATTCCGCCGTGGCAGCGTTGCGGCGTGCTGCAGCTGGCCGACGGCGGGGAGAACGAGGCGCGTGTCGCCGACACCGCCGTTGCCCTGGCGTATCCGGTCGACTACGCACTGCATGCGACCCGCGCCGATGCTAGCGCGCTCGCCGGCTGTCGCGCAGCGATCGGCGGCTGGTGGTTTCCAATGGCGGGATTCGTGCGCCCGGCGGCGATCGTCGACGCGCAGCTCGGCCGTGCTGCGCGGTCCGTCCGCGGACCGGCGCCGGTGCTCCACCTCGACCGCCATGTCGCAAGCTTGCAGCGCGAGGGTGATGGCTGGACAGCGCGCGACGCCTCGGGTGCGAAGATCGCCGCCGCGCCGGTGGTCGTCCTGGCCAATGCCTGCGACGCCGCCCGGCTGGTCGACCTGGGCGCGGCTCCGCTGCGACGAATACGCGGCCAGCAAAGCTATTTGCGCGCGCCGCCGTTTGCGGCGCCGCGCGTCGTCGTCGGCGGCGATGGCTATGTGTTGCCGGCGGTCGATGGTATCGCCGTCGCGGGCGCGACTTACGATCTCGACGACGACGATCGGTACCCGAACGCCGTGAGCCACGCCGTCAACCTCGCCCGCGCCGAACACATGCTGCCCGGCAGCGCCGCCGGCATCGATGCGGCAACGCTCGACGGCGGCGTCGGTTTTCGCTGCGTCGCGACCGACCGCCTGCCGATGGTCGGCGCGATCGTCGCCATCGATCGCGCGCGCGCCGATCAGGCCGCGCTCGCCGGCGCCCATCTTGCCGATCTGCCGCGCATCCGCGGCCTGTACGGCGCGTTCGCCTTCGCCTCGCGAGGCCTGTCGTGGTCAGCGCTGGCGGCGGAGGCGCTTGCGAGCGAGCTCGATGCCGAGCCCGCGCCGCTTTCGCACGCGCTGCTCGATGCGATCGATCCGGGCCGCTTCGTCGTCAAGGCGCTTCGGCACGGCGCGCTTTAGCGCGAGCCTCGAAGCGATACAATATAGGTGCAGCACTTAAGACGCGCCATGCCCGCCCCGATAGCCACACTGCTCAAGCCGAATACGCGCGACATCGGCGGCCTTCTGGTGCAGCGTCTGCTGCCGTCGCACCCGATCCAGATGGTCGGACCGTTCATTTTTTTCGATCATTTCGGGCCGGTGCAATTCCCGCCGGGACGAGGCATCGACGTGCGGCCGCATCCGCACATCGGGCTCGCCACCGTCACCTACCTTTTCGAAGGCGGGCAGGTCCACCGCGACAGCCTGGGCAACGTGCAGGCGATCGTTCCGGGCGACGTCAACTGGATGACCGCCGGGCAAGGCATCGTACACTCGGAGCGCACGGGCCCCAAGGACCGCGCCGCGGGCCACCGGCTGCATGGACTGCAGACGTGGGTCGCGCTGCCGAAATCACACGAGAACGTCGAACCTTCATTCAGTCATCATCCCAGGGCGTCGCTTCCGGAGATCGAAGAGCCGGGCGTGACGATGCGACTGCTTGCCGGCACGGCATTCGGCCGGCGTGCGCCGACACCGACGTTTTCCCCGATGATCTATCTGGCGATAGACCTTGCGGCCGGTGGGGGCGTCGATCTGCCGCCCGAGCACCAGGAGCGCGGCGTGTATGTGATCGATGGCGACGTCGAGGTCGGCGGCGTGCCGGCGCCGGTCGGACACCTTGCCGTGCTCGCGTCCGACCTGACTGCGCGCATCGAAGCGAAGTCGGCGTCGCGGCTGGTCGTGCTCGGCGGCGCGAAGATGGACGGCGCGCGGCTCATCTGGTGGAACTTCGTGGCCAGCTCCAAGGAACTGATCGACAGCGCGAGCGCGCGCTGGCGTGAGCAGGCTTACCCGCCGGTGCCTGACGAAACGGAATTCATCCCCTTGCCCTGACCCGGAATCACAAGCCCGCCGCCGCGCGCAACGCATCCGCGCTTGGTTAGATTGGCTCCGGCCGCGCGCGCCCGCTGGGCGCGCGCACCCTGCGCCGAAACATCGATCGCTACAAGCCCGCCGCCGCGCGAAGCGCGTCGGCGCGGTCAACATTTTCCCAGGTGAACTCGGGCTCGTCGCGGCCGAAATGGCCGTAGGCGGCAGTCTTCAGATAAATCGGCCGCAGCAGGTCGAGCATCTGGATGATGCCCTTCGGTCGCAAGTCGAAATTGTCGGTCACCAGAGCGGCGATCTTCTCGTCCGGAATCTTGCCGGTTCCCTCGGTGTAGACGGTGACGTTGATCGGCTTCGCGACGCCGATCGCGTACGAGAGCTGCACCTGGCATTGCCGCGCGATGCCGGACGCAACGATGTTCTTGGCCACATAGCGCGCGGCGTAGGCCGCCGAGCGGTCTACCTTCGACGGATCCTTGCCGGAAAATGCGCCGCCGCCGTGCGGCGCCGCCCCGCCGTAGGTATCGACGATGATCTTGCGTCCGGTCAAGCCGGCATCGCCGTGCGGACCGCCGATCTCGAAGCGACCGGTCGGATTGACCAGGTAGCGCGTATTGACCAGCATCTCCGCCGGCAGGACCGGCTTGATAATCTCCTCGACGACGGCTTCGGCGAGTTGCTCCTGCTTGTGGTTCATTTCCGGATGATGCTGGGTCGACAGCACGACGGTGTCGATGCTGCTTGGCTTGCCGCCGGTGTAGCGCACCGTCACCTGCGATTTCGCGTCGGGCCGAAGCCACGGCAGCCGTCCGTCGCGGCGAACTTCGCTCTGCCTCTGCACCAGGCGGTGCGCGTAATAGATCGGGAACGGCATCAGCGCCGGCGTCTCGTCGCATGCATAGCCGAACATCAGGCCCTGGTCGCCCGCCCCCTGGTTCATGTATTCGTCGGACGTGCGGTCGACGCCGCGCGCGATATCGGGCGACTGGCGGCCGTAGCACACCATTACCGCGCATCCTTGGGCATCGAAGCGCAATTCGGGGTCGGTGTAGCCGATGCGATGGATCGTGTCGCGAGCGATGCGCGCGTAGTCGTGCTTATGGTCGGTCGTGATCTCGCCGGTCATCACCACCAGGCCGGTAGATACCAGCGTTTCCGCGGCTACCCGTCCATGCGGGTCCAGCGTTAGAATCGCATCGAGAACCGCGTCGGAAATCTGGTCGGCCACCTTGTCCGGGTGGCCCTCGGACACCGACTCCGACGTAAACAGAAACTCGTTCATTACCGCTCCCTGCTGGATGGACCCGCGGATGCGCGGCGGCTTGTGCGCGCGACGCAAAGAGTCGAATTCTAGCAAATTTGCCGGGTCGACCGCAGGGTCCACGTTCAGAAAGGTCTTCGATGATCGTGCCCGCCACTGCCGAAAACATCGCGCGCGCCGCAAGCGCGCTCGCGGCCGGCGAGCTCGTCGCGTTTCCGACCGAGACCGTCTACGGGCTGGGCGCGAACGCGCGTGACGCGGCGGCGATCGCACGTCTGTTCACTACGAAAGGCAGGCCTGCCGAGCATCCGGTGATCGTTCATCTCGCCGGCGCCGATGCGCTGACGCGCTGGGCGAAGACGGTCCCGGCCGGCGCCAAAGCGCTGGCGAGCGCCTTCTGGCCCGGGCCGCTGACGATGATCCTGCCACGCGCCGATGGCGTCCTCGATGCGGTGACCGGCGGACAGGGTAGTGTGGGCTTGCGCGTGCCGGCGCAGCCGATCGCGCATGCGCTGCTTGCAGAACTCGCCGCGCTCGGCTGCGACGGCATCGCGGCGCCCTCGGCAAACCGCTTTGGACGGATCAGCGCAACGACCGCCAGGCATGTCGCCGAGGAATTCGGCGACGCGATCGCGCTGATCCTCGACGGCGGCCCATCGCGTCACGGCATCGAATCGACGATCGTCGATTTCAGCAGCGGCGATCCTGTGGTGCTGCGTCCCGGATCGATTACCAGCGGCGAGCTCGCGCGCATTCTCGGCGCCGCGCCGCGTTCAGCCGGGGCCGGCGCGACTCGCGCCCCGGGGACGCTCGCGTCGCACTACGCGCCGCGCACGCCGGCAAAGCTGCTGCCGCGCAGCGAGCTGCTGGCGGCGCTCGCCGGGCTCGGTGGATCGAACGCGCATATTTCGGTGCTCGCCCATTCGGTCGCGCAACCGCCGGAATTCGAGGGCGCATGGTTCGATGCGCCGGGCGAGAGCGCGCGTTACGCGCAGCAGCTCTACGCCAATTTGCGCGCACTGGACGCGCGCGAGGCCGACGAGATCTGGATCGAAGCACCGCCCGACGGACCCGACTGGGTCGCGATCGGCGACCGTCTGAGGCGGGCGACGCATCGCGATTAGAGCGTGGCCGGCGTTAGCAGCGCGCGTCGAACAGCACTCCGCAGGCGGATAGCGCGATGGCGAAGCGCGATGTCGCGCGGATCGCCGTGATCATGTTCCCGATCGCCTGCTACCATTGCATCGCAACCGGATCGATCATACCCCGTAACCCATGCCGCGACGTTCGCCCGCCGTTGTGCTCGCTCCGGATTCGTTCAAGGGATCGTTGTCGGCCTCGGACGCCGCGGCGGCAATCGCCGAAGGCCTGCGCCGCGTCTGGCCAGCCGCCGACCTTCGTCTTTGTCCGATGGCCGATGGCGGCGAAGGCACGCTGGACGCCGTACTCTCGCGCGGTGGACAGCGATTGACCGCCGGCATCAGCGATGTCGCCGGCAAGCCGCTGGCCGTCGCTTATGGATTGATCGGCGAGCCGGCGACTGCCGTGGTCGAAGTCGCGCAAGTCGTTGGGTTGACCGATCCTGCCGTGGCCGCCATCGACGTCGAGCATCGCACGACCCTGGGCGTCGGCGAAATGATACGCAATCGTCTCGATGCCGGCGTTCGCAGCTTCATGATAGGCCTGGGTGGCAGCAGCACCAATGACGGGGGCGCCGGGTTGCTCGCGGCGCTCGGACTCTCCCTCACCGACGCGCGCGGTCGTGCGATCGAGCCGACGCCCGCCGGCCTCGCCACGCTCGCGGCCGTCGATGCGAGCCGCCTCGACCCGCGGCTTGCCGACGCCCGGATCATCGTGATGTCGGACGTCAATAATCCGCTGACCGGCGAGCGGGGCGCGACTGCGATCTTCGGCCCGCAGAAAGGCGTGCTGCGCGAACGCATCGCCGAGATCGACGGCCACATCGCGAACTTCGCTTCGCTGACCGAGGGCGCGCTAGATCGGCGCGCGCAGGACAAGCCCGGCGCCGGCGCCGCCGGCGGCCTGGGCTTTGCGCTGCAGTTGATCGGCGGCGAGATGCGATCGGGCGCGGAGGTCGTCGCCGACCTGATCGGACTCGACGCCGCGCTCGACGGCGCCGACTGGGCCATTACCGGCGAAGGCAAGAGCGACGAGCAGACTGCGCTGGGCAAGACGCCGCTGATCGTGGCCAGGCGCGCGGCGGCGCGCCTGATTCCGGCGACCTTGATCTCGGGAAGCATCGACCGGTCGGCTTTGCCCGAGCTGGGCCGCCATTTCGCCGGCTGTTTTTCGCTGCCGTCCGGCCCGGCGAGCCTCGAGCAATGCCTGGAAGACGCCGCTGCGCTGCTTGCCGATCGCGCCGAACAGCTCGCGCTGCTGTTCGATGCCGCGCGCGGCTAGGAGGGACTAATGCACGGCGGTATCAGTGCACGGCGCCCATCAGGTGGTCGGGCAGCCAGGTGGCGATTTCCGGGAAAATGCACAGCAACACGATCTGCAGCATCATGCAAAGCACATACGGGATCGTGCCCCACATGATGCGAGTCACCGGCACGTCCGGCGCGATCGCGCTGACGATATAGATGTTGAGCCCGACCGGCGGATGGATCAGCCCGATCTCCATATTGATCGTCAGGATGACGCCGAACCACACCGGGTCGAAGCCGGCCGCTTTGATGATCGGGTAGAGAATCGGAGCCGTCATCAGGATGATCGCCGCGGGCGGAATGAAAAATCCGCAGATCAGCAGGAAGACGTTGATCATGCCCATCAGCACCCAGCGGTTGACGTGCATGTCCGCGATGCCTTGCGCCAGCGTCTGCGTCAGGTATAGCGACGTGAGCATGTAGCCGAAAAGCACGGCGGCGGCAATGATCATCAGGATCATGACCGACTCGCGCGTCGTGTCCCGCAGGATCTTCCACCATTGCCGCGGCCGCCACATCCGGTAGATGACCACGGCCATCACGACGCACAGCGCCGCGCCGACGCCGGCCGCTTCCGATGGTGTCGCGACGCCGCCGTAGAGCACGTACATTACGCCGAGAACGATCGCGAGAAACGGCGCGACCTTCGGAATCGATCCGAATTTCTGCTTCCAGGTGTAGCGGAAATCGACCGCGTGAGCGCGGAAGCCGCGCTTCCAGATGATGAACAGCGTCCACAGCATGAAAAGCCCGGTGAGCATGATCCCGGGCAGGACGCCGGCCAGAAACAGCCGGCCGATCGATGTCTCGGTCGCAATGCCGTACAGGATGAACGTGATCGACGGCGGAATCAGGATACCCAGCGTGCCGCCGGCGCAGATCGATCCGGTCGCGATGTCGTCCGGATAGCCGCGGCTGCGCATTTCCGGGATGCCCATCTTGCCGATCGCCGCGCAGCATGCGGGCGACGAGCCGGTCAGCGCGGCGAACAGCGCACAAGCGCCGAGATTCGAAATGACGAGTCCTCCCGGCAATCGATAGAGCCAGCGGTCGAGCGCCTCGTACAAGTCCTTGCCGGCCGGCGACGAGCCGATCGCAGCGCCCATCATCACGAACATCGGGATCGACACCAGCGTGAAGTCGTTCAGACCGGCATAGAAAGTCTCGGCGATGACATGCAGCGCGTCGAACCCCTGGAAGAAGAGAACGAACGCGATCGATATTGCGCCGAGCCCGAACGCAACGGGCGCCCCGGAGAGCAGCACGACCAGCGTGACGAGAAGCACCAGAGACCCCTGCGTGCCGGGGCTCACGCAGTGCGCTCTTTGGTGATTCCGAACGGAGGCTCGCGTCCGGTCAGAAGTGCCAGCAGGTCCGCGACGCTTTGCAAGGTAAGCAGGCCCAGCCCGATCGGCATGGCTGCGTACGGAATCCACAGCCGCGCGCGCCACATCGTATCGGAGACCCACTTGTTGTCCCAGGCTTCCTTCCAGAACGTGAACGTGAGCACTGCGATCACGACGCAAAAGGCGATCGTCAGCGCGGAAGCGAAAATTGCCAGCCACCGGCGCGCAGCCGGGCCCGCGTAATGCGGCAGCACGTCGACATTGACGTGGCCTCGTGTCATCAGCACGAACGGACTGCCGACGAAGGTTGCGGCGATCAGGCAGTAGGTGACGAAATCGGTCTGCCAGATGGTGTTCAGGTTGAGCACGTACCGCACGAACACCATCTCGCAGACGACGACGACGCCGGCGGCGATCAGCGCCGCGGCGACGAAGCCGCAAATCGTCGAGATGTGCCTGACCCGCCGCACGAAGCGATCGATCGCGTTGCTGCGAGCGATGATGCTGCGTCGACGAAGCGGGTCGCCAGGATGCATGCGGATCCCGCCGGCTGAGCGTCAGGTGGCTACTTGACGCTCAGTGCATCGTCGATCAACTGCTTGCCGTCCGGTACTTCCTTGGCGAATTCCGCATACGAGCTCTGCCTTGCGATGTTGATCCAGGCGTCGTATTCGGCCGGTGTCAACGTGACGACTTCGACCTTGTGGTCCTTGAAGGCTTTGACCATCTCGTCGTCGAGGCCCTTGGCCTCCTTGGCAAAGTAGTCCTGCGCCTTCTTGCCCGCCTTGAGCAGCACGTCCTGCTGTTTCTTGTCCAGGCGGTCGAAGCTCTTCTTGGACATCAGCACGGGCTCGTACATAAACCACAACGCGTTCTCTCCCGGAGCGGTGATGCACTTGACCTGCTCGTAGATCCGGAACGAAACGAAGCTGCCGGTGCTGGTGTCGGTGGCTTCGGCGACACCGGTCTGCAGCGCGTTGTAGACCTCGTTGCTCGGGACCGAGACGATCGACGCGCCGGCCGCCTGCCACATCGCGGCGAACGTCGGCCCCGCCGAGCGGATCTTCTGGCCCTTGATGTCGTCCGGCGTGCGTATGCACGCTTTTTTGGAAGCGACGGCACCGGCCAGCCATGCGTCCGACAACACAATGACGCCGGCGCTCTCGATCTTGGCGCGGATGTCCTTCATGAACTTGGAGTTGCCCAGCCGCGCAGCTCGCTCGTGGTTGCGCACCAGCCCCGGCATCAGCGTGGCGCCGAATTCGCGCACCTTGCCGCTGGCGTAGTCGAGCGGAAACGACGAGATGTCGAGCTGGCCGTTGACCATCGCGTTCCATTGCTCGTTCGGCTTGAACAGCGCTGCGCCGGGATAGACCTGCACGTCGAGGTCGACGCCCGCCGCCTTGGCATCGCGCGCAATGATCTGCACCATTTCGTCGCGAACATCACCTTTGCCGCCGGGAAACTGATGCGAAGCGCGCAGTGTGACCGGCGCCGCCGCCACCGACCCTGCCATGACGACCGCCGCCAGCGCGGTCAGCATGCCCAAATGCGTGAACTTGCTCATGCCGATTCCTCCTAAATGCGTCTTTCGAAATACGGGCCAAGCCGGCGACGGCTCTGTGGCCGTTCGCACTTCCAGTCGCGCTGTCGCACTTCAGCCGTCGTAGCCGACAAGCTCGGCGGTCGCGCCGCCCGCACTTACACGAACCGCACAGTACTTGAACTCCGGAATCTTGCCAAATGGATCCAGCACCGGATTGGTCAACAGATTCGCCGCGGCCTCGTAATAACAGAACGGGATGAACACCGCGCCGCGTGGCGTGCCTTCATCCGCGCGCGCAGAGAGGGCGATGCTGCCTCGTCGGGAAGCGACGGTGATCGTGCCGCCGGGATCGACGCCGAGCTTCGCCAGGTCGTCGGGGTTGATCGACGCGACCGGCGAAGGCTCGATCGTGTCGAGCACCCTCGCCCGCCGCGTCATGCTGCCGGTGTGCCAGTGCTCGAGCTGGCGCCCGGTGATCAGCACGAATGGATACTCGCCGTCCGGCCGCTCGGCTGCGGGGATGATCGAGGCCGGCACGAATCGGCCCTTGCCATTCGCTGTCGGGAAATCCTCGGTAAATACAACGCGCTGCCCCGGATCGCCCTCGTGCTCGCACGGATAGGTGACTGCGTGCTCCCGCTCGAGCCGGTCCCAGGTGATACCGGCGATCGACGGCATCGTCCGTCGCATCTCCTCGAACACTTGGCTCGGATGCTCGTAATGCCAGTCGAGTCCGAGCGTCCTGGCCATCGCGACGATGATCGCCAGATCCTGTC
>Ga0070713_100003166_pt1 | contig 10836 bp, 9 predicted proteins | sample LARL82metaG_FD_65465 | JGI IMG/M metagenome (GOLD analysis project Ga0070713, IMG submission 65465) | Corn, switchgrass and miscanthus rhizosphere microbial communities from Kellogg Biological Station, Michigan, USA - LAR L8-2 metaG | ecosystem: Host-associated > Plants > Roots > Rhizosphere ... | reverse complement strand
CACAGCGGCCGATCTCGAAGGACTCGGCGAGGAGGTCCGTCGGCGGGTCTACGAGAGCTCCGGGATTTTGCTGGAGTGGGAAATCCAGCGTGTCGGTCGGTCAAGCTTCGAGATTGAAGAGATGAGTTCGTCATTCGCGCGACAGCGCAGGGCTGTTCGAGAGAAATTGCAGGACGATCATTTCGGTTGTGCCCGCCGAAAATCGCCCCTCAATCAGCCTCCTGGCAAGATGTGCGACGGTCTTCGTCAGGCTCAAGCTTTACCCTCTCCACCCTTAGGGGCGGAGAGAGGCTTTCATCCCGGGATCCAAGCCCGGCCCGCTTGCTCCTCGCTTGAACAGAACGGCAGGGGACATTGACCAAGTCCGTAGCGGTGGTGATGGGCGGGTGGTCGCCCGAGCGCGAGATTTCGTTGTCGAGCGGGCGGGAATGCGCCAAGGCGCTGGTGGACTGCGGTTACAAGGTGAAGATCATCGATGTCGGCCGTGATCTGCCGGCGCTGATGCGCGCGCTGGAGCCGCGCCCCGACATCATCTTCAACGCTTTGCATGGTGTCGGGGGGGAGGACGGCACTGTGCAGGGTGTATTCGAGATGTTGAGGATTCCCTATACGCATTCGGGCGTCCTCGCCTCGGCGATGGCGATGCACAAGCCGACGGCGAAGGCGGTATTCCGCGATGCGGGCCTGCCGGTCGCGGAAGGCGTGGTTGCCAGCCCCGAAATGCTGTTCGAGAGCGACCCGATACCGGCTCCTTTTGTCGTCAAGCCGATCAATCAGGGATCGAGCGTCGGCGTCCGGATCGTGCGGATCAACGACAATTCCTGGCGTGAAGAGGTGATGGAGTGGTGCTACGGCGCTGAGTTGATGGTCGAGCGCTTCGTGCCCGGTCGAGAGCTCACCGTGGCGGTGATGGGGGATCGGGCACTCGGCGCCTGCGAAATCGTCCCGCGCGGCAGCTTTTACGACTACACGGCGAAATACGCGGCGGGCGGGTCGGATCACCTGACGCCGGCTCCGGTTCCGATAGCCGTCTATGAGGAAGCGCTCGACATCGGGTTGCGGGCGCATCGAGCGCTGGGATGCCGTGGGGTGAGCCGCGCCGATCTGCGCTATGACGATACCCCGGCAGGCTGTCGCCGGCTTTATCTCTTGGAGGTGAACACGCAGCCTGGAATGACGCCGACGTCGCTCGTGCCCGACATCGCCGGTCATGTCGGCATCGGCTTCGATGAGTTGGTCGCCTGGATGGTGGAGAACGCGTCATGCGACGGATGAAGGGGTCGCCGCGGCGGCGCCCACGACCCAGCGGTCTCTCCGTTCTCCTGCGGCGCTTGGCCCTGTGGGCCGGCGTCCCGGTTTTGCTAGCGGGCGGTCTCTACGGGGCCTTTCAGCTGAGCCGATCGTCGCTCGGACAATGGGCTATGGGGTATGCGGCCGACCGGATGCTCGACGGCACCGCTCGGCTGGGGCTTGTCGTGACCGACGTCAAAGTCGAAGGACGCGAGACGACGGATCGCGAGACGATCCTGACCGCGCTCAGCGCCGGTCCCGGCACCCCGATCCTCGCCATGAGCCCAAGGCGGGCCAAGGAACAATTGGAGGCTCTCCCGTGGGTTCGCTCCGCGGTGGTCGAGCGCCGCCTTCCTGACACTCTCTATGTCCGCCTCGTCGAGCGCAAACCGCTTGCCCTTTGGCAGCACGCCGGCAAGATCGAGCTGATCGATTATGAGGGCGGCGTTATTCCGATGGTCCGGCTCGACCGCTTCGCAAAGCTGCCGCTGGTCGTCGGTGAAGGCGCCGCGGGTCGTGCCGCGGAACTTCTCGACATGCTGGCGACCGAGCCCGATCTTGCTGCTCGCGTCAATGCCGCGATCCGGGTCGGCGGCCGCCGTTGGAACCTGCGCATTGACAACGCGATCGATGTCCTCCTTCCCGCGGATACTCCGGCGAGCGCGTGGGCGCAGCTCGCCCGCCTCGAGCGGTCGAGCGCCATCCTCAGACGCGACGTGCAAACCGTTGATGTGCGCCTCCCTGACCGGCTCGTCCTGCGGGTCAACCCGGAGGCGCCGAAAGAAACGCCGACATCCAAGAAGGGACGCCCATCGGCGAAGAACACATGACGGCAGTGGATGAAGCGCCGCCCCGCGCCAAACGCACCAAAGAAGCGGCAACGAGCAGAGCCGATGGCCAGGTGAAACCCCGCAAGCCGGCGATTCGGCCGCGGGGCAGTCTGATCACAGCCCTTGACATCGGCACGACCAAGGTCTGCTGCTTTATCGCGCGGGTCGAGGAGGACAGGCCGCGCGTCCTCGGCATTGGGCATCAGATCTCGCGCGGCGTGCGCAACGGGGGCATTGTCGACCTGGAAGGGACCGGTACCTCCGTGCTTAATGCCGTTCACGCTGCTGAGCAGATGGCCGGCGAGACCATCGAGCGAGTGGTGGCAAACCTGTCGGGGGGCTTTTCCGCCTCGCGGATCATCAAGGCTGAGATCGGCGTCGCCGGGCGCGAGATCACCGATGCCGATATGCGGCGGGTGCTCGAGCACGGCTATCTGATGCGCGAGCCGGGCAATCGCCAGATCATCCATTCTGTCCCGGTCGGATTTTCGGTAGACGACGGCCGCGGTATCCGCGATCCGCGCGGCATGCTCGGCGAGCGGCTCGGGGTCAACATGCACGTGGTGACGGCGAGCGCAGCCAGTGTGCGCAATCACACGGCCGCCGTCGGACGCTCGCATCTCGAAGTCGAGGCTCTCGTCGTCAGCCCCTACGCCTCGGGGCTCTCCTGCCTCGTAGAGGATGAGATCGGTCTTGGCGTCACCGTCATCGATATGGGTGGCGGAACAACGACCATCGGCGTGTTCTTCGACGGAAATTTGATTTTTGCCGATTACGTGCCGGTCGGCGGCGCCCACGTCACTAACGACATCGCCCGTGGGCTCTCGACCGGGGTCGCCCACGCCGAACGGATGAAGACATTATTCGGCAGCGCGATTTCGGCGAGCACCGACGAGCGCGAGATGATCGCCGTCCCGCAGATCGGCGAGGAGGAAGAGGGGCACGTCAATCACGTGCCGAAATCGCTGCTCGTCGGCATCATCGCGCCTCGCATCGAGGAGACCTTTGAGCTGGTGCGCAGTCGTCTGGAAGCGAGCGGCTTCGACAAGGTCGCCGGGCGGCGTGTCGTGCTGACCGGCGGGGCCTGTCAGCTGCACGGCGCGCGCGAATTTGCCGGATTGATTCTCGACAAGCAGGTGCGGGTCGGGCGGCCGCAGCGGGTGACCGGCCTCGCTGAAGCGACCGGCGGTCCGGCCTTTGCCACGACCGCGGGGCTTCTGCATTTCGCCTTGTCCGAGCGCGCCGAAGTCTCGGGAATGAGGCGCAGTTCGGAAGGCCGACGATGGGGTGTTCTCGGCCGATTGGGCCACTGGCTGAAGGATAATTTTTGAGGCAGACTCGGCTTTGTTGCTCGCCCGGCGACATGTGAGCCAGCGAGGGGGAGCCCGGACCGGACCGGGCAGCGTAGACGCAGCTTTGCACTGGGGGACGATGGCATGATTAACCTGAGCATTCCGAAGGACGAGCACGAGATGAAACCCCGCATTACGGTGGTGGGGATCGGCGGCGCCGGGGGGAACGCTGTCAACAACATGATCCGCTCGAATTTGATGGGTTGTGAGTTCGTGGTCTGCAACACCGACGCCCAGGCGCTGCAGCAATCGAGCGCACCGTGCAAGATCCAAATGGGGATCGGCGTCACTCGCGGACTCGGCGCCGGCTCGCGGCCCGATGTTGGGCGGGCCGCAGCCGAGGAAGCCCTCGACGAAATTCTGGAGGCGATGGGCGGCTCGAACATGGTGTTCATCACCGCTGGCATGGGCGGTGGGACCGGCACCGGGGGCGCTCCGGTGATTGCGCGGATCGCGCGCGAATCGGGGATCCTGACGGTCGGCGTCGTGACCAAGCCCTTTCATTTCGAGGGCACCCATCGCATGCGGATGGCTGAAGCCGGGCTCGAAGAGCTGCAGAAATTCGTCGACACCCTGATCATCATCCCCAATCAGAACCTGTTCCGCGTCGCCAACGAGCGCACGACCTTCGCCGATGCCTTCAAGATGGCCGACGACGTGCTCCATTCGGGAGTGCGCGGCGTCACCGATCTGATGGTCATGCCGGGGCTCATCAATCTCGATTTCGCCGATATCCGCACTGTCATGGGCGAAATGGGCAAGGCGATGATGGGCACCGGCGAGGCGGAGGGCGAGAAACGGGCGACCGATGCCGCCGAGGCCGCAATCTCGAACCCCTTGCTCGAAGACGTGTCTATGAAGGGCGCCAAAGGCGTACTCATAAACATCACCGGTGGCCTCGATATGACCTTGTTCGAGGTCGACGAGGCGGCCAACCGCATCCGCGAAGAGGTCGATCCGGAGGCCAATATCATCTTCGGTTCGACTTTCGACGAGAGGCTCGAAGGCAAGATGCGGATTTCGGTCGTCGCCACCGGAATCGACGCCGAGGCCGTCTCACAGCCGCGCCCGGCGATCACCTTGGTCAGCAGCCGGGGGGCCGCGCCTCCGCCGCGGGAAGCGACCACCGGCGGTTACACGCAGCCCGTGCTGACGCAGAATGCAGCGCAGTCATCGAAGCCGCGTCCCGAGATGGACAGCGAACCGTTGCCGCAGGCGGCCGAGGCGGCCGAGAGTGCAGCTATGCGCAATGGTGCTTTTATTGCGCCGAAACCGGCGGATGCCGGAGCCGCGCGACCGGTTCCGCTAACCCAACCCGCGGTTCCGCCCGCCGCCAAAGAAGCCGCGCCCCGGCCGAAGGGGCGGGTCCCCAGTCTGATCGAGCGGGTAACCGGGGTGGGCCGCGCTCGCACAACGACGCCGGAGCCGGCCCCGCGCCCGGCCGCCCAGCCGGCCAAGCCGGCCGCCCAGACCAGCTCGCAACCGCGGCTGGCTCCCCTTGAACCGGACGACCGGCCGAATTTGAGCAAGGAGGACGACCTGCTCGATATCCCCGCCTTCTTGCGCCGCCAGGCCAACTGAATGCGCTGCCGCGCCGGGAGTCGGGATTCTCCCCCTTGCGCGAAAAACTGGTGGTTCAACGGCAAGATCGCCTTTTCGGGGCGGCCTGTGAGGGCCGGGCCCGGAAACGATGAATGCCGGCCGACGACTACTGATTTCAGGCCAGTGTTCTCAGATTCGGGCTCGCGGCGAAGCCGCGCCCCGGAATGACGCCGAGGCGATCGCGTCGTATTATTCCAGATGACGCATGCAGCCCCGGGGCGCCGGGCCGATCCGCAGGATACTACTCTGAAATACCCGCTACAGTTCGCTTCCAGCCGTGCAACAATCGGCAACAAAGTGTGATTTGAGGTGAAGTCTGCGCGAAAAGTAGATTGGGCGCGCCAGGGGACCACTTCGGAAAAGTCTGTCGCATGTTGGGGGATGTTGGGGCAGCGTCTCAACAGACGTTGAAAACAGCAATCGGGTGCCGGGGGATTGGACTTCATTCGGGCGAGAGGGTTGCAATGACATTGCATCCCGCTCCCCCGGATACAGGTATCGTATTCCGCCGAACCGGCTCGGCGGTCGAGATTCGGGCGAACTGGGCCAACGCGATCGAGGTGCCGCTATGCACCGCGCTGTCCAACGGCGAGGGCAACACGGTGGGCACGGTCGAGCATCTGATGGCCGCACTGGCCGGCGCCGCCATCGATAATGCAGTTATCGAACTCGATGGCCGCGAAGTGCCGATCATGGATGGGAGTTCGGCGCCCTTTCTATTTCTGATCGAGTGCGCCGGGATCGTCGAACAGGATGCCGCTCGGCGTGCGATCAAGGTGCTGAAAGAAATCAGCGTCACTGAAGATGGCGCGACGGCGGCGTTGTGCCCCGACCACGGTTTCTCGATGAGCTTCGAGATCGATTTCGACAATCCGTTGATTCGCCGGCAGGACATTTGTCTGGTCTTCGACGCGGAGACGTTCAGGACGGAACTCAGCCGGGCGCGCACATTCGGTCTTTTCGACGAACTTGAACGGTTGCGCCAGGCTGGCTTTGCGCGCGGCGGCTCACTCGACAACGCCGTCGTGGTCGGTCGCGATCACGTCTTAAACATTGGCGGCTTGCGTTACAGCGACGAGTTCGTTCGCCACAAGCTCCTCGACGCCTTCGGAGATCTCTATCTCGCCGGAGCTCCGCTGATCGGATCATTCCGCGGAGTTCGCTCGGGACACGCCCACACCCGCCGCCTGCTGGCGGCGCTGTTTGCCGACCGGGGGGCCTGGTGCTGGACTACCATGAGCCGAACGACACATCGTGGTGAGCGGGAATGGCAGGAAGGTCTGCAGCTAGCCGGCGATTGACCGGTTGCCTGGCTTGCCGGTCCGCCGGCGATTTGTGCTATAACCGGCGCTTAAACATTACTTGCCCGAGTAGCTCTATGTGTTTGTGGCGCTTCTTTCGCCGGTTCGGTGTGACCGTGGTGGTCGCTGCGCTGACCGCCTGCGGCGGCGCGAAGAAGGAGGCCTACGTCGAGAAGCCGGTCGACGATCTCTACAACAAAGCCATGGATGAGCTCGTCGAGGAGCGCTATGCCACGGCGGCCAAGACTTTCGAGGAAGTGGAAAGCCAGCACCCCTATTCGGTCTGGGCCACGAAAAGCCAGTTGATGTCGGCCTATTCTCTCTATGAAGCAGGCAATTACGGCGAGGCGATCATTGCGGCCGATCGCTTTATACAGCTCCACCCGGGCCATCGCGACATAGCGTACGCTTATTATTTGAAAGCAATCTCCTATTATGTGCAGATCGTCGATATCGGCCGCGACCAAAAGACGACCGAGCTTGCCCTGAAGGCACTCGACGATGTCGTCCGCCGCTTTCCCGACAGCAAATATGCTCGGGACGCCAAGCTAAAGCTGGATTTCACGCGAGATCATCTGGCTGGCAAGGAGATGGAGATCGGCCGTTATTACCTGAGGCGCGGGCAGTATCTGGCGGCGATGAACCGTTTCAAACGGGTCATCGACAATTTCCAGACGACGACGCATGTGCCGGAAGCTCTGGAACGCCTCGTCGAGTGCGATTTGGCCCTCGGACTTACCGAGGAAGCCAAAGAAAATGCTGCGGTGCTCGGCCACAATTATCCGGGCAGCGACTGGTATGTCGACGCGTATTCCCTTGTGACCTCCGGCACGCCAGGTACGCCGACCAAAGGATGGTTCGCCCGCAACTTCGGGAGTGCCTTCTGATCCGCTTGCGGTAGCCTCGATCTGCCGCGATAACATGAAAAATTGTTAATTTCGCCCTGGCTGTCGGCTGACGTATTTCAGCGCGCCACAAGGGTCTCGGCCTCTCGCGCAGTTACACGCTCGCGGCGGGGATGTCGGGCCCGTGATTTCGTCGGAGGTGTCAAGGATGCTGCCGCGGCTGGTCGCGATGTGTTTCGTTGTCTTGATAGCGGCCGCCGCCGAAGCCGCGGACAAGCCGTCGGCCGGCATTACCGGCGTATATCTGACCACACGCTACCCGGCGATGACCGTGCGCGCCGGCGAGACGACGACGATCGACTTGTCGTTGCGCAACTTCAATCACCCGCCGCAGCAGCTGGCCCTTTCGGTGCCCGGGGTGGCCAACGGCTGGAAGGCAACCCTCCTCGGCGGCGGACAGCCGGTCGAATCGGCGATCGTTGCGCCGGACAGTGAAGAGAAATTGCAGCTGCGGCTAGAGCCGCCAGCCGGTACCGGGCCCGGCGAATACCGCTTTGTTGTCCAGGCCAGAGGCGAGGGCAGCGATCTCAAACTGCCGATCGCGATCACCATCGGCCAGGAGCTTCCCGCCAAGCTCAAACTAACCACCAATTTTCCGTCCCTGCGCGGCACCGCGACGACTTCGTTCAAGTTCCGGGTGACCGTCGCGAATGACAGCGGGCGCGACGCCACGATCAATTTCAGTGCCGATGCACCGAAGAACTTTCAGGTCACCTTCACCGAAGCCTATGGCAGCCAACAGCTCACCAGCATTCCAATCGAGGCAGGCAAATCAAAGGACATCGAAGCCTCGGTGGCGTTGCCGCGCGACACGCCGGCTGGCGACTACAAACTCGCGCTGCATGCCAAGAGCGAGGCTGCTTCGGCCGATCTCGATCTCGCAATTACGGTTCTCGGCCAGGCGCGGCTCGGGTTGGCCGGCGAGGGCGGGCGCCTCAGCGGCGAGGCCTATGCAGGACAAGACGGCCAACTGACCGTCGTCGTCCGCAACGACGGGAGCGAAGCGGCGCGCGACGTCGAGTTCAGCGCTACGGCGCCGGAGGGCTGGAAAACCAGCTTCGACCCCAAGCAGCTGCCCGAGCTGGCGGCCGGGAAGTCGCAACCGATCAAAGTGAGTTTGACCCCGTCGCCGCGCGCGATCGCCGGCGATTATCAGACGACGATCCGCGCCAATGCGACCGGCGGTCAATCCGAATCGGCCAATTTCCGCATAACGGTGTTGACCTCGACCTTGTGGGGCGCCGTCGGGATCGGGGTCATCGCGCTCTCCTTGCTGGTCGTCGTTTTCGCCGTAGCCCGCTTCGGCCGGCGTTAAGTTGATGGGCGGGTGAGGGCACAAAATGCCTGACGAAATCGTCATCAGCGCCCAGGGGTTGACCAAGCGATACGGCGCGACGATCGCGGTCGACCATATCGATCTCGATGTCCGCGCCGGCGAGATCGTCGGTATCCTCGGGCCCAATGGTTCGGGCAAGACAACGACGATCCTGATGCTCCTCGGGCTCACCGAGCCCACCGAGGGCCGCGCCGAAGTGGCCGGTTTCGACCCGTTGCGCGATCCGCTCGAGGTCAAGCGCCGGGTCGGTTATCTGCCGGATTCGGTCGGCTTTTATGACGGGCTCTCGGCGCGCGACAACCTCGCCTACACCGGGCGGCTTGCCGGATTGTCGCGACGCGAGATCGACCAGAGATTTACCGAGGCGCTGGAGCGGGTCGGATTGCCCGATGTGGGGCGAGATCGGGTAGCGACCTTCTCGCGCGGAATGCGCCAGCGCCTCGGTCTCGCCGAGGTGTTGATGAAGCGCCCGAGCATCGCCATTCTGGACGAGCCGACAGCGACCCTAGATCCCCACTCGACGCAGGAATTCCTCGGTATGATCCGCGGGCTCAAGGCGGACGGCACCGCGGTTCTGCTGTCGTCACACCATCTCGACCAAGTGCAGAGCGTTTGCGACCGGGTGGCGCTGTTCAACCGCGGACGCATCGCGCTGTGGGGCAGCGTAACGGAACTGGCGCAGCGGGTTCTCGGCGGCGGATATGTGATCGATGTCGAGGCTCGCGGTGACGCGGTCCGCAATCAGCTCGCCGCAGTGCCGGGAGTGGTCCGGGTGCAGGCGCTGGGCCCAGAGCTCTACCGGGTCGATTGCGAGCGGGATCTGCGCGCCGAGATCGCACGGCGGCTCGCCCCGTCATTCGACCTGCTCGGCATCCGCTTCGCCGAGCCGAGCCTCAACGAGGTCTATACCCGCTATTTCGACGAGGTCCGCGATGCGGCGTAGAGGCTCCCCCTTTACCGGGGTCGGGGTCGTCCTCGCGAAGGAGGCGGCGGACTACCTTTCGGGCGCTCGGATGTGGCTGCTCGAAGCGCTGGTGTTTCTGACTGCGATCGCCGCTGCCTACGCCGCAATCCTGTCGATCCGCGCCAATATCGGCGAGAGCCCGTTTCTGTTTTTGCGTCTGCTGACAATGGCGCAGGATCCGCTGCCGTCTTTTATCGCGCTGTTGGGATTTCTGATCCCGCTGGTCGCGATTGCGATCGGGTTCGATGCGATCAACGGCGAGTTCAGCCGCCGTACGTTGAGCCGGGTGCTGGCGCAGCCGATCTACCGCGACGCGCTGCTGCTCGGAAAATTTCTCGCCGGGCTGGTCGCACTCGCGATCGGCCTGTTCTCGTTGTGGCTGTTGACGATCGGCCTCGGCCTGTTGCTGCTCGGCTTAGCGCCCAATACCCAAGAAATGGTGCGCATGCTCGGGTTTCTCGTCGCGACGATCGCTTATGGCGGCGTCTGGCTGGCGGTGGCCTTTCTTTTCTCGGTGGTGTTTCGTGCGCCGGCCACGGCGGCGCTCGCCGCCCTCGGCGTATGGCTGCTGTTCTCGCTGTTCTGGTCCGTTGTAACCCCGCTCGTCGCCACGTTGATTGCCGGTCCGCCGGAAGGGATATTGGGGCCTAACCTCGCCTACCTGCAGACCGCGCAGACCCTGGACCGGATTTCGCCGAACACGCTCTACGCCGAAATAGCCCTGGCATTGCTGCAACCAGCGACCCGGGCTCTCGGCCCGGTGCTCTATAGCCAGGTTCAGGGCGCATTGCTCGGCGCGCCACTACCTGTGGCGCAGAGCTTCATCTTGGTATGGCCGCAGATAACCGGGCTGATCGCGGGGATGATCGTGATTTTCGCGATCGCCTACATCGTCTTTCAGCGCCAGGAGATCCGCGCCTGAGCCGCAAACGAGAAGGGGCGGTCCGAGTGGACCGCCCCTGGCGTGGTCCGAGGGCTCCCATTTTCCCCCTAAATGTCCCGCCGACCAATCGGCCACGGCCTCAAGGGCTCCGTGTCGACCACACGAAAGAGATTAGCGCTCGGATTTGGTCGCGCAACGGCCGAAATCGTTGCCCACAGGCTTACCCCCAAAATAGCGACTCTATCCCCTAATTCGTCCACAGAGTCACCTTCACGCGGCCCCTCACGTCGCCATCGTAGTGGTCCGCACACGCTCTGGTCTATCACGGAACCCCAGCAGCGCCGTCGCGATCGCGGCGATCAGCGCGAACCCG
>Ga0070713_100003164_pt1 | contig 10840 bp, 10 predicted proteins | sample LARL82metaG_FD_65465 | JGI IMG/M metagenome (GOLD analysis project Ga0070713, IMG submission 65465) | Corn, switchgrass and miscanthus rhizosphere microbial communities from Kellogg Biological Station, Michigan, USA - LAR L8-2 metaG | ecosystem: Host-associated > Plants > Roots > Rhizosphere ... | reverse complement strand
AGGGTGTCGTACATCTCGGTCGTGGCGCGCTCGTCCCCGGGCTCGGCGACGTCGACGACGGGGTCCAGGGATTTCGGCGCTTCGGATGAATCGATGACCGCCGTGCCGCCGCGGACGGGGGTGCCGCCGGGTGTGCCGCCGGTGTTCAACTTCGATTGTGCGCCGGAGCCGCCGCCGGAGCCGGAGCCGGCGCTCCCTGCGCTCGAGCCCCCGCAGCCGGCGCCGACGAGCACTGCCACGACGCCCAAGGCGGCGAACGGCCCAAAGCTGCGAATGCGGGCTGAACCTGATCGACCCATGTCTGTCTCTACCTCCCTAGTGAGCTCAACGTCGGCCGCGAAGCGGATGCACACCAAGCGCTTCCGGGTGCCCTGATCGGCGACTTGATGCGAACGTTTGCAGATCTTTGCCGAAATGTCAAGGGCAGCTAAAGCCGCCGCAGGACATGAGGATTACAGACGGTCTTGCCTATCTCTTTGAGGGGTCATATATGCAATCGTATGCAATGATATGCCGATGTTCCGCGCCCCGCCGATCGGAGGTAGCCCGCCGGAAGATCCTCGGCTCACGTCGACTCCAGGTTGCGCGCCGCCGCGACACGAGATCGACGGCATCGCGGTCCCGCACGATCGTCGCGGGCAGCGCTCGGCGGAGGTTTCGACGATCGCCGCACACCAGTACAAGCACGCCAGTCAAGGAGAGTGATCATGGGAGAGCTAGATGGGTTGTCGGTGATCGTCACCGGCGGGGCGCATGGCATCGGGACCGGCATCGTCGACGTGATGGCGCGAGAGGGAGCTCGCGTCGCGATCACCGACATCGACGAGGCAGCCGCACAGGAGGGCGCGGCTCGCGTCGCGCTGGCTCACGGCGAGGCGATCGGGCTCGCCCACGACGTGACGCAAGCGGAGTCCTGTCGCGAGGTCGTCGCGCAGGTGCGCTACGCGTTCGGACGGGTCGACGTGCTCGTCAACAACGCCGGCATCTCCCAGCGGATCCCGTTCAGCGAGATCGAGGAGGACGCTTGGGATCGGATGCTGAACATCAACCTCAAGGGCGTCTATCTGATGACGCGCTCGGTGCTCGACGAGATGATCGAGCGCCGCGCCGGGCGGATCATCAACACCGCCTCGCTCGTCGGCAAGGCAGGTGCGCTTCCCCTGTTCAGTCACTACGTTGCGAGCAAGTTCGCGGTCGTCGGCCTGACCCAGTCCCTTGCCGCCGAGCTCGCCCAGTACGGGATCCTGGTCAATGCGGTCTGCCCCGGGGTCGTGCGGACGCCGCTGTGGGAGCCGCTCTTGCGAGAGGGCGCCGAAGAGCAAGGCATCTCGATCCAGGAGGCCTGGAACAACGCGGTCTCCCCGATTCCGCTCGGTCGGCCGCAGGAGCCGGAGGACATCGGGATGGCGGTCGCCTTCCTAGCCTCGGAGCGCGCACGCAACATCACCGGCGAGTCGATCAACGTGAACGGCGGTCAGTTGATGGACTGACGTGGCATTCGAGCCGTGCACCAGAGCCTGGCGAATCGTCACTCAGCTCAGCCGACCAGCCCTGCCACCGGATGCTCGAGCAACTCGCGTACCCGTGTCAGGAACCGTGCGGCGTCTGCCCCGTAGAGCGTTCGATGGTCGCTCGACAGGGTCATCGTCATGCACCGCCGGACCGACAGCTCGCCTTCGTGCGCAACCGCCCGTGGCCTTACCGCGCCGACCGCGAGGATCGCGGCCTGCGGCGGGTTGACGACGGCGCTGAAGCGGTCGACGCCGAACATGCCGAGATTCGAGACGGTGAAGGTCGCCCCTCCGAGCTCGGGCGGTGTTATCGAGCCGTCGCGAACGCGTTCGGCCAGCCGCCGAGTCGTGCGGGCGATCGAGCCGAGCGACTGCTGGTCGGCGTCGAACACCGTCGCGACCACGAGCGAGTCGGGGGTCGCAATCGCCATGCCGACGTTCACGCGGCTGAATAGCTCCACCTGCCCGTCGCGATATGAGCCGTTCACCTTGGGCTGCTCGCGCAGCGCGCGGCCGCAGGCCATCACGACTATGTCGTTGAGCGAGGGCACGACCATCCCGTCGTCGCCCGCGAGGCGCTTCAGCTCTTGTCGCAGCGTCCACGCGGCCTCCATGTCGACGTCGACCGTGAGGTCGAAGTCGGGCACCGTCGCCCGTGACTCGGCCATGCGCCGGGCGATCACCTGCTGGGTGCGGGAGAGCTCGATCAGCGTCGTCTCGCCCTTTGCCCTCGGCGGCGTCTGCAGCGTCGCCGGCAGGGTGGCGCCAGGATCGCCTGGTGTGGAGGCGCCCGCGCCGGCAGGCGCCCTCGCATCGCTGTGAGCAGCGGATGCGACACCATCCCCCGTTCGTTCCCGCGCTGCTCGTTCGACGTCGCCGCGGAGGATCCGCCGGCGAGGACCGCTTCCCGTCAGCTGATGAAGGTCGACGCCGAGCGAGTGGGCCAGCCGTCTGGCCGACGGCGAGGCCGGCGGCCGCACCGCCGTCGCAAGATCGAGGGAGCCGTCGTCGGCGCTCGCTTTGGCGGCGCTGGGAGCTCCCGCAACGAGGACGGCGTGGGCATCTGGCGCCGTCTCGCCGGTCGAGCTCCCGTTGCCCTGCGTGTCTGCGCCCGCCTGCTCGCCGGTGAGCCCGATGCGCGCGATCACGGCGCCGAGCGGCACCGTCTCGCCGGCCTGCACGACCAGCTCGATCGTGCCTTCGGATTCTGCCTCGAGTGGGACGATCGCCTTGTCGGTCTCGACTTCCGCGATCTCCTGCCCGGGCTTTACGTGATCGCCGTCGGCGACCTGCCAGCTGACGATCGTCGCCTCTTCCATCGAGTCCGACAGTCGCGGCATCCTCACGTCGGGCATGGGGCTCCTCCAAGCGCGATGTCGAGCGGTTCGGGGTCGCTCCCCGCGCCCGCCGTGACGGGATGCGGAAGCGGCCGGCCCGTCAGGCCGGCTTCGAGGTTGGCGACGGCCAGCGCGGCCATGCGCCGGCGGGTGCGATGCGTCGCTGAGCCGAGGTGCGGCAGCACGATCAAACGTGGGGCCAAGAGGAGCGGGTGCTCGGGTGGGAGCGGCTCGGGGTCGGTGACGTCGAGCGCAGCTGCGCCCAGCTGGCCTGTGTGAAGCGCGCGCGCCAGCGCCTCTTGGTCGACGATCGCGCCCCGGGCCGTGTTGACGAGGATCGCCCCTGGCTTCATCGCCTCGAGCGCGCGCTCGTCCAGCAGGCCTCGTGTTTGCGGCGTCAGGGGACAGTGCAGCGAGACGATGTCGGCGCCGCCGAGGGAGTCGTAGAACTCCGCGCTGCCGGCGCGTCCGGCGCGAAGGACCTGCAGGCCGAACGCGCGCGCGCGCTCGGCGACGGCGCTCCCGATGCGTCCCATCCCGACGATGCACAGCCGTGCATCACGCAGCTCCAGCCCGAGCAGCCAGTCCGGGCGCCATGGGCCCCATGCCCCGTCGCGGACGGCCGCGATGCCCTCTGGGAGCCTGCGCGCGGCGGCGAGCATCAGCGCCATCGTCAGATCGGCGGTGGCGTCGGTGAGCACGTCGGGGGTGTTGCCCACGGCGACTGCTCGCGTCGCGGCGGCGTGGAGGTCGATGTTGTCGACGCCGACTGCCATGTTCGAGACCACGCGCAGGCGGGGGCATGCGTCCAGGAGCTCGGCGTCCACACGGTCGGTCAGCATGCACAGCAGCCCGTCGGCCGCCCGTGCGTGGCGCAGCAGGCTCGCGCGATCCGGAGGCGCCGTGCTTGGCCAGACCTCGACGTCGCAGACCCCGTCCAGCGCGCCGAGCGCATCGCCGGGAAGCCCACGTGTGACGAAGGCGCGCATCATCTCCGCTCCCTGGCAAGGAGCCGTTCGGCCTGGCCGATGACGGGGGCGTCGACCATCCTGCCGTCGACGACGCCGACTCCGGCCTCGCTGCCGTCTGCGGAGCCTTGCGTCTCCAGGACGCGGCGTGCCCAGACCAGCTCCTCGTCGGTGGGCGCGAACACGCGGCGCACGGGCTGTATTTGCGAGGGGTGGATGAGAAGCTTGCCGGTGAAGCCGAGTTGACGTGCGGTCGTGGCTTCGCGCAGGAGCCCCTGCTCGTCGTGGATCGCCGTGTAGACCGTGTCGATGGCGGGGAGATCGGCCGCGCGCGCCTGCAGCGCCAGCAGCGCACGCGGCACGAGCAGCTCGAGCGCGTCCTCGCTGCGCGCGACCCCCAGGTCGACGCAGAAGTCCTCGCCGCCGAAGGCGAGCGCGTCCACCCCGCCGACCCCCGTCAGCCGGCCGAGTTCGAGGATTCCGAGCACGGACTCGACCTGGGGCACGAGACCGACTGACTCGCCGCCCTCCAGGCGCTCGTTGATCGCGGCGCGTGCGTGCGTGACGGCCGCGGCGTCGCTGACCTTCGGCAGCACGATCGCCGCTACGTGAGCGCCGGCGATCGCGGCGAGATCCTCCTCGACCCCCTCGCCGACCGCGTTGACGCGCACGCAGATCGCGCTCGGACCGTCGAGGGCGCCATCCCCGAGCAGTGCTGTCAGCAGAGTGCGCGCTGCCGCCTTGCCCTGCGGCGCGACGGCATCCTCGAGATCGACGAGCACCGCGTCGGCGCCGTACCTCTGGGCCTTGCAGAGCATGTCCCGCTTGTCGGCGGGGACGAACAGCAGGGTCTGCCAGCTGCGCGGGTCGCACCGGCCGTCGGACGGCTCAGGCATCCTGGCCTCCGACGGGGCTGAGCGCCGCACAGCTGCCGTAGCGGCGACGCACTGAGATCGCGCCCGAGCCGTGGACCAGGCACTGGGCGCAGAGTATGCACTCGTCCTCCCGGCTCGGCACCGTGGTGAGAGCGTCTTCGGCGTCGAGCACGTAGATGTCGACGGGGCAGGCACGGATCACGGCCTGCGCCTGGCCCGCCCCGAGCTGCGCCGCGTCGATCGCGATCTCGATGAAGCGACCCATGCGACTACCGTCCCACCGGGGCTCGGGTCGTCTTCCCGGCGCGCTCGCGGAGGCTTGCGGCGAGCGCAGCGGGCAGGTCGTCCAGTCGGTCCAGCACCTCGACGCCGGATGAGCGCAGCCGCAGGATCTTTGCGCGCGCCGTCGACCCCCCTGCCTCGACGATCGTCCCCGCGTGCCCAAAGCGCGTCCCCGGCATGTCGTCGATGAAGCGCCCCGTGACGAAGCTGAAGATCGGCGTCGAGGGGCCGCCGCTGCGGTCGAGATACTCCGCGAGCTCGTGCTCCTGAGCGCCGCCGGGCTCGGAGAACGTGACCACGGCGTCGGTGCCGGCGTCGACGACGAACAGGCGATAGGCGTCGAGCAGGGTCGTTCCGATCAGTGCATCGCCGCCGACGCTGATGCAAGTGGATTGCCCGATGCCCGCGCCGCTGAGCATGCTCGCGATCTCGGTGGTCATGCCGCCGCTGCGCGAGACGATGCCGACGCGTCCGGGTGTGTACGCGCGACGCACGTCCTCGGCGGGGCCGCCGATGCTGCCCAGCTTGCACTTCCCCGGCGTGATCACGCCCAGGGAGTTGGGGCCGATCAGCGTCGTACCGGCGTTGCGCGCCGCCGCGACGAGGATCGCGACGTCGGCTCGCGGGACGCGCTCGGTGATGATCACGACGAGCGGGATCTGCGCGGCGATCGTCTCCAGCGCCGCGTCCAGCACGAGCAGGGGCGGGACCGACAGCAGCGCCGCGTTTGGGCTGGTCCGTGCGACGGCTTCTTCGACGGTGTCGAAGACGGGCACTTCGTAGACCCGATCGCCGCCCTTGCCGGGTGTGACGCCGGCGACCACCTCGGTCCCGTAGTCGAGGCACTCGCGCGTGAAGTTGGCGGCCTCGCGCCCGGTGATGCCCTGGACGAGCAGTCGCGTGCCGGCGTCGACGAGAACGCTCATCGCGTCGTCACCCCGGCGGCAAGACGCGCAGCCGCGTCGATGCCGACGTCGCGGCCGAGGGCCTGCACGCCATAGTCGGCGAGCAGCTCGTGGCACTCGGCCTCCCAGGCTCCCGGGACACGGAACACGGCGATCGTGTCCGCGGGGTCGCGGCCCGCGTCGATGCAGCCCTGCACGACCCCGCGCGCCACCAGGTCGGCGCGCGTGTTGCTGACGACGTTCATCACCACCGCCAGCCGGCTCGGGGAGAGCTGCTCCAGCAGCAGGCGCGTGAACGCCGACACCTTCGCGACGCTCGGGTTGCCGCCGACCTCGCAGTAGTTGGCCGGCCGGCCGCCGGCGTCGCGGATCGCGTCGAACACGGTCAGGCTGGCGCCGCCGCCGCCGATGATCAGGGCGATGTCGCCGTCGAACTCCACCAGACGGCCCGCGACGCCGCGGTGGTCCAGCTCGTCGATCTTGCTGGCGGCCTGCTCGATCGCGGTGGGGAAGCGGCCATCGTCGGCGCGCGCTCCCAGCTCGAAGCGCTCGACGAGCGCGGGGTGCCTGCCGAGCGCGTCTCCGTCGAGCTCGATGTGCGCGTCGAGCGCGACCCAGCCACGACCGGCGACGTGGGCCAGCGGATTGATCTCGACCAGCGTGGCGTCGTGCGCGAAGAAGGTCTGCGCGACGGCCGCGGCGATGCCTGTGAGCGCACGTAGATCGCGTCCTTCCACGCCGGCGTTGCGAAGCGCGGCGCGGAGGCGGAACGTCTGCACGGGCCGACCCGGCTCGAGCGGGATGCGCACGACGGTGTCCTCGGCGTCCTGCTCGACGTCGATGCCGCCGCGCGGCGTGTAGACGATCTCGGGACCGCGCGCCCGCGGATCGTAGAGCGCGGCCAGGAAGCGCTCCTCGCGCACCTGCAGGCGCTCCTCGACGAGCACGCTGGGCGGGCTCTGGGGGGCATCGACCTCTAGCAGCCCGGCGGCGGCGCCTTCGGCGCTCGCGCCGTCCTCGGCGAACTGGACGAGCCCCGCCTTCATGCGACCGCCGTGGAGCACCTGGGCCTTGACGACGCAGGCGTCCCAGCCTCGCGCGAGCGCGCCGGCCTCCCCGGGCGAGCGCGCGAGCCCGCCGTCCGGCACGGGGACCGCCCGCTCGGCCAGCAGCTGCTTTGCCTCCCACTCGTAGAGTCGCACGTGAACCGGAGCCAGACGCGGCGGTCAGACGGTGGGCTCGGGGACGCTTGGCTGTGCGTCGCCGCGGCCGTTGGCCGCGGCGTTCAGGTGCGACTGGACCTCCCGCGTTCCCGCCACCGTCCCGCCTGGTGTGAAGTAGTGGCCACCGGCGATCGGAAGCTCCTCGGCGGGGAAGCGCGAGAAGATCTCGCAGCCGGTCTTGGTGACGACCAGCTGCTCCTCGATGCGCGCCGCGGACCAGCCGTCCTTCGCCGGCCAGAACGTCTCGAGCGCCATCGACATGCCCTCTTCGATCGGCTCGGGGTGATCGAGCGACACGAGACGGCTGATTATCGGCTTCTCCCACACGGTCAGGCCGATCCCGTGCCCGTACTGCAGCGCGAACGCCGCCTCCTCGTTGGGGAAGCCGAAGTCCTGCGCGCGTGGCCAGACCTTGGCGATGTCGGCGGTCGTTATGCCCGGGCGGACGAGCGCGATCGCCTTGTCGAGCAGCTCCCTGCAGTGCTTGTATGCGTCGACGAGCGCATGGGAGGCGTAACCGACGGCGAAGGTCCGGTAGTAGCAGGTGCGGTAGCCCATGTAAGCGTGCGTGACGTCGAAGTAGGCCGGGTCCCCGGGACGCAGGATGCGGTCGGAGTAGACGTGCGGATGAGGGTTGCAACGCTCCCCGGAGATCGCGTTGACGCCCTCGACGTGCTCGGAGCCGAGGTCGTACAGCCGCTTGGCGACGAGGCCGACGCATTCGTTCTCGCTGATGCCGGGCCGCAGGGCTTGGTAGAGGTCCTCGTAGGCGGCGTCGACCATCATGCAGGCGGTGTCCAGGAGCGTGATCTCGTCCTCGGTCTTGATCACTCGCGCGTGCTGCATCACCTGCTGGCCGTCGACGACGGTGAGGCCCTCGGCCTCGAGCGCCGCGAGCACGACCGGCTCCACGACATCCACCCCGACGGGCTGGTCGGCGACCCCCGCCTCGCGCAGCTGCGCGGCGACTTTGGCCGCGACGTCCCTGGCCCTTCCGGTCTCGGGCGGCAGCGCCCCGCGCAGGGTCGAGATGCCGGCGGGCGCACGACCCGCGATCCACGGGCAGTACATGTCGTGGTGGCGCGCGGCCGACCCGAAGTCCCACACGACCGGCTCGCCGCCGCGCGGGAGCACCGCGAAGCGCACCAGCTTGTCGAGCGCCCAGGTCCCGATGTGGGTCGACGTGATGTAGCGGATGTTGCTCATGTCGAAGCACAGCAGCGAGCCGAGCTCGGAGCGATCGAGCTGCTGCTTGGCGCGCGCGAGGCGCTCGGCGCGCAGCCGCGAGAAGTCCGTGCGCTGCTCCCAGTCGACGGCCTGTAGGCCAAACGTTCGGCTCATCGGTCCTCCTCCTATGCGGGTGTCGGTAGGCGCAGACCGGCCCGCTCTCGAACGGACGCGGCGATCGCTTCGCTGCTGGGCAGGTACGCCCGCTCCAGCGGCGGGCTGTACGGCACGGGGTGGTCTGGGCTCGCGAGCAGCCATACGTCGTCGAGCTGCTCCAGGCCGTGCTCGGCGACGAGCCCGATGATGCTGGCGCCCCATCCGCCGAGCGCGGAGCCTTCGTCCACGACCAGCAGGCGGTGCGTGTTGGCGAGCGATGCGAGCAGGGTGGGAAGATCGAGCGGCCGCAGGCAACGCAGGTCGATCACCTCGGCCTGGATGCCGTCGGCTGCCAGCTCCTCAGCGGCCTCGAGCGCGTCGTGGACGCCTCGCTGGAGCGCGACGATCGTGAGGTCGCCTCCCTGCCGGACGACCCGCGCACGGCCGAGCTCGTCCGGGCCATCCTGGGGCCGCGGGCCCTTGGTCGAGTAGAGACGCTTGTGCTCGAGGAACAGCACGGGGTTGGCGTCGCGGATCGCCGCCTTCAGCAGCGACTTGGCGTCGGCGGGGAAGGCGGGGCAGGCGATCTTCAGCCCCGGGACCGACAGGAACCACGGCGCCGGGTTCTGCGAGTGGATCGCGCCGAACGAGCCACCGGCGCCAACCGCGGTGCGAATGACGAGCGGCACCGGGGTGCGTTCGTTTGACATGTACCACCACTTCGCGGCCTGGTTGATCAGCGAGTCCATCGCGAGCGCCATGAAGTCGCCGAACATGATCTCGACGATCGGCCGCAGCCCCGTGACGGCGGCGCCGAAGGCGGCCGCGCACATCGCAAGCTCGCTGATCGGCGTGTCGAAGACCCGCTCGTCGCCGAAGCGCTCTTGCAAGCCCGGGGTCGCTTTGAAGACGCCGCCGGCGGCGGCCACGTCCTCGCCGTAGAAGATCACGCTCTCGTCGCGCTCGAGCTCCTCGGCGATCGCCTCGGCGATCGCGGCGCGGTACTCGAGCGGCTGCTCGTCCGTGTCGCTCACGCCGCGTACTCGCACGCCTGGTCGTTGTCGGGGGCGGCCACCGGCGCCGCCAGCGCTCGTTCCGTCGCCGTGGCGAGCTCACGCTCGACGTCGGCCTCCAGCTCGGCCAGCCGCTCGGCGGGCACCGAGAGCTGCGTCAGGCGCGTCCTCTCGAGCTCGATCGGATCGCGCGCGAGCCAGGCTTCGTGCTCGTCGGCCGGCCGGTACTTCCCGGGGTCGGACTTCGAATGTCCCAGATGCCGGTAGGTCAGGCACTCGAGGAACGCGGGGCCGTGCTCGCGGGCGTGACATACGGCGTCACACGCAGCCGCGACGACCTCCGCGATTGCGTTCCCGTCGACCTTGCGCGAGGGCAGCCCGTACGCGGATGCGCGGGCGGCGATGTCGCCGCCGGCCGTGACGCTGGCCATCGCGGTGAACTCGCCGTACAGGTTGTTCTCGCACACGAACACGACCGGGAGCGCGCGCACGGCCGCGAAGTTCAGGCACTCGTGGAAGTAGCCCTGGTTGGTCGCGCCGTCGCCGAAGAAGGCGACCGCCACCCCGCCGTGCCGCTTGGCCGACATGGCGGCCCCGACGGCCGCGCCGATGCTTCCCCCGACGATGCCGAACGTGCCGATCAGGCCACGGTCGAGGTCGACGATGTTCATCGAGCCGCCGCGACCGCCGTCCACGCCCGTGGTGCGACCGAGCAGCTCGGCCGCGAGCGCCTCGGCGGGGATGCCCAGCGCAAGCGCGGCGCCGTGGCTGCGATAGGTCGCGGCGACGTAGTCTCCCTCTCGCAGCGAGGCACAGACGCCCACCGAGACGGCCTCCTGGCCGTTGTAGAGGTGTGTCGTGCCGTGCACGTCGCCGCGCAGGAACAGTCGCTGGATCTCGAGCTCGAAGGCGCGGATCAGCATCATCTGGCGAAGCCGGGCGAGCCAGGTCTCGACGTCGACCGGCGCGGCGGCGGAAGGAGGCGTCTCGGGCGCGGTGCTGGTTGTCGAGCGTCTCACGCCGCAAACGATTGCATAGATTGGCCCGGCTTGTCAAGGGGCATATTCGGCCAGGCGGTGTCCGGCCTCCTGGATCGCAGGCAGCGAGCTGGCGACGACGAGCGAGTCGAAGTGGGTGCGTGGCACCCCCCCTCCGAGGGCGACGCTGCCGACAACCAGGTGCACGGTCGCGCCCGCGGCCCTTGCGCGACGCGCGACGACGCTGACGAGCTTGCCGTCGAGGCTCTGCTCGTCGAGGCGCCCCTCCCCGGTCACCACACGCCCCGCAGAGCTGGCACGCTGGTCGAAGCCCACCGCATCCAAGACGGCGTCCGCCCCGGAGCGAAGCGCGGCCCCGAAGCATGCGCGCAGGGCGCCGGAGAGACCGCCGGCGCATCCGCCGCG
>Ga0070713_100003163_pt1 | contig 10840 bp, 6 predicted proteins | sample LARL82metaG_FD_65465 | JGI IMG/M metagenome (GOLD analysis project Ga0070713, IMG submission 65465) | Corn, switchgrass and miscanthus rhizosphere microbial communities from Kellogg Biological Station, Michigan, USA - LAR L8-2 metaG | ecosystem: Host-associated > Plants > Roots > Rhizosphere ... | reverse complement strand
ACTCGGCAGTACCGCGAGCGCATCGATGCGATCGACCAGCGCGGTCCGGCGATCAACGCCGTGATCGAGATCAATCCGGAAGCACTGGCGATCGCCGCGCAGCTGGACGCCGAGCGCAAGTCGGGAAAGGTGCGCGGCCCGCTGCATGGGATTCCGGTGTTGATCAAGGACAACATCGATACGGCGGACCAGATGCACACCAGCGCCGGCTCGCTGGCGCTGGCGGACAACATCGCGGCGCAGGACTCGTTCGTCGCCGAGCGACTTCGCGCCGCGGGCGTCGTGATCATCGGCAAGACGAACTTGAGCGAGTGGGCGAATTTTCGTTCCACGCACTCGACGAGCGGATGGAGCGGTCGCGGCGGGCAGACGCGAAATCCCTACGCGCTCGATCGAACCCCGTCGGGCTCGAGCTCGGGCTCGGGGTCGGCGGCGGCGTCGAGCTACTGCGCCGTTGCGATCGGGACGGAGACCGACGGCTCGGTGACATCGCCCGCCGCGGCGGCGGCACTCGTCGGCATCAAGCCGACAGTCGGCCTGATCGGACGGTCGGGCATCGTTCCCATCGCCCATAGCCAGGACACCGCCGGCCCAATGGCGCGCACGGTCCGAGATGCCGCAATCCTCCTCGGCGCGCTCACCGGCGTGGACCCGCGCGACGACGCAACGCGTGCGAGCATGGGCCGCGCGCTCAACGATTATACGACAGCCCTCGATCGCAACGGGCTGCGCGGCGCGCGGATCGGCGTCGCGCGGAAGCGGTACACGGGCTATCACGCCGAAACGGACAGGCTGCTCGACGCCGCGCTCGATCTGATGAAGCAACATGGCGCAACGATCGTGGATCCCGCCGACATCGTCACCGCCGGCAAGACCGATGACTCCGAGTTCGACCTGCTGCTCTACGAGTTCAAGGCCGATCTCAACGCGTACCTGGGCAAGCTCAAGCCGGGCGTCGCGGTGCATTCATTGGCGGACGTGATCGCGTTCAACACTAAGAACGCCGGACGCGAGCTGCGCTACTTCGGTCAAGAGATCATGGAGCAGGCGCAGAAGAAGGGGCCGCTCACGGAGAAGAAGTATCGGGATACGCTGGCGAGCAACCGGCGGCTCATGGGCGCGCAGGGGATCGACGCCACGATCGCCAAATTCAAGCTCGACGCGCTCGTCGCGCCGACCCAGGGACCGGCAGGCTTGATCGATCTCGTGAACGGCGACCCGGGCGGCGGCGGCTCATTCACGGCACCGGCCGCGGTTGCCGGCTATCCGCACGTCACCGTTCCCATGGGATTCGTGCGCGGACTACCCGTCGGCCTGTCGTTCGTCGGACGCGCCTGGAGCGAGTCGACGCTGCTCAAGCTCGCGTACGCATTCGAACAAGCCGCGCCGGCGCGCAAGAAGCCGACGTTCGTCGCGACGGCCGACCTCGGCGACACTCGGCGCGGCATGTAGCTACCGGCTGGGTGGTCGAGGCTGTGGATTGCTTCTATTCGGACTTTCCGGCCGTGGTCCGCAGCACCGGCAACAGACTATTGTAGTCGTCGGTCCAGCGGTGCAGACCGGGCGGAATCTCGATCGCCTGTCGCGCGCTCGTGACCGCTTCATCCGCCAAGAACGCCTCGTTCGACGTCACGAGAACCCAATCGGCGCTGTCGAGGTCGCGCGACGTATCGTCATCGGAGCTGATGAAGGCGGTCTTGAGCCCGGCATGCTCGGCAAGCTGCTCGACGACCGGTCCGAGATCCAGAAACCGATTCGACACGTGGAACGCGATGATCCCGTTCGGCTTCACGTGCCGGCGATACAAGTCGAGCGCCTGCGTCGTGAGGAGGTGGACAGGAATGGCGTCGCCCGAGAACGCGTCGATCACCAGGACGTCGTAGCGCTGTGGCGGCTCGGCCGCGAGCGACAAGCGCGCGTCGCCCATGATGATCTCGATCTTGGCCGGCGAATTTCGAAGGTACGCGAACACGTTCCGCGCGATCTGCTCGACGGCCGGATTGAGCTCATAGAAACGGAACACGTCGTTCGCGCGCCCGTATGCCGCGATCGTGCCGGTCCCCAAGCCGATCACGCCGACCCGTCGGGGAGCGTTGGCGCAGCACGAATCGATCGCCAGCCCGACGCCGGATGCATGTCCGTAGTACGTGGTCGGCGTCGTGCCGAGCGTGGTGCTGAACACCTGCTGTCCGTGCTCGATGACGCCGTTGTACAGCGTGCGCACGATCGCGTGGTAGCGCGGGTCGCTGGCCTCGGTGACGTGCAGCGTGCCGTAGAAGTTGCGCACCCGCAACAGAGCGTTGACACGATCTCCACGCACCTGGAGCACGACGAGGGCGAGCATCACGGTCGTCGCGCCGCCCCAGAACCCTCGCGCGATCCAGCCGCTCGTCCATGTGACGGTCAGTCCCAGCAGCGTGGCGAAGACCAGACCGCACACGAGCTCGTAGTTTCCCGACAGGAACGTCGGCGCCGCCACGCCGACCAACATCGCGCCGAGCGCGCCGCCGGCGGCGACGTAGAAATAGAATGCCGTCAGGTGTCGCGGCGCCGGTCGCCGGCGATACACCTCGGAATGGAAGAACAAGCATTGCAGGAACAGCGCGACGCTGAACGCCGAGATGAGCACGGCGCGCGGAACCTCCAAGTCCCCCTTGTGGAGGAAGTAGCCCGACACACCCAACGCGACGATGTAGAGCGTGACCGTCAGCCACCGCGGATGCCAGCGACCGCCACTGAATGCGACGACGAAGCTCAGCAAGTAAGCGATGAGCGGAATGACCCACAGCAGCGGAATCGTCGCGACGTTCTGGCTGAGGTGATTCGTCACCGCGGACAACAGCAGCGATCCGCACGCGGCCAACAGCACCCACAGCGCGCGATCGTGGACGCTTCCCTCCGTTCGCGAGACGGCGGTTGCCTCGAGCGCGTCTGGTGGGGCCGGGGGCAGCACGGGTGCGGAGCGAATCGAGTATGCAATCGCCGCACATAGCAGGACGAGCGCCACGAAGCCGAGCATGACGCCCGTCGCCTGCTGGCGCAGACTCGAGCGCGGCTCGATGAGCCACGGATAGATCACGAGCGCCGACATCGACCCGACATTCGAGATCGCGAAGAGCCGGTAGGGCTGTGCCGACGTCGCCGAGACGGTCGCGTCGACGCCGGCTCGCCGGTGCGCGAGCCAGCGCGAGTACCACGCTTGCAGCAACGGACTCGTCGCGGACAGCGTGACGAACGGAAGCCCGATGAGGAGCGTCAGCAGCCAGAGGACGCTCGCGATTGGGTGCGCGGGATCGGCTCGCAGATCCGGGCTGATACCCCGCGACAATTGCGCGATCGATGCGGCGAGCAGCGCGATGTACAAGACCGCCTGGATCCGCGAGCCGGTCCGCGTGATCAGCCCGTGGGCCACGAGGTAGCCGAGCAGCAGGGCGCACTGGAAGAAGACGAGGCACGTCGTCCAGACCGCGGCCGACCCGCCGAGCAGTGGAAGCAACCGCTTTCCCGCCATCGGCTCGACGAGGAACAGCAGGCAGCTGCTCAGGAAGATCGCGACGGCGTAGAGGACGGTGGCGACGCGCATGCGGATGGCGAGCGAGGTTCGGGTTGCAGCCAATATACCGCGCTCCGATGCCGCGCCGTCCCCCTTGCGCTTCTACAAGAGTATCTGTATCGTGACCTGTAGAAGCCAAAGGGGACGCGGAGACACGATGACCGACGACAAGCTCGATCTGCCACAAGGCACACTCGACCTGCTCATTCTCAAATCCTTATCGCTCGAGCCACAGCACGGGTGGGCGATCTCCGAGCGCATTCATCAGGTTTCGCGCGCCACGCTGCAGATCCCGCAAGGGTCGCTCTACCCCGCTCTGCATCGCCTCGAGCGACGCGGCTGGATCAAGGCGGAATGGGGCGCGTCCGACAACAATCGCAAAGCGAAGTACTACGAGCTCACGCGCACGGGCCGCAAACAGCTCGACGCCGAGACCGATGCGTGGCAGCGGCTCACAACGGCCGTGTCGCTCGTCCTCGACATGGGGTGACACATGCTCAGCGAGCTATGGAGTGACCTTCGCTATCGCCTCCGCGCCATCGTGCGACGCGACCGCGTCGAACAGGAACTCGACGACGAGCTTCGCTTCCATGTCGAGCGCGAAACCGACAAGCTCGTGCGCGCGGGCCTGTCCCCCAACGAGGCGCAACGCCGCGCCAGGATCGCGTTCGGGGGCGTCGATCGAACGAAAGAGGAAGCACGTGACGCGCGCGGCACCATGCTTTTCGAGTCGATCCTTCAAGACACGCGATACGCCGTGCGCGGCCTTCGCGCCAAACCAGGATTCACGGCCGGCATCGTCCTGACGTTGGCCCTCGGCATCGGCGCGAACGCGGCGATGTTCGGGATCGTCGATCGCATGTTGTTCCGAGCGCCCACCTACCTGCACGACGCCGAGCACACGCATCGGGTGTACTTGGCGTCGACGTCGGCGGGCCACGAAAATGTATCGGCGTGGACGTCGTTCGCGCGCTACGCCGATTTGCTCCGTTGGACGCACGCGTTTTCATCGATCGCCACGTTCGCCACGTGGCGAATCGCCGTCGGCGACGGAGACGCTGCGCGAGTCACGCCGGTCGCAGGCGTCAGCGCGAGCTATTTCGACTTCTTCGACGCTCAGCCGCCGCTCGGCCGATTCTTCGTCGCGCGCGAGGACAGCGTTCCGACCGGCTCTCCGGTCGTCGTCCTCAGTTACGCATACTGGCAGCTCGAGTTCGGCGGTCGGGCCGACGTGCTCGGCAAGCAAGTCCGCATTGGACACACGTTGTGCACGATCATCGGCGTGGCGCCGGAACGCTTCGTCGGCATCGACGACGAGGCGGTCCCGGCGATGTACATCCCGATCACGACGTTCCTGTGGGACGCCCGCTCGATCGACTATTCCAAGAACTATGGTTGGCAGGGCCGGCTACTCATCGCGCGACGCCGGCCGCAGTTCACCGTCGCGCAAGCGACGGCCGACCTCACGACGGCGTTTCAGCGGAGTTGGATCGCGGGCAACGAGAGGAATCCCGCTCGTGCCGTTCCCGTTGCGACCGCGCGGCCGCGCGCCATGCTTGGTCCGGTTCAGCTCGAGCGCGGTCCGCTGGCGGGCCCCGAGGCGAAGGTGGTCGCTTGGGTGAGCGGCGTGGCGGCGATCGTGCTGCTCATCGCCTGCGCCAACGTCGCGAACCTGCTGCTCGCTCGCGCCGCGACGCGCCGCCGCGAAATCGCGCTGCGCCTTGCACTCGGCGTGAGCCGTGGCCGCTTGATTCGGCAACTCGTGACAGAAAGTCTCGTGCTTGCGCTGCTTGGCGGCGCCGTCGGGCTTGCCGTGGCACAATGGGGCGGCGCCGTCATCCGCGCGCTATTTCTGCCCAACGACGTTGCGACGAGCATCTTCACCGACGTCCGCTCGCTGATCGTCACGCTCCTTGTGACCATGGCCGCCGCAATGATCACGGGACTCGCCCCGGCGTTGCAAGCCGTCCGCTCCGACCTCGCGCGATCGCTCAATGCCGCCGGACGCGACGCCGGAGGGCGCGCGTCGAGGCTGCGGACAGGGTTGCTCGTCTTTCAGGCAACGTTCTCGGTGGTTCTGCTCGTCGGCGCAGGACTGTTCGTGCGTAGCCTGCTGAACGTGCACAAGCTTCGGCTCGGCTACGACGTGCGTCCCGTGCTGGTCGTAACCGACAATCCGCGCGGCATGAAGCTGACCACCGCCGAGCGGTCTGCCCTCGACGCTCGCTTGGTCGACGCGGCGCGCGCAACGCCGGGCGTCGAGAGCGCCACGCCGGTGTCGTCGGTGCCATTCTGGGGATACGAGGAACCGTACCTCTTCGTGTCCGGCGTCGACAGCGTGTCGTGGCGCGGTGATTTTGTCCTGCAGGCGGGCAATCCCGACTACTTCAAGACGATGGGGACGCGCATCGTTCGCGGACGCGCGTTCGACGCTCACGATCGAGCCGACGCGCCGCGCGTCGTCATCGTGAGTCAAGGCATGGCAAGCTTCCTCTGGCCCGCGGAGGACGCGATGGGCAAATGCATCAGAATCGGCGTCGACACCGCGCCGTGCACGACCGTCGTCGGCGTCGCCGAGGATTTGCACATGCGAGCGCTGCAGGGACAGAAGGAGTACACCTATTACGTCCCGATCGCGCAATACACGAGCGCACCCGGTACGCTGCTCGTTCGCGTCAAGGGCGACGCGGCGGACTACATCGAGCCTGTTCGACGGCGCCTGCAGCACGAGATGCCCGGTGCCGCGTACGTGACGGCGGAGCCGTTCCAGAACATGGTCGACACGAAGACGCAGAGCTGGCGGTTCGGCGCGACGATGTTCGTGGCGTTCGGCGCGCTCGCGTTGGCGCTCGCGGGGATCGGCCTCTACAGCATGATTGCCTACGGCGTGGCGCAGCGGCGGCGCGAGATCGGCGTCCGCATCGCGTTGGGTGCGTCGTCGTCGAACATCGTTCGTCTCGTCGTGCGCGGCGGGTTGCGGCTCGTCGTGCTCGGCGTCGTCCTGGGAGGCGTCATCTCGTTGTGGGCTGGAAAGTGGATCGCGACCCTCCTGTTCGACGAAACGCCGACCGATCCGGTGATCTATGCCTCGGTCGCGGCGATCCTGGTCGGTGTTTCCCTCCTCGCCACGGCGATGCCCGCGCTCGGTGCATCGCGCGTGGATCCCAACGTCGCGCTCCGCGCGGACTGATTGGAGAGACCTATGCTCGGCCACTTCTGGAGCGACCTGCGCTACCGACTGCGTGCCGTGTTTCGCCGCGACGCGGTCGAACGCGAACTCGACGACGAGCTGCGCTTTCACGTCGAGCGCGAGGCGGACAAGTACATTCGCGCCGGGGTCTCGCCGGGCGAAGCGACGCGCCGGGCACGGATCGCCTTCGGCGGCGTCGATCGCATCAAGGACGACACGCGGGACGCGCGCGGCGTTGCGCTGCTCGATGTGATGGCTCGCGATCTTCGATATACCGCGCGCGGGTTGCGCCTTTCTCCCGGCTTCACGATCGCCGTCGTTGTCACGCTGGCGCTCGGCATCGGCGCGACCTCGGGCATCTTCAGCGTCGTCGACCGGCTGATGTTCCGGCCACCCGCGATGCTGCGCGATCCGTCCTCAGTGAGCCGCGTCTACGTCGCGTTCGATTTTCGCGGCTCGCGAATCAACGATGCGAGCGTCGAGTACCGTCGCTACCTGGATCTGTCCCAGTGGACTTCGTCGTTCTCTCAGGTCGGCGTCTTCTCGATGGGCCGCATCGCCGTCGGGACTGGGCAAGACGTGGCTGAAGAAGCGATCGGACGAGCGAGCGCGAGTCTCTTCGATTTCTTTGATGCGCATCCAGTGATCGGCCGATTCTACTCATCGCAAGACGACGCGCTGCCCGCGGGACAGCGGGTCGCTGTCCTCGGCTACTCGGCCTGGCAGCGTCGCTACGGTGGTCGGCGCGACGTCATTGGTACCAAGCTCGATCTCGAGTCGGAGACGTTTACGATCATCGGCGTCGCGCCGGAAGGCTTCGGTGGCATGGACAACGATGCGTCACCGCTGGCGTGGATTCCCGCGACGGCCTACGCGGCGTTGAGGCGCCCGGGCTTCTACAACGGCTACAGCTGGGGATGGCTTCACATGGTCGTGCGGCGCAAACCCGGAATCTCGAGCGCGACCGCGCGGGCGGACATCAACAACGCATACCAGCGAAGCTGGCAAGCCGAGCGCGCCATCGATCACGGACTCGACCCGATCGATGTCGCGCATCCGCAAATCATCCTCGGTCCGCCGCAGTTGTGGCGAGGACCGACGGCAGGGCCGTCGGGACGCGTGGCGTTATGGATCGGCGGCGTCTCGCTCATTGCCTTGCTCGTGGCATGCGCAAACGTCGCCAACCTGATGCTCGCACGCGCGTTCCGCCGACGGCGAGAGATCGCGATTCGGTTGACGATGGGCGTGAGTCGAACGCGTCTCGTTTTCCAGCTGTTCACCGAAAGCGTCGTGCTGGCCGCACTCGGCGGCGGCGCCGGACTGCTCGTCGGACACGCGATCGCGTTGGGCCTGAACGACCTACTCAGCTTTGGCTTCACGGCGAGCGAGCCGCTGCTGGAGTTGCGAACGGTCGCCTTCTGCGCCGCGACGACGCTCTTCGTGGCGCTCGTGACCGGCATCGCGCCGATACTGGTCAGTCGACGAACGGATCTTGCGGCGATGCTTCGCTCGGGCGTCCGCGAGGGATCGTATCAACGCTCGCGCGCCCGCACGTCATTGGTCGTCTTGCAGGGAACGCTGTCCACCGCACTGCTCATCGGTGCCGGGTTGTTCGTCCGGAGCCTGGTGAACGTTCGCTCGATCCCCCTCGGTTACGATGTCGATCCGATTCTATTCGTGCAGCGCAACATGCGCGGAATGAAACTGTCGCCGGTCGAGCAGCAGGCGTTGATGCGGCGGCTGGAGGAGCGCGCCGCCGCGCTTCCGATCGCGACGAGTGCGACGCGTGTCATCAGCGCGCCATTCTACGATCATGAGAGCACGCAGCTCGTCGTTCCGGGAATTGATTCGGTGGCGAAGCTGGGTCGTTTCCAATTGCAGATCGCGTCGCCAACCTACTTCACGACGATGGGAACGCGCATTCTCATGGGACGCGGCATCAGCACCGACGACCGCATGGACAGCCCGCACGTCATCGTCGTGAGCGCCGAGATGGCGCGGCGGCTGTGGCCGGGCAAGAGCGCGATTGGACAATGCGTCCACGTCGGGTCCGACACGGTTCCGTGCTCGACGGTCGTCGGCGTCGCCGAGAATATCAAGGAGCGGCAGATCTCGCACGCGAGCGAGGCTAACTACTACCTCGCGGCGGACCAAGTTCAGCGGCCGACGTTCAACGTGTTCGTTCGCGTTCGCGGACGCGCGACGTCGCATGCCGACGAGGTTCGGCGCGCGCTGCAGGACGTCATGCCCGGCGCGTCGTACGTGACGGTGATTCCGTTCGCCAGCATCGTGGGCGACGCGCAGCAGTCGTGGAGAATCGGTGCGACGATGTTCGCCGCGCTCGGCGGGCTCGCGTTGGTCTTGGCGGCGATCGGGTTGTACAGCGTGATCGCGTACACGGTCGCGCAACGCTCACACGAGTTGGGCCTGCGCATCGCCTTGGGCGCGCGCGTCTCGGACCTGATGCGCCTGGTCGTCGGTGAAGGCGTGCGGCTCGGCGTCGGCGGCACGGCGCTCGGTGCGCTGATCGCGTTCGCGTCGGGGCATTGGATCGCACCCCTGCTCTTCGACGAGTCGCCGCACGATCCGGCGGTGTTCGTGGTCGTGATCGGCGTGCTGACCGTCGTCGCGCTGCTGGCGAGTGTAGTTCCCGCTTTCCGCGCCGTGCGCGTCGATCCGAACGTGGCGTTGCGGGCGGAGTAGGCGGCGAGGACGGCTGGAACGGATTGAGCGCGGATTTCGCGGATGTGGCGGATCCAATTCGCGTTTATCCGCGGACATCCGCGATCAAACGGTTCCAGCTCTCCCGGCGGCGCATTTTACGTTGCCTCATGGATTCGACGCTGCTCGCTGCCGACCTCACTCATTCGATCGTCGGTGCCTTTTTCACGGTCTACAACTACTACGGATATGGACTCGTCGAGTCGGTCTACGCCGGCGCACTCGAGTACGAGCTGGTCGATCGTGGACACGCGGTTGTTCGCGAGCTCGCGATCGACATCGAATACAAGGGGCGGCACGTCGCTTGGCAGCGATTGGATATGGTCGTCGACAACAAGCTGATCCTGGAAATCAAGGCGACCGAAAAGTTGCCGGCCTTCGCGAAACGACAGATCGTCAACTATCTTCGCGCGAGCCCCTTCCATGTTGGGCTTCTTCTTCACTTCGGGCCCGCCGCCGAGTTTCACCGGTTTGTCGACACCCAAAAGAAGCCGCTCGCAATGATAGACGATCCGACTTGTCGAAGGACGCGGCGCCCAACGGTTTGATCGATCCCGGCATCCCACGTAATATCAAAAGACGTCGGACTGAACCCGGGGAAGACAACCATGGCACACCGTCGAGAATTCCTAGCACAGCTCGGAGTAGCCGCCGCCGCGATCGCCTTCGATGCCGACGAGATGCACGCCGCATCGGTCGCCACATCAGAATCGCCCTGGGACACGTCGTGGCTCGATCGGCTCGCCGCGGCGCAGTATCGCGTCGTGTTCAACGCGAGCGACATCGCCGACGGCGCCGCCATGGACTATGCGTCGACATTCTTCGATCACTTCCACGAAGCGCACGGCACCGGAGACGCGCAGACGCGGCCCGTGATCGTGTTTCGCCGGCTCGGCACGGTGATGGCGCTGAACGACATGCTCTGGGAGAAGTACGGCGTCGGCGAAGACCGCAAGATCACCGATCCGGCGACGCACGCGCCGGCCAAGCGCAACGTGTTCTGGAGCGCGGCACCCGGCGCGTCGCCCGAGAGTGCGGCGACCACGATCGACGCGCTGCACAAGCGCGGCATGATCAGCCTCGTGTGCGCCATCGCCGCCGGCAACGTCGCAAGGAGCTTCGCGCAGAAATCCGGACGCAACGCCGACGAGGTGCGCGACCAGGTCAAGGCGAACCTCGTCCCCGGCGCGATCCTCGTGCCGTCCGGCATCTACGCGCTCATTCGCGCGCAGAATGCCGGGTGCGCCTACATGCAGGGAACGTGACGAGCCGTTACTGAATCGGCCCGCCCTTCTTCGTCTGCGGAACGCCGTCGGTCATCCACTTCGGGGCCGGCGTGCCCTTGAGGTAGTGATCGAAGAACTGCTTCATCCGCT
>Ga0070713_100003159_pt1 | contig 10845 bp, 11 predicted proteins | sample LARL82metaG_FD_65465 | JGI IMG/M metagenome (GOLD analysis project Ga0070713, IMG submission 65465) | Corn, switchgrass and miscanthus rhizosphere microbial communities from Kellogg Biological Station, Michigan, USA - LAR L8-2 metaG | ecosystem: Host-associated > Plants > Roots > Rhizosphere ... | reverse complement strand
GGGCGAGCAGGAGTATGCGCTGGCCGGCATGTCCGGCTCCGAGAGCTCTGCCCTCTTCTGCGACCGCGCCCACTCGCAGCCGACTGCGGAGGTCGACCAGCTCTGCCGCAGCCTGGAGGGGCTGCCGCTGGCGATCGAGCTGGCGGCTGCGCGGGCCAGCCTGCTCTCGCCGACGCAGATCATGGAACGGCTCTCGCAGCGCCTCGACCTCTTTCGCGGCGGCCGCGACGCCGACCCTCGCCATGCAACCCTGCGGGCAACGATCGAGTGGAGCGAGGAGCTGCTGGACGCCCCCGAGCGGGCCGCCCTCGCCCGCTTCGCCGTGTTCGCCGGTGGGGCAACGTTCGAGGCCGTCGAGACGATCACCGATGCCGGCCCCGACAGCGTCCAGTCGCTCCTCCAGAAGAGCCTCCTCCGCCGCAGCGGCGACCGGCTCGTCATGCTGGAGACGATTCGCCAGTACGCGGCCGAGCGGCTGGAGCAAATGGGCGAGGCGGCCGAAATCCGGGACCGCCACGCCCGCCACTACCTGGCCGTTGCCGAGTCGGTGCACCTGTCCGACCACGCACCTGGCGAGCCGCACCACGATGTCGCACTGGCCGAGCAGGGGAACTTCCGGGCGGCCCTGGACTGGGTGATCGACCGCGGCGATGTCGAGCTCGGCCTGCGCCTGCTTTCGGCGCTCGAGACGCTGTGGGTGACGACCGATCCGGACGGAGCACGCGGGTGGTTCCAGCTGCTCCTTGATCGAGCCGGTGAAGACGTCCCGCCAGAGGTACTGGGCAACGCGTACCGGGTCTATGGAAGCGTCACCAACCCCGCCGGGGACGATGACGCGGCAGAACGGCTCTACGAACGCAGTCTCGCGGAGTACCGGCGAGCCGGTGACGAGGACGGCGCAACGAGCGTCCTGGTCAGACTCGGGCACAGCGCGTGGTACCGCGGGGATCTGGCCGCCGCAGAACGGCTCGGCCGGGAAGTACTGGTCGGAAGCCGGCGAACCGGCAACGGGCGCAGCCAGGCACAGGCACTCGGGCTGCTCGGCGACCTGGCGTGTGAGCGCGGCGCCTACGCGGAGGGGCTCGAACTGCTTCAGCAGAGCGTGGACGCCGCCGCTGCCTGTGGCTTCCTCTGGTGGCAGGCGCGGATGCTCCTACGGGCGGCCAAGCGGACACACGAGATCGGCCGCGACGGCGACGCCGGCGCCTGGGCGAGCGAGGCATTGCGGATGGCGATCTCCATGTCCGAACGGCGGCGCATCCTGCAGCTGCTCGACCTGCTGGGCGCAGTGGCGGCAGCCCAGGGCGAGCACGAGCGAGCCGGGGTGCTGCGGGGCGCGGTGGCGGCGGAGCTGGAGCGCGACTCGTTGCCGGCATGGTCGTCCGTGGAGCTGCCGGCAGGCGGCGTGACCGCGGAGTTCGAGCGAGGCACCGAAGCGGGCCGCCGGCTGACCGCCGAGGACGCAGCCGCCTACGCGCTGGCGCCGCCGAGCAGCGCCGCGACCGAGCGCTCGAGCGCCCCCAGGTCATAGCCGCCCTCGAGCACGTAGGCCTGCGGCATCCCGAGCTCGAGGAGGCTGTCGCGCATCCGGACGAAGGCCGCCTCGCTGAGGCCGAGCGACCCCAGCGGGTCGGCCGCGTGGGCGTCGAAGCCGGCCGAGACGAGCAGCACCACGGGCCGGAAATCGCGCACCGCCGGGAGTGCCGCCTCGTGGAAGACCTCAAGGTAGGCGGGCTCGCCGGTGCCGGCCGGCAGCGGCAGGTTGAGCGTCGCCCCGGGAGCGCCGTCGCCGCCGCGCTCGCCGGCGCCGCCGGTGCCCGGGAAGAACCCGTACCCGTACTGGTGCAACGACACGTAGAGCACCGCCGGGTCGTCCCAGAAGATCGCCTGGGTGCCGTTGCCGTGGTGGACGTCCCAGTCGAGCACCGCCACCCGCTCGGCGCCGCGGGCACGGGCGTGCGCCGTCGCCACGGAAACGGCGTTGAGGAGGCAGAAGCCCATCGCCCGCGCCGGCTCGGCGTGATGGCCGGGAGGCCGGCCGCCGGCAAACGCGGCGGCGGCATCGCCGTCCATCACCAGGTCGACCGCCGCGATCGCCGCCCCGCAGGCCCGCCGGGCGGCCTCGAAGCTGGCCGGCCCGACGACGGTGTCGGGGTCGATCATGCCCCCGCCGTCGGCGCACACCTGCTCGAGCCACTCCACGAAGCGGCGGTCGTGGACGCGGGAAATCGCCTCCATCGCGGCGGCCGGCGCCTCGCGCACCGCGACCCCGGAGCCGTCGACCGCCCGCCGGACGGCGTCGTAGCGGGCCGGCTGGTCGGGATGCGGGCCAGGGTCGTGGGCCCGGAAGAGCTCGTGCAAGTAACACGCCCCAAAGCGAGTTTGTAACGAAAGGCTCGATACCGTGTTTGTTGGGCGATCGGTCATTTTCTCCGAATGAATCGCGGTGATTAATCTCTGCTTAACAATATGATCCCCAAAATGAACGTGCTGCGGTGCATAATGCGCCAGGACCGTTCCCCACCTTGTAACAGCACAAGGAGCTCGCATGTATCGCTTTAGCCGCGCCATCTTCGTGGAGATCAAGGATCTCGTCGATCCACATCCCGAGACGATTGGCGTTGTCGAGGCAAAGCGACGGGTGCTGCACAGCTGCGAGGCGACGATCGAGCGCCTCGCCCGCGACCCCCACTACTTCGCGAAGCCCAGCCAGAGCCTGTTCCAGGAGGTCCGGCACTACTTCTCGATCAGCGACCAGGCGCGCGTGTTCCGGTCGATTGACCGCCACATCGGCAAGGCCGTCGAGCACATCCTGGAGGAGATCGACCGCGCCAACGAGGGCTTGGCCAGCTGCAAGGCGACCACGCGCAAGGGCAAGCCGTGCCAGCGTACGCCGCTGCCCGACCGGGAGTACTGCCCGTCGCACCAGCATCTCGAAGAGCGGCGCCCGGTCTCCGTCTGACGCTGCCCGCCTCGTCACGCTGAGTCCGCCGGCAGGAGCGGCAGCTCGAGCTGCTTGTGCCGCTCCAGTCCCGACACCCCCACGCCGACCAGCCGCAGCGCGTCTGGCCGCTGGCCGAGCGCCCGGTCGAGCAGGCGGCAGGCGAGATCGCCGATCGTCTCGGCATCCTCGATGCCGATGCCGAGCGTCTGCGAGCGGGTGGCAATCGAGAAGTCCGGGTAGCGGAGCTTGGTCGTCACCGTCCGCGCCACCAGGCCGCGCCGCTCGAGCGATGCGGCCAGGCCGTCTGCCATCCGCCGCAGCTCGGCGTGCAGCTCGGCCCGGTCGCTGACGTCGTGCTCGAACGTCTCCTCGTTGGAGATCGAGATCGCCTCGCCAGGCTCGCCGGAGACCGGCCGCGGGTCGATGCCGAGTGCCCGCGCCCGCAGCTCCACCCCCACCCGCCCCGGCAGGAGCGACGCCAGCCTGCCATCGTCGAGGGCGGCAAGCTCACCGATCCTGGTGATCCCGGCAGCGGCCAGCCGGCGCTCGGCCTTCGGTCCGACTCCGGGCAGGCGGCGCACCTCGAGCGGCGCCAGGAACTCGGCCTCGCCGCCGCGGCCGACAACCGTCAGGCCGCCCGGCTTGCGCATGTCCGAGGCGACCTTGGCGACGACCTTGCAGGAGGCAACGCCGAGCGAACAGGAGAGCCGCACGCGGCGGCGGACTGCCAGCTGGACGAGCGCTGCCTGCTCGCCCGGGTCGCCCTCCGGGAGCACCAGGTAGCCCTCGTCGATGCCCACCTGCTCGACCACCGGCGCCATCGAGCGGACGACCTCCCAGGTGCGCTGCGACCATTCCCGGTAGGTCCGATGGTCGGGGCGGATGAAGACGGCGTCCGGGCAGCGGCGAAGCGCCTCGGCCGACGACATCGCCGAGCGGATGCCATACTTGCGGGCCTCGTAGCTGGCGGTCGAGACGACGCCCCGGCCGGCGGGCGTCCCGCCGACCACCAGCGGCTTGCCGCGCAACTCCGGGTGGCGGTGTAGCTCGACCGCGGCGAAGAATGCATCCAGGTCGAGGTGGGCGATCATACGTTCGATGGTAGCCTGCCCTGCGGCGCGCGAATCGTGCCCAAGATGCGGCGTTCCAGGGGCCGTCCCAGATCGCCGCCGCCGGTAGAATGAACCTCTGATTTGACCCACGACGCCGACAAGCTCATCCGCCAGCTCTCCCTCGTCGCCTACCTGATGGCAGAGCAGCGGCCGATCACCGCCCGCGACGTGAAGTCAAATGTCGAGGGCTACGCCAACATGGGCGACGAGGCGTTCGCCCGCCGCTTCTTCGCCGATCGCAGCGAGCTGCGGGCACTGGGCGTGCCGATCAGCTCCAACCGCGACGAGTTCACCGGCGAGGAGCTGTACAACCTGCTCGAGGAGCAGTACTTCCTGCCGCCGATCGACCTCTCCGACGAGGAGCTGGCCGCCCTCCAGACGAGCCTGCACCTCCTGGAGGGGCAGTTCGCCTACGCGGAGCCGCTGCGCCTGGCGCTTCAGAACCTCGCTCTCGGCCGCGCCAACCCGCTGCTCGACCCGGGGCCGAAGACCGCCACGGTCGAACTCCTGGGCAGCCGCTACAGCGCGGCTGTCGCCCAGCACCTGGCCAAGCTCGAGCAGGCGATCTCGAAGGGACGCACCGTCCGCTTCTCGTACTGGACGATCGGCACCGACCAGGTGGCGGAGCGCCGCGTCAACCCCTACGGCCTGTGGGAGATGAACGGGGTCTGGTACATGGTCGGCGACGACCTGGAGCGGGAGGCCGAGGACCCGGAGCGGCGGCGCACGTTCCGCGTCTCGCGGATCCGCGGCGAGATCAAGTACGCCACCCGTCGCGAGCGCGACTTCCGCATGCCGGAGGACTTCAACGTCACCGCCTACCGCGACCGGCCGCCGTGGATGCTGGGCCGGGCGGCGAGCGGGGAGGCGACGGTGCAGGTGTCCGCCGACGCCACCTTCTGGGTGGAGCGGCGGTTCGGCATGCACGGCGACTTCGAGGAACTGTCCGACGGCAGCGCCCGCTTCACCACCCCCTACTCCGACCTCGCCGCCCTGTCGGCCTGGATCCTCTCGCTCGGCGGGCGCGTATCGCCGCTGGCGCCGGAAGCTTTGCAGAAGCGGGTGGCGGCCGATCTGCGCGCTGTCATCCGCGCCCATTCCGGCCGGCCGACCGCGGTCGACGTGATCGCCGAGCCGGAGCAGGACGGCGACGAGCCGGTCGCCGACCGGACTCCCAGCCCGGTCGCGCCGGAGCGCTTCGCGCTGCTCCAGGCGCTGCTCGCATATCTCCTCTCGCGGTGCGGCGACGAGCCGTCCGCCAACATCTCGGCCGAGGACGTCCGGGAGCGCTTCCGGCTCTCGGCATCCGAGCTCCAGGAGCACCTCGATCTGCTCAACCTGGTCAACTTCGGCGGCGGTTGCTACGCGGTCTACTGCTCGACCGAGAACGGCTCGATCCAGATCGACAAGGAGCTCTACGGCGACACCTTCCGGCGGCCGGCCCGGTTGTCGCCGTTGGAGGCGAAGGCGCTTCTGCGTGCGCTCGACGTGGTGGCGCCGCTGGTCGCGGCCGAGGCCCACACCTCGCTCGAGCAGGTGCGGGAGAAGATCGAGGCCGCGTTCGGGCGCTTCCCGCTGGCCGACACGCCGGCGCCGCAGAACGCGTCGGCCGAGGAGTCGGCGGTGAGCGTGCTCAACGAGGGCGTGCGCGACCGCCGCCTGGTCGACATCGAGTACCTCTCGCGCTCCTCCAGCGACCTGTCGACGCGGACGATCGAGCCGTATCTGCTGCGCCGGGACGAGGGCGGCTGGTACGTGGAGGCCTTCGACCGCAGCAAGGACGCCCGGCGGACGTTCAAGGTCGCCTACATCCGCCAGGCGACGCTGCGCGACGGGCGCTACGAGCCGCGGCCGGAGATGGCCGATCTCGACCAGCGCCTGGGCGGCGAGGTGGGGATGGCCCGCGTCCGCTTCTCCCCCGCCCGCGCCCGCTGGGAGCTGGAGGGCCGGCGAGAGGCACGGAGCACCGGCGACGGCGGCGCCGTCGCCGACATCACGTACGGCTCCTGGGACTGGCTGGGCCCGGAGATCCTCCGCTACCGCGGCGAGGCCGAGGTGCTCGACCCGCCGGCCTTGCGGGCGCACGTCAAGGAGACCGCGCAGGCGCGGCTGGACGAGGTGCTGGCGGCCAAGGCCGCACTGGCCTAGCCGCCTCCGCCGACGTTCTCAAGCGCGACGCGGGCGTTCCGCTGCAGGTAGCGGCCGTCCCGGTCGGGGACGTACAGGCGCCGATAGCGGTCGATCAGACGCTGCGGCTCCTCCTCCAGCCATCCGGCGAGGGACGGGTAGACATCCTCCAAATCGTCCGGCTCGTCGCCGCCGCGCCGGCGCTCGACACCACGGTTCCAGGGACAGACGTCCTGGCAGATGTCGCAGCCGTAGACCCGGTCCTCGAACTCGTGCGCGGATGGCAGCTGCTCCAACCGCGACTGGGAGAGGTAGGACAGGCAACGCCGGGCGTCGAGCACCCCGTCGTCGATGATGGCGTCGGTCGGGCAGGCGTCGATGCAGGCCCGGCAGGAGCCGCAGGCGTCCCAGGCCGGGGCCTCCGGTTCGCGCCAGGTCGGGGCCAGCTCGACGTCGGTGACGAGCGCCCCGAGCACCACCCACGACCCGTGGCGGCGGGTGATCGCCATCGTGTTCTTGCCGTAGACGGCGATCCCGGCCCGCGCCGCCGCCTCGCGGTCGACGTGGTGGTTGGAGTCGACGTAGACGGCGAAGCGGCCGCCGGTTTCGCTGCGTAGCCAGCCGCCCAGGTCGCGAAGCGCCGCCCGCAGCTCCGAGTACTCGTCGCGGCGCGCGTAGCGCGGCATCCGGCCGCGCGGGCGGTCGTCCGGCTTGGCCGGTTCCGGCCGGGCGTAGCAGCGGGCCGCGGAAACCACCGAGCGGGCGTTTCGGAGCAGCGACTCAGGATGGCAGGAACGGTGCGGCTGGGCCATCGTGAAGCGCATGTCGGCGAAGAGTCCGGCGGCCCGCCGGTCGTCGATCAGCGCTTCCGTCCGCTCGTAGGGCTCGGCCGCGCAGACGCCGCAGGCGTCGATCCCGAGCCGGCTCGACCGCTCGATCAGCGCGTCGGTCAGTGTGGCCGCGTCCATGCCGCCAGGGTAGCGGCGCGGTTCAGGAAAGCGACGCGACGTAGGCTCCGAAGACCGAGTCCCAGCCCTCGTCGTAGCCGGCGCGGGAGGCGGCCGGATCGGCCAGCAGCTCCCAACCGCGATGCTCGATGCGGACCTCGGTGCGGCCCTCGCCGGCGGCCGTGAACGTGACCTCGAGGTCGGTCGCCGCCAGCGCGTTCGGGTTCACCTGCCAGGAGATGGCCAGCCGGTGCGGCGGCTCCCAGGCCATCACCGTGCCCCAGTGGTGCCTGCTGCCGTCGGCCTCGATCTCGTACATCCGGCCGCCCGTCCGCTCCTCGATCAGCACCTGCTCGGTGTGGTCGCCGACGGCATGCGTCGCCATCGGCCACCAGCCGGTGATCCCGCGCGTGTACGCCGCAAACGCCTGCTCGGGATCACAGTTCACGGTCGCCTCTTTGACCACCGGGGCAAGCGGCGTTCGGACACCGGTCATGGTTTCTCCTCCTCGGGTTCGACGGCCGCTGCCAGGTCGGCCAGGGTGGATTCCCAGAAGCCCTCCAGATACGTGCGAAGCTCGGCCAGACCGCGCGGGTCAACCCGGTAGAGCCTGCGCGTCCCCTGCCGGCGGTCGCTGACCAGGCCGGCGTCCTTGAGCACACGCAGATGCTGCGACACGGCCGGCCGCGTCACCGGCAGCTCGCCCGCCAGCTCGCCGACCGCCCGCGGGCCGGACCGCAGGCGTTCCAGGATCTCGCGCCGGGTCGGGTCGGCAAGCGCCGCCAGGGCAGTTGAGTAAGCCATTGCTAACCGTAAGCTACAGCTTACTGTTCGCGGGTGCAACTTCTCCCGGCCCGGTTTCCGTCAGACTGCGCACCTCGGCCCGGAACCGGCAAAGGAGCCCCGATGCAGCAACGAACCGCCTCGCTGACCCAGTCCCGCCTGCTCGCCGACCTCGGCGTCTGCGCCGGGATCGCGGTGGCGACGACGCTGTCCGCGCAGGTCTCGGTCGGATGGCCGATCCCGACCACGTTGGAGACCTTCGCCGTGCTCGGCAGCGCGGCGCTCTTCGGCGCCCGCCGGGGTGTCGGCGGCCAGCTGCTCTACCTGGCCATGGGCGCGGTCGGGCTGCCGGTGTTCGCCGACTGGACGGGCGGCATCAGCGTCCTCACGAACCCGACCGCCCATCCCTCTGGCGGCTTCCTGTACGGCTTCGTGCTCGGCGCGTTCGTCACCGGAGTCATCTGCGACCGCTACGGACGCAGCTTCTACGTCAGCGTGCCGGCGATGCTCCTGGCCAGCGTGGCCGTCTATCTGCCGGGATTGATCTGGCTCGGCCAGGCCATCCCCGGGCTGCGCTGGACCGGCGCCGGCGCCACCGTCCTGCACTACGGCCTGTGGCCGTTCGTGTTCGGCGACCTGGCAAAGATCCTGGCCGCCGCCGCGATCGTCGACCCGAGCGCCCCCTGGGGCCGGCTCGCCGAGCGCCTGCGAATGATCTGAACGCCGTCTGTGCGGTCAGTGGAGCAGCGACACCTTGAGGACCACGATGACCATCCCCAGGGCGACGTTGACCACCAGCACTGCCGCCGTCGCCACCGCCCCGAGGCCGGTCACCCGCGCGTAGCGGTAGCCCTGGACCATCAGGATGGCGATGCCGATGTCGATCGCGATCCAGACCGACGTGCTCTCGCTCACGATGCCGATCACGCCGAGCATGAGCGCGGCGATCGGCACGATGGCAGAGAGGATGATCCCCAGCTCGCGGTCGGCGATCTGGCCGAGGCCCGCACGGCTCAGATGCCGCCCCGACTCGATGCTGGCCGAGAGCGCGTTCGCATACACGTAGGCCGCCCAGAAGACCAGGACGGCGCTGGAGACGAGCTCGACGAGCTTGCCCGGATCGTGGCGCTCGGCGCCGTAGGCGGCGGTCAGGGCGGCCATCACCAGGATCGTGCCGTAGACGGTGCTGCCGATCCGGCCGCGGCCACCCAGGATCACGCGAGCGACCGCGCCCAGGACGGCGGGCCGGCGCTCGACCGGTGCGGGCTGATCGGCCATCTGTGACAACGAGACTACCCGGCCCTCCCGGCGGAGGAGGTTCGCAGGCTCCCTCGGACGGGTGAGGCGGCGGCCACTCCGGCGAGCGATCATCGAAGACGTCGCGGGGGCGCGGTCGGCACCCGCAGCAACTCACGTCACCGCTGAGGTGAGTCCCGGGGGCCGTGGGCAGACCGCGTCCTCGCGACCACGTAATGGTCCTTAAAGAGGCTGTTTGCGAACCCTCAGACCATTGTGCGGGTTTTCGCCAGCCCTTGAGTAACGACCGACTGGCGCGCTATGGTTTTACGTTAGGAAGCTATGGGGTCCTTTGCAGAAATGTTGAAAACACCGCTGGCCTGGCGCAGTGGCCGCTGCGAACGCTGCCATTATCAGGACGTGCAACATCGGTGGCACGGCATGCGGCTCTGCGACGACTGCCTCCGCGATGCACAGCTACCGCCGCCGTGGCCGGGCGACGTGACCACCTGCGAGCCGCTCCTTCGGGACAGCCGCGGGCGGTTCACGTCACGCAAGGCGCCGGCGGCAGCGACAGTCGAGGCAGAGCCGGAAGCCGTCATCAGCGGCGACTAGCGCTGCGCCGTCAGGGCGCCAGATTGGCGGAGAGACCGCTCGGATCGGCGAAGATCAGCGGCCCGCCGGCGCTCGTCGAGCAGATCACCGACTTGATGGTCGTGGTGTCGGTCGGGTGCCGGTAGCGGAAGGCGCAGGTAACGCCGTTTCCTAGCCTGTACTGGTGGTTGAAGATCATCGCCGGCCCGACCGGCGGTACCCAGTGCTTGTGCGCCAGGCGGCCGCTGGTGTCACCGGTGGTCACGGCGACGTCCTGGCCTGGATGCGCGAGCGCCCAGCAGCGCACCGTGGTGGATGTGCTCGAGCGCGTCCAGTGACAGCTGACCTTCCTGTTGAACGCGCTCATCGCCCCGGTCGTCGTCGACGCCGCCATCACCTGCGATGCCGCAAGCGCGCACGCCGCCGCGCCGATCGCCACTCCAGCCAAGACCGCCCGTCCCATCATCCAACCTCCGTCCCGTCGTCGATCCTGCCGACGCGGATCGTACTCCCCCGCGCCGCTGTCGAACGGGCGAGCGAGCGCCCAACTCTCAGCAAGTTCCCAGCCTGCTGTGTGTTACGCGTGACCTGAGGCGGCAAGGCTGCAGGCAGAAAATCGTCAGCCTTCGCACGCAGGAGTGACCCGGACCATGAGGAACCGTGAGCGTCCAAGCCGTTCGCAGCTCGAGCGCCGGCTGCAGCTGCTCAAACGGTGGGTGATCGTGCTCGCCGTCGGCTCGTTCGTGACGGTGGCGGGGCTCGCTGCCGAGAAGGCGTCGGCCACGATCCAGGCCCCCAGCTCGAGGCAGCGGCAGTCGCAGGTCACGACGCCCTACTTCGGTTCCACCGGCGGCGACTCGGGCACGCTCGGCGGATCAGATTCACCCCCAGTGGCGGGTTCCCATGCCTCGTGACTGGGCCACGGCCGCCGGCACCGTCAGCCGGCGCTTCTGGGCGATGGACTCCGACATCCTGGTCGTGCTGCCCGACGACCGCAGCGCGGCCGTCGAGCATGTGCGCCGGCTGTTCGAGGAATGGGAGTCGGCGCTGAGCCGGTTTCGCAAGGACAGCGCGCTCAGCCGGCTGAACGCGTCGGCCGGCC
>Ga0070713_100003158_pt1 | contig 10846 bp, 10 predicted proteins | sample LARL82metaG_FD_65465 | JGI IMG/M metagenome (GOLD analysis project Ga0070713, IMG submission 65465) | Corn, switchgrass and miscanthus rhizosphere microbial communities from Kellogg Biological Station, Michigan, USA - LAR L8-2 metaG | ecosystem: Host-associated > Plants > Roots > Rhizosphere ... | reverse complement strand
GCTGCTCTCCTTCCTCGTGCGGTCGCTGCACCAGCGCCGCGCGCTCGTCTACCTGCCGACACGCCCCAACGGAAGCACCGGTTGGGTGCCCCGCTCACAGGTGCGGGTGTTCGGGGAGCCATACCGCGTGACGATTGACCTCCGCGCCCACCGGCTCAGCGTGTGGCGCGCCGGTGCCGCCGTTCTGCGAGCTCCTGTCGGCGTGGGGCGCGCAGTCACCCCGACACCGGCCGGAACGTACTTCGTCGTCTCCCGGATCCGGCCGCTCGACCCGGGCTCCGTCTACGGCGCGTTCGCCTTCGGCCTCTCGGCGCACTCGAACGTCTTCACCCAGTTCGGGTTCGGCGGCGACGGCCGGATCGGCCTCCACGGGACGAACGAGCCGTCGGGCGTGGGCCACGACGTCAGCCACGGGTGCATCCGGATGACGAACCGCGTGATCCTGCGGCTCGCACGGATCCTCCCGCTCGGCACGCCGGTCACCATCACGCACCGCTGACCTGCGGCGGAGCGCGGTATCGTGTCGCGAGCGCGGACGTAGCTCAGTTGGTAGAGCATCAGCTTCCCAAGCTGAGGGTCGCGGGTTCGAGCCCCGTCGTCCGCTCTCTAGAAAGCGCGCGGATCAGGCGAGGATGTCGCTGTCCTCTTCGAGCCATTCGGCGACGAGCAGCTGGACTGCGAACGGATAGGGCGTCACAAGCTCCGGCTCTTCGTGTCGCCGCTCGTCCTCTCCTCGGCGAGCCTCCGAGACGAGGTCCCACACCTCGGCGCGATCCAGCCGGCCCGGCTCCGCGTCGGGGACGATCGCCGCGAGGCGACGCGCCCTGCCGCGAAAGGCCTCTAGATCGGCGAAGGCCTCCTCCACCGGGCCGACCACGAGCGCGCCGACCGTGTCGACCAGCTCCAGCAGCCGGTCGATCGAGCCCGGCTCGAGCGACACGACGCCGCGCCTGGCGAACGCAGCGAGGATCGCGTCCTCGCGCTCGTCGGGCGTGAAGGCTCCGAAGAGGAGGAGGCGAGGTTGCCAGCGGCGCTCCGGATGGGTCTCCGCGGCGGGCGGAGGCGCATACTCGGCCGCAACCGAGGCCGCGAGGGAGCCGACGTCCGGATCGGCTGCGAGGGCAAGCGTCCCGCCGGCTGCGAGGACCGCCCGCGCCGTGCTCACCAACGCCTCCTCGAGGTCGGTCAGGACCTCGGCCTCGAGCCAGGACGGAATGCGTGCCGAGACGGCCAGCGTCCGCCTCAGGGGCTCGTGCCAGGGCCTCACGAGCAGGCTCCTGCGGCGATCGTTCGCGCCAGTTCGAGGAGGCGCCCCTCGTTGTAGTGCGCAACGTTGCTCCGGTCAGCGAGCCAGTCGATCGTGGCGCGCCGGGCGGCGCCTGCGGCGTCCGGCCCGACGAGCACAGGCTTCGCCGCGATCGCCGCCGCACGGCGATCGACGGCGTGAAACTCCTCGAGCCGGGGAGGCCGCACGGAGAGAGCGATCGCGCACCCCGCGCCGTTCGCGACGTCGATTCCCCCAACCGCGCGCCGAATCCGGTTCGGCGCGACTCCCTCGCGAGCGAGCGCTCGGCGCAGCGAGAGGTCGAGGAGGCGCCTGCGGCGCGCGAGCGCACGCGCATGCCGCTCCTGGACGAAGTCGAGGATCCTGTCCACGACACCTTGCGGCAGGTGCGACGGCCGGCCGGAGACGAGAGGCTGTGGAGTGGAAAGCCAATCCGTCGGCCCCAACCGCAGCCGGCGCGCCTCACCGATCCCCGGCGCCTCGCCTCCGTGCTCGATGCCTGCGAGCCCGAGCCGGTGCTTTCGCGCGAAGTCGATCTCGCCTTTGATCCACCGTGACGAGTGCACCGTGGCCGTCTCGACGACGAGCACGAACGCCTTGTCGGCCAGCTCCTCCTCGAGGCGCTCCAGCCAGTCAGTCCCGGGCTCGATTGCGAACCGGTCGAGGAAGACGTCGAACCGCGCCTCGGCGAGCAGGTGGAAGAGCTCGCCCGCCAGCGCGTCGCCCTCGCCGTGGCGATAGCTCACGAACACGCGGTTCTCGGCCGGCGTGACGTGGGCCACGGAGAGGACGGCGGACGCGGTCTGGGCCGGATCGTCGCGCCATCGCAGCGCCTGTGTCGGCGCCAGGCCGGCGGGCAGCACCGTGTCGAGGTCGGCGTCTTCGCGCACCGCCCCGACTGCGCCGAAGCGGTCACCTTGGGCGAGCCAGCCCGAGACGAAGGCGTCACCGGACAGCGTCGCCGCGGTCGCTCCGACCCAGACGAGCACGTTGAGGACGTTCTCGTCGTCGGTGGCCATGCAGCCGAGAGGCGAAACGCGGACGCCGCGGCACGGAGGGGTGACCTGCGCTGCCGCCGCGGTCAGCTTCTCGAGCAGCGAGGCCACGCCGTCGTGCAGAGCCTCGGCCGCGTCGACGGCTTCGGCGGAGCTGTCCGGCACGACCAGGATTCGCACCGGAGAGGTCGAGATCCCCGTGTAGGCCGAGCACTCGACGCCGCCGGTGGCGGGGTCCGGCGTTCCCAGCTGGAGCAGGACGTCGATGCCCTGGAAGAGGCTCTGCGGGTTCATCGCCGATCGAGGAGGCGCGACTCTGCGGTTGACACGGACATGCCTTGTGCGCGACTGTCGTTCCAACGGACGATTCTCCGCCAATCAGGCGACAGCGACAAGGGGTTCGTTGGTGGCATACGACGAGCAGCCGCCCGGATCGAAGAGGGCCGCTCTGCTTCGTGGCGACGCCGTTCGGGACGAAGCCGGACGGCGTCGGCGATTCCGTCGACTTCGCCGGCGGATGACCGAGTCCGAGCGCCAGCGCATCCACCTGCTCTTGAGCGCCGGCGGCGTCCGGTGCCTCTCGTACATCGGCGCGCTCGAGCAGCTCGAGCGCTCGGGCTACGAGGTCGCAACCGTCTCGACCTGCTCGGCCGGCACGCTCGTCGGCGCCCTCTACTGCTGCGGCATGTCGCCCGGATCGATGCGAGAGGCGGCACTCGAGCTCGACCTGCACCGGCTCGCGGGTGATTCCCGTGGGCGCTGGATTCGCGGCCTCCGGGCACTCCTGTGGCCGCCGTCCCCGCTGTACCCGGACCCCGGCATCCCGCGCGTCTTCTCCCAGCTCCTCGAGGACCAGCGACTCGACTCGGACCCGACCCTCGGCGACCTCCGGATCCCGCTCTCGACGGCCGCCGTCGACGTCGCGCAGCAGCGCTTGCTCGTCTACTCGACTGCGGCGAACCCGAAGATGCGACTGGCCGAGCTGCTCTCGATCGCGACGGCGGTCCCGGTGTACTACAGACCCCACTATCGAGAGGGCCGCGAGATCTTCGACGCGTCGCTTGCGTCCTACACGCCGGTCTGGCTCGCGACCGGCCAGAGAGAGGACCTGCCGGTCGCGGTGTTGCGGACACGCGGCGCGCGCACCGAGGACCGCCGCCGGCTCCCGGGCTGGTTGAACGCGGTTGCCTCCGCCGCGGTGCTCAGCCGGGACACCTTCCTCCTCGAGCGGATGCCGAAGGTGAGCGTCTACGAGATCGGCACGGAGGTCTCCGCGTTCGACTTCACCCTGTCGAGGACGCAGGTCGAGCAGCTGATCGACGCCGGGAGGTCCGCCGTGGCGGAAGCGGAGGAGAGGCGCGAAGAGGGGGCGATCCCGCCTCTGACGTACGCCGACGACGACGCCGCGGAGGACACGGCGACGTCGCGCTACGAAACACATCTCGACCGGATGGCGAGGAGTCGCACGGCGACGGTCTTCCTCTCCTACGCGCGGGAGGACCGGAGCTGGGTCATGAGCCTGCGGGAGAAGCTCGGCTCGCTGATCGCCGATCCGGACGTGTCGGTGTGGGACGACTCGTACGTCAAGCCGGGGCGTCTGTGGAACGCGGCGATCGTGGATGCGATCAGCCGCGCGCGCGTCGCCGTGCTCTTCGTCAGTCGGAGCTTCCTCGACTCCAGCTACATCGAGCAACGGGAGCTGCCGCTTCTCCGCCGGCAACTCCCGGGACGTGTCTTCTGGATCTCGATCGACGGCGCGCAACCGCCAGGCCCCGAGCGCGAGCTCCAGGCGGTCGGAGGGGCGGCTCCGCTCGACCGGATGTCGGAGCCCGACGCGGATCTGGTGCTCTCCGAGCTCGCCCGGGAGATCGACAAGACCTACCACGGCACCGTCTAAGAGGCGGGACGATGGGCACTGCAGCGATCTTCAACCAGGCGCTCCACGACGAGCTCACCGCGTACGGAGCGTGGTTCCCGGTCTCGAACACGTTTGCGCTCGGCGACTACGGGCTGATCAGCGACGGCGTGTTCGTCTCGATGGGGAACATCTCGGAGTTCGGAGTGACGTTCGCGCAGGCCGCCGGGGAGCCGACGAGCCTCGATCTCTCGTCTGCGGGCACGACCGTCGTGAGGCTGGCCGACGGCGCCGAAGTGGACGTCCTCCCAGACGAGCCGATCGAGGCGAAGGTGTCGATCGGGTTCAAGGACGCGAGCTCGATCCTGGTCAAGGCCGGAGACATCACGGTCTCGCAGATCCAGAACCTGAACGAGGTCGCCCGCAAGCTGCGCGACGCGCCCGGCTGGGAGCGGAAGTTCCGGGTCGTCTACGGGACGTACACGGGCGAGGAGTGCGCGGTCGTCACGACGCGCGCGGCAGGAGCGAAGTTCGAGCTCAGCGGCCAGGCGAGCGCGCTGAAGATGTTCGACCTGGGCAAGGTCACGGCCGGCGTCACGGTCTCGCACGAGACGGAGGTCGGCTTCAAGTCGGTCGGCAAGACGGCGTCCTCGCGCTGCGGCTCTTCAAGCTCTCCTTCTTTCGGCGGCGGCCGGAGCTGCTCGGCGAAGTCGAGGGCGACGACGAGGCCGGCGTCGAGCTCGACGGTGCGGCTGAGCTCCAGGACGACGTCTAGCGATGACCGCCTGGCAGCCGACCCTCGTCCAGCTGCTCCGGCATGGCGGGACCATCGGGATCCTGCGCAAGGGCGACCTCTACCTCGTCGCCCGCGACAGCGAGCCCGCAAGGGACTTCCCGATGATGCTGGACGAGGTGGACTTCCTGGACGCGCTCGACGTCCTGCGATACACGCATGAGGCGTCGGAGGCGGAGGAGGAGCAGGCGCTCGGGAAGGTCACCGAGGTGGTGACGGAGATGCTCGGCCTGTCCGTTCCCGTGACCGATGCGCAGATCGACCTCGTGCTCAACGCGCAAGAGCTGCTTGCACCGCCGTTCGAGGCGGTGGAGGCTGCGAACGGCGCCGGGCCGCTCACGATCCGCGACCAACCCGCGGTCGTGATCACGCGCCGCGTTCGCGGTGCCTTCGAGGATCACGCGGTGCGCTGGCCGGCGAGGCCGCGCGTGCTCTTCGCCGCGGCGAGTCCCGAGGACGCCGTTCCAGCCGCCGAGCACGAGCAGCCGCTCCGCGACGCGCTCGAGCCCTGGCTCGCACCGGCGCTCGACGAAGCCGAGGTGCTGACGGCCCTCGAGCACGCGAGCCTCGACTCGATCCGCGACGCCTGCGTCGCGACGGAGGACAAGCCGTATACCCACGTGCACCTGCTCGCACACGGCTGCACCGTCGCCAAGGGCCGGCGCGAGAAGTGGGGCCTCAAGCTCCACGCGAGCCAAGGCGGCGGCGCGCAGGCCGCGACGGCAGACGAGCTCGTCGCCGTGCTCTCGGCCGGCCGCTCGCTGCCGGCCGTCGTCACCCTCACGGCCTGCGACTCGGGAAACCTCGGAAGCACCTCCGTCGCGGGGGCCAGCCTTGCCCAGGCACTCCACGTGGCCGGAGTGCCCGTCGTGCTCGGCTCGCAGTTCCCGCTGACCAAGACCGGCTCGGCGCTCGTCGTCGAGAGCTTCTACCACGCGCTCTTCGCCGGAGACGACGTTCGCGACGCGCTCCATAAGGCTCGGCGGGCGGTGCACGACAGGCGCGACGACACGTACTACGACTGGATGAGCCTCGTCGGCTACGTGCAGCTCCCGCAGGGCTACGCCGATCGCCTCGTCGACGCACGCCTCGAGGCGGAGCTGGCGTCGCTTCGGACGGCGCAGGCTCTCGCCGAGGACCTGCCGAACGCACAGGCGTACGACGCCGTGGCGAAGCGGCTTCGAGCGCGGATCGCGAGCCTCGAGAGCTGGGTTCGGCTACCCGAGAACGCGAGTCGCAAGGCGGCGCTCGACGAGAACCGCGGCCTGATCGGGAGCGCGTACAAGCGGCTCGCGGAGCTGCTCTTCAAGCGCTCGCAGCTCGGTGACGACCAAGAGCGCTGGAGCAGCGAATCGCGTGAGGCGCTCGAGGAGGCCCGTCGCTGGTATGAGGCCGGATTCGAGAGCAACCTCTCCGCCCACTGGCTGGGCGTCCAGGCGCTCTCGCTGGCAGCGGTTCTCGACGGCACCATCGGGAACTCATGGCAGTGGGACGCGGCGCTCTTCGCAGCCGAGGCGGCGTGCGCGCAGAATCCCGACGAATACTGGGCCTGCGGCTCACGGGCAGAGCTTCATCTCCTTGCGTCGTATGCGGGTCGCGGGAAGCGGGTCGCCGATGCCCGTCGGGCGATCGAGGACCTGAAGAAGCGACTGGGCACGGCCGATCCGTGGCCGCTCGAGTCCACGCGTCGCCAGCTCGAGCGGTACACGAGCTGGTGGACCGCCGAAAACGGCTTCTTCCCGGAGGGGCAGGCTCTCGCCGAGGACGCGGCCGAGGTGCTGCATGAGCTCGGCGCCTAACCTGATGGACCCGGACTACAGCCGGGAGTACGGCGACACCTATCGCGGCCACTGGTGGTGGGAGGCGCGAGAGCGCAACGCGCTCGAGTACGTCCGCCGCGCGGCGCGCTCCGCCGCGGGGCGGCCGCGGATCCTCGACGTCGGCTCCGGCGACGGGCTGATGTGGGACCGCCTCGATGAGATCGGCGAGGTCGAGGGGATCGAGCCGGACGGCGCGATGATCGATCCCGACTCGCGGTGGCGGTCGCGGATCGAGGTGGCCGATTTCCTCGACGGTCGGCCGCGACCCGCCGTCTACGACCTCGTCCTCATGCTCGACGTGCTCGAGCACATTGACGACGACCACGCGGCGCTCCTCCGCGCCCGGTCGCTTCTGACCGACACCGGGCGGCTGATCGTCACGGTGCCTGCGCTCATGTCGCTGTGGAGCGAGTTCGACGTGCTGAACCGCCACCACCGCCGGTACGACCGCGCGGGCCTACGGTCGGCGCTTCGCGGGGCGGGCCTCGAGCCGCTCGACGTGCGGTACGTCTACACCTGGCCGGTCCTGCCGTTGCTCCTCCGCAAGCGGTTCTTCCGGCTCGAGCAGGGCGGCCGCAGCCGCTTCGTCAAGGCGCCGCCGGCTCCCATCAACCGGCTCTTCTACTACCTGAGCTGCGCTGACCACTGGCTGACGCGGCGCATTCGCACGCCGTTCGGGAGCTCGCTGGTGGCCGTCGCCTCATTACGCTGAACAGGTGCGGACCGCCCTCGTCGTGCCGGGGCACCACGGCCCCGACCGGTGCCTCGACCTCGTACGGGAGGCCGAGCGCATCGCGGCGGAGTCGCCCGTCGACGTCGTGGTGCTCAGCGGCGGGTCGCGGCGAGGCGCCCGCTCGGAGGCGGAGCAGATGCGGGCCGCCTGGCGCGGCCCGGACGTCGAGCTCCTCGTCGAGCCGACGGCCTCGGTGACGGCGGAGAACGCGAGCCGCACCCTGCCGCTCTTGCTCGAGCGGGGGATCCGGCGCGCGCTCGTCGTCTGCGCGCCGCTCCACCTCTACCGGACGCGCTTCTTCTTCACGCGGCTCTACGGCGCGCACGGCGTCGAGACGGAGTTCCGCGTCGCGCCGGTTGCCCCGAGCGTCCGGGCGCTCCTCTGGGAGCTCGGGGCCGCGACGGCGTGCAGACGCCAGCTTCGGGCCGCCCGGGCGGAGCTCGCCCAGATGCCCTCGTGAGCGACACCCTGGTGTTCATTCCGGCCTGGAACGAGGAGCAGAGCCTCCCGGCTGTCCTCGACGACCTGAAGGCCGGGCTTCCCGAGGCGGATCTGCTCGTGGTCGACGACGGCTCGACCGACCACACGGCCGAGGTGGCCCGTGAGCACGGTGCCGAGGTGCTGTCGCTCGGCCGGAATCGCGGGCTGCCGGTCGGGATCGCGGCCGGCTACCGGTGGGCGCTCGAGCACGGCTACCGCTTCTGCGGGCGGGTCGACGCGGACGGGCAGCATCCGGTGCCGGAGCTCGTGCGACTCCTCGCGCTCGTCCGGGCCGACGGCTGCGACGTCGCCGTCGGCTCGCGCTTCGTCGCCGGTGACGGCTACGCCGCCTATCGCTACGCACCGGGCCGAGCGCGGCGCCTCGGCACGGCCGTGCTCCGCCGGGCCATGGCCCGCGTGCTCGGCAGGCCCTTCGCCGATGCGACGAGCGGGCTCTACGCCGTCAACGCGAAGGCGCTGCCGCTGCTCGCCGAGCCCTTCCGCACCGAGGCGCCCGAGGTCGAGGCGCTGATCCGGATCTCCAGGGCAGGCCTCCGGCTCGAGGAGGTGCCGGTGGACATGTCCGCCCGCGCGGGTGGCGTGTCGAAGCTGCGGGGCCGGAAGTCGATCAAGGTCGTGCTGACCGTCGTCGGGACACTCGCAGCCGCGAAGCTCGTGCGGGCGAAGCGGTAGCGTCGAGCTTCCGTGATCACGCTTCGTCCGTTCCGGGCCGACGAGCTCGAGCTCGTCTGGGAGGCGCGGAAGCTCCGCGCGAGCCCGACCTCGCCGATCACGCCCGGCGCGAAGCGCGCGATCCAGCGGCAGATCGAGCGCTCCGGGCGGCTCTACGACGGCTTCCTGAAGCTCGCGATCGACGTCGAGGGGCGGCTGGTCGGCGAGATCGACGCGCGCTGCCCGGCGAACGCCTTCCCGCCTGGCGTCTTCGAAGTCGGGATCGAGCTCTACGACGACGCCGACCGCGGGCGCGGCTACGGCGGCGACGCGGTGCGGCAGCTCACCGACCGGCTCTTCGCCCGGGAAGGTGCTGAGCGCGTGCAGGCATCGACCGCGGCCGGCAACGTCGCGATGCGCCGCGTGCTCGAGAAGCTCGGGTTCGGCTACGAGGGCACGCTCCGCGGCTTCATGCCCGCCGCCGAGGGACGGGACGACTACGTCATGTACGCCGTGATCCGGGGCGACTGGAACGCCGCTCTCTGAGGTACGGCCTGCCGTACCCACGCGGCGGGGCAGCCGCCTTGTCCCATGTCTCCGAGGAGACGAGAGTGCCGGTGGGATGATCGCTGTCGACTCGCCTCCGGTACCGCGGCGCCTCACCTGGAGCCTGCTCGCGTCCCCGTCGACGGCCCTCCTCATGTGCGTCTTCACGAGCCAGGCCGCAGTCCTTGTCCTCTCGCCGATCCTCGTCGACGTCGCCCGCGACTTCGACGTCTCGACCGCGGTAGCCGGCCAGCTGCGGATCGTCGCCGCGCCCGTTGCCGCCCTCGTGGCGGTCGTCGTCGCGAGAGCGGGGGCGAGGCTGCCGTATCGCCTGCTCCTCGCAAGCGGCGCCAGCCTCGTGGCCGCAGGCTCGGTCGCGAGCGCGGTCGCATCCTCCTTCCAGGCCCTGGCGATCGCGCAGATCCCGCTCTGGGTCGGCGTCGCCACGCTCGTCGCGGGTGGGATCGGCGCCGCCGGAGCGTGGAGCGCTCCGGAAGAGCGCACGCGCCTCGTCGCACGGTCGCTCGCCGGCGCGCCCGCGGCCTGGATCGTCGGCATGCCGACGATTGGCTGGGTCGCCGAGACGAACTGGCGGCTCGCGTTCCTCGCCGTCCCGCTTCCGGCGGCCGTCGCGACGATGGGCCTGCTGGCCACGATCCCCGGCGGGAAGGCCGAGTCGCGGGCCGCTCCGTCGCTGCTCGGCCTCCTGCGTGCGCCGCGCGCAGGCTGGTGGGCGACCGGCGAGCTCTTCGCAATGTCTGCGTGGGCCGGGACGCTTGTCTTCAGCGGGGCGCTCTTCGTGGAGGAGTACGACCTCTCGGCCAGGCTGACCGGGGTCGTGCTCGCGACCGTGGCGGCCGCGTATCTCGCCGGCAACATCCTCGGCGGGCGGATGCGCGGTGCCTGCGCGCGGCGGGCGCTCGCGTGGAGCAACGTCGCGGCCGCCGGGGCGGTCGCCCTCACGTGGCTCGTCACGCCGAACCTGCTCGTGACGGTCGCTCTCTTCGGCCTCGCCGCGGCGATCGTCGCCGCACGCACGGTCGTCGGCACGACGTACGGCTTCGCGCTCGGCGGGGAGCGCAAGCTCGAGGTCGGCGCCGCTCGCGCCGCGCTCACGCACGTCGGCTACCTCGCCGGCTCGCTCCTCGGAGGCGGCGCGCTCGCAGTCGGCGGCGACGCGGCCGTCGGCATCGCGTTCGGCACGCTGTTCCTCGCGGCTGCCGCTCCGTATCTCCTCACCTGGAGCACGCGCTGCGAGGGACGTGTCACACGGCTCGGCTGGGCCACGCCTCGCTGAGCTTCCGCCGCGTCTCGACCAGATGCTCCGGCATGACCTTCACGTCGGCGAGGACCGGCATGAAGTTCGTGTCGCCCGACCAGCGCGGGACGACGTGGAGGTGGACGTGGTCGACGATTCCCGCGCCCGCGACGCGGCCCAGGTTCCAGCCGAGATTCGAGCCGTCGGGCCGGTAGGTCGCGCGGAGCGCCTCGAGCGCCTCCGCCGCGAGCCGGTGGATCTCGAGCGCCTCCTCGTCGTCGAGCTCGCCGAGCTCCACTCCGTGCCGAAACGGCGCCACCATCAGGTGCCCGGACGAGTACGGGAACTTGTTCAGCAGCACGAATGCGCGCCGCCCGCGGTGCACGACGAGCTTCTCCTCGTCGTCGCC
>Ga0070713_100003156_pt1 | contig 10849 bp, 11 predicted proteins | sample LARL82metaG_FD_65465 | JGI IMG/M metagenome (GOLD analysis project Ga0070713, IMG submission 65465) | Corn, switchgrass and miscanthus rhizosphere microbial communities from Kellogg Biological Station, Michigan, USA - LAR L8-2 metaG | ecosystem: Host-associated > Plants > Roots > Rhizosphere ... | reverse complement strand
TCCGTCGGCAGCGTCGCCGCGCCGCCCGCGGGCGGCGCGGGCACAAGCGGCGCGGCCCCGGGCGGGCAGGCCGCCGCCGACGTCATCCCGGTCACCATCGTCATCGGGGGCGCCGTCCCGGCCGGCCTCGACCAGGCGCCGGTCCAGGTGGCGATCACCGAGCAGCACGCGACCAGCGTCCTCGCCGTGCCGGTGAACGCGCTGCTCGCCGAGCCAGGCGGCGGGTACGCGGTTCAGGTCGCGGGCCCGCACGGGCCGCTGCTCCCGGTGACCACCGGGATCTTCGACGACGCGAGCGGGCTCGTCGCGGTCACCGGGCCGGGACTCGCTCAAGGCCTGTCCGTCACGGTGGCACAGGGATGAGCACGAACCCCGCGCCGGCGCCAGCGCTCCGCCTGCGCGACGTCCGTAAGACTTACCGGGGCACGCCGCCGGTGGAGTCGGTCCGCGGCGTGACCCTGGAGGTGATGCCCGGTGAGCTCGCCGCCCTGATCGGCCCGTCCGGCTCGGGCAAGAGCACCCTGCTGCACCTGGCCGCCGGCCTCGAACGGCCCACCGCGGGCGCGGTCGAGATCGCGGGCCAGGACCTGTCCGTGCTCGATGACGGCGAGCTCTCCGGCCTGCGGGCCTGGCGAGTGGGCGTCATCTTCCAGCAGTTCTTCCTGCTCGACGCGCTGACCGCGCTGGACAACGTGGCGACCGCCCTGCTCTACCAGGCGATGCCGGCCCGGCGCAGGCGGGAGACCGCCGCCGGCCTGCTCGACCTGGTAGGCCTCGGTCACCGGATGACGCACCGGCCGCGCCAGCTGTCCGGCGGGGAGCAGCAGCGGGTCGCCATCGCCAGGGCCCTGGCGGGCAACCCGGCGATCGTCCTCGCCGACGAGCCGACGGGCAACCTCGACCAGGCCACCGGCCAGGAGATCATGACGCTGCTGCGCGCGCTCAACGCCGCCCACGGCGTCACCCTCGTGGTCATCACCCATGACACCGCCATCGCCGCGGCCGCGCCGCGCCGGATCGAGTTGCGCGACGGGCAGGTCGTCGCCGACACCGCGCCGTCCGCGCGCCAGGAACCCGTACGCCAAGAAGGAGTGCCGCTCCCATGACCGTGCCCGCGACCACGCCGGCCGCCCCGCCGGGCCGCAGGCGCCCGCCGCGCCCCGGCCGCCCGCCCCGCGCCGAGCGCGCCCCGCGCCCTGGCCGCTCCGCTGTCCGCCCGGGCGACGCGCTGCGCACGGCCCTGACCGGCCTGCGCTACCGCCGCACCCGCGCCGCGCTGTCCGCGCTCGGCATCGCCATCGGCATCGCGGCGCTCGTCGCGGTGCTCGGCATCACCCGGTCGAGCCAGTCCGCGCTGCTCGCCGAGATCGACCAGCTCGGCACCAACCTGCTCACCGTGACCAACGGCCATACGCTCGGCGGCCAGGAGGCGGAGCTGCCCGCCACCGCCACCACGATGATCCGCCGCGTCGACGGCGTCGAGCAGGCGGCGCCGACGGCCATCCTCGGCACCGCGCGCGTCTACCGCACCGACCGCGTCCCCGTCTTCGACACGGGCGGCCTCGCCGCCAGGGCGGCGGACCCGTCGCTGCTCGCGGTGCTCGGCGGCCGCCTCCGCCAGGGCGTCTTCCTCAACCCGGCCACCAGCAGGTACCCGGTGACCGTGCTCGGCTACCAGGCGGCGCAGTCGCTCGGCGTCGCGCGCGCCGGCAGCGGCGGCCAGCCGGCGCGGGTGTTCATCGGCGGCCAGTGGTTCACGGTCGCCGGCATCCTGAGCCCGCTGCCGCTCGCGCCGGAGATCGACCGGTCCGCGCTCGTCGGCTTCCCCGTCGCCGCCGCGCGGCTCGGCTATGACGGGCACCCGAGCCGGATCTACGTCCGTACCGACGTCGACGCGACCACCCGGGTCGCCGCGCTCCTCGGCCCGACGGCCGACCCGCAGGTCCCCGGGGGCGCGGCGGTCAGCCAGCCGTCGGCCGCCCTGACCGCGCGGCTCGCCGTGGCCGCGGCGTCCACCGCGCTGTTCGCGGGCCTTGGCGCCGTCGCGCTGCTGGTCGGCGGCATCGGGATCGCGAACGTCATGGTCATCGCGGTGCTCGAGCGGCGGCCGGAGATCGGCCTGCGGCGCGCGCTCGGCGCGGCCCGGCGGCACATCGCCGCGCAGTTCCTGACCGAGGCCGTCTTCCTCGGCCTGGTCGGCGGGGTCGCGGGCGCGGCGGCCGGCGCCGCGCTCACCGCCATCGTGGCCTGGGCGCGGCACTGGACGCTGCTGATTCCCCCGCAGGCACTACCCGGCGGCCTGCTGACCGCGGTCGCGGTCGCCGCCCTGGCCGGGCTGTACCCGGCCGTCCGGGCCGCCCGCCTGTCACCAGCGGAGGCGCTGCGCACCAGCTGAGTCAGGGCGCCCGCAAGCGGCAGCGGGCGCCAGGCGCGCTCGGCCGCGGACGCCGCCGCCCGCCTAAAGCGCCCGGATCCGCCGGATCCCGGCCACCGTGGGATCCCGGGGCGGCGGCTGCCGCTCGCCTACAGGGCCCGGCTCATCCGGATCTCGGTCAGCGCGGGGTCCGACGGGAGCGGCGCGTGCTCGCCCGTCGCGTTGAACGCGCACCGCTCGTACAGCCGCCGGGCGGCGGTGTTGGACTCGGTGACCCACAGGAACAGCGCGCTGAAATCACGCGCCGCGGCCCAGCTGGCCGCCGCCTCGACAAGCGCCTCCCCGAGGCGACGGCCGCGGGCCGACGGGCTTACCCACATGGAGACGAGGTCCGCGACCCCGTCCTCGACGTACACCCCGGCGAGCCCGACGGGCGCGGGGTCGGCCGGGTCAACGTGGGCGAAGAACGTGACGGAGCGGTCGTTGATCCGGCCGCGCCACTGCGGCTCGCCGAAGGCCACCTCGCGCGCGTACGTCGAGCCGAACGCCGACGGCGCCTCGGCGAGCGCGGACAGCCGCACGTCCCGCATCAGTTCCCAGTCGTCCGCCGTGATCTCGCGCACCAGCACCATGACGCACATGGTGCCCCGCCGGCCAGGCCGGGCGCGACCGAATTAGCCCGGGGCGGCCCGCGCCCCGGCGCCCTTATGCTCCGACGTGCCCGGTGAGCCAGTCACAGAACGCCGCACTCGCCGCGAAGAACTCCCTGGTCTTCTCAAGCGGGGCCGCCGTGGACAGCCAGGGCTCCGGATTCCAGTGCCGCCACGTGGTCAGCCCCTTGTGCCTGAGCAGGTCGATCCGCGGGTGATCGGCCGGGTAACCGCGCGGCGCCGACTTGAGCGTGCCGTGCCCGTGCACCTCCACGCCGGCCGCCGACAGCGCATCGACCATCACGGCGAGTTCGGCGCCGTCGGGCCCGGCGACCCCGGCGCGGTACCTGGTGAGCTCGTCGGGCTCCAGGTGCCACCGGCCCGCCCCGGCGGACAGCCCGTCCGCCGACAGCTGCACGTAGCAGGTCGAGCCGAGCGTTGCCCCGATATGCGTCTTATAAGGGGTTTTATCGTGACTGAACCGGATATCACGGTACGGCCGGAAGATCTTCGTCTCGCCGAACTCGGGTGCCAGCGCCTCGAGGAGCTCCTCCATGGGGCGCAGCACCTTCTCCTGGTACACCGCCTTGTAGCTCGTCCAGTACTCCTTGGAGTTGTCGTCCTCAAGGCCCGCGTAAAACGCCAGCGCCTCCGCCGGCCAGCCACCAAACGCCATTGCGCCAGCTTACGCCGGGCGCGGTCGGCCGCGGCACCGAGCGGATGAACCCGGAAGCCCGCCCGCTGAGCAAATTCTTTGCTTTCGGGGGTTTGCGATGGTGTGTAGCCCTAGAATCAGCCCTTTCGCCCCGATAACCTAGCCGCGGCAGATCATCAGGGCGAACGGCAGCAGGCAGGTACATTTTCCCGTTCTCCCTGGCGACGATAGGAGTTGTCCGACTGTGCATCACGAAGAGCTGTCCGCCAGGGAGCGGGCCGTGCTGTTCACGCTGCTCTCCCAGGCACGCAAGCTCTCCAACGGGGAGCTTGAGTCGCTGATCGGCATCCGCCTTGAAGGCCAGGAACGCCGCAAGCTCAACGACCTCAAGCTCGTCGAGTCGGAGAAGCCCGGGCGCTCATACGTGCACGAGCTTTCCGACGCCGGCTGGCAGTGGTGCGCCGACGAACTGGCCGGCGGCCCGTTCGGCCGGGCTAGCAGCCTGGAGCGCGCCCAGTACCTGCTGCTCCGCGTGTTCGACCGCTACATGAACGCGGCCCGGCTAAGCCTCGCCGAACTGGCCGCCTTCGATCTCAAAGCGCGCCCCACGGGACGGCACAAGCGCACGGACGACGCCGGCAGTTAGCCCGGTGGCCCGGTGGCCCGGTGGCGCGGCGCTCGGGCGACGCGCCGGGTCCCAGCTATGCCGTTCCTTACCTACTCCGCGAGCGCGGGCAGGGAGATCATCCAGTGGCCGCCGTGGCCGACGGCTGACCCACCGGTCCGCCGGCCACTTCCCGGCAACGCCCGGCGGATTCCCCCGGGCCCTTCGGCGGGGTCTGGGATGCCTGACATCGTTGTCACGGTAGTGAACAATTAATGCATTATGTCTATTATGAGCGTTTTGGCAGCAAAAGAGGCTTATTGATGGAATTAAATCTATCGGTTAGCTGAGAATTACCTGATGCTGCTGGGGTTACCGCGAGAAGCATGCGCAATTGCTCCCGCTCTGTGCCAATCTGTTCAACGTCCGTAAATCCGACGACGCGGGAAGAGCTTGCGGCCATGACTCGGTGGAGCCTCAGACGCCTTCTTGGGGGAACTCAGGACTCTGCGGGCGATGACCGGCCAGTGACAGCGGAGCCCGCGGCCGGGCGCCCGCAGGCCGGCAACCAACAGGCGGAACCCCCGCCACCGGGGAGCCACCGGGCTCCCGGCCAGCCAGCGGGAGGCTGGTTCGAGGCGGGCCGGGGCCGGGCACCCAGGCACGCGTCCGCACCGCAGGGGGGCAGCCCGTCCGGCACGGCCGAGCCTGGTGCCGTTCCCTACAGCGCGGCCCCGTACGGCGGAAGCACGCCCGGCGCGAGCCAGCCGGGCGCGGTCGCCCTGCTCGCCCCGCCGGCGCCCGCGCGGGCGCCGGCCAAGGGACGGTCCGCCGAGGCCCAGCCCGCCGCGCGCGACCCGCGCGCCGAGCCGGCCCAGCCGGAGCCCGCGGCACCGGCCACGGACGGGCCCTGGCCGGGCATCTGCGACCAGTTCGGGCTGCACCTGCTCGTTCTCGCCGAGCAGCTGCGCGCCTCGCTCGACGAGCTGGAAGCGGATGAGGGCGACCCGGAACGGCTGCGGCGCCTGTACCAGGTGGACCACGCGGTCACCCGGATGCGCCGGGCCAGCCGTGACCTGCGCACCCTGGCGGGCCGCAGCGAGGAGGAACTGGCCGGCTTCACCACCTCGCTACTCGACATCATCCGGATGGCGGCCTCCGGGATCGAGCGGTACACCCAGGTGACGGTCGGGCGCGTTACCGACCTGGCCGTCCTCGGCTACGCGGCCGACGACATCGGGTCGCTGATGTCGGCCGTGCTCGACAACGCCACCAGGTACTCGCCTGGCCCGGTCACCGTGAGCGGGCACCTGCTCGACGATGGCAGCGTGATGTTCCGCGTCGAGGACACCGGGATCGGAATCGCGGCGGACCAGGTCGCCGCGCTGAACGCCGCGTTCGCCGGCCCGGTGCCCGAGGTGGACGACCGGACCGGGCGGCACACCGGTTTCCCCGTGGTGCACCGGATCGCGCGCAAGCACTCGGTGAGCGTGCGGCTCGCCGCCCGCCCGCTGCCGAACAGCGGCACCGTCGTCATGGTCACCGTCCCGCCTCACCTGCTCTGCGAGGTTCCGGCGGAGGAAGACCAGCGCCGGCCGGCACCCGCCCAGGGCCAGGCGTCACCGGCGGGCACGCGAACCGCCGCGGTCACCGACCTGGCCCGCGCCGAGCCGGCCCGGCCGCAGCAGCCGCCGCAGTGGGAGCCGCCCGAGCTGCCGGACCGCGACCAGGCACGCCCGCCAGGCGACCTTCCCCGCCGGGAGCGCGCCAGCCTGCGCGGCGACGAACCGCGGCGTGGGCCGGCCGAGCCTGCGGCGGTGCGGACGCCGGAGCAGCAGGCCGCGGCGCGCCGCGCCTTCGCCGAAGAGCTCAGCGCTTTTGCCTTGGGGGCCGTCATCGCGCAGGACAGCGACGGCGACGGCGCCGTCGAAGAGGAGGCACAGCAGTGACGAACCAGGCCCTGGTGCCCCGCGAACCACAGGACTTCGGCTGGCTCGTCGACAATTTCGCCGCGTCGACCCCGGGCGTCACCCACGCGCTCATCGTCTCCGCCGACGGCCTGCCGCTGATCACGGCCGGCGGGATGTCGCCCGACCTGGCCGATCCTCTCGCCGCGATGACCAGCGGGATCATCAGCCTCGGCAACAACATCGCGGGCAAGGTCGGCGAGGGCGGCTGTGAGCAGGTGATGCTCAAGTTCCCGTCCGGTCACTTCCTCTTCATGGGCATCGGCAACCTGGCCGGGTTCGCCGTCCTGGTCCGGGACGGCGCGAACATCGGCGTGGTGGCGCACCAGATGGCGCAGCTTGTCGACGCGGTCGGCCACGTGCTGACGCCACAGCTCCGCGATGACCTGCGCCGGCTGAACATGATGACCGGAGGAGCCGGGCGATGAGCGCCAATCCCTGGGTCCGGCCCTACGTGCTGACCGGCGGCCGCACACGGACCCGGCATCACCTCTACGTGCACACGCTCGTCTCGGTCGAGCGCTACGACCCCGCGGCGTCGCTGCGGCTGTCGCCCGAGGCGCGGCGGCTGTACGAGCGGGCGTCCTTCGGCGCGCAGTCGGTGGCGGAGCTTTCCGCGCACTGCGGCGTGTCGCTCGGCGTCACCCGCGTGCTGCTCGAGGACCTGGCCGCCGCCGACCGGGTGCAGATCAACGACGAGATCTACGCGTCCCCTTACGACCACAGGCTGCTGAAGAGAGTGATCGATGGCCTTCGCGAGTTCGCCTGACCGCGTGACGCCGGCCATCGCCTCCGCGAAGATCGTCGTCGCGGGCGGGTTCGGCGTGGGGAAGACCACCCTGGTCAGCACGGTATCCGAGATCCCGCCGGTCAACACCGAGGCGTGGATGACCCAGGCGAGCAGGACGGTCGACCCGGTGCACGGCTCCGATGAGAAGACCACCACCACGGTGGCCATGGACTTCGGGCGGGTCACCCTGGCCAGGGACCTGATCCTTTACCTGTTCGGCACGCCGGGGCAGCCGCGGTTCTGGCCCATGTGGGACGACCTGTGCCGCGGGGCGAGCGCCGCGCTGGTGCTGGTGGACACCCGCCGGCTCGACGTCTCCTTCCCCGCCGTGAACTACTTCGAGAACGACTCGGACGTGCCGTTCATCGTGGCGGCCAACCTGTTCGACGGCCGCCAGACGCACCCACTCGACCAGGTGCGCGATGCCCTCGGCGTCGCCGACTCGGTGCCGCTCGTCACTCTCGACGCCCGCGACCGCCGGTCCTCCGTCCTGGCACTGCTCGCCAGCTTGACCCACACCATGGAAAAGACGTCGCCGGTGACCGCTCGCTGACCGGACCCGGTCGGCTGACTGGCTAAACCAACCTCTCAGGCAAGGAGTGCTTTGGTGCGCAAGATCCTCATCGTCGGGGCCGGCCAGGCCGGGCTGCAGCTGGCGCTCAGCCTGCAGGCGGAGGGCTACGACGTGACGGTCATGTCGGCCCGCACACCCGACGAGATCAGGAACGGGTGGCCGACCTCCACCCAGGTCATGATGTACCGGGCACTCGACCGCGAGCGCGATGTCAAGCTGAACCTGTGGGACGGGGAGGCGACGCCGATCGGGGGAATCGGCTTCAACCTGTCGCCGGCCCCGGGCGTGTCGGCCTTCTCCTTCTCCGGCGCGTGGGCGCGTCCGGGGAACTCCGTCGACCAGCGGCTCAAGATGTCCACCTGGATCGAGCTCTTCGAGCAGCGCGGCGGCCGGGTGATCTACCACTCGGTGATGACCTCCGACCTGTCCGCCCTGGCGCCGATGTACGACCTGACGATCATCGCGGCGGGCAAGGGCGAGATCGTGGAACTGTTCGACCGGGACGCGGAACGGTCGCTGTACACCCGCCCGGCCAGGCACCTGGCGGCCATCTACCTGAACGGGATCGCCGTCCCCGAGGGGGCGGCCGAGCCGCGGATGCGGGTGAACCTGCGGCCTGGCGTCGGCGAGTACCTCCACATGCAGTCCCACACGCTCACCGGTCCCTGCGACGTGCTGCTCGTCGAGGCGGTCCCCGGCGGCCCGTTCGACCTCTTCACCGATCGTCCGTCGCCGGCTGAGCACCTGCGCCGGCTCCGCGGCATGCTGCTCGAGCACTTCCCGTGGGAGGGCGAGCTGTACCGGAACGCCGAGCCGACCGACGCGCGCGCCTCCCTGGTCGGCGCGTTCCCCGGCACCGTCCGGCAGCCCGTCGCCGAGGTCGCGCCGGGCACCTACGTCTTCGGCATCGGCGACGTGGTCGTCGTCAACGACCCGATCAGCGGCCAGGGGGCCAACAACGCCGCCCACGCGGCCGGCATGTATCTCCAGGCCATCCTCGAGCACGGGAACGCGCCGTTCACCCCGCAGTGGATGCAGCAGACCTTCGACACCTTCTGGGCGCACGCGCAGCATTCCTGCCTGGTCACCCAGATGATGCTTGAGCCGTTGCCGGCGCACGCGCAGCAGGTGCTCGGCGCCGCCGCGCAGTTCCAGGAAATCGCCGACCGCTTCGCCGACATCTTCATCCACCCCGGCACCATCCACGACTTCCTGCTCGACCCGGACAAGGCGGCCGCCTACCTCGAGTCGGTCGCCGCGGCCCGCTAAGCCGCCGCCCGATCCACAAGCGCCGCCCCGGCACCCGCCGCCGTGAGCCGGAAACCGCGCTGCGGTCTAGGGTTTGAGGCATGAGCGACGCCGGAGAGTTCAAGCGCGACACCACTTACCTCAGCGGCCGTATCACGGCCGACGGCGGGGACGGCTGGCCGGCCGGACCGGGCCGGTACCGGCTCGTCGTGGCGCGCGGCTGTCCCTGGGCCAACCGCGCCATCATCGTCCGCCGCCTGCTCGGCCTGGAAAGCGCCCTGTCCATGGGCATCTGCGGGCCGGTGCACGACTGGCGCTCCTGGACGTTCGACCTCGACCCGGGCGAGAAGGACCCGGTGCTCGGCGTCCACTGGCTCCGTGAGGCGTACGAGAAGGCGGTGCCCGGCTACGACCGCGGCGTCACCGTCCCCGCCGTCGTGGACATCCCGAGTGGCGCCGTGGTGACCTCCGACTTCCTCCAGATCCCCCGGGACCTGGAGGACGAGTGGACGGCCTACCACCGAGCCGGCGCTCCCGACCTCTACCCGGACCGCCTGCGCGACGAGATCGAGGAAGTGGCCGGCCCCATCTACCGTGAGGTGAACAACGGCGTCTACCGCTGCGGGTTCGCCACCAGCCAGCAGGCATACGACGAGGCGTACCGGGCCCTGTTCGCGCGACTCGACCTGCTCGAGGAGCGGCTTACCGCCCGCCGCTACCTGGTCGGCGACACGATCACCGAGGCGGACGTGCGGCTCTGGCCCACCCTGGCCCGGTTCGATGCCGTCTACCACGGTCATTTCAAGTGCAACAGGAACAAGCTCATCGAGTTCCCCGCGCTGTGGGCCTACGCACGCGACCTGTTCCAGACCCCCGGCTTCGGCGACACCATCGACTTCACGGCGACCAAGCAGCACTACTACCTGGTCCACAAGAACCTCAACCCCTCGGGCATCGTCCCCGACGGCCCGGACCTGTCCGGCTGGCTCACCCCGCACCACCGCGAAGACCTGGGCGGCCGCCCGTTCGGCGACGGAACCCCGCCGGGCCCGCCGCCCGAGCCCGAGCGCGTCCCCGCCAGCCGCAGTGCCGGCTAGCCCGCGGCCCTCAGCCATCATCCAGAACGAGGGCGTTGCTCCCGCCGCCCCGTCCGCTGACTCTCCGGTGCCCAAGGCACCCATGCTGGCGTCCGCATGGCCCGTTAGTCCGGCTATAACCCGGCCTAACCGGCCACGGCCACCAGGCAGTCGGCCACCGCACTAGGCTCGTCAGTATGGCGAATGCACTTGGGCGCGTCTGCGTCACCGGAGCGACCGGCAAGGCGGGCATCGCGACCGTCTTGCACCTGCGCGAGCACGGCTTCGAGGTGGTGGCGACCGATGTCGCGCTCAGCCGCGACGACGCGGCGGCTGGCGTGCTGGCGGCGGACCTCACCGATTACGGCCAGGCCACCGAGGTGCTGCGCGGCACCGACGCGGTGGTGCACCTGGCGAACATCCCCGCGCCCGGCCGGTTCACCCCGGCGGTCACGTTCGCCGCCAACACGACGATGAACTTCAACGTATTCCACGCCGCCGCCGCGCTCGGCCTGTCCGCCGTGGTGTGGGCGTCCAGCGAGACCACGCTCGGCCTGCCGTTCGGCCACGGCCCCGAGCAGTCGCCCGGCGCGCCGGGCGAGCTGCGCTACGCCCCGGTTGACGAGGACCACTTCCCGTTCCCCGCGACGACCTACGCCCTGTCCAAGGTGGCCAGCGAGGCCATCGCCGAGCAGGTCTCCCGCTGGTCGGGCATCCCGTTCACCGGCCTGCGCATCTCCAACATCATGGAACCCCGTGACTACGAGCGGTTCCCCTCCTACTGGCCGGACCCGCACGCGCGCAAGTGGAACCTGTGGGGCTACGTCGACGTCCGCGACGTCGCCGCCGCATGCCGCCTCGGCCTGGAGGCGGACGTGGCGGGCAGCCAGAACGTCATCATCGCCGCCGCC
>Ga0070713_100003155_pt1 | contig 10854 bp, 9 predicted proteins | sample LARL82metaG_FD_65465 | JGI IMG/M metagenome (GOLD analysis project Ga0070713, IMG submission 65465) | Corn, switchgrass and miscanthus rhizosphere microbial communities from Kellogg Biological Station, Michigan, USA - LAR L8-2 metaG | ecosystem: Host-associated > Plants > Roots > Rhizosphere ... | reverse complement strand
CCACGGCCAACCCGGAGAAGACGTCGATGCCGGTCAGGAACAGCCCGGACAGCGAGATCATCACGGTGAGGCCGGACACCACGATGGCGCGCCCCGAGGTGGCCGCGGCCCTGCGGACGGCGGTGTAGGTGTCGGCGCCCGCGGCCCGTTCCTCCCGCTCGCGGCGCAGGTAGAACAGTGAGTAGTCGACGCCCACGGCCATGCCGACCAGCAGCACGACCGACGACGTAGTGCTGTCTATCGGCAGCCAGCGGCTGGGGATCGCGAGCAGCGAGATGGCGGTGACCACAGACGTGACGGCGAGCAGCAGCGGGATGCCCGCCGCGATCAGCGCGCCGAATACGCACAGCAGGAGCACCAGCGTGATCGGCACCGAGGTGACCTCGGCACGGCGGAAGTCGGAACTGATGATGTTGTTGGTAGCCCGGCCCACGCTGGCCTGGCCGGACTCGGCCACTCGCAGGCCCGGATGCGCGGCCTGGACGGCGGCGACGGCGCGCTCAGCGGGAACGACCGTCTGATCCGCGTTGTTTGGGTTGCCCGCGAGGTTGAACGTGACGAGCGCGGAGCGGCCGTCACGCGAGATCAACTTGCCGCCACCCGGGGACAGCGGCGACTCGATGCCGGTGGCGACCTTGGGCATGGCGCCCAGAGCCGCGGTCACCTGCCTGATCGCCCGGCGGATCTCCGGGTCGGAGGCCACGGTACGGGTGCCGCTCCTGGCCTGGATGAGGACGGTCTCCGAGGCGGGCTGTACCACGCCGGGCCGGGCCAGCACGCGCTCGGCCTGGCCCGCCTGGCCGGGGTCGTAGCTGTTCAGGTTCTTGCTGCCGAGCATGCTGCTGATCATTACGGCGCCGACCACCAGCAGCAGCCAGCCGAACAGCGCGGTCTTGCGGTGCCTGGCGCTCCAGCCGGCGATGCGTTCCACCACCGGGGCTGACGTCCGGCCCGGCGGCGGCTGGGAGGTGGGTTCTGCACCGTAGAGCAGTGCGGACTGGGGTTTCATGGGAGCCTCGCTGAGTCTTTCGGCCGTCGTTGAAGGACGCCCCCAAGCCTTCTGGGCAGGCCCTTGCGGCGACATCCGGCAGACGGCCCGATTCGGGGTAGGGCTGGCCTCACCCCGGAACAGGGGGACAGCGGGATGGGTGCCGTACCACCCGGCCGCCTAGGGTGTGTCCCGTGAGTCGAGACGTTGTCGGCGCAGGAGCGCCCGTGGCCACCGGTCGCCGGACCGGGCCGGGCGGCGTGCTGCGCGAGGTCGTCTCGGCCAGGACCTGGCTCGCCTTCGTCCACCTGATCTCGGGATTCCTGGTCGGCCTGGTGACCTTCACCGTGCTGCTGACCCTCCTGGTGACCTCGGTCGCCCTGATGCCGGTCTTCCTGGTCGGCATCCCGATGCTGGCGGGCACGCTCTGGGTGTCCCTCTGGATGGCGTATCCCGAACGGGGCAGGTTCGCCGTAATGCTTGGCACGGACATCCCGGCCCCGCCGCTGCCGGGTACCGGCGGCTGGCTGCGCCGACTATGGGCCACGCTGAGTTCCGGGGCGGCCTGGCGCACCGTCCTGTACGGGCTGATCAGGTTCCCGCTCAGCACACTGCAGTTCGTGCTGGTCACTGTGGTGTGGTCGCTTCCGCTTGTGCTGATCACCGCGCCTGCCTACGACTGGGCGCTGCCCGGTGGCGGCGCCCACATCGCTGGGCACCTGATCCGCTATCCCGGGGCACTTATCACTGGCGTGCTGGCGGGGCTGGTGCTGCTGCTGGCCGCGCCCGCGCTGACCCGCTGGATGGCCGCGGGAGACGCGGCGGTAGCCAGGGGACTACTCGGCTCCGGCCGGGAAGAACTGACCGCCAGGATCGGCGAGCTGGAGACCAGCCGGGCCAAGGTCATGGACGCGGCCGAGGCGGAGCGGATGCGCATCGAGCGGGACCTGCACGACGGCGCACAGCAGCGGCTGGTGTCGCTGGCCATGGAACTCGGCCGGGCCAAGGCGAAGTTCGGCACCGACCCCGAGGCGGCCGCCGCGATCGTCGGCGAGGCCCACGAGCAGGCCAAGGAGGCGCTGGCGGAACTCCGGAACCTGGTCCGCGGCGTGCACCCGCCGGTGCTGTCCGACCGTGGCCTGGACGCCGCCCTGTCCGGGCTGGCGGCGCTGTCCCCGGTACCGGTGACGGTGTCGGTGGAACTGCCGTCCCGGCCGCCCGCCGCGATCGAGGCCATCGCCTACTTCGTGGTCGCCGAGGCGCTCACCAACATCGCCAAGCACGCCCACGCGCACCATGCCCGGATCCTCGTGGTCGGGGTCGGCGACCAGTTGTCGGTGGAGATCACCGACGACGGCGTGGGCGGGGCGGATCCGGCGGGGCAGGGCCTGTCCGGCCTGGCCGCCCGCGTCGCGGGCGTGGACGGCCAGTTCCGGGTGACCAGTCCCGCGGGCGGCCCGACCACGCTGGAGGTGACGCTGCCGTGCGGGTCGTGATCGCCGAAGACTCGGTACTGCTGCGCGAGGGCCTGACCCGGCTGCTCATGGAGGCGGGCCACGAGGTCGTGGCCGCGGCCAGCGAGGCGGAGGAGTTCCTCCGCCAGGTCGGCGAGCACGAGCCCGACGTGGTCGTGGTCGACGTACGGATGCCGCCGACGTTCACCGACGAGGGCCTGCGCGCCGCGCTGGTGGTGCGCAGCAACTGGCCCGCGATCGGCGTGCTCGTGCTCTCCCAGTACGTGGAGGAGCGGTACGCCACCGAACTGCTGTCCGACCGGCCGCAGGGCGTCGGATACCTGCTCAAGGACCGGGTCGCCGACCTGACCGAGTTCCTCGACGCGCTGGACCGGGTGGCAGCGCAAGGCAGCGCGCTGGACCCCGAGGTCGTCGCCCAGTTGCTCGCCCGCAGCCGTCATCCGCTGGCGCAGCTCACCCCGCGCGAACTGGCCGTGCTCGCTTTGATGGCCGAGGGCCTGTCCAACGCGGCTATCGCGGCAGAACTCGTGGTCAGCGACGGCGCCGTGGAGAAGCACATCAACAACATCTTCGCCAAGCTCGGCCTGGCGCCCGCCGACCGCGACCACCGGCGGGTCCTCGCCGTGCTGCGTTACCTGGGAGCTGATGGAGCATGAACACGCCGTTGCCGCTGACGAGGGGCAGGCTCCTGGCACTGATCCTGGGCGTGCCGGTCGCCTTTGCCCTCATCGCGTGGACCGGGCTCACCGAGGTCGCCTACGCCGGGCAGGGCAGCTACCCGGTGCGGCTGGCGGCGCTGGTGCACGGCAGCACGGTCAGCCTCTCGGTCGGCCAGGCGGATGTGCAGGTCACCCAGGCGGCGGGCAGCACGCTCCGGCTGACCGGGAAGGCGACCTACTCGCTGTTCCGCTCCAACGTGACCTGGCACCGGACGCCGTCCGGGGTGATCGTGTCGCCGCAGTGCCACTTCTTCGTCGGCAACTGCTCGTTCAGCTTCCATGCGGTACTGCCCGCGGGCAAGAAGGCCGTCCTTTCCGACGGTTCCGGCAACCTGACGCTGCGCGGCCTGACTGGGCCGGTCCGCGGCGTGTCCGGATCCGGCGACGTGCAGGCGAACGTGCTGACCGGTACCGTCCGCCTCGAGACCGGATCAGGGAACATCACCGGCAGCGCACTGTCCGGGCCCAAGGTCACGCTCAAGACCGGCTCCGGCGACATCGCCGTCGACGGCCTGGAGAGCGTTGACGTGGTGGTCACCGACGGATCCGGGAACATCGACCTGACCTTCACCAAGGTCCCCACGCGGGTCAACGTGAGCAACTCATCCGGCAACGTGAACGTGGTGCTCCCACGAGGCGCGCGCTACCAGGTCAACGCCACCACGGACTCCGGCAACCGCAACGTGAGCGTGCTGCAGACGACGGCACCCGACCACGTGATCACGGTCACCGACGGATCCGGCAACGTGTCGGTTACGTACTAGCCTGCGCGAACGCGTCCTCCAGGATCGACAGGCCCTCCTCGAGCAGGTTCTCGCCGATGACCAGCGGCGGCAGGAACCTGAGCACGTTGCCGAACGTGCCGCAGGTGAGTACGACGAGCCCGGCCGCGTGGCAGGCCTTGGCCACCTGCCCGGTGAGGCCGGGGTCCGGGGTGAGGCTGCCCGGCTCGGCAAGCTCGATGGCGATCATCGCGCCGCGCCCGCGCACGTCGGCGATGACCGGGTAGGTGCCGGCCAGCTTGCGCAGCCGGGGCACCATGATCTCGCCGATCCGGCGGGCCCGCCCGGCCAGGTCCTCCGCCTCCATCGTCTCGATAGCGCCGAGGGCGGCGGCACAGGCGAGGGGGTTGCCGCCGTAGGTCCCGCCCAGGCCGCCGACGTGCACCGAGTCCATGATCTCGGCCCGGCCGGTCACCGCGGCCAGCGGCAGCCCGCCGGCGATGCCCTTGGCCGTGGTGACCAGATCGGGCACGACGCCCTCGTGGTCGCAGCCGAACCAGTCGCCGGTCCGGCAGAAGCCGCTCTGGATCTCGTCGGCGATGAAAAGGATGCCGTGCCTGGCGCAGAACTCCGCGAGCCCTGGCAGGAACCCGGGCGGCGGGACGATGAACCCGCCCTCGCCCAGGATCGGCTCGATGATCACCGCGGCCGCGTTGTCCTCACCGACCTGGGTGTGGATCAGGCTGGTGATCACGTCGAGGGCGTCCTTGGCACACTGGTCCGGGCCGCCGGGCCAGCGCAGCGGGTAGGCCATCGGCACCCGGTAGATCTCACCGGCGAACGGCCCGAACTTGTCCTTGTAGGGCATGTTCTTGGCGGTCAGCGCCATGGTGAGGTTGGTGCGGCCGTGGTAGGCGTGGTCGAAAGCCACCACCGCCTGCCTCCCGGTGGCGTGCCGGGCGATCTTGACCGCGTTCTCCACGGCCTCCGCGCCGGAGTTGAACAGCGCGGAGCGCTTGTCATGGCTGCCGGGGGTGTGCTCGGCCAGTTTCTCGCACACGGCCACGTACCCCTCGTACGGCGTGACCATGAAGCAGGTGTGGGTGAACTGGCCGGCCTGGTGCCGCACCTGCTCGACCAGGCGTGGCGTGCTGTTCCCCACTGAGGTCACGGCGATGCCGGAGGCGAAGTCGATCAGTGAGTTGCCGTCCGCGTCCACGAGCACGCCGCCTCCGGCAGCGGTGATGAACACCGGCAGCACATGGCTGACCCCGCGGGCCACGGCGGCCTGGCGCCGGGCGAGCAGGTCGCGGGAGATGGGCCCGGGGATCTCGGTGACGAGGCGGCGCTCCTGCGGGAGCCCAGGTCCGCCGGCCGGCGCTGCGCTAGCCTCGACCCCGCCGCCCCGCCCAAGTCGCATAGTCATATACCGACGATAGGGCACAGGTTCCTTTTTGTACCGAACGAACTTGCCCGGTGACCTGCGCCTAGGCCACATGTGATCACATGGTCACGGGTAGCCGGCCGGGAGGTGGGCCGGGTCGGCTCGCTTGGCCGCCGGCAGCGCGCTGCTGGTGCCGATCCGGTGCCCAGCGGCGTCGTACAGGCTCAGCCGGTACGGCCGGCAACCGGCCGGGACGGCGAACGCGAGGTACGCCCGGCCCGCCACGGTGACCGGCCGGACGGTGAGGCTTGAGCCGTTGTCGACGCTGACGACCACCTTGGCGGCGCGCCACGTGACCAGCCCCGCATAGCCGGGCAGTTGTGTCGTCGCACCGGGCACCGGCAGGAAGGTCAGGGCCGCGACGCGCGGCGGTGCGGCCACCGGCACACACCTGGTTCCCTGGCCGCGGCCCTGACCCGGGCGGCGGAGGGCGGCGGTGAAGCACTGGCCGTACAGGCCCAGCGAGACCCGGATGTGCCAGGCCTGTCCGGTGACCGTGCCTGCCCCGATCGGGACCGCGGCCTGCGAGGCGGCGATGTCGGCCCGGGATTTGTCCAGGTTGATCCAGATTCCGGGGGAGGTGGGGCCGAATACGGTCCAGACGGCGGCATTGCTGTCGAGGATCAGGCCGTCGCCGAGCCCGAAGCTGGTGTACGTGGCGATCTCGCTGGGGGTGCGCCGCGCGTCGGCGAAGGCGAGACCGGCCAGGTTGAACGAGGTGCCGCAGGCCCGCACCCGCACCGGCCGGGCGGAGATCTGCCTGCCGCCGGGGAAGCTGAGCGCCAGGCGGGTGGTATCCGGGGCCACCTGTGTGAACATGGCACCGATGCCGGGGAAGCCGGAGATGCCCGACAGCAGGGCGGGGTTGCCGAAGGACGGGGTGCTCTTGGCCAGCTTGAACAGCACGTCGCCGTCCCGGCCGTTGAACATGACCGCCGGGAGGCACCGGTGGCTGCCCGCGTCGGCGATGTTGCGCACCGCCAGCGTCCACGGTTTCCCGTCGGCGGTGCCGGAAGCGAACACCCCGCCCGGTGCGGCCGGGTCAGGTGCGTTCAGCGTGACCCTGGGCGGGGTCCCTGTCCGGGTGTTGAAGTGCGCGGCCGCCACGACCGCGAGCGCGGCCAGGATCACGGTGCAGGCTGTCAGGGCACGGCGCCGGGCGCGGACCCCGCGGCCACGGCCGGTCACCCGCAGCACCGGGGGCGGTGAGATCTCCAGCGCGCCGAACTCTTCGTGCAGCCGCTGGCGCAGTAGCCGGTCGTCGGTCATTGGGGTCCTCCCGCCTGGCGGCGCGGCGCGGCATCGTCGGTGCTGGCTTCCACCAGCGCCCCGTTGGCCCGCAGCTTGGCAAGTGCCCGCGCCGCCTGGCTGCGCACGGTGCTGGCCGAGCAGCCGAGCAGCGCCGCCGCCTGGGCGTCGCTGAGGTCTTCCCAGTAGCGAAGCACGACCACCGCGCGCTGCCGCGGCGGCAGTGCGCCGAGCGCCTTCAACAGCGCGGACCTGTCCCCGATCGTGGCGGCCGGGTCCGCTGCCGGATCCGGGACCTCGGCCGGCGGTTCCCCGTGCTGCTCGGCCACCCTGCCCCGGCGCCACCGGCTCTTGCTTGCGTTGATCAGGATCCGGCGCACGTAGGCGTCCGGATCCTCGGCCCGGCGCACCCGCCACCAGGACGCATAGGCGCTCGCCAGGGCGGTCTGGGCAAGATCTTCGGCCAGCCACCTGTCCCCGGTCAGGCCGAACGCCAGCCGCACAAGACCTGCCCAGCGGCTGGTCATGAAGTCCTCGAACTGCTGACGCTCCCTGGCGTTCACCGCGTCTCCCGCACCGCCAACAGTAGGCGCGATCTGAGTCACATCACATAGGAGTCCGCCGTACCCGCGCAACGCTGCACGGGGTTCCGGGGTCGCCCGAAACGCGTTTGCCTGGCAGGCTTTGGCCATGGTGATCCCGGTTCACGACGAGAACCCGCTGCGCCGTACCCCCTGGGTCACCTATGCCTTGATCGCCGCCAACGTGGTGGTGCTGCTGCTCACCCCTGGGATGCTGCCAGGCAGCCTGCCACAGGCGGCCGCGGCGTGCCAGCAGGAGGCCTTCGACTACCACTACGGCGCGATTCCACGGGAACTGGTGAAGGACCACCCGTTGCGCGTCGTGGTGACCGGCCAGGTGGTGGCGACGGCCCGCGGCCCGGCCTGCGCGGTCGCGCGGCCCGGTTATCACAAGAATCCGGTGCTGTCGGTGCTCACCGCGATGTTCGTGCACGCGGGCTGGCTGCACCTGCTCGGCAACATGCTCTTCCTGCTGATCTTCGGGAACAACGTCGAGGACAGGTTCCGCAAGATCCCCTATCTGATCTTCTATGTGGCCTGCGGGTACGTGGCCGCGTACGGGTTCGCGTTCGTGCATCCCGGCTCCATCGAGCCACTGGTCGGCGCATCCGGGGCCATTGCCGGGGTGCTGGGCGCCTACCTGGCGCTCTACCCGCGGGCGCGGGTGTGGAGCCTGGTGCCGTTCCTGTTCTTCATCCCGCTGCGCATCCCCGCGTGGATCGTGCTCGGCCTGTGGTTCCTGCTCCAGTGGGCGTACTCGTTCGGCTTCGCCGCCGGTGGCGGCGGCGTGGCCTACGTGGCGCACGTTTTCGGCTTCCTGGCGGGCCTGCTGGTCGGCTTGATCGTGCGCGCAACCAGTACTCAGCGGGCCGTCACCTAGTGAGGGAAAGGGCATGAATGTGGCAACGAGGCCCTTCTTAGGGCACCAGGCTTACATTCATGGCCCCGGCAAGCTGGATGAGCCTGGGGGCATGCCCTAGGGTTCCCCCGTGACTGGGCTCTTCGACGGGGTGTTCTCGCGGGGCGCCGCGGCAACGGACAGCCAGGCGTGGCTGCGGGCGATGCTGGATACCGAGGCGGCGCTGGCCAGGGCGCTCGAGCGCGCCGGGCTTGCGCCGGCCGGCGCGGGCGCGGCGGTGACCGAAGCGGCGGCCGGAACCTTCGACGCTGCCGCGTTCGGGCGGCAGGCGGCGCTGTCAGGTAACCCGGTTCCCGCGCTGGTCGCCGCGCTGCGCAGGGCCGTGCCGGCCGAGGCGGCCGACACCGTCCACCGCGGCGCGACCAGCCAGGACATCATCGACACCGCGGCCATGCTGCTGGCCAGGGGCGCGCTTGACGCGATGGCGGCGGACCTGGCCGCCGCCGCCGAGGGCTGCGCGGGGCTGGCTGAGGCCCACCGGGACACCCTGATGATCGGGCGCACGCTGCTGCAGCAGGCCGTCCCCGTCACCTTCGGCCTGGTCGCGGCGGGCTGGCTGACCGGCCTGGACGAGGCCCGCGACGCCGTGACGCGGGTGCGGGCGCAGCGCCTGGCCGTGCAGTTCGGCGGCGCGGCGGGAACGCTGGCGTCGCTGGGGCCCGACGGGCCCGCGGTGGCCGGGCTGCTCGCCGGGGAACTGGATCTGGCCCTGCCGGTGCTGCCCTGGCACACCGACCGGTCGCGCATCGTCGAGGTCGCCGCGGCCTGCGCCGTCGCCGGCGGGGCACTGGCGAAGATTGCCAGGGATGTGACGCTTTTGGCGCAGTCCGAGGTGGCCGAGGTGCGGGAGGGCGGCGGGGGATCGGGCGGGGAGCGCCGGGGCGGCTCATCGGCGATGCCGCACAAGCAGAACCCGGTGGCCGCCATCGCCATCCTCGGCTGCACCCGCAGGGTGCCCGGCCTGGTCGCCACCTTGGCTGCCGCGGCCGAACACGAGTACCAGCGCGCCGCCGGAGCCTGGCACGCCGAGTGGGAGCCCTTCGCCGACGTGCTCCGGGTGACCGGGTCCGCGGCGTCCTGGGCGGTGGACCTGACCCGCGGCCTTGTGGTGGATCCGGCCCGGATGCGGGCGAATCTCGACGCCACCCGCGGGCTGCCACTGGCCGAGCGCGTAGCCGGGCTGCTGGTCCCGGCCCTGGGCGCGGCCGCCGCCCACGACCTGGTCGCGCGGGCCAGCGCGCATGCCGTCGCGGTCGGCGGTACGCTCCGCGACGCCTTGCTCGGCGTGCCGGAACTGGCCGGCTGGATGGACGGTGCGGGCATCACCGGCGCCCAGATCGACGAGGCCCTGGACCCCGCGGGCTACCTCGGCTCGGCGGGGGTGTTCACCGATGCGGCACTGGCCGCGCATGCGCGGCGGTCCTTGCCGATGCCCTGATCGGCCTGCGTCACATCTGCGGGCCCATGCCCGCAGCCGCCTTTTCCGCTGACCGGCATGCGTCGTGGGCGGAAGCCGAGCGCACCCATGGTGCGCCCGACCGAAGGTGCCCGTTGTCCCGCAAGCGGACATATCAGCGCATTCCCATATCGATCACTCTCGCACTTGCCGGGGCGGTGATGGTCACGACCGCCCTGGCCAGCACCACCACCAGCAATGCGGCCCTGGTCACCGGCGCCAGCCGGCCAGACCGGGCCCCCGCCGCGGCCGTCACGCTGACGGCCTTTGCGGCACCCCGGGCGGCCATCGCGCCGTCCGGGCGCCAGGACCAGCCATCAGCACGCACACCGCGGCAGATCGCCAAGGCGATGCTCGCCCACCGGTTCGGCTGGAAGGCCTGGCAATTCAAGTACCTGAACCGGCTATGGGCCATCGAAAGCGGCTGGGACCGTTTGCGCGTCCAACCCGTATTCGGGCGCTTACGGCATCCCGCAGGCGGTTCCGGGCAGCAAGATGGCCAGCGCGGGACCGGGCTGGCAATGGAACGCACGCACCCAGATCCGCTGGGGCATGCGGTACATCCAGGCCAGGTACCGGACCCCGTACTGGGCATGGCGGCAGCAGCACGCCTACGGCTGGTATTAGCACCCCGTGGTGATGGCCGGCCCCGGCGCAGCCTGCGCCGGGGCCGGGCCGTATCGCGGCAAAAGTAGGTCCAGGCCTACCCGAGACTGGGTGCTCGCCCATGGCGGACCGGCCAGGCCGGGGCCACGATGGCAGTATGTGGATATTCATCGTGCTGCTGTGGCGGATCGCGGGCAAGGTGCTGCGCCGGGTGGGCTGGGGCGGCCTGCTTGTGCCGGTGGCCGCGATGGGGATGGCCCTGGCCGGGGTGCACTTCTGGACCGTCGCCCTGGTGCTGATCGCGCTGGCCGTGGTGCTCCGCAAGCCACTGCTGGCCGCTGCCGTGCTGCCGCTCAGCATGATTTCCGCGGGCCTTGCCGGGCTGGTGGTGGCCGCGGCGACTCCCGGCGGTTCGATGAACTACTTCGTCCGCGCCGTCATGGCCAAGCCACAGGTCGCTTGGGAGGTGCTGCCCCAGGCGCTTTCCGGTTTCATACCGGCGAAGGGGCGTGTGATCGCCGCCACCTGGAAGGTCTCGCCAGGACCCAAAGGGACGCAGGGCATGGCCGTCCGGCATGAAGTACTGGCGCAGGTGCCGTGGGTCAGGTACTGGACGGTTCTCCCACCGGCGGTCGGTAAGCCCCTGCCGCCCGGGTACGTGACACCTAAGTCGCCGCCTGTGGCGCAGGCATGGTC
>Ga0070713_100003153_pt1 | contig 10855 bp, 11 predicted proteins | sample LARL82metaG_FD_65465 | JGI IMG/M metagenome (GOLD analysis project Ga0070713, IMG submission 65465) | Corn, switchgrass and miscanthus rhizosphere microbial communities from Kellogg Biological Station, Michigan, USA - LAR L8-2 metaG | ecosystem: Host-associated > Plants > Roots > Rhizosphere ... | reverse complement strand
CCGGCGCTACTTGAGAATTCCCCGCCCTGGATGGCACTAAGTACGCGTTCCATGTACTGGCAGAGACGGCTCCCGCATTGGGTGCCTGACCAATCCATCGTATTCGTCACCTGGCGGCTGGCCGGCACACTTCCGCAGAAGCCTCCAGTCATCCGGGATGGCCGCTCATTCCTCGAGCACGATCGGTTGCTGGACCAAGCCGTGACAGGCCCACACTGGCTCGGCGACCCTCGCATTGCCGCTATCTTCGTGGAAGCCCTCCGTTATGGCGAATCCGCCCGCCATGCCTATCGTCTAGTTGCCTGGAGCGTAATGCCGAACCACGTGCACTTGGTCTTGCAACCTGCCCATCCCCTTCCCGACCTAGTGCGCTGGCTCAAAACCGCAACCGCCGTACGCTCCAACTCCGTTCTCGGTACCCCTGGCTCTCCGTTCTGTCAGCGGGAATACTTCGACCACTGGATCCGCTCCGAAAATGAACTGGCCGCTACCATCCGGTACGTGGAACGAAACCCCGTCACAGCCGGCCTGGTGAAGGAACCGGACGCTTGGCCCTGGTCAAGCGCCGCCTTGTAGCGCCGAAAAAGCACCGGCGGCAAAGACCGCCGGCGCTACCTGAGAATTTCGCCCACTTGCTTTTTCTTATCGGTTCAGGCAAGCTGATACGTTTCCCCGTTTTTCCATGCTGGAACGAGTTCTCTATCACGACCACTGTTTCGACGGGGCAGCCTCGGCGGCCTTTTTCAGCCGGTTCATCGCCGGCGCCGTCCACCCCAACGCCGAATTTCGGTATACCGGGATGGCCCACAAGGCCTCCGAGAGCTTCGACCCGGCGCTGTTCGATGGCGATGAAAACGCCATCGTCGATTTCAAATATTCGAGCAACGACCGCCTCACCTGGTGGTTCGACCACCACCAAAGCGCGTTCCTGACTGCCGCCGACGCCGAGCATTACCGGCGCGATGCCACCGGGCGCAAGCTTTACGACCCCAGCTACAAATCCTGCGCGTCATTCATTTGCGATATCGCCCGCGACCGGTTCGGGTTCCGCGCGCCGGAGCTCGACGACCTGGTGAAATGGTCCATCATCATTGACGGCGCGCAGTACACCAGCGCCAAGGCCGCACTCGAGCTCGGCGCGCCGGCCATGAAGCTGACGCTGGTAATCGAAGGGACCAAGGGTTCGGAAACCGTGCAGAAGGTCATCGGCTGGATGCAGCGGCGTCCGCTTGCCGAGATTATCGCCGAACCCGAAATTCAGGCGCTGTACGAACCCCTCTACCGCCGGCACCTGGAGAACATCGACATCATCAAAGGACGGGCCCACCAGGAAGACGGGGTCGTTTTTTTTGATCTCACCGGCTACGACGTGGAAGGCTACAACAAATTCATCCCCTATCACTTGTTTCCCACATCGGTATACACGGTTTCGGTGAGCCCGTCGAGCTTTCGCACGAAGATTTCCGTAGGGTCGAACCCGTGGGCTCCGAAAGAGCCGACTCACAACCTGGCCAGCATCTGCGAGCGCTATGGGGGCGGCGGCCACCCGCGTGTGGGGGCCATCAGCCTGGGGCCTGGTGAAATCGAAAGAGCGCGGTCGGTAGCGGCTCAGATCGTGGAAGAGCTGAAAACGTAGGGACACCGCTCCCTTTGGTCGCGGCTCGGTTTCGGGCCGCTCAATACCCGTTCTCCTTCAGCTTTTCCACTGTCAATCCCGATTTGACGTCCATCTTCCGCAGCAACTTCTCCACGTGCTTGGCCAGCACGTCGCACTCCAGGTTCAGGTGCGCGCCCGGGCGATAGCCACCCAGCGTGGTGTTCTTGTAGGTGTGCGGAATGATGGTCACCGACAACACATCCCCCTCGAGCGCCGCGATCGTTAAGCTGATTCCGTCAATCGCGATCGAACCTTTGAACACCAGAAACGGGTCGAGTTCCGCGGGGACGCGAATGCGCAGCCACCAGTTGTCTTCGCCCAGCGCCTCCAGGCTGACGAACTCGCCGGTTCCATCCACGTGCCCTTGGACGATGTGGCCGTTGAGCCGCCCGTTGGCGGCCAGCGGCCGTTCCAGGTTCACGCGGGAGCCGGCATGCAGCGCGCCCAGGTTGCTGCGGCGCAGCGTCTCGGGCGCGAGATCGGCCGAAAAACCGTCCGGCCGCAGATCGACTGCCGTCAGACATACGCCATTGACCGCGATGCTCGCGCCTTCGGTCAGGTCGCTCCGCACCGTCCCGCAACGCACCCGGAGGCGGCCGCCGGTGAGCGACTCGACCGTTCCCAGTTCCTCAATGATCCCCGTGAACATCCAGGTACCCTTCCACCGCGAACTCATCGGGCGGAATCGAATGAATGGTGATGCCGTGGACTCGAATCGCGTCCGATCGGCGCCTCCGCCCGATGCCTCCCGCCAGCGGCAGCGCCTCCAATCCGCCCAAAATCTTGGGACCGTAGTAGAAAAACACGCGGTCCACCAGCCCGCTCTCAAGCGCCGTCCAGTTCACCTTGCTTCCCGCCTCAATCAGAAGCGACTGATACTTCTCCCCGGCCAGCCAGTTGACGAGACTCCGCATATCGGCGCGCCCACCCGGGCCGTCGAACACCAGCACGCGAATTCCGCGGCCTTCCAGGATCTTACGCCGCTCGGGGGAAGAAGCAGATGTGGTCACGACCACCAGATCGCCGCCCGCGCTGCGCGCCATTTTGGAATCCGCCGAGAGCCGCACCTGCGAATCCATCACGATGCGCAGCAGCGGCCGGCAGCGCGCGAGGCCGCTGCGATCGGTGAGCAGCGGATCGTCCGCCAACACGGTGCCGATGCCGGTCAGGATCGCGTCCTGGTCGTGCCTGAGCTGCTGCACGTGGGCGCGGGCCCGCTCGCTGGTGATCCAGCCGCGATTGTCGTCGGGCGCGGAAATTTTGCCGTCGAGCGTGATTGCCGTCTTCAGCGTGACTAGCGGCCGCCCGGTGCGCATAAAGTGGAAGAACGGTTCGTTGAGCTTTGCGGCCTCGGCCGAGAATTCGCTTGCGACCGTCACTTGCACGCCTGCTTCCCGCAGCTTGCGGAAGCCATCGCCGCGCACCAGCGGATTCGGGTCTTCGGCCGCCGCTACCACCGACTTTATTCCCGACTGGATGACTGCGTCCGCGCATGCGGCCGTGCGCCCCTGGTGCGAGCACGGCTCCAGTGACACATACATCGTGGCGCCCTTCGCAGCGTCGCCTGCCTGCGCCAGCGCCAGCACTTCGGCGTGATCCACGCCCGCATAAGTGTGGAACCCACGGCCCACCACCTGGCCGTCGCGCACGACGACGGCGCCCACCATAGGGTTGGGGCTCACCAGACCGCGCCCCTGACGGGCGAGGTCGAGCGCTTCCCGCATGAAAACGTCGCTCATTTTTCGAATAACGAATCGATGAAGGCTTCTGGATCGAACGGCAGCAGGTCGTCCGCTTTTTCGCCCACGCCGACGTAGCGGATGGGCAGATTCAGTTCGCGCGCGATGGCTACGACAATGCCGCCCTTCGCTGTCCCGTCCAGCTTCGTCAACACGATGCCCGTCACACCGGAAGTTTCTGTAAACTTGCGCGCTTGCTCCAAACCGTTTTGTCCCGTGGTGGCGTCAAGCACCAGCAGCACTTCATGCGGCGCGTCCGCGATGACCTTCTTCGCGGTACGACCCATCTTCTGCAGCTCCGCCATGAGGTTTTCTTTGGTCTGCAGCCGGCCGGCGGTGTCGACGATCACGTAATCCACTTTGTCCGCACGTGCCGCCTGCAGCGCATCGAAAATCACCGCGCTCGGGTCGCTTCCCGCGCTCTGCCGCACCACGCGGCTCGACGTCCGTTTGCCCCAGATTTCCAACTGCTCGATAGCCGCGGCACGAAACGTGTCGGCCGCGCACAGGACCACCGAGCGTCCTTCGTTCTTGAACCGGTTCGCCAATTTTCCGATGGTGGTGGTCTTGCCGGATCCGTTCACCCCGACGACCAGCACTACAGCCGGCGGCTCGGCCACCCGCGCCGGCGCGCGTTCGCTGGCCTGCAAGATCTCCAGCAACTGCTCGCGAATAAGGCCCTTCAATTCGCTTGCATCGTTCAGCTGATGGCGCTCGACGCGCTCTTTTATCCGCTGCAGGATTTCTTCGGTGGTTCGCACACCCATGTCCGAAGAAATCAGCGTGTATTCGAGTTCATCGAGCAGGTCGGCATCGATCTCGCGCTTGCCCTGCAGCGCATCTTCGAGCGCATTGACCAGCCCCGCGCGCGTCTTCTGCACGCCCGATTTGAGTTTTTCGAGAAGGGATGGCTCCTGCTCGACCGAGCCGAAAAGCGTTTGAATCATTTTTCCCTATTTTAGCGTGGCATCCGGAGATGCCGCCGAGTAGTCCGGGCGAACTGCGCTCGCCTGCACAAAGGCCCGGGACGGGTAAATTCCGCCTTACGCCGTTTCTACTTCGCGGGCTGGATGCCGCGCTCGGTGTACGTCTGGCCGTCGGCGAGGGTCACCGATACAAACAGGCCGCCCGGTTCGCCGGTGAGTAGAGGATGGATGGCGACGGTGACTTTGTCGCCGGCCTTAAGCAGATTGGACTTCCAGCCGGCGCGGGCGAGGATGCCAGGTGCGGTCATCTCCGCGTTCCAGGTGTCGACGCCACCTTTGCTATTGGGAACTTCGATTTCGATCCAGGAGTGCGGGTTCGCCCACTTGAACTGCTTGATGGTTCCGGTGAGGGAGACGGTCTTGACGCGGTCGAAACCGGCCATCGAGTGATGGGCTTGAAGAGGCGCGGCGGCCCACAGATAAAGCGCGCAGCCGGCCGCGATCAGGCACTTTTTCCAGGCGCTAGCGGACATTGGCGTTCCCTTTCGTGCTCAGCATGTGCTCGTTGAGGTCTGGCAGGCAAGAAGCCTCGGTGATATCGGTGTCGTCGACACGACGCCAGCGCTTGGTCCACTTCCACTCACCCTCCCAGCTTTTCGGGTCACTGGCGGTGTATTCGATTTCCAAGTTCGCGCCTTTGTCGATCAGCCGCATGCGTTCGACGATGTGTAAAGCATCCGTCGTGGGCACGCCGGTATCGATCCAATGGTGATCGTTGACGAATCCGGTAGTGTCGATGACCAGAGTATCGCCTTCCCAATGCCCGATCGACTCGCCGTTGAAGCTGGGAATGACGACATCGGGGTCGGTGTGCTTGCGGCCATCCAGGTAGATGATGCGGGTGCTGTTCATGAAACCGCTGACCATGTAGATGGCGGTCGGGATCTGAACCATCGCAATCGGCCAGACGCGGGTCATGATGACCGGAAGGCCTGCGGGCCAGCACTGGCCGATATCGTCGCGATAGACTTTCCCTTCTTTGGCGGCTTTCTGCGCCGCGTCATAGTGAACCTGCGCCTCGGGGGTGAGTTTGAACCCGGCCGGAGGCGAGAATCGGAACCCGTTGTTCTGGCCGCCGCCATGGAGCCAGGTGCCCGTCAGATCGAACGGCGGCTTGGGACGAGGCTTGGCGATGTTGGCAGGCGCCAGAGCGCCCAGCGGCGGAGGCGGGCCGGCAGGCTGCGCCGCTGCAGAGAGGGCCAGCGTCATCAGCAGGCCAGCGATTTTTGCCGTTTGCGTTCGATATTTCATTCCCAACATCCTCATCGGTCCTGCACCTTCAGGCGGACAATTCCCTTCTCGTCGACGAATTCGCGGTTGTTGTCGCAGACGAACTCGACCATTTCGTAGGTATTAGGCATCCGTTTGTAGGCGACTGTATAGGTAACCGGTTTCTCGAGCACCACGGGGTCATCAATGGTGATCTGGTCGTGCAAGACATCGGATGCGACCAAGTGGAAGCGCTCGGTGATCCGCATCCGTTCGCTGTGCGGCATGCCTCGGTATCCGGAGACGGTGGGTTTGATGCCCACGGTGTCCACAACCAGGGTGTCGCCGTCCCAATGGCCGACCGACCGTCCGTAATAGCCGGGCGCCACGTCTTCCGGGTCTTCCTGCGGCCGGTCGAGATAGACTCGGCGCACTTCACTAAAAGCCTCGCCAACGATGGTGACCTGTTTCGCGGTTTGAATGATTTCGACCGGGTAGACGGCAATCGACATCATGGTGGGCACGCCGTAGGGCACGCACCGAACACTGGTATTGGCGAGTTGCTCCCCGCGCTTCGCTGCGTCGGCTTCGGCCGCACGTCGCGTTTCATACGGCTTGGCGTACTCCGGCTTCAAGGCGAGGGGAGAGGCCGGAGGGGCCGCCAGCTTGGGGTCGGCGCCACGCCCGCCGCGATAGATGCCCCACACGCCGGTGAGGTCGGGCGGGTTGCCAGCCGGCTGAGAAAACGCGAGCGGCGTCAGCAGAAGAAGCCAGACGAAAGAGGATTTCATGAACGGGGGGTCTCCTCGAACTACGGCTCGCGTCCCGGACCGTTGCCGACCACGCGCCCATCCGGCAGCGTTGCCTTCGACAAAAAGCCGCCCATCTGGCCGCTCTTCAATGGATTGATCACGAGAGTAGTCTTGTCGCCCTTTTTCAAACTTCGGAACTTCCACCCGCTCTGCTGGGGGATGCTGGGGCTGCCTAGTTCGATGCTCCAGTGCTTTACCGCGCCTTGCGCGTCGGGCACGTCGATTTCGATGTAGGCGTGCGGATTGGTCCACTGAAAATCCGTGACGGTCCCGACCAGGGTGATCTGCTTCGTCATGTCGAACATGGTGAAGGAGTGATGGGCCAGGAGCGGGAACGCGGCGAAGAACCATGCCAGGCCGATCAGGATTGGGAAGCGAGAGTGCGGTGCCATGATCAAGTCCCCCTTAGGGACAGGTGTCTGTCGATGCTATCGCGCCCGGCCGACGCTGTCAAATTGGGCGGTTAGGCGGTCGAATCGAGCGAGGTCAGGTGAAAATGTGCCGGCTTCTCCCTTACTCTAAGAGTGGAAATGCAAAAAGCCGCCATCTTCGGCGCGGCCGGGGGAACCGGCCCCTGGATCGCCGCCGAACTGCAACGCCGCAAGATCCCGTTCCGGGTCGTGGGCCGGTCGCGCGCCAAACTGGAGGCCGCGTACGGCACCATGCCGCTCGCGGAAATCTTCGATGCCGACTTGAACGATCTACGCTCCGCCGGGGCCGCCGCCCGAGGAGTCGACACCATCTTCTACTGCGTCGGCCTGCCTTACCCGTCGCACCACCTGCACCCAGTGATGATGCGCACGACGCTCGAAGCCGCCGCCAGCATGAAGGTGGAGCGCGTGGTCCTGGTCTCCAGCGTCTACCCATACGGCGTGCCTCGCGCCGCGCGCGTCTCCGAGACCCACCCCCGCGAGCCCGAAGCGCGCAAAGGGCAGTTCCGGAAACAGCAGGAAGACGCGGTGCTCGAAGCGCACCAGGCCGGGCGCGTTCGCGGCCTGATTCTTCGACCACCCGATTTCTACGGACCTGGCGTGGCACAGGGCCTCGCCAATCTCATCTTTGAAGGCGCGCTCTCGGACAAAACCGCCAACTGGATCGGGCCTGTGAATACGCCACACGAATTTCTGTACGTCCCCGACATCGGCCCGGTGCTTGTGGAACTTGCTTCTCGCGACGATTGCTTCGGCGAAGCCTGGAACTTTGCCGGACCCGAGCCCATCAATACCCTCGACTTCCTCACCCGGGTCTACCGCGCCGCGGGACTCGCGCCCAAATACCGGACAGCCGGCCGCACCCTCCTCAAACTTCTCGGCATATTCAACCCTCTGATGCGCGAGCTGCCCGAAATGCTCTACTTGCAAGAGACCCCCGTGCTCCTCGACGATTCCAAATTAATCGCCAAGCTCGGCTCCGTACATAAGACTTCTTACGACGATGGCATCCGCCAGACGCTTGCATGGATGCGCACGTCGGTAAAATGAGGACGATTGGCCCTTGTCCCGCCCTATATCGAAGCGCTGCGGCCCTATGAAGCCGGCCGAACCCTCGAATCGGTCCGCCAGCAGTACGGGCTGACCCGTATTGCCAAGCTGGCCTCCAACGAAAATCCTGTCGGCGCTTCCGCCAAGGCATTGGATGCGATCCAGCGGACCTTAGCGGGCCTGAACCTCTATCCCAATGGAGGCCTCGACCTGCGGTCTGTTCTCGCCGCACGGTTCCGGCTCAAAGTGGATAACGTGATCGCCGGCAGCGGGTCGGAAGGCATCATGTCGAACATCATCCGAACCTTCCTCGGAGACGACGATGAAGTCCTCACCACCGATGCCGCTTTCATCGGCTTCCAGGTGCTCGCCCGCTCGCGCGGCGTTCCCTACCGCACGGTTCCATACCGCGACTGGCACTACGACCTGGCGGAGCTCGCCCGCGCCATCACGCCCAAAACCAAGATCGTTTACCTGGCCAACCCCAACAATCCGACCGGCACCATCTTTACTCGCGAGGAGTTCGACAATTTCTACCGGCACGTCCCCGAACGCGTCCTCATCATCCTGGACGAAGCCTATTTCGAGTACGCCAAGGACAATCCGCGCTATCCCGACTCCATGCACTACCGGTACGACAACGTAATTACCCTGCGCACATTTTCGAAGGTGTATGGGCTGGCTGGCGTGCGCATCGGCTACGGCTTCGCTCACGAAGAGCTGATCCGCAACCTTCTCAAGGTGAAGCTGCCGTTCGAACCCTCCACTCCAGCACAAGCCGCGGGGATCGCGGCGCTGGACGACGCCGATTTTCTTTCCCGATCGCTGGAGTTGAACGCCCGCGGGCGCCGCTACCTCACCGAATCACTTGAGCAGGCCGGCTTCCCGGTGGTCCCCTCCGAAGCCAATTTTGTGATGGTGGTGCTGCCGTCCGAAGAAGAAGCCGCGCGGCGTTTCGAGTCTCTCCTCGCACAAGGTGTCATCGTGCGCCCGCTGCGAGCGTTCGGCCTGCCGAACTGTCTGCGGGTCTCGACCGGCACGGATGACGACAACCAGATGTGCGTGGAAGCATTCCGGAAGTCATTGTAGTCTTGCGCCATTGGGTAACTTTGGAGACGGACCTTTCCACGCGGCGTGCAGCGCGGAACCGGGACAGCACGCTGGTCGTTTCAATCAGCAGCGAAGACGGCCCCGCTTCGATCGGCATCGTGTCCGATCGCAGCGGCAGCATGATCAACAAGCGTTCCGAGGTTACCGCTCCCTATGGTCGCGGCTCCGTTTCGGGATTCGGTCAACCTCACCGGCGGCAAGACCGCCGGCGCTACCCCAACTCAGACAGTTCTTTGAACTGCCCGTTGCTGTCGCCCAGTTTCTCGGCCGGTACGCCGAGCTTGTTCAGCAACGTGAGGTGGAGATTCATGAGCGGCGTGTGCTCGGGATAGACGAGATGGCGCCCGCCTTTCAGAGTGCCCGCGCCGCCTCCCACTAAGAATAAGGGCAGCGGGCCGTGCGTGTGGCGGTCGCTGTTGCTGATGCCGGAGCCGAACAGCAGAATGACGTGATCGAGCAGCGAGCCATCGCCATCTGGTGTATTTCGCAATTTTCCCAGATACTCAGTGAAAAGCTGAATGTGATAGCGCTGGATCTTGCAGCACTTATCCATCTTGTCCGGCTGGCCCTGGTGATGCGTCAGCGGATGGTGCGGTTCGGGAACGCCAATTTGCGGATAGGGCCGCCCGGTCTGCTCGCGGCCATACATAAACGTGATGACGCGCGTCAGGTCCGACTGGTACGCTAGCAACTGCAGGTCGTACAACAGCCGGACGTGATCTTCGAACTTCTCCGGAACACCGGCAGGCTGCGCCACGTCCGGCAGCTCTTTGGAACTCTGTTCTTCCGCCTTCTGAATGCGCCGCTCGACATCGCGCAGCGAAGCGAGATAGTCGTTCAATTTGCGGCCATCGGCAATACCGAGCTGACGAGAGAGCTGATTGACACGGTCATTGACGGAATCCAGCAGGCTGTGGTCCTGGTTCAGGCGCGCGGCACGCACCTTCGGATCGGTGCTGTCGCTCGAGCCGAACATGCGCTCGAATAAAACTCGGGGATTGTTTTCCGCCATGAGCGGAAGCGTCGGGGTCAGCCAGGAAAGCGTGCTGCTGTAGGCGCAGCTGTAGCCCAGATCGCAGGATCCAAGCAGACTGTTCTCGTCCGCGGTCATCTGCAGCGACGAAAGCTGCGTATCGCGCTCGAACATTTTGGCGGCAATCTGGTCCATCGAGACGGCATTCTCGACGTTGCTGTCCGACTTCTTCACGTGCACGCCAGTCAGATAAGAGCCGCAAGCTCGCGAGTGGTCGCCGCCGCCGTCGCCGTTGGCCTCGGCCGGGTCGCAGAACAGGCCCGTGACCACAGTGGTTTTGTCTTTGAAAGGCTCGAGCCCCTTTAAAGTCGGCGACAGCTCAAATTGAGCGCCCTCGCCTTTGGGCAGCCATTGGTCGTAGATGACGCCGTTGGGGTGATACACCACGCCGAGGCGGCGCACTGGCTTGGTGGTGGCGGCTGGCGCGAAAGCCGGAAACATAGCATCGAGCAGCGGTAGCGCCACGGCCGTGCCCGCGCCGCGGAGAATGGTGCGGCGCGATAGAGATTTCCTGGTCACAAACATAGTGCGGGCCCCCTTCAATTCTTCGATACGATCGCCGTGCCGGTGCTCCTCATCTGAAACGGCGTGCTCTTCACAATGGCCAAAATTACCGACGACCAGCTATAGCCATCAGTCGCCGCGGCGCGGTCGATCGCGCGCACCGTCGGGGCATCGTAGTACTCCAGCCCGCGGCCCAGCGCATAAGTCAGCAGCTTCTCGGTGACGGTCTTGACGAATTGAGGCTTTTGCGTCAGCAGCGCCTGGCGCAGCTCGCGAGGGCCGTTCACTTTGGTTCCATTCAGCAGGACGCCGGACGCGTCAATG
>Ga0070713_100003151_pt1 | contig 10857 bp, 9 predicted proteins | sample LARL82metaG_FD_65465 | JGI IMG/M metagenome (GOLD analysis project Ga0070713, IMG submission 65465) | Corn, switchgrass and miscanthus rhizosphere microbial communities from Kellogg Biological Station, Michigan, USA - LAR L8-2 metaG | ecosystem: Host-associated > Plants > Roots > Rhizosphere ... | reverse complement strand
GCAGCGGGCAGGTCCGGTAGTACATGACGAACGGGGGCCGCCAGAGGGCATTACGAACCCGCATGGCCAGGTCGAACCCGAGCAGTGCCCAGTACCAGCCTGACGTGACGGGCGGCGGCGCCGCGGCTGGGAAAGCGAACACCCCGCCCGGCCGCAGCGCGCGGTACACCCCGGCGAATAGCGGGGGTCGTTCGGCGGGCAGGAAGTGCCCGAGCGCCCCGAAACTAACCGCCAAGCCGAAGACCCCGGCGAAGGGCAGGGCCCGGGCATCGGCCCGCACCCATCCGGCGTCCGGGTACGCGCTGCGCCTGCGCCAGCATGCCAGCGCTGAAATCGACGCCCGTGACCGGTTCCCGGCACAGGGACCCGAGGACCCGCATGCCCGCGCCAGTGCCGCAGCACACGTCCAGTCCCCGGCCGAACGGGCCCAACGCGCGCAGCGCGCCGGCAGTCGCGTCGAGCACGCCATCGGAGGTGCGGAAAGGCGTGCAGGCGAACTTCGGGGCAAGCAAGTCATAGCCGCCCTCGACCGAGGACAGCGCCTGCACCGCCAGCTCACGGACGGACGGGGCTTGAGGCGAGAACACCGCCCAAGATTACATACCCGATGCCGGACACGACGCCGACAGGCCAGACGCCGATCAACAGCACTTTCGTTGCGAGGACGCACCCGGCCAGCGGACCCGGCCTCGAATAGACGCACCCCTACCCGCCGATATGCACGGATGTTCGGTTAGATTCGATCAAGGCTGTGGCCGTCCCGATTGGGCATTCTGCGCGCCGCAACTCTAAGGCAGGTTGTCAGCATCCTGGTGCGATCACGTGCAGGTGTCTAGCGTGGACCCTATGTGGCCAGAGGATCAGACTCTGGCCAGTGACCGGTGAGCGAAAGATTGCCAAACGGTCTGAACGGCTCAGGGGAGAGGATGGGGAGATGCCGGTCCGGTTTTCTGCTCCCGCTGCGCCCCGGTGATCGCGTGGGTGTGACGTCTCCGTCAAGTGGTGTGGCGGTGCGGCATCGTGCGCGTCTTGAGTTCGCGGTCGAGACTGTCCGCGCCCGCGGATACCACGTCGTCGTTGCATCGAAACCGTGGCAGTATTGCCGGTACCCCTTACGGCTATGTGGCCGGCTTCGCGGCCGACCACGCCCCCGAGGGACTGATCGTGCATCTCGAGGCAGCCGCGCACGACGCCTTCACCATCTGCCGCTACCTTCACGGCATGCGCCTTGCTGGCATTCTTTACCGGAGCCAAGGCTGTCCTGGTGGGCCGCACCGACGCTCCCGACAGCGAGACGTTAACCCCAGAAACGGGCTGTGCTCGACGCCATGGGCGGCCTGGGGTGTGCCGATCATCGCCGACGTCGAGTGCGGGCACGTGCCGCCATACCTGCCTATAGTCAATGGTGCCTTGGGCGCTTGCGGCTCGGGGCGGGCACCGCCTCACTCCTGAATCTGGCCGTGCGGTGGTCTACGAAGCAACCGCTCACGACATCGACTCGCGAGCGACCGAGTAACCAAGTGAGTGACAATCGCCACCGTCAGCAGCCCGCCAGCGGACGCTGACGGACGGTGGGTCCCAGGGGCCCTAACAGCAGGGGCCAGATGATCCTGGGGGCGCCGGGACATTTGTCCCGTGACAGCGGGACCTAAAGGACCGATTGTAATGGTGTGGATCTGGGTCTTGTGGAACGGCCGGCACCGGCGAGGCGGGTCGGCTGGCTGGCTCCTGCCGGGCTGGGGTGGGCGGCTGCCGTCGTGGCGACCGTTCTGGCGTTCACAACTGCGGCATTGGCGGCGCTGGGCCGCGATGTGTCCGCCCTGGTGATTCCCACCGAACTGGGATTCGCGTGGATGGGGTGCGTGCTGCTGGCCAAGCGGCCTAACCATCCCATGGGTCCGCTGCTGTGCCTGATCGGCCTGGCTACTGCGATCACCGGCACGGCCTTTGCCTACGAGCGTTACACGCTGATCCACTCGCCTGGTTCGTTGCCGTTCGCGACCGCGATGCTGTGGGTGAATACCTGGGTTTGGGTGCCTGCCCTCAGCCTCAACCTTGTCCTGCTGCTGGTCTTCCCGGATGGGAGGCTGCTGTCGCGGCGGTGGCGGCCCGCGCTGTGGGCGACGATGGCTTTCCTCCCTCTTGCAGTGGTGGGCAACGCTTTCATGCCGCAGAACATGGGCGGCTACTTCCGAAACCTGCCGAATCCGTATGCCGTTGCTTCGGCTCAGCCGGTGTTGGTGGCGGTGGAACTTCTGGCCTTGGCATGCGGGCTGTCCGCCCTCGCTGCGGCGGTGGCAGGCATGGTTTTGCGGTGGAGGCGGGCGGACCGGGTAGGACGCCAGCAGCTCAAGTGGTTCTTCGCGGCGCTGCCGGTCACGGCAGCGGCCTGGATCGTCGATGTCGTTGCTCTGGGCCCGGACAGTCAGGTGACCCCGGTTGCCCTGGTACTAGGGCCGCTGGCTGGCGTCCTGATGCCGGTGGCGATCGGCGTGGCAGTGTTGCGGTACCGGCTGTATGAGATCGACATCTTGCTGAACCGGGCGGTGCTGTACGGGTCGCTGAGCACGGTGGTGGCCGCGGTTTACCTGGCCGTGGTGGCGGTGGCCCGGTGGGTTTTCGGGGTGGACCGCGGCCTCGCCGTGCAGGTCCTGGCCACCGTTGTGGCCGCCGCGGCGTTGTGGCCGCTGCGCGGCCGGGTGCAGCGCCAGGTGGATCGGCTGTTCTACGGCGACAGGGGCGCGCCCTATGACGCCCTGGCCAGGCTCGGCCGCCGCGTTGAGGAAGCAGCCGATACTGAATCGGTGCTGGATTCTGTGGTCAAGACCGTGGCGGACAGCCTGCGGCTGCCGTACGCGGCTATTCAGCTGCGGCTCGGCGATGGGTGGAGGCCAGCGGCCGCTTGCGGCGAGCCAGGATCGGACATGGTCGTTTTCCCGCTGATCACCCAGCGCGAAACCGTCGGGCGGCTAGTTGTTGGCAGGCGGGCACCTGGCGAGCAGCTGAGCCCCGATGACGAGCGGCTGCTCGCCGATCTCGCCCGGCAGGCGGGACCGGCTACCCACGTCGTAGCGCTGCGCCGGGCACTGGATGCGTCCCGGGCCGATCTGGTCACGATGCGGGAAGAGGAGAGACGCCGGCTGCGCCGCGACTTGCACGACGGGCTGGGGCCGACGCTGGCAGGCCTGACGCTGGGCCTGGATACCGCCCGGACCCTGTCGCCAGGGCTGCCGGATCTTCAGGAGCTGCTGGACAGGCTCAAAGCGGAGACGCAGCGGGCAGTGACCGACGTGCGGCGCATCGTCTACGGTCTGCGGCCCCCCGCGCTTGATGAACTCGGCCTGGCCGGATCGCTGCGCGAGGAGATCGGGCGCCTGCAGTGCGAGACACCGGCCCTCGAGGTCACCCTGGAGGCTCCCGGCGACGGCCTGGCCGACCTGCCCGCGGCTGTGGAGGTGGCCTGCTACAGGATTGTGACCGAGGCGTTGACCAACGTCGCCAGGCACGCGCACGCCGCCCGGTGCCTGGCGCGGATCCGGTTCGATCACGGCCTGGACGTGGAGGTACGCGACGATGGGGCAGGCCTGCCGGAAGGCTGGCGGACCGGCGTCGGCATCGCGTCGATGCGCGAGCGCGTCGCCGAACTCGGCGGGGAACTGATGATCGAACCCAGCCTCCCGCGCGGGACCAGGATCGCTGCCCACCTGCCCATCCGGGAGCAACCATGACCGAACCGATCCGCGTCCTGATCGCCGATGACCACCCGTTGTTCCGCGACGGCCTGATCGCCCTGCTCAACGACGGGCCCGACACCGAACTCGCGGGCACGGCCACCAGCGGCACCGAGGCGGTAGACCTGGCCCGCCAGACCCAGCCCGACGTGGTCGTGATGGACCTGCATATGCCCGGGCTGAACGGCATCGAGGCAACCCGGTGCATCGTGGCCGACAGCCCGCACATCGCGGTGCTGGTACTGACAATGTTCGACGACGACGATTCCATCTTCTCCGCGCTGCGGGCTGGTGCCCGCGGATACCTGCTCAAGGGCGCCGACCGGGAACAGATCCGCTGCGCCATCCACGCCGCCGCCAACGGCGAGATCATCTTCGGGGCACACCTGGCCGAGCGGATGCTCGGCTACTTCACCGCCAACCCCGCGCCGCCGCCTGTGTTCCCGCAATTGACCGACCGGGAACGCGAGGTACTGGAGCTGGTCGCCCAGGGCCAGGCCAACGCGGCGATCGCGGCCCGGCTGGGCCTGAGCCATAAGACGATACGTAACCACGTGTCAAACATCCTGACCAAGCTGCAGGTTGCCGACAGGGCACAAGCCGTCGCGCAGGCCAGGGATGCGGGGATGGGGCGCCGGTCCCGCACCTGAACGGACATCCGCCCGGTCGGCAGGTGATTCCTCCCGATACATCGGGACCCGAGCCTCATGACAGTGGGACACCCGGTCCCTGACGCTGTGGGCAAGGCACAGCTGGCCAGCAACCGTTCAGTGATCATCTCAACGGCGAAGCCCAGGCGCCCACCAAGCAGACCAGCATGCGCTCGATCTTCTGGCACCAGCTAACCAACACCGCGCATCGCCGGACCGGATCGCCCGGCAACGCCGCAAACGACAGGAGCACCCGATGACGACGCACCAAATCAATCGCCGCACGCTATTGCGGAACGGCCTGACCGGCACGGCGCTAGGCGCAGCCGCCTGGGCAATCCCCAGCGTCGCGCGGGCGGACACCGCGACCGGCTCGCCCGAAAGCGTCCAGGTGGCCGAGATCTACCAGCTGCAGGCCGCCTTCCACCGCGCCAAGACCAACCAGGACCTCGACCTGATGATGTCATTGTGGGCACCCGATGGCACTCTGACGGTTCAGGGCGACCCCAACTCGCCCTACACCGGCACCGCCGCCCTGCGGGCGTTCTGGCAGAGCTCCGGGTCGTTCACCCACCGCCGCTTCTCGCTCGTTCCATCCTTCAAGACCCAGATCGACGTGCGCGGCAACCAGGCCTGGCTGTTCGAATGCCACGACATCGGCGACTACGACCTCGCCAGCCGTTTCATCGCCTCCGACACCTTCCTTGCCGGCACCGTCTGCAACCTCGCCGGTAACTGGGTCTTCTACGACATGACCGCCGGCAAGAGCTTCCCGCTGTCGGCCGACCACTACTACTTCCCCTAATACTCCAGCCGTAGTTCAATGGCCAGCAACGCAGCGATGACTGCAACGCCTTCAACCGCCGACTCAATGGGCATGTTCGCTGAGGAATTGAACCGGCGCAACATACAGATGAGGTGTGTTCTCCATGCGTGTCGTCCTTGAGAAATTGATCCCCCAAGAAGAAGGCCATTATCAGGGGAACATGGGTGAACATGCCTCACTTTTGTCAGTCAACCAGCCCGATCTCGATTAGAAGGCAGGGACCATGAAGATCGCCAGACAACAACTGAGCGGCCACGTACCCGATGTCGTATCCAAGCTGAAGCCGGTCGGCCCGCTCGCCGAGTCGACGCCCTCCGACCTGATCATCGCGCTCCCGGCGCGAAATGCGGAGTTGCATACCGCGCTCTTGCGCGACATCTATGATCCGGCGTCACCGCGCTTTCACCAATACTTGAGCCCTCGCCAGTACATGGAGACGTTCGACCCGACGGAAGCCAGCTATCAGAGCCTCTTGGATTTCGCGAAAGCCAACCAACTGACCGTGGTCTCGACGGCCCCCCGAAAGTTCATCCATGTAACGGCGCCGGCGGCAGTCATCAACAAGGTGTTCCATGTGACGTTGCAGCAGTATCAGCACCCGACCGAAAACCGGCTCTTCTACGCACCCGACGCCGACCCGGCGGTCGAGCTGGAAACGCCTCTCTCACAAATCACTGGCCTAGACAGCCTTAGGCCACCTCGCCGGGCACCGAATCTTCTGAAATCACCGGGGAAGGTTTCCTGCTCCCCGCCGCATGCCGGCGGTTCCGGCAACGGCGGATTGTATACCGGAGGCGACTTCCGGGCGGCGTACGCGCCGGGCGTAACCTTGACTGGCAGCGGGCAGGCAGTTGGGATCCTGGAGCTGGACGGCTATATCGACAGTGACATCAAGATGTACGAGCAGCAGAATGGAATACCGAACGTTCCGCTCCAGAACGTGTATCTGGACGGCTATACCGGAGGAAGTCCGAACGAAGAGTCGGCGGCAGACATCGAGCTGGTCATCTCCATGGCGCCCGGCCTCGCGAAGGTGATCATCTATGGTGTTCCCTACAGCAACGCTGGAATCGTCGATGTACTGCACGAGATGGCCAATCCGACCCAAGGCGAGCCGCTTCCCTATCAGATCACCACCTCGTACTATTTCTTCTATGACAAGAACGTCTATGACGCCCTGGCTCGGCTCGCCGTGCAAGGGCAGGCACTGTTCGTCGCTTCCGGCGATTACGGCTCCTATAACGAAACCTCCGGATCCGGGGCCTTTCCACCCGCGGATCATCCGCTCGTCACTTCCGTCGGCGGCACCGAGCTCCAGACCAGCGGCCCCGGTGGTGCCTGGACCTCCGAAACGACGGCTTCGTTCAGCGGAGGCGGTTACAGCCCCTGGGGAAGCGATCCGCAGTTTGCGATTCCCTGGTGGCAGGTCGGCATAGACTACACTGCATGCAAAGGATCCACCACGGTACGGAACGCTCCCGACGTTTCAATCGTGGCCGACAACATCACGGTTTTCTCCAATGGCAGCTGGAACGGCTTTGCAGGTACGAGCGCAGCGGCTCCGCTCTGGGCCGGCTTCATGGCGTTGGCCAATGAACAAGCCGCAGCATCGGGCAAACCGCGCGTTGGGTTCGCCAATCCGGCGTTGTGGGCAATCGGAAGAGGCGGAACTTACCCGACTTGTTTTCACGACATCACGACCGGCAACAACTTCAACAGCACTAATCCGAACTTGTATAGCGCCGTCGCCGGCTACGATCTCGTCACCGGGTGGGGAACTCCGAACGGCAAGGACCTGATCGACGCTCTTGTCGCCTACAGCGCCGATTGGAGCGCGGTCCCCGGCGGCGGCACCACGAACCTCGCCGACGCTGCCACGGTCTTCCAGGATCGCCTCTACCTCTTCGGAATCGGCATCGACGACCGCCAGCACTACGTCAATTCCTTCGACGGGCAGGCGTGGAGCGGCTGGAGCGCGGTCCCCGGCGGCGGCACCACGAACCTCGCCGACGCTGCAGCAGTGCTTCAGGGGCGTCTCTATCTTTTCGCGATCGGCATCAACGACCATCACCACTATATGAATTCCTTCGACGGGCAGAGCTGGAGTGGTTGGGCTGCCCTGTGGGGAAGCGGGAAAACACTGCTCTCCGACGCTGTAACGGTGTTCAATAACAAGATCTACGTCTTTGGAATCGGCATCAACGATCACCAGCACTACATGAAAACCTTTCCATAGACCGCGGTCACGAAGTTCTCCGCGTCTGCCGCCCCAATCCCGATCATTTTCAAACGGGACGATCTCCTTCTTGCCGCCGCGCGATGCGCCCTTAGATTTTGGACAGGCCCATGCGCCACACGTGGGGTAAGTCATGGCGCGTCGCGGCCGCAGACGGGCCGGTCATTACGTTCCGTTGCAGGGCTTCGATGAACTCGAGCAGCCCGAGCCGCCTGATCCTCTGGCGCCTGCCGCCCGACCGTGCGCGACCGGCGTGGGTCGTACCAGAATTGGATGATATGGGCGTGACCGGGCGTGCGGCAGCACCACCCGATCAACCACCCAGATTCGGCAGGGAGCACGTCTTGATCGTGGCCGAGACGGTGCACCAGCTACGGATCGTGGCGTAGCTCATCTTCTGCGAGCGCCGTACGTTGCGGGCATCGTTCATCGCTGGGACCTTCGGCGGCCCAGCCTCCTAGTCCCGGCTGTTCCTGGAGGTGCCCTGATGACCGCCACGACTCCGTCCACTGCCCTCGCTACCATCCAGCCGGCCTTCACCGGCACCGAGCGGCTCGCGCTCGCCGGGTTCCTGGCCGGGTACCGCGGCCTGACCCGCGAGGCCTATACCCTCGACCTGCGCCAGTTCACCAGCTGGTGCCAGGTACGATCGCTGCCGCTGTTCGCGGTCCGCCGCGCCGACATCGAGACCTTCGCCCGCGAGCTGGAAGCACGCGGGCGCGCTCGTGCCACGGTCACCCGGCGGCTGTGCACGATCGCCGGGTTCTACAAGTACGCGGTCGAAGAAGAACTTCTCGAGCACTCGCCGGCCGCGCACGTCCGCCGTCCCCGGCTGGACTATGAGTCGCACGCAACCGCTCTGGACCGCAACGAGCTCGGCGTGATCCTGGTCGCCGCAGGCCTCGGCCCGCCCGGCGAGCACGCCCTCATCTCCCTGCTCGCGCTCAACGGGCTGCGAGTGTCCGAGGCCACCGGCGCCGACATCGAGCATCTGGGCCTGGAACGCGGCCACCGGACCCTGGTGATCACCCGCAAGGGCGGCAAGGTGGTGACCATCCCGCTCGCCCCGCGCACCGCCCGCGCGATCGACCTGGCGACCGGTGAGCGCACCGAAGGCCCGCTGTTCCTGACCGCGGACGGCAAGCGGCTGGACCGGCACGGCGCCTCGCGTATCGTCCGCCGGGTCACCCGCCGCGCCGGCATCGCCAAGCATGTCAGCCCGCACACGCTGCGACATGCGTTCATCACTGCCGCGCTCGACGCCGGGGTGCCGCTGCGGGACGTGCAGGAAGCCGCCTCCCCCGCTGATCCGCGCACCACGATGCGCTATGACCGGGCACGCACCAGCCTGGACCGGCATGCGACCTACATCGTCGCCGCGTTCATCGCCGGGGCAGCCAGATAACCCCGTCCAGTCGAATCTGCCTGGCCGCTGTCGGCGGCCAGGCAGATTCGAAGTTGCAGAGGTCGCCGAACGTACACCTCAACCACACCCGCGAACCGCCGATCTGGCGTCTGCCCGACCTGCCTGGCATGGCTGGCGGCGGCGTGCATATCGGCTGTTCTGTGCGTGGCCGCTCGGTAGGGCCTAGCGCTCGGTTGAACCGTCGTCGCTGGGTCCGGGGCTTCCGGAAAACGCCGGGGTGATTGACCACCGGGTGCTGGCATCAGTATGGGCTGGGCACAATGGAGTCTCCGCCCCTGCTCAGAGGCGGGCTTGTCGGCAGAAAGCAGTTGCACCAGATGGACATGACCGGCGGCACGGGACGGCTGCAGGGCAAGCGCGTGCTGGTCACCGGGGGGACGACCGGCATCGGCTTCGCCATTGCCGAGAGGTTCCTGCGAGAGGGCGCGAGGGTGGTGGTGACCGGGCGGGACCAAGAGCTGGGCTTGCGCGCGCAGGCAGCGCTCCGCGATGCCGGCCAGAGCTGGTTCCTGGCCGCTGACGCTGCCGATCCTGCTGCCGTGGCGCGCTCGGTGGGCCTGGCCGCCGAGCACCTCGGGACCCTCGACGTGCTGGTCAACAACGCCGGGGTCGGGGTCGAGGCAAGCCTGCTGCGAACGCCCCTGGCGGACTACGACCGGCTGATGGACGTGAACGTGCGGGGCTACCTTCTCTACGCGCAGGCCGCCTACCCGTACCTGGCTCGCCGCCGTGGCTGCATGATCCACATCGCATCCGACGCGGGTATCTGGGGCGAGCAGGCCATCGGGCTGTACTCGGTCTCGAAGGCGGCCGTGGTGATGCTGGGGAAGATGCTGGCGCTGGAGGCAGGTCCCGACGGGGTGCGCTCGAATGTGCTCTGCCCAGGAGACACCTGGCCCGGGATGCGGCACATGGCCCCGACCGGGCAAGAGGACCGCCCCGAGGGCGGCGACTGGCCGGTCCCGCCGATCGGCCGGATCGGCGAGGCCCGCGACGTCGCCGCCGCAGCGGTCTTCTACGCAAGCGACGAGGCTGAATTCATCACCGGTACGACGCTGCTGGTCGACGGCGGCATGACCGCCGGCTATCACCAGCGCGAGAAGAGCCCGCTGGCCGAACCCGGGCCATGACGCGGCACCGCGCAAGTGGCTCCTGGATACCAGCGGCAGCGATCACCGCCCGGGCTGCCGGCCGCCATGCCAGGGGCCCCGCCGAAGACCAGGGCTGTCATGCACCCATCCGGATCGGCCGCGATCAGGAACACCACTACAGCCGCCTAAACAACGACGCGCGCCCCGGCCGGCTCGCCTATTCCAAACCGCGACGGGGGGCAACAGACCCCGCAGTAGGCAACTGCCGCTTCTGATTTCGCGCACACTACCGCCTGATTGAGACTTGGGGTAGGCGTTACGGCCTGGCCGGGATGGAAGTGAGCCGGGGTCGTAGCGTTGAGAGGTCCCGGTGTGCTGGCTCCAGATTCCGCCTGCCGGCCTGGTTTGTGGCCTGGCTTTCGAACGACGTGCCTGCTCACCGGGCCTCGCCGCGGCGTGGCTCGAAAGAGGCGCGAACGCCCGGTCAAGGTTTTCTGGAATCAGGCATGCCCGCCGCGGGTCTACCAGCACCTGGGAGGAGGAGCCGTTCATGGCAGGAGTGATGATCGGGGTCGATCCGCACAAGGCCTCGCATACGGCGGTGGCGATCAGCGGGGCGGAGGAGCCGCTGGGCGAACTGCGGGTGCGTGCCTGCGCTGTGCAGGCGGAGCGGCTGCTGGCCTGGGCCGCGGCCTGGCCGGAGCGGACCTGGGCGGTCGAGGGAGCCGGCGGCCTGGGGCACCTGCTGGCCCAGCAGCTGCTGTCCGCTGGCGAGCGGGTCCTGGACGTGCAGCCCAAGCTGGGCGCCCGGGTGCGGCTGCTGGCCACCGGGAACGTGAACAAGAACGACCCGAACGACGCCCGCTCGGTTGCCGTCGCCGCGCTGCGCTCGCCCGG
>Ga0070713_100003150_pt1 | contig 10859 bp, 7 predicted proteins | sample LARL82metaG_FD_65465 | JGI IMG/M metagenome (GOLD analysis project Ga0070713, IMG submission 65465) | Corn, switchgrass and miscanthus rhizosphere microbial communities from Kellogg Biological Station, Michigan, USA - LAR L8-2 metaG | ecosystem: Host-associated > Plants > Roots > Rhizosphere ... | reverse complement strand
CACATACCAGCAACAGACGCCTGTGACGCCGGTTGGCTAGTTTCGGATGCGAACTGTTGATACTGGGCTTTCAAAATAAAGCCCGAAAGCCAAGAAATGCCCCTCCTTCGTGCCGACACGTACTCTGCCCGACTGATTAGATGCGCCCTATTGTGTGGATTTTTGGGCCTTGAGGCGGGTTGCTCAGGCGGCGGTGGAAGTGGCGGCGCAGCCATGCTCTCCACGAACAGCGCACCGATCATCAGGGCGATCGAGATCACGCCCGCTAATGCGCACCTGGCAGCCGGTACGAAGGCACAGCTCACCGCGACAGCGGTACTGAGCGATAACACCCACAAGGACATCACTGCGCAGGTTGCCTGGGCATCCTCCAACACCACCGCGGCGACCATCGGCAGCTCGGCACAATCCAGTGGTATGGCGACGGCCCTCAGCCCAGGCTCCACGACCATCTCCGCGACCACCAGCGGAGTCATGGGTCAGACCATGCTGGCCGTGACGCCGGCGACGCTGACATCGATCGAAGTGACCCCGCCAAGTCCCACGGCAGCGAAAGGGACCACGGCACAGTTCCGGGCTACCGGTGTGTTCTCGGACCGTTCCACACAGGAGCTGACTTCCCAGGTGCGGTGGTCTTCGGCCGAACCTGCAGTCGCCACAATCAGTAGCGCGGCCGGCTCCGCGGGACTCGCGCTTGCGAGGGATGTCGGCTCCACGCACATCACCGCAGCTTTCGACGGCGTCACCTCACCCCCCGCGGGCCTGACCGTCATCGCCGCGACGCTCACGTCTATCCAGCTAACGCCACCGAGCGTGAGCATCCCAAACGGCCTGACGCAGCAATTCACCGCGACCGGCGTCTACAGCGATAACTCGACGCAGGATCTGACCTCGATGGTCACCTGGGTATCCTCCGACCCGGGCGTGGCCAGCCTCAGCAATACGGCTGGCTCTGCCGGTCTCGCTGCCGCGACGAGCGTCGGCTCGGCGACCATCGGGGCAAGCCTGGGCGCCGTCAAGTCGCTCAATGCGAACCTGACGGTGACGGCAGCAACGCTGACCGCGATCGAGGTGACGCCGCCGAGTCCGAACCTCGCTAGTGGCCTGACGCAGCAGTTCACCGCCACTGGCATTTACACCGACAACTCCACGCAGAACCTGACGTCTGCAGTGACTTGGTCGTCATCGAACGCGTCCGTTGCCACCGTCAGCAACGCACCGGGCTCGAATGGGGTTGGCGTGGCTGCGGGGGTCGGAACGAGCAGCATCACCGCGGCCTTTGGGCTGGTGACCTCGCAGGCTGCAACGTTGACCGTGTCTCCAGCAACCCTGGTTTCCATCCAGGTAACGCCCCCGAGCCCGAGCGTCGCGGCCGGGCTGACGCAGCCGTTTACGGCGACCGGCACCTACACGGATGATTCCAGTCAGAACCTGACGCTGGCGTCGACTTGGTCGTCGTCGAACTCCGCCGTGGCGACCATCAGCAATGCATCCGGTTCCAACGGCGTGGCATTTGCCACCGGTACGGGAGCCACCTACATCAGCGCGACTCTCGACGGTGTCACGTCGCCGACCGTCTCGCTCGCTGTGACGACACCGACACTCGCCAGCATCCAGGTAACACCGCCCAACCCGAGCATCGCGAACGGGCTGACGCAGAAGTTCACTGCCACGGGCGTGTACACCGACAACTCGACGGAAGATCTCACCACGTTCGTGACCTGGGCCTCATCCGACACCAGCGCGGCGAGCATCAGCAACGCCGCGGGGTCAATCGGTCTCGCCACGGCGACCGGCGCTGGCTCGACCGGCATCAGCGCAAGCTATAACGGCGTCACCTCGCCCGATGCTGCGCTGACCGTGACCGCCGCGACACTGGTCTCAATCCAGGTGACGCCGCCCGGCCCGAGCGTTGCGAATGGGCTCGCCCAACAGTTCACGGCCACGGGCATCTACACCGATAACTCGACGCAGGATCTGACGGCGACGGTGACTTGGATGGCTTCGGACGGCACCGTCGCGAGCATTAGCAACGCGGGCGGCTCTTCCGGCCTGGCAACCGCGACGAAGGTCGGGGCCGCCTCAATCACCGCCAACCTCAACGGCATCACCTCGCTTAGTGCGACGCTGTACGTGGCGGCCGCGACGCTCGTGTCCATACAGGTGACGCCGCCCAGCCCGAGCGTTGCGAATGGGTTGACCCAGCAGTTCACGGCCACCGGCATCTACACCGATAACTCCGCGCAGGATCTGACCGCCGTTGCGACCTGGCACTCGACGAACCCGGACATCGCAACCGTAAGCAGCGCCTCGGGGTCAAGCGGACTCGCCACGGCCGCGGGGGTCGGCTCGACCAGTATCGGTGCGAGTTACAACGGAGTGACCTCACCCGACGCGGCGCTCAGCGTCACGGCCGCGAAGCTCCTGTCGATCGAGGTGAGCCCCCTGACCCCGAGCACCGCCAAGGGCCTGACGCAGCAGTTCATTGCGACGGGCACCTATACGGATAACTCCACTGCGAACTTGACGACGGCCGTGACCTGGACGTCCTCCGACGCCGGCGTCGCGAGCATCAGCAATGCCACCGGGTCCAACGGCCTCGCCGCGTCGGCGGCCGTCGGGACGACCAGCATTAGTGCTAGTTACAACGGGGTGACGTCGCCCGATGCCATACTGAGCGTCACGCCGGCAACACTGGTGTCCATTCAGGTAGCACCGTCGAGCGCGAGCATCACGAACGGCGCGGCTCAGCAGTTCACCGCCACCGGCACGTACACGGATAATTCGACGCAGGACCTGACGGGGATCACGACCTGGGCGTCCTCCAGCACGGTTACTGCAACCGTGAGCAACGCGGCCGGGTCGAACGGCCTTGCAACCTCGGCGGGGCTCGGATCCACGAGTATCAGCGCCAGCTACAACGCGGTCGCGTCGCCCAGTGCGACCCTGACCGTAGTGGCCGCGACGTCGGGAGTAGCGGGTGTCTGGACGGCGACGGCCGCGCCCGGGGAGACGGCCGGCATGATCTCGGACGCAGCCGGGAACTTCTATTTCTTCACATCCACTGCGACCTGCTTGGCGCTCTACAACGGCACCCTGTCAGTCGCCGGCTCGACCGTCAGCGGTGCAGGCGATTTCACGCCCTATCTCTTTGGCCCTAATTCCGGATGTCCAACAGCGGTGCACGAGAACTATTCCGGCTCTCTAGTCCCCGGTGTGTCCATGACCTTATCCATGACCCCGACCGGTGGTGGTGCGACCACGTCCACGATCACCTGGACGTTTGATCCGAGCTACGGGCATCCTTCAGCGCTTACACTGATTGCCGGCAGCTGGGGAATGCCGGGGGGCTCCGTCGCCTCAATCAGCAGCACCGGTGTGATTGCGGCGCACGACGCTGCGACCGGATGCACGATCAGCGGGCAGGTATCGGTCAGTGATACGACCGTCAACCTCTACAACGTCAGCGCCACATACTCGGGGTGCACGGGTGGGGCTGCCGCATTGAACGGTGTCGCCCTAAGCGGCCTAGGGACATTGGACAATTCGGTGACACCCACGCACTTCGACGCGGCGCTGAGGTCAGCGAACAAGAAGACCATGTCTGGCTTTGACTGGGCGCAACAGTAAGCGCACGCCGGGGGTGGGGCGCTTGTGCGAGCATTACCGTCCTTGGCCGCGCCTCACGCACTGAATTTGAATGCAAAAGCACAGCCGCGCGTACCCCACCTCCGACAGAACGCACACCTCTCGGGGTCCGGAAGGGCTAGACTGGCGGCGTGAAATACCGCTTTGTCGCGTTCCTGATCATGCTCGCGATCGGACTTCAGGGTCCGAGCCTCGCTTACGCGGCGGCGGTGACAGCTAAAACCATGCCTGCTTCCTGCGCGGGCCAACTGCTGGGTCAGGGCAGCCAGGATGAATCTTCGTGCTGCCCGCAGGGCATAGCACCGGGCCTTTGCTGCCCCGGCGGCGTGGTTTTGTCGGGACCGCCCGGAGTCTTCGCTGCACGCCCTGCAATCCGGGCGCGTCTACTCCCTGCAGCGTCGGCATCCGCGGCATTCGCCACGGAACGTCCCGCCCCTCCTCTCCGACCTCCTATCCGCTGAGTCCATCGTCGATCGAGTGAGCTGAGGCGGCGCATGCGCCCCTGAGCGTCGCGCTGCGCGCGTCCGCGCATCGCAGTCTTGGTGGCCTTGGAGAGTCTCATGGGTCGTTGGTTTCTAGCGCTCGCAAGCGCAGTCGCGCTTGCCGCGTCCGCAGGGGTACTGGCCAAGCCCATTGCCTTCACGGGCGGCTCTACAGTGATGGCGGAATACGGAGCCGGGACCATGGAGGAGCTACAGTTCTTCTACGCCCCGCGCTATGACTTCTCCTACGGCGCTGGCCATCTCCGGCTCGATAGTGACGAGACCACCAAGACCCGCAACATTACCTACGCTCGACTGAACTACCTCGCTCACCGCTGGAATCTTGACGACGCCCAGGCAAACATCTTTGTCTGGGGTGGGATGGGCGGCGCAACCGGCAATACCTTCAGCGGCAGCGTCTTCACCGGAAACGCCGGAGCGCAGGCGGACTACGAAACCCGCCGGGTCTACGCCTCCCTCAAGACCGACTGGCAGGGAAGCTCCGAGTTTTCACATCGAATTGACACGCTGCAACTGGGATTTGCGCCCTACAGGCACGATTACGGTGGCCTTGCGACCTGGATTCTGCTCCAGGCTCGCGACTATACCGGCGGGATTCACAGCGGGACGGAAACCGCGCTGCTGCTGCGACTGTTCAAGGGCGGTGTCTGGGTCGAGGCCGGCGTCACGAACGGCGGCAAGGTGCAGGCCATGGCCATGTTCAACTTCTGAGGAGGGCGTTCATGAAGCTCCCAATCTTTGTTCTTACCTCATTCCTTGTCCTGGCAGATCAAGTGGCACGGGCCGAGACGATAGAGATGAACGTCAACGGTCTCGTCTGCGCGTTCTGCGCACAGGGTATCGAAAAGCAGCTGCGCAAGTTTCCGGCGACTGCCGACGTGGTGGTGAGCCTCGAACATAAGCTGGTCGTCGTCGCTTTGAAGGAGGGCCAGGACATCCCGGATACTGAACTTCGCCGGGCCCTGACAAACGCCGGCTACACGGTAAAGGGCATCCAGCGCACCGAAACACCTATCGCGGAGGTGCGCGATCGCCTCAAGCAGGCAAAACCATGAGCCGCGTCGACCCTACGCTGTCACGCAACGCAGGTCTTGCCGCGGGCGCGCTACTCGCCAGCTCGGCAACTCTGGTCTGCTGCGTACTGCCCACCGTCTTTGTTGCCCTCGGAGCCGGAGCCGCCCTTGCCGGGCTCATAACCGCTGTGCCGCAGCTCATCTGGCTGAGCGAGCACAAGCCGCTCGTCTTCGCAACCGCCGGCGCGTTACTCATCGCGAGCGGCGCTGCGCTGTGGCACGGGCGGAGCCTCCCCTGCCCGACCGACGCTGGCGCCGCGCAAGCCTGCCGGCGTCTGCGACGCCTCGGTGTGGTGCTATATGGACTTGCGCTCGTCTGCTTCGCTTTCGGAGTTGCGTTTGCTTTTGTACTCCCGGCGCCGTCACGGTAGGACAACGACCCCAACACAAGCGACCCTCTCGCGACCACTGCGCCACGTCCGGCTCTGCCCTTCTCGCCCGCTTAAAAAGCTCAAGCTGGGCGCAGCCCGCGTTTGACATAGCGCGAGCAAGGACGACTGCGGCACCCTAATACGCCATAATCCCGGTGCGCCAGCATCGATGGGGCAGAAGAACTGGGCTTACCCAGCTAGCTGGACGGACCGCTCAAGGGGTGTAGAGCAAATGAGAAACGCTTGGTGTTTGGTTCTCGCTGTCTTTCTTTTGTCTTCCTGCGGCGGTGGCGACAGCACCTCAAACTCCACGCCACCCTCTCTCGCATCGAGTTCCGACGTTGTCGTTTCAGATGCCTCCGCGGGCGCGACGCCGTTCATTGCGCTCGCGCAGCTCACTGGCAATAGCGTGGCGTCCCTGAAATCGATCGCTTACACGATAGCGGCCAAGGCCGGGACCGTTTCCAAGCCGGTCCATGTCACCTATTCGATGGATGCACTGGCCCGGCTGGCGCCGACGGCACCGACCCCGACCTCCGCACAAGTGCCGATTTTCGGCCTATACGCGGGTTACACAAATAATGTGTCGCTCACGCTTACGTTCACGGACAATTCCACTGCTGCCCTGACATTACCGTTTGCCGCCGCTGCGTATACCGATCCAAACGGGATCTATGACAAGCCTACGGTGCTCAAGGCACGCGCCGCGGGCAGTTCCTTGGGTTTCGATTACTTCGCAATGAAGTCCATGATCGAATTGCCGGTGATCGTGGATACCGACGGCGAGCTTCGCTGGGTCGGCACGGGTGTCGCCTTCGGCAACATCTCGGTATTTGGCGACAACGGATTCTACGTCGGGGACCCGAATGGCACTACCGTCTACCGCGCCGAACTCAGTGGTGCGCTAAGCTCGAAGCTGCTTACCCCTCCGCCAGGCGGAAACGTGATATTCCATCACAACTTCGATCTCGGGAAGGTGGGCGTACTCTCCGAGCTGAACGTCGGCACCTACCTCGAGAGCACCATCAGCGAATTCACACTCGCTGACGGCTTCGTCAAGACCTGGGACATTGCGGCGATTCTGTCCAACTACATGAGCGCTCACGGGGACGATCCCACGTTGTTTGTGCGACCGGGATACGACTGGTTCCACAGCAATGCAGCGACATACGATCCGTCGGACAATTCAATCATTGTCTCGAGCCGCGAGGATTTTCTCATCAAGCTGGACTATGACACCGGCGACATCGTCTGGATCCTCGGTGATCCCACCAAGTACTGGTACACGTTCCCGTCATTGCGTGCCAAGGCGCTGACACTTCAGGCCGGTGGCCTCTACCCCATTGGACAGCATGGCGTGTCCATCACCAGCAAGGGCCTGGTCATGGTGATGAACGACGGCTTCGGCAGTGCCAGCCAGCCCAGCGGCGCTCCGACCGGTGAGACGCGCACGTATTCGGCCGTGTCGGCCTATTCCATCGATGCCGCGGCGAACACTGCCACAGAAGTGTGGCACTTCGACTACGGGCAGACGATCTACTCGGACATCTGCGGGAGCGCCTACGAGGCGTCCGATCAGTCGGTGCTCGTCAATTACGCAGTGGCGGACACGCGAACTCACGCGCGCCTCGTCGGTCTGGATTCACAACGCAACGTGGTGTTCGACTTCCAGTACCCGACGAATGTGTGCAATACGAGCTGGAACGCCGAACCCATTCCCTTGGACAACATGCAGTTGTGAGACCTCCGGGGGCCCGCCCCGCTTGCGCCTTGGCGAGTAAGGGCTGAGCCGCGCATGACCGAGTCCCACCCGTCCGTCGGCAGAGACCCAGTGACGCCGGCCATGCCCATCGGGTCACGATGGAAGAGACTGCGCGTCGCACGCTGCAGCCGCCGCTCGGCGAGGGGCGCGCCGCCCGAGAAAACTCCGACGATCCGCACATCTTGAGTTCCAGGTCGGGCCGAGCCGGTACTCCGGTTGATTGAGCGTTCTCGTAATACCTGACCCGCGGCACATGGATCACTGCCTAAGGCGACCGGGCGTCACGCCTGAATCTCAGAGCGGCAACCAGCAGGTGTACCCCCGGAATGCTCATCTCAAGGGCAGTACCTCAGTGCTCCGCGTTGCAGTTCGCCCTAGTGGTGTGCGAGTCACTTGAGACCAACCGCCCAGGATGCGCGGCCCTCCAGCTGGTCAGACAGGCGTCCACGCCTTCGCAGGAAATGCTCAGTACCTCTGCCACTTCCTGCCGCGAGTGACCCGAATACACAAGGTGGATGATGGCGCGCGCGGAAGGGATAAGTGCTTCAAACTCCTCAGATAGGAGTTGCGGCAGTGCAGGTCGGCTCGCGAGCCGGGCCTCGGCGCCCCGACCGCCGGAGAGCGCCTCCGGGGAGGCTCGCCGTGCCTCGCTGTTGGCGAGGCACCGGCTTGCGTGTCCCCAGGCGACGCGCATGATCGCAACGTGAACTGAAGAATCGCTCGCGAAGGTCGCGCACTGACGCCACACCTCGAACAACGTGTCCGCTATGAGGTCATCCACTACCTCCGGCGCTGATAACGGCATCAAATGCACGAAGAATCTAACCAGGCGCGAAAAATAGTGGGAATGCAGGCGAGCTAAGGCGGATCGGCTGCCGCTCGCCATGGCGGTAAGCAAGCGTCTGTCGGCAATATCTGCGCTCGGCGGCCTGACCGTGATTGCTGCATCGCAGCGGGCCCTTCCATTCTCAGGCTCCCGTAGTTCGCGCGTGACAGGGGGCGCGTTGGCGTCGCTCGTTCGCTCGGTCTGGCAGTGCATGTCACATTCCTTTGAGCTGGTGGGAGCCCGCGCACTATTCCGAGCGGGCGCCGCCCGATCAATGGATCCGGGCTCCTCTTTGAAGTGTTCGCACGCTCCCCTGAGAATGCGCGCAGAATCAACAGCCTATTCCCCGAAGTCCCGTATAAGCCGAGCCGCGGGTGGAGAGTAGAATTGCTTGGGAACCTCCCCGACCTCTCCGAGAGCTGAATCAGGGCTGCACACGTCAGTGGACCAACCCGCCGCAGCGCCCCGATGCGTGAAATTCGGCTTCTTCGAAGCGGATCTGCGCAGCGGCGAACTCACCAAGCAAGGCAAGCGCATCCCGCTGCAGGAGCAGCCCTTCCAATTGCTCGCAATGCTGCTGGAGCGGCCGGGCGAGCTGGTCACGCGCGAGGAAGTACGTCAGAAGCTTTGGCCGCGCACGATCGTGGATTTCGACCACGGCCTCAACAAGGCAATCAGTAAAATCCGCGATGCATTGGGGGATTCCGCGGAGAACCCGCGCTTTGTCGAGACGGTTGCGCGGCGCGGTTACCGATTCCTCGCCGATGTCAGGGACAGGCGTGATCCGGAACCTCCGATCGCGAGGCTGGGTCAACCCGCCGCTGTTGATGCAGGCGCGTCCAGTGACGTGAACTCAGGCTCGGCCGGCGGCCTAGGGCGCTTGCCATCGAGGAGATCCCGCGCCCTGTGGATCGCATGCGGCGCGGCGCTGGTGCTGCTGCTGTCAGCAGCCTGGCTGCTCGATTATCGGCAGCGCGCGGCCGCCACCATTCACTCAGTGGCCGTGCTGCCGCTGGCCAACCTGTCCGGCGATCCATCCCAGGAATACTTGGCCGATGGGATGACCGAGGAACTGCTCACGCAGCTCGGGCAGATTCGTGCGCTGCGGGTGATCTCCCGCACCTCTGCAATGAGCTACAAGAACACGCTCAAGTCCCTGGCCGAGATTGCCCGCGAGCTCGATGTTCAAGCGGTAGTGGAGGGAAGCGTGCTGCATGTGGGGGATCGGGTACGGATCACTGCACAGCTAATCCGGGTACCGGCAGACGAGCATCTGTGGGCCCACGCCTACGAAGGCAATTTCAGCGACGCCTTCGAGCTGCAGAACGAGGTCTCACAGGCAGTCGCCACTCAGATTCAGGCGGCCGTCAGCGGGGCAGAGCAAACGGTATTGAGAAAGCCGAAGCCAGTAAGCTCGGAAGCTTACGAGGCCTACCTAAAGGGACGCTACTTCTGGAACAAGCGCGATGCCGCTGGCCTCAATAAGGCCATCGAGTACTTTCAGCGCGCGATCGCCCTCGACCCGGGTTACGCCGCAGCCTATTCCGGCCTTGCTGATGCCTACGCGTTGGCGGGTGGCTGGGAATATGGCGTGCTGCCACCGCAGGAGGCGGCGCCGCGGGCCAAGGAGGCCGCCACCAGAGCGGTGCTCTTGGACCCGGACCTCAGCGAAGCCCACACGTCACTTGCCTTTGCTCTCGAGATGTCCACATGGGATTGGGGCGGTGCCGAGAGTGAATATCGGCGTGCCCTCGATCTGAATCCGGGCTATGCCACCGCCCATCACTGGTATGGCTATCATCTGCTGACGGTCGGCCGCAATGATGAGGGCATAGCCGAGCTCAAGGCGGCAGAGAGACTAGATCCTCTGTCGCTGATTATCAGTGCCGGCGTAGCCGATGCTCTCTACATCGCCCACGTTGTGGATGGCGCCACGCGCCAGCTGCATAAGACCCTCGAAATGGACCCGAGTTTTTCGATGGCGCACTATCAGCTGGGGCAGGTGCTTACATACCGGGGTAACTTCGATGCCGCAATCGCTGAGTTTCAGCGAGCGATTGAGCTGTCTGGGCACAGTCCGGCCATTGATGCCAACTTAGCGAACGCCTACGCTGCTGCAGGGCGCTCAGCCGACGCCGAGCGGATAGCCAAGGACTTAGCGCAGCTGCAGCACCACAACGGATCCCTCGATGCCAACATTGCCCTGATCTATGTGGGTCTCGGGAGACATGACGAGGCAATGGACTGGCTCGAGAAGGCCTACCAGGCTCGCTTTGAGCCAGTCATGCTGGTCCGCCCGCAGTTTGATCCACTGCGGCGCGATCCGCGATTCATAGATCTTATGCGACGTCTCGGCCTCGGCAAGTAAGGAACGATTTATCGGCCAGTCGAAGCCGATTCGCATTTGTGGCCAACGGACTGCCTGTCCGTTGGTTGTAGTTTTCGCTTTCGACCGGGCTTTGACGAAGGTGTAGCATTCGCCGTTGCGGCCGCCGCTCACCCGCCAGGGCAATCGCCGCAGGTTCCGCATTCACCCTGAAGCGCAACGGTATTCTTTACCTCTAGCGAGGAGGTTCCGAAGATGGAAAGCACATTTGGCGCGACCTCGACCACGGACGACGTGCTGTCCGGCGTGAACCTCAAGGGCAAAAGAATTTTCGTGACGGGTGTTTCCGC
>Ga0070713_100003146_pt1 | contig 10866 bp, 8 predicted proteins | sample LARL82metaG_FD_65465 | JGI IMG/M metagenome (GOLD analysis project Ga0070713, IMG submission 65465) | Corn, switchgrass and miscanthus rhizosphere microbial communities from Kellogg Biological Station, Michigan, USA - LAR L8-2 metaG | ecosystem: Host-associated > Plants > Roots > Rhizosphere ... | reverse complement strand
GGTCTCGCCGCGCAGGCCGTTCACCTGGGCCCAGCCGGTGATGCCCGGGCGCACCTTGTGGCGGATCATGTAGCTCTTGATGAGGCGGCGGTATTGCTCGTTGTGCGCGACGGCGTGCGGGCGCGGGCCCACGATGCTCATGCGTCCCTGCAGGACGTTGATGAATTGCGGCAGCTCGTCGAGCGAGGTGCGGCGCATGAAGGCGCCGAAGGGCGTGACACGGCGGTCGTTGCGGGTCGCCTGCGTCACGACCGCCCCGTCCTCGGCCACCGTCATGGAGCGGAACTTGTAGACCACGATCTCGCGGCCGTCCAGGCCGTAGCGGCGCTGGCGGAAGAGCACGGGGCCGGGCGAGGAGAGCTTCACCGCCGCGGCGATGGCGAGGAGCAGCGGCGCGATGAGCGCGAGGATGAGAGAGCCCAGCACGATGTCGGAGGCGCGCTTCGCGAAGCCGTTCAGCCCATGGAAAGGCGTCTCGCAGAGCGCCAGCACCGGGATCCCGCCGATCGTGTCGGTGCGGGCCTGGATGAGGTCGAAGAGGAAGATGTCGGGCGTGAAGTAGACCGAGGCCGTGGTGTCGCACAGCGCATCCAGGAGCCCCAGGATGCGCGGCTGGTCGGCCATGGGCAGCGTGAGGTAGATGAGGTCCACGCGATTCTTCTTGGCGTATTCGGCGATCTCGTCGAGGGAGCCGAGCGTCGGGGGCCCGCCGCCCCCGGCGCCCGCGCCGTCGTCGAAAAAGCCCGCCACCTTCACGCCGAGGTAGGGCGTGGCTTCGATGCGCTGCGCGAGCGTACGCCCGAGGCCACCCGCCCCGGCGATCACCGCGACGCGCTCGAAGCCCTCGGCGGCGAGGACCTTGGGAAGCAGCACGGGCGTGAGCATGTGCGCCGCGAAGAGCGCGATGGGCGTGGCCGCCACCCACGCGACGATCACGCGCTCGTCGAAGGAACCCAATGTGCGGGTGGCCCACCCCAGGGTGAGCAGCAGGAGCACCACGAGCATCCAGCCGCCCAGCACCTCGCTCGCGATCGCGCCGGGGCTCGTCCCGCGCGGCTGCTTTCCGGGAAAGGTGAGCGAAAAGAGCAGCAGGGAAAGGATGAGATAGGGGCCGCCGAAGGCGACCTCGAAGGCGACGGTGCACGCGACAAGGGTCCCGATCGCCACGGCCGCCTCGAGGAGCATGCGCACCAGGTGCGCGACGGCGAGCGGTCCTCCCTGGGCAAGTCGTGGATGCGTGTCGTGCGGCGTAGCTATCACTTGCGGTCCCGGATAGGAGTCGGCTGGCAACCAGGCCACCCTATCGCCGCCATGCAAAAACTCCATGGATGGCCGCTGGTTCCAAAGGACTAGGGAGCCCAAAGGGCGTGGAAAATCACGGGACTTCACACGCATTTCACATTGGGGGCATACATTGCGCCCATGCGAATCGAACCCAGACTGCCAGATCACCGCGCGCCGCGGGCCCAGTTCCAGGAGGACCTCGCGCATCAGGACGATGCGCAATTCCCGGAAAGCGCGCCGTACGAGCAGGCTCCCGCACGCCTCAACGACTCCGAGCGCGAGACGCTGCTCCTCAACATCGACCTGTCGCTGCGCGTGCACACCCGCCCCCAGCTCTTCAGCTGGGTGCAGGGGGCTCTCCAGAGCATGATTCCGCACGAGGTGCTCGTGTGCGGCCTGCAGGAGAGCCGCCAGAGCGCGCTGCGCGTGGATTCCTTCTCGACCGCGCCGGTGGATTGCGCGCGCCTGAACGAGCTCTTCCAGCAGGACGTGTCCCTCGTCCCGCACCTCATCAAGCTGTGGGAGGAGAATCGCTGCCAGTCCGTGATCTGCGAGACCGAGCGCGGGCCGCTCGCGGGCGCCGCGCTCGCGCGCGAGTTTTCCCGCCTCGGCGCGAGCCATATTCTCGCCCACGGCACGCACGACGCCACGGGCACGATGACAAGCTTCTTCGTCTTCGCGTGCCGCCCGGGCGCGGTGGGCGCGAAGCAGACCTACCTCGCCGACCTCATCGTTCCGTACCTGCACGCCGGTTGGGTGCGTAGCCAGGTGACATGGCCGCTCGACCGGGCCGGGGCCGCCAAGCCCGCCAAGACGGGGCTCCTCACGCCGCGCGAGACGCAGATCCTGCAGTGGATCTACCACGGCAAGAGCAACATCGAGATCGGCATGATCCTCGAGATCAGCCCGCTCACGGTGAAGAACCACGTGCAGAAGACGCTGCGCAAGCTGAACGTGCTGAACCGCACGCAGGCCGTGGGCAAGGCGCTCGCGCTGCGCCTCGTCAATCTCTAGGCTCGCCAGCGCCCCGGCGAAGGTGCCTGCCATCCCCGTGAAGACGGGGAGCCAATCGCTCGTACGAGCCCTCCCGTTCGCGGTCTTCATCGCGTTCGTCGCGGCGCAGTCCCTGGCGGGCGGCGCTTCGCCCCTCTGGTGGGCCGCGCGCGATGCATCGGCCACGCTCGCCCTCGTCCTCCTCCTGCCGCGGTACACCGAGCTGCGCGACGCGCCGCGACCGACGGCCCTCCAGGCGTGCGCGGCAATCCTCGCCGGGGTGGCCGTGTTCGCCGCGTGGACCCGGTTGGACCAGGGCTGGAATTCCCTTGCGCTCCACGACGGGTTCGATCCCACGGGGGAGCGGGCCGGGCTCGCCGGGCCGCTCCTCGCGCTGCGCCTCTTCGCGCTCGCGGTCACCGTGCCGTTGATGGAGGAGATCTTCTGGCGCTCGTTCCTGCTGCGCTGGATCGATTCGCGTAATTTCCTGGCCGCCGATCCCCGCGCGGCGAGCTTCAGGGCCATCGCGCTGGTGACCGCGCTCTTCGCAGCGGAACATTCCCAGTGGCTTGCGGGTCTGCTCGCTGGGGCCGCGTACACTGCCGTCTACGTTCGTACGCGCAATATCCTGCTAACAACACTTTCCCATGCGATCACGAACCTCCTCCTCGGCATCTGGATCCTCTCCACAGGCAGCTGGCGTTTCTGGTGAGCGGGGCCGCAGGATCGCGCAAGCGGCCGCGGCGATCGCCGTGCTGGGCGCCCCGGCGACTTCCTGGGCTCTCTTCAACGACCGCGTCGAGCTCTGGGCCGCGGAGAACCTGACTCACGACTCGAACGTGCTGCGCCTTTCGAAGGACGTGAACCCGCCGGACTCGCAGCGCGGCGACACGATCTCCACGACCCACGTGGGCGGCACCTTCAATGCCTTCGAGGGCCAGCAGCACTTCACCGCCGAAGCCACGTACTTCCGCAGCAACTTCCGCCACTTCAACGATTTCGATTTCAACGGCTACACGGGGATGGCCAACTGGGCCTGGGTGCTCGGCCCCGCCGCCTCGGGGACGCTGGGCTACCAGGACCAGCGCGGCCTCGCGAGCTTCAACAACATCCAGGCGGCCGCGCCCGACCTGGTGACCACCCGCCAGGCCTATGCGACCGGCAAATGGGACCTCACGCCGCGCTGGCGCGCGAGCGGCGCTTTCACCGCGGGCCAGACCGAGCACGGCGACGTGGCGCGAAAGGTGAACGACATCGTGGTCGAGTCGGGCGAGGCGGGCCTGTCGTACGTGACCCCCCTGGAGAATTCTTTCGGCGTGGTGTCGCGCTACGAGCATGGCCGCCTGCCGCACGACGTGGACCTGAACGGCATCCCGTTCGAGAGCTCGTACAACCAGTCGGGCCTGGGCGTGATGGTGACCTACATCCCTGCCGGGCACTCGCGGCTGGATGCGCGTGCCGACTACGTGGACCGGCGGTACAACGCTGGCAGCACCCAGCCCAACTACAAGGGACCGATCGCCCGGGTGCTCTACACGTGGACGCCCACGGCCAAATTCACGCTGAACGCTTCGGCCTCGCGCGATGTGGGGCCGGCCGAGGACATCACCACTGCGTTCGTGCTGGTGACGGGCGGCTACATCCGGCCCCAATGGCAGGTCACCGACAAGGTGACGCTGAAGGCCAACGCCGAGTACAACGTCTGGGAGTACAAGAGCGGCCCGCTTACGGGCGGCGACTTTACGCACCACCAGCGCCTGCTCGGCCTCAGCGTGGCGTGGCGTCCCGCCGCGAAGGTCCTGCTCCAGGCCGGCTACAACTGGGAAAAGCGCACCTCGACGCTCCTCTTCGCCGACTACCTGGACGAGGTGTTCTTCGTCGAGGGGCGTATCGGATTCTAGCGGGCTAGTCCCTTTGGACTAGGCGAGGGCGGCGCCTTTTCTCCACCCCTGTCACGCGCGCCCCATAGGGTATGTCTCTCAAGGAGACATGCTCATGCGACGCCAAATCCAGACCCTTTCCCTCGCCCTCGCCATCGCCGCCGCGGCCACCACCGCGGTGGCCCAGACCAACCCGCTCGCGCGCGGCACCGCGGCCCAGCACGACTCGTTCTATTACGGCGCCATCAAGAGCGAGAACACCATCAGCTCGCCCCTCGCGGGCGGGACGAACCAGCTGAGCCGGCCGGCCGCGAGCTTCGGCCCCGTGACGCCGGTTCCCGAGCCGTCGGAGTGGGCGATGCTGCTCGCCGGCCTCGGGCTGGTGGGATTCATCGTGCGCCGCAACGCCAAGCGGCCCTGAGGCTGGACGACCCCATCTACCCCCGCGCAAAAAGCGCGGAACGGATTCCCATTGCCCGGTGATTGACGAAGCAGGAGACCCGAACATGACCGCGAAAAAAACGATCCTCGCGCTTTCCCTCGCCGCCCTCGCGCCCGCCTGCCTCGCGGCGCAACGAGTCGCCGACATGGCGGTGACGCAACCGGGCAGGCCGCCCCAGGCCATGGCCATGGCGCAGCCCGCCGCGCCGGTGCCGAGCATCGCCGATACGCGGCTCGAGTCCCTCGGCATGGGCGACATGATCCGCGTCACGGTCTTCCGCAATCCCGAGCTCACCACCGAAGCGCGCGTTTCCGAGCGCGGCACCATCGTCTTCCCGATGGTGGGCGAGGTCGAGGTCGCGGGGCTCACGCCCTCGCAGGCGGCGCAGCGCATCGGCGACCGGCTCCGGGCCGGGCGCTACGTGGTGAACCCCGAGGTCACGGTGTCCGCCATGCAGGTGAATAGCCGGCAGGTCTCGGTGCTGGGCAGCGTCGTGAAGCCGGGCCGCTACCCCATCGACAGCACCAACATGCATCTCACGGATTTCCTCGCTTCCGCCGGCGGGATCGCGCCCACGGGCTCCGACCGCGTGACCATCCTCACCCACCGCGACGGCCGCCCCGAGAAGCTCGAGGTGGACGTGGCCGAGATCTTCAGGAGCGGCGACCTTTCGCGCAACGTCGCGCTCGAGCCCGGCGACACGGTCTTCGTCGAGCGCGCCCCCATGGTCTACGTGTACGGCGAAGTCCAGAAGGGCGGCTCCTATCGCCTCGAGCCGGGGATGACCGTCATGCAGGCCATCGCCATGGGCGGGGGCATCACGCCGCGCGGGACCGACCGCGGCATCAAGATCAGCCGCGTCGACGGCCATGGCGGCACCCGCCGCGTCGATGCGCGCCTCACCGATCGCGTGCAGGCCGACGACGTGATCCAGGTGCAGGAAAGCCTCTTCTAGGAATAGCGATCCCACTCCATGAATTTCCACCAGTTCCTGCTCGCCCTCCGCGGCCGCATCTGGCTCTTCCTGGCGCTGCTTGCGGCGACGGTCGTCGCCGCGATCGGCGTCACGATCCTGCTGCCGAAGAGCTACGAGGCCACCGTCTCCATCCTGGTCGACAACCGCGACGAGCAGGTGATCAACTCGCAGACGCAGCCCGCGCGCCAGCAGCTGGGCTACATGCAGACGCAGGTCGACATCCTCCAGAGCCCGCGCGTCGCCCGCCAGGTGGCGCAGGACCTGAAGCTCGACCAGAGCCCGCAGGTGCGCGCCGCATGGCAGAAGGCGGGTAGCCGCGGCACGCTGGACGACTACATCGCCCAGGGCCTGCTCACGAAGCTGAAGGTGGACGTCTCGCAGAGCAGCGTGGTGTCGGTGACTTATGCCGCGAGCGATCCGCGCTTCGCGGCGGCGGTGGCGAACGCCTTCGCCAAGGCATACGTGGACACGACTCTCAACCTGCGCGTCGCGCCTACCCGCGACGCGGCCGTGTGGTTCGAGGGGCAGCTGAAGGACCTTCGCAAGGAATTCGAGAACGCGCAGGCGAAGCTCGGCGCGTTCCAGCGCGAGAAGGGCATCCTCGCCACCGACGAGCATGCCGACGTCGAGCAGGCGAAGCTGAACCAGCTCGCGGCCGAATCGCTGCGTGCGACGGAGGCTACCTATGGCGCGAGCACCGGCGGGGATGCCACGCCGGAGGTCATCGCCAACCCGCTCGTGTCCACGTTGAAGGGCCAGCTCCTCGCGGCCGAATCGAAGCTGCACGAGATGTCCACCCGCCTGGGCCCCAACCACCCCGACTACATCCAGCAGCAGGCCGAGGTCCAGGCCCTGCGCGAGCGCGTGAGCCAGGAAACCCACCGCGTCATCGCGAGCGTGGGCGGCGGCTATGCGCGCAATCGCGCCCGCGACGCGGCGCTGAAGGCCGACCTCGCCGCGCAGAGGAAGAAGGTCGAGGACATGCGCGACGCGCGCAACGAGTCCCTCGTCCTGCAGCGCGACGTCGACACCGCCCAGAAGGCCTACGAGGCCGCGCTCGCCCGCCAGTACGTGAACAAGGTGGAGAGCGGCGCGCGCCAGACGAACGTGACCATCCTCGATCCGGCCGCCGAGCCCACGTTCCCGTCGCGCCCCAAGGTCCCGCTCAACATCGCGCTCGGCTTCTTCGTGGGCACGATCCTCGGCCTCGCGGCGGTGTTCCTCCTCGAGATCCTCGACCGGCGCGTGCGCTCCGACCCGGACCTCGACGCGGTCATGCTCGGGATGGACGTTCCGTTGCTGGGCACCCTGCACACGTGGCAGCCCACGCGCCTCCTGGGCGGCGACGAGCCCAGGGCCCTTCCCAGTCCCGCTTGAGGAAACCGCGTCATGAGCCTCCAGGAAAACGTCGTCCCCTTCGAAGCCCAGCGCGCAACGGTCCTCAGGTCCGACCGGCTGATCGGCGCCATCCTCCTGGAGGAAGGCAAGCTCACCGCGCCGGAGATCGAGAGGGTCCTGGAGCTGCAGCGCTCCGAGGGCATGCGCTTCGGCGAGGCCGCGGTCCGGCTGGGCTACATCACCGACAACGACGTGCGCTTCGCGCTCGCCAAGCAGTACGACTTCGGCCACCTGGTGCAGGATGTCCAGGCGAAGGGTCACCAGCCCTCGACGGAGCTCGTGGCGGCGTTCGCGCCGTTCCATCCGCGCACCGAGGAGCTGCGCGCGCTGCGCACGCAGCTCCTGATCCGCTGGTACAACCCGCAGGCGGGCCACAACACGCTCGTGATCGCCTCGCCCGACGCGGGCGAGGGCCGCAGCTATCTCGCCGCCAACCTGGCCGTCGTGTTCTCGCAGCTGGGCGCGCGCACGCTCCTCATCGATGCGGACCTGCGCAATCCGCGCCAGCACCAGATCTTCGGCCTGCCGCCCGGCCTGGGGCTGTCCATGCTGCTCTCCGGCCGCGGCGTCGAGCACAAGGGGGCCTTCCCGATCCATGGGCTGAACCGCCTCTCGGTGCTGCCCGCGGGGCCCTTGCCGCCCAACCCGCAGGAGCTCCTCTCGCGGCCCGCGTTCAGCGCGCTGCTGAAGGACATGCAGTCGTTCTACGACGTGGTGATCATCGACACGCCGCCCGCGCGCAAGTACGCCGATGCGCAGAGCGTCGCCTACCGGGCGGGCGATGCGCTGGTGGTGGTGCGCAAGGACCACACGCCGGTCGCGGCCACCTCCAAGGTGGTGAAGGAGCTCGCCGGAACGGGCGCGCGTGTCGTCGGCACCACGATCAACGCGTACTGACGGCGAGGCCACCGACCATGTCCACGGTCCTCGGTGAGCGCAGCCTCCCCGATGCCGGGCGCGCGCGCCGGCTTGCCTGGCTCCTGGTGGCCGCGGGCTTCCTCGCGCTCTACCTGCCCGTGTACCTGGAGCTCGCGCGGACCGTCTGGCGCGACGACGAGTACGCGCACGGCCCGCTCATCCTCGGCATGTTCGCGTGGCTCGCCTGGCGCGGGCGTGGCGCGCTCGCGGTGCCCGGCCGGCCGCGCCCGCTGGCGGGAGCGCTCCTGCTCGCCGCGGGCCTTCTCCTTTATATGGCGGGGCGCGCCCTGGGCCTGCCGCTCTTCTCGGTCGCCTCGCACCTCCCGGTGATCGCCGGCGCGATCGTGATGGTGGCCGGAGTGCCCGCGCTTCGCGCGGCCGCCTTCCCGCTCCTCTTCCTCCTCTTCCTGGTGCCGCTCCCCGGGTTCGTCATGGAAGCGGTCGCCACGCCCCTGAAGGAGCTGGTTTCGGCCGCCGTCCAGCTCTTGCTCTCCGTCCTGGGTTATCCCATCGAAAGATCGGGGGTCGTGCTGGCCCTGGGCTCCCACCAGATGCTCGTGGCCGACGCCTGCTCCGGGATGAATTCCCTCTACGGGCTCGCCGCCCTCACGCTGGTCTACCTCCATCTCACGGGGCCTTCGGGGAAGGCGCGCATCGCGACGCTGCTGGCGGCGGTGGTGCCCATCGCGATCGTCGCGAACGTGATCCGCGTGGCCTTCCTCGTGCTCCTCGCCTATCACGGGGGCGACGAGCTCGCCTCGGGGCCGCTGCACGTCGTCGCGGGGCTCCTGGTGTTCGTGGTGGCGCTGGCGATGCTGATCCAGCTCGACCGGTTCTTTCCCCGGGCACCCCGTCCGGCATCCCATGTCCCCGCGCCTTCGCGCGGCACGCCTTCCGGACGCGCGGCCGTGGCCGCGGTCCTCCTCATGTCGGGCGCCGCGCTCGCGGCCCCGCAACTGAAACCGGTTCGCGCCGAAGGCGCCGCACCCGACCTGGACAGGCTGGTGCCGGCGACCTTCGGCGACTGGTCCATCGATCCGGCAGTGGTGCCCGTCGCGCCGAGCGCGGACGTGCAGGCGAAGCTCGACCGCATCTATGGCGCCACGCTCTCGCGCACTTACGTGAACCCGCGCGGCGAACGCATGATGCTGGTGGTCGCCTACGGCGGCGACCAGAGCGACGCGCTGAAGGCCCACCGGCAGGAAGTCTGCTATGCGGCCCAAGGCTTCCAGGTATCGGGGCTCGACGAGGCACGCATCGAGGCGGGCGGCCGCGCGATCCCGGCGACGCGCATGCTCGCGGTGCTGGGCGATCGCAGCGAGCCCGTCACCTACTGGTTCACCATGGGCGATCGCGTGGTGCGCGGGCGCCTGGAGCGCCTTGGCGTGCAGCTCGCCGCGGGGTTGCGCGGCGCCGTGCCCGACGGGCTGCTCGTGCGCGTCTCGAGCCTTTCGACCGACGTTCCCGCGGCCTATTCCGCGCAGCAGCGCTTCATCGATGCGCTCCTCGCCGCGGTTCCCGCCGGCACCGCCACGCGCCTCGCGGGCGCGCCGCGAGGCTAGGGCGATGGCCGCGATCCTCAACCCCGTCTCCTCGATGCGCGCGCTCACGCCGCTGCAGTGGGCCGCGCTCGCCGCGGCGATCGCGATGGCGCTCGGATGGGGCGCCTTCGTCGCCATGGCGGGGCCTTCGGCCGCGCTCATCTGCGCGGCGGCCATCGTCTGCGTCTTCACGGTCCGCGACTTCCGCGTGGGCGTGATGATGATGATCCTCATCATGCCGATCTCGGCGAGCTACATCTTCCCGCGCGCGATGTTCGGGGTGACGGGCCTCAATCCGCTGAACACGCTGATGATCGGAACGTTCGCTTCCTTCCTCATGGTGTCCATGCCCGACGGGACGATCCGCCGCTTCATGCCGTGGGCGGTCCTCGCGCTCGTCGTCCCGATGCTGTGGGCGACCGTGAACGGCATGAAGAACGTGCCCCTCATCCCGCCGGATTTCTATGAGGGCAACGCCGTCGACTACACCAATGCCTTCGGCTATGTCCGCGACGAGCTGGTGAAGCCGATCATCATGGTGGTCTACGCGCTCCTGGTGGGCGCGGCCTACGCGAGGAGCCGCGCCCCGGAGAAGTTCCTCACGCCCGCCATCGTCTCCATGTGGATCATGGCGGGGCTCTGCATCGGCTACTTCCTCAACGCGGGCGTGAAATTCGGCCAGCTCGCGGGCGAGTTCGCGCGCTCGTTCCTGTCGCCGCTGGGCATGCACGCCAACGATCTCGGCCGCCTGTATGCCACGGCCATCGCGATCCTGCTCTTCACCTGGGACCGCACTCGCCGCCCGCTGCTGAAGACGATGCTCTTCTTCACCATGGGCGTGGTCGGCATCGCGCTCGTCATTACGTTCTCGCGCGCCGCGATCACGAGCATCGTGCTGACCGGGCTCATCTACGTGGCCTCGCGGCCCAACAAGAAGACGCTCCTCCTCTGCGCGCTGGCGCTTCCCGTGGTGCTCGTCTTCACGCCGGGAGCGATCGTCTATCGCCTGGAGATGGGGGCCGACGAGGGCGCGGCCGGCATGAGCGCGGGGCGCGTCTCGGACATCTGGACGCCGCTGCTGCCCCAGATCCTCGACAAGCCGTTCTTCGGCCATGGCCTGCGCTCGGTCCTCTGGGCACCCGCGATGCGGCTGGGCGAGATGTTCCAGGTGACCCACCCGCACAGCGCATGGCTGGGCGCCGTGATGGACACCGGCATCATCGGCGCGATCCTCATCCTCGGCTTCTGGTTCACGGTGTGGAAGGGCTTCCGCCAGCTCGCGAAGGATCCGTCGCTCGCCCCCCACCAGCAAGGCTTCTTCGAGGGAGCGGCGGTCGCGCTCCTCACTTTCGTGATCGCGGGCTTCGTGGGCTCGAGCTTCCTGCCGGTGCCCGAGCAGAGCTTCCTGTGGCTCGCGGTGGGGCTCATGTTCGG
>Ga0070713_100003143_pt1 | contig 10873 bp, 6 predicted proteins | sample LARL82metaG_FD_65465 | JGI IMG/M metagenome (GOLD analysis project Ga0070713, IMG submission 65465) | Corn, switchgrass and miscanthus rhizosphere microbial communities from Kellogg Biological Station, Michigan, USA - LAR L8-2 metaG | ecosystem: Host-associated > Plants > Roots > Rhizosphere ... | reverse complement strand
GACCTGGCGCTGGCCAGCTTCCGCGAAATTGATTTGACGGATGTGAAACTGGATGGCGCGGACCTCCGCGACGCCGTCGTGCGCGACAATAAACCCAGCCAGACAAAGTAAAAGCGGGTCACCCACGGAATGAAAATCAGAAGTTGTTCCGCTGATGGCAGCGCGTTTGGCGATCGGAATGGCGCGTCAGTATGCCATGATCACCGCCGCCGCGGCTCCGGCGGTGCCGGTGTCTCCCTGGCGGGTCTTGAATCGGAATAAAAAACAAAATCGCCGGCCCTTCCTTCGTCAGGACGAGCGGGACGCCGCCGCCGCGAAATCGCATCTCGCTTATAACTATTTTCCGGCGGCGGAGACGATGGGTTCGTCTCCCTCGGCGCGGCTGGCGCTGCGGCGCCGCGCGTCAATGCCCAGGCGTTTGATTTTCTGATTCAGCGTGGAAAGCGGAACCTGAAACTGTTCCGCCGCTTCGGTTTGATTCCATCCCGTGCGTTCCAGCATGTCGCAGATGATGCGGCGTTCGACCTCATCCATGATTTGAAACAGCGAGGGATTGGAATTGTCGGCCCCGGCGCGCGCGCCAGGCTCGCCGGGCAATGGCGCGACGAATTCGGATAGCTGCAGGCGCACGCCGCCAAGAATTTCTTTGGTGCGCACGCTTTCCGGCAGCAGATCAACGTCCATCAATTCCTGCGAAGAAAGAACTACCGCGCGCTCGACCACGTTTTCCAGTTCGCGCACGTTGCCCGGCCAGTCATAATCCACCAGCAGCTTCAGCGCACCCGGGGTGAAGCGCGTCAAGGGCCGGCCATTCTCTTCCGAGAATTTTTTCAGAAAATGGTCGAGCAGCCGGGGCACGTCTTCCCGGCGTTCGCGCAAGGGAGGCAACGGAATTGCGATGACGTTCAAGCGGTGATACAGGTCCTCGCGAAAACGCCCTTCACGCACCAGGCTGAGCAACTGCACATTGCAGGCGGCGATGATGCGGACATCCACCTTGATGGTTTCCGTGCCGCCGAGGCGCATGAACTCGCGTTCCTGAATGACCCGCAGAAGTTTCGCCTGCGTCTCCGGGCCGATGGTGGAAATTTCGTCGAAGAAAATGGTGCCCTGGTCGGCGACTTCGAAAAGTCCTTTCTTGGAGGCCACCGCGCTCGTGAAGGCGCCCTTGACGTGCCCGAACAGCTGCGACTCAAGCAGGTCCACGGGAATGGAGCCGGTATTGATGGGCACAAACGCCTTGTCTGCGCGCGTGGACGCGGAATGAATGGCCTTGGCGATCAGTTCCTTACCGGTGCCGCTTTCTCCGTGAATGAGCACGGTGGAACGCGAGGGCGCCACCTGGCTCACGAGATCGAGCACCGCCAGCATCTTTTCACTTTTGCCGATGATATTGGGAAAGTTGTAGCGCTGTTTCAGGGCGCGCTTGAGCTGAACGTTTTCTTCGCGCAGCCGCCGGCCTTCGACGGCCTGCGCCACCTGGATCAGCAATTCGTCGTTGGACCACGGCTTGGTGATGTAATCCTGCGCGCCGCTCTTGAACGCCGCGCGGGCCATGTCAATCGAGCCGTACGCGGTGATCAGAACGACGGCCAGGTGCGGATCGCGCCGCCGGATTTCGCGCAGCAGGTCGAGTCCATTGCGGTCGGGCAGGCTGACGTCCAGCAAAAGCAGATCGAAGGGTTTTTCCTCGAGAAGAGCAAGCCCCGCTTCTCCGGTTTCCGCGCTGGAAGTGGTGTAGCCCTCCGTCGTGAGCAGCAACTCCAGTCCTTCGCGAATTTCCGATTCGTCATCTACGACGAGAATGGAGCCCTTAGACATGTACCGCTTTTCGCGCCGCCGGGAATTCCAGCCGGAACGATGTGCCTTTCTCCGGAGTCGAGCGCACGTCAACTTTCCCGGAGTGTTCCTTGATGATGCCGTAGCTCACGGAAAGTCCCAGCCCCGTGCCTCGCCCGGAAGACTTGGTGGTGAAGAAAGGATCGAAGATGCGGTGCAGATTTTCGCGAGGAATTCCGGAGCCGGTGTCGCTGATTTCGATTTCGACAGTGCCGTTGTTGGAAGCCGTGCGCACTTCCACCATGCCGCCCGAGGGCATGGCATCGCGCGCATTCATGAAGAGATTCAGAAACACCTGCTGCAGCTTGTTGTTGGAGCCCAGCACCGGCGGCAATTCCTGCTGTAGGTTGCGCGTCACGCGCACGTGGGCGGTCTTCAGCGGATGTGCGATCAGCGAAAGAGTTTCTTCCACCACGGAATTCAGGTTTACTTCGGTGAATTCCAGCGCGCCGGTGCGCGAAAAATTCAGCAGGTTGTTGACGATTTCGCTGGCGCGGAACGTCTGCTTGATGACTTTGTCGATCAACTGGTGCCGGGGGTCGCCGCTGGGCAGTTGTTTCGCGAGCATCTGGACGTAGTTGGAAATAACCGCGAGAGGCGTATTCACCTCGTGGGCCACGCCCGCCGCCAGCAAGCCGAGCGAGGTCAGTTTTTCCGTCTGGACCAGTTGCTCCTCCAGGCGAATGCGCTGCGTAATGTCGTCCATCAGGATCAGGCGGCCGATGCGGTCTCCGGATTTGCCGACAAGAGGCGCAATCGATACGTTGACGACCAGGTTGCGCCCGCCACGGTTCCGCATGGGAACCTTGTACAGGCTGGAAACGCGCTCATCGCTGGAACGCGTCGAAATTTCTGCCATCAGGTCGGCCGGAAGCACTTCTTCGAGCTTTCGGCCCACGGCCTCGTGGCGCGGCACGCCGATCAGCCGCTCGATCTGCGTGTTCCAGGACTCAATCGCGCCGTCCAGGTCAACGGCCAGCACGCCCACGTTAAGCGATTCGACGATGTTTTCCGAGAAGTCCTTCAGCCGCTCGATCTGCTCCGCTTTTTGCTCGAGCGAAGTGTACAGCTGGGCGTTGTCCAGAGCGATTGCCAGATAACCCGCGATGGTCGACAAAAGTTCGACGTCTTCGGTGGACAGGAAATCGCCATCCACCGTTTTTCCCAGGCCCAGCACCGCAACCGTGTGGTCGCGAATCTGGCAGGGAATGAAATAATTCAGGTCCAGTTGTTCGAGCGTCTGGCGCACCGAAGGAGCGGACTCGCGTACGGAGCGCGCTGACTCGTTGAACAAGACGCCACGCGTGAAGGGATGTTTTTCCGCGTCCAGGAAACTCAAGTCAAGCGGCGCAGCGTAGCGTACCCCCACCGAGCGAGCCAGGCGATAGGCGCCCGGATGCGTTTCTTCCTCGAGGAAAATTGCCAGGCGGTCCACCAGCAGCGCTTGCGAGATGCGGTCCATCACGGACGCCAGCATGGGATCGAGCCGCACTTCGGAAGTGAGCGTGCGCCCGAATTCAATGAGCGTGCGCCGGTAGTCCAGGCGGTCGCGATAGAAAAAACGGTCCAGGCGCGCCTGAACCCAGTCGCGAAACGGCTGGAACAGGAATGCGGCCACGACAATGGCGATAACTCCGCCCATCATCCCGGAAGGCCAGGCGGTGTGGAACAGCGCGCCAATCAACGCAACAAATGCTATGTATACGGCGACCACGCCGCCGCTGGCAACCGTATAGGCCAGACCTCGCTTGAAAATGATGTCCACGTCCATCAAGCGGTAGCGGATGATGGCGTACCCGAAGCACAGCGGAATCAGCGCCAGAGATACAGCGGAGAAGTTCATCCACGGCCGTGGAACCACATGCAGCGAATAGGGCACGATGTACAGGAGCAGGAATGGAAGGATTCCCGCCAGGGCTCCTCCAGTAACCCATTTGAGTTGCTGGCGAAGTATTCCGGAAGAAGCGCGACGGTAACTGACCACGAACGCGACCGCGGCCAGCAGGAAATAAAATCCCAGGTACGCGAGATCAAACCCGTCCAGAAGCCGGCGGGCCTCAATCGAAGGCATGAAGCCTAATTGTTGAAGCCCCACGAGAACGCGTACCGCGAGCAGCATTCCGGGCAACGCGTAGATGGCCCCGAGACGCGCGCCATGCCACCGGCTTACGGGACGCCGTTCGGGGAATACCAGCGCAAAATGCAGGAGCAGCGCGGGTTGCAGCAACCTGGCCACAGTGCCCGCCCAGTAAATTTCCCAGTCAAAGGTGCTGAGCTTGCCGGTGTATTGGAAAGAATAAAGCACGAAGGAAACCAGGCAAAAGATATAGAAATGCACGGCGCGAGTGGCATTCCAGCGTCGCGCAAAAATGAACAAGCCGATGAAGAGGTACAAAAGGCCGACCACGCGAAGGTAGTTTTCAACCGAAGAGGGTTTTTCGGCCGGTTGCGTTACCAGTTGAGTCTCGAACTCGCGGCCGCCCCGCTCGATCCGGTAATGCGCCTGAGACCATAGCCCGGCGCGCCACAACCGTTTGGTGACATCAATCGCGCTATGTACCTCCGTACCGTTGATCGCTCGAACGTAATCGCCATCGCGGATTCCGGCATTCGCGGCAGGAGAGTTTGGCGTAATGTGCCAGGCGAGTACTCCACTCGGAGTATCCCACCAGGATGCTCCGTCGTCCGGGGAGTTGAAGATCGTGCGCTGCTGGAAATTGATGATTCCGAAGACAATGGCGGTCAGAGTAGCGAGGGCAAGAACCGCCGCGCCCAGGCGAACCCGCAAACTGTCATTGATTGGCGCGCTCACCAGGCTCCCCACCTTGCGTTTCCCTGATTATATGCTAAAGCAAATCAACTTCCAAAATATATAACTTTTCATTAGCCATAACTAATTGAAACGCAAGAGAGTATTTCTGAATGCAATGCGGGGAGGCTGCGTTCTCCCAATTATGGAAGGCGCATTCCTTTTTCAGTATCCTTGAGAACCGCTAGAACTGAAAGCTTACCCCACCCCTAAACGACCTCAAAACCGGCACCAGCACGATCCGGGAATCCTGGCCATTCACCGGCATATAGCCTTGCGCGAGCAGGTTGCCGAAGTCAGCCAGCATTTCCCACCGGCCCGTGGCTCCAAAGCCTGGAAGTGGTTGGCGCAGCGTGACATGCAGGTTGGGATCCAGCTGGTAGGCGGCCTCGCCAAACGGGTCCACGCGAGAAAGGGTGGCGCCCGATATCCACATGTAGCTCGCTGCAAATTGTGTTCCGGTGCGCGGCAGTTTCCCGGAAACGCGCGCGCCCACGCTGTGATGTTTGCGCGTCGCGAAACTATCGCGGAGATCAGCGGACGTGGTGCTCAGATTTCCTTGCGGTGACAGTGCGCCCGCCCAGGAATACAAGGCTGCAAGTTCCAGGCTGGAGGAAAGCTTCTGACGATATGCCGCGCGCGCCCCCCAGGAATTCAGCGCGCCACCATCGTAGAGGAAGGTGTTGGTAAAACTGTCCTGCAGGAAATCGGGGCTCGAAGCAGGTCCCGACCCAAAAATCGCATCGTGACGCGCGGCATCATGGAATGCTGCGGCTTCCAGGCTCGTGCGGTCCCCCAATTTGTGCTTTACGGAAGCTTCCTCATGCCAGCGCCCTTCAAAAACCGGGCGGCCATCGCGGAAGAGCACGGTGGGAAGGCTGTCCAACTCCGTTATTGCTGACTGCAAGGCATCATTGGTATCGGAGCGCATATCGGCGGTGCTGGAGGCGACCAGCAGCGCTGCTGTCCATCCTGGAGCGAGATCCGCGTCCAGCTGGGCATGAGGACGCAACGCCGATGCCGGAGAGAGTATACCGACGTGCAGGAATTCGGCGCCGGCGCGCAGCGCCAGCCGGTCGTTCAAGGCAATCTGCTCGGAGTGGTCGAGACGCATCTCCTGAAATGCCAGATCATTGATGCCGACGGTCGACTGACGCATGACGAACGTCGTTTCCGGGCCGCGTCCCAATTCTCCGGAAGGCAACCAGACCGTGGCAAAGGCGCCGGACGCGCCACGTTCATAGCTCATTTGGCCGGCGAGCAAAAGGCGCCCGATCGTTCCCAATCCCTGATCGTACGAAACAGCCGTGGCGGGCGAATCGGAATGATTCGATGACGAGGAACCCGACTGCAACGCGCCATTGGTTACTTGCACCAAGCCGCGAGCGCGCTGGGCGCGTGGAGAATCAACTACAGGAGTAGTAGCGGTATTGCTGTCGGCGGTTACTTCGCCCTCACGCCACTGCAAAATCGTGCGATTCGACGCAGAAGAGCGCAGCACCCACTTCCAGTCGTCGGGTTCCGGCACGGCGTCCGACTGGCGGCGCAGAGTATCGAGAGAGGAAAAAAGTGAATCCACTTGTACGCGCAACAGAGTAGTGAGGTTCGCGACTACGCTGACATGCTGTTCCATCGCCGGCAGGAATCCCGGCAACGACACGCGTAGTGAATACTTTCCGGGTTTTAGACGGTCGGTAAAAAAGGCGCCGTGCTGGTTGGAGAGCAGTTGCGATACGGGCCGGCCACCTGCGTCTTCCGAAAGCAGCCATACGGAGGCGCCCATCTGGGGCGTTCCCGAGGGATCGAGAACAATGCCGGAAATCGTGCCATAACCCGGTCTGGCCGCTGTCGACGCGGCCAAAGCCAAAACGATGACCATGACCCAAACCAGGGTTCTGCCAGCCAGCTTCATAGGGACTGGTTACCTCCCAGTGGTTGTATCCGTCGCAGCCTTAGCCAATACGGCTGGAGGCGTTACCGTAAAATCCGCCGAACGGGAAACAGTCTGCTTGGTCAACTGATCGGTCGCTTGAATTTCGAGTTTGTACTTGCCGGGCGGCAGAGCCTTGGGGGCGATCACGTGCTCGTAGGTGACCTGCTCGCCGTTCTGCTTCAGATCATCGCCGGATTTGACTTCGTGGGAGACGGTTTCCTGTCCCTGGGTTACTTTGACGTCCAAAGACAGGTCGTTCTTGTGGGTCTTGTCATCCACTTTCAGATTATAAATCTGCAGGTAGATGCCCATGGGCTGGTCGGTATGGAATTCCGCATCCAGCTTAGGGCGGACCTTGGTGGAACCCAGGACAAACTGCCCAACGCCCACATCTTTGGAGGAAACCGGCTCGATCTGGTCGGCCAGAATCAGGGAACTGGCGTCGAATTTTTCGTCCGGCATCGGCGAAACCGCCAGGCGCGTGTTCAGAACCCCCACGTTTCCGCTGTTCACGTCTTTTATGACCACGTCAACTTTGTACAAGCCCGGACGCAAAGGCACGGCCTTCTGATAAATCGAAAAGCCCTTGAGAGACGGCTCCAGAAGCGAATCGGGGAAATCACGCTGAATGGTGTCCTCGAATGTCTGGACAATGCGGCCGGTCATGGTGCTGATGCGGGCGAAAAGGTTCAGCGACGCGGAATGTATGCCGTCGCGATTGCGGAAGGTCATCTGCCGGTTTTGGATCTGCACCGTAATGGGAACCAGTATGGTGTCGCTCGTGATTCTCATGAAGTCGGTGCGATAGTCAAAAGTGATCTGATTGCGCACGATGCGCGAGCTGACCACTTCCTCAAGATCCTTGAACTTCACCGGAGGAGCCTGCTGCACCTTGGCAAATTGCTCGAGCCGCGTGAATTCATCCTGGCTTTGCAGGCCGCCGCCACCCATAGCGATGGGCGCCGTGGAACCATCCGTGCGCGTGAAACGCGCGGTCTTGCTGGACATGCCCATCTGTTCCATCATGCTCAGTCCGGCTCCCGGAATCTTTGCCAGGGCGTCTTTCTCGCCCGGGTCCATGGTCATGTGATATTCGCCGGTGCCGGAAGGATCGACAAATTCGATGATGATGTTGTTTCCGATCCCCTCCATGTAGCGGTAGCGCCACTGTTCGAACGCATAGGTCTCGGTCTGGCCGCCGCCTTCTTCCGCGGGACGATTGTAATTTCCGCCCGTCGGGTGGGATTCGACCTCATCCGCAGGCCCCCACATGATGTAAATACGCCCGCGATCGGTGCGCCAGCCGGGGATGCCGGAGGCAAAGCGCTCATTGGCATAGGCGATGCGGCGGTAATGCTCTTCCTTGAATTCGTTTTCAACCGTGTCCGGAGTGGGATCGCGACGCTGCCAGAAGGCCTCGATGAACTGCTCGCGCTCTTCGTTGGTTTGCAATTGCAGGAACGCGGCGCGTTCCTCGTCGCTGATGATGTAGGGAACTTCTTCCTGCAGCCACTTCTTATAGGGAGTATCGAGCTCTTTCTGGAGTTTCTTCAGGTTCTTGGCTTTATCGGGGCCCTTGTCTTTTTTCTTGCCGGAATCCTGCTGTTTGTCGGAGGGAGCATCCTGGCTATCTTTATCCTGAGCCTGAAGGGTAAACGGCAGGAGCAAAGCCCCACTCAATAAAAAGTACAATGGAAAACGTACCAAGCGGTTCATAAGCGTACCTCGCCCCTGATTCGGAAGCTTGATTCTATCTCCTTGAGAATGCACGCGTCAATCAATGAATAGTGGCTTTGCATGCTATTTCCGCTATTTGTCTGCCGTACTCACGATTGACTGGGAGCCCGCGCGCTTCGAGGCTCCTTACACACCAATGGATACTAAGAACTACCCTGGCTGCGCGGGGTTGCCTGCAAAGGGAGAAAGTATTTGGCGGGTCAGATGGTACGCCCCGCATCAATCTGGCATAGGCCAGATGCTTTACGCCTCGCTAAAGCGGCGCGAATCAGGTTCACTCACGCCGCAGAGTGGGGGCGCGGTCGAAGCCACTCGCTCTACTTCTGGTTCTGGAAAATTGATTTTGGGAGCAACGCGTGGATGCCCTTGACGCCGTCGACCGCCTGGGTCACCACCAGGTCCATGGTGGCGCTCATTAGCATGTAGGCGTCTTCCCGCGAGAGACCTTTCGTCTCCACAATAAAATTGAGCATTTCGCGCGTGGCGATCTTGGCGGCCTGATTCAGGTCTTCGTCGAAGCCCATGGTCATGTAATGTGTCGGCGTTTCCGCTCGGGGCCAGCCGATGCGCTTGCCCTTGTGCACGATCACTTGTATTTCGCCCTTCAGGGAAGTTTCCACGGCGGCCAGGCAAACTTCGCCGTCACCCTGCACCGCGTGGCCATCACTCAAGGACAGCAAGGCTCCGGGAACATGTACGGGAAGGTACAACGTGCTTCCCTCGCCCAGATCGTGGTTATCCATGTTGCCGCCATTGATGTTCGGCGGGCCGCTGATGATGCGCCCCATCTGCGGCGGCGGCGCCACTCCGATGTCGCCCCAGAAAGGTTTTACGGGGACCACCACGCCGGGAGCATATTCAATGGTCTTCTTGTTCAGGTCGATCCACATGACGCGGTCTTTGGCATAGGGGAACTCATCGGGGAGCACGCCGCGATGCGGGCGAAAACTCTGCGCCGCGATGGGGAGCCAGACGTCAACCTTGAGGATCCTGATCTCCAGCGTGTCGCCGGGTTCCGCTCCGTTCACGTACATCGGGCCGATCAGCGTGTGATCGCCGCGCTCGCTGTCCTGCACCCCTTCAAATGCGGCATAGAGTTCGGCGGGAATTTTTTCTTTGGGCACGCCGAGATTTTCAAAATATTTCGGGTTCCCGGTGGTGGTCCACACACGCACGGAGTCGCCCGAATCAATCGTTAGAACCGGTTTCAGCGAGGCGTCATAAAAGCCGCGATGCACGGTGGCCGGCGAAGAGTGCAATTCGTGCACTTTGCCGCTTGTCTGGGCGTCCGCGCGCATCACGAGACCAAGCACACTGGCAAGGATCAGTATCGCATACCGTTTCAGTTTCATAGGTGACCCCTTTTTAGCCGCTTCCTCACGTGGGCCGAAGCGCGTGGCCCGGGAATACGGCATTGTACACCGGGCAAATTCGGCCAGCCCGTGATTGTCTAAACGATTCGCAGGCCTCCAGCAATTCACCATGTTCTGCGTGGAAATGGGGTAAAATTCAAGGTGGTGTGGGAAGCGGTCCGGGTAACCTGAGGCCGATATAGAATTCGCAGACCATTTTGCTTTCTGCGCCATCCAACTGTATGCCTCGGTTTTAACGCGATAAGGGACAAAAGTCGCAGTCCATGAACATATGGCAAAAAATAGGTGTAGGCGCAGGTGCAGCAGCCGTCCTGGCTGGGGCGGTCTGGTTTACCATTCGCCAGATCAATAAAGACGTAGTGACTGTTCAAACTGCTCCTGTGGCGCGACAGGATTTAACTTCACTCGTTACCGCGTCGGGCGAAATCAAGCCGCTGACTTATACCAATGTGCTGGGAGAAGGCATCGGCAAAATTACGGACATTGTCGTCAAGGAAGGCGATCACGTGAAGAAGGGCGACGTCCTGTTGCGCCTGGAAAGCATACAGCCCTCGGCGGACGTGGACGCACAACGCGCCAACATTGAGGCGGCGGATGCGGGAATCAAGTCGGCGGAAGCCATGAGGATCTCCGCGGAGGCTGACATCAAATCACGCGCCGCGGACCTGGAACACGCCAAGCTGGAATGGGAACGCGGGCAGGAACTTTTCAAGGAAGGCCTGATTCCCAAGCAGGATTACGATACGAGAAAGGCCGCCTACGATAGCGCGGTGGCGGCGCTCGCTTCGGCGCAAGCGCGCGCGGAGCAGTCCCGCGCACAGCTCGGTCAGGCGCATTCGGGATTGACGCAAAATCGCGCCATGCTGAGCCGGCTGAGCGATGTGCTGCGAAAAACCACCTATACCGCTCCCATCGATGGCGTGGTGACTTACATTGCCGTGCGCGTCGGCGAAAATGTGGTTCCCGGGATCCAGAACGCCACGGGCAGCTACCTGATGACCATTTCCAATATGTCGGTGGTTACCTCCGAAGTGATGGTGGACGAAACCGATATCACCAGCGTACGGACAGGTGAGGCTGCGGACGTCGCCATTGACGCCCTGCCGGGCAAGTACTTCAAAGGCAAAGTAACCGAAGTCGGCACGCAAGCGGTGCTGCGCAGTTCGGGCCTGGCATCCACGC
>Ga0070713_100003142_pt1 | contig 10873 bp, 8 predicted proteins | sample LARL82metaG_FD_65465 | JGI IMG/M metagenome (GOLD analysis project Ga0070713, IMG submission 65465) | Corn, switchgrass and miscanthus rhizosphere microbial communities from Kellogg Biological Station, Michigan, USA - LAR L8-2 metaG | ecosystem: Host-associated > Plants > Roots > Rhizosphere ... | reverse complement strand
TGGCTCCTGGGGAGCCGCACCGGGTCTGGGAAAGCACTATGCGCCAGCCGCCGGTCTGCTAACCCACAGCACGCCGTTCTCATCAGGAGCCGCATGCCTCACCTTGCCCTGCGCGGGCGCCGCCCGCGCACCCCCAGCACACCTCGCTCGCTGGCCCTGCGGGCCCCGGGCGCCATCGTGGCCGGGACTGCGCTGCTCGCGGCGGCGCCGACCATGGCCCAGGCCTCGGCCGCGATGCCACGTCCGGCGCCATTTTCGCTAACACGGGGTCCACGACCTGGATCAGCCGCTCACCCCGGATAACTGCAACCCGCAGGGCGCCATTGCGGGCTGCCGGAACTGGCCCGCCTAGAGCCCCGGCAAGTAAACCACCGTCGCCCCCGCTCGGCCCGACCGTGCCTTGCCGCGACCGTTCGTGCGGCATGCGCCCAGGGGTTGTGACGCCTCGCCACTATCCGCTGTCGGCACTCGAGTGCCCAGAACGAAGAGAGGACACAGGCGTGGCTAGGAGCAGAAATAGAACCAGGAACGGTTCATCGTTCATGCCGGCATTTATCTGGGAGTTGTTCATGGCAGGTGGACATGTGCGCCCTTGGCTGCGGCGGTGGTCCGCCGCCGTGGGGGCGGTGGTGGTCGCTGCGGTGCTGGCGCTGTCGGGGGCGGGTCCTGCGGCAGCAGCTGTTTCTGCCGTACCCGTCGGCGGGGGTGGCGGAGGAGACGGCGGAGGGGACGGCGGAGGCAGTAATCCGTGCGCGGACGTCAGCGGTTCGTTTACGGCACCGCCGCCCTCGACGATGTTCTTGGATGTGCCGTATCAGGTGAGCTGGACGGCGGATCGGCCGACAGGCTGCAGCACTAATATCTCGACGATGCTGATCGGTCCGGGTTCGCCGGGGACCTTGCATGTGGCATCAGGCGGTGGCACGGAGACGGTGATGCTGCCGGCTACGACGCAGGGGCCGGCGACGTACAGGATCGCAGCGTTCTACCCGGGTGGGTCCGTGACAGTGGCGTCGGTGACGGTGGCGTTGGCACAAGGGCCATTGACCACTATCAAGGACCCTCTGACCGGTAACTGCCTCACCATGGAGAACAACACGACGGTAGTATTTACCCCGCCGTTTCTCCATCCCTGCGACGGGTCAACCTCCCAGGAGTTCCGTTTCTGGCCGTTGCATGATACCAGCAATCAATATCTTATTGCCACCTACAACGGTCTGTGCCTGGCGGCCAATCCTGAGGCAGGGAACCTGATCCAGCAGATCCCGTGTACAAATACTTACTCGTTTGCCTTGTGGGCACCGTTCAAGTGGACGGACTCGTCCCCCGTTGACCAGCTTTCGAACGGCAATCTGCCCAGCTGGTGCATGTCAGCCAACTACGATACTAGTCCCGGGTACACCTACCTCCAGGAATGCAATCCTCTGAACCTTCGAGATGATTGGGATTTCGTCTACCGCACATAGTCCGGCGAGCGGCACCTGGCAGTTATTCCGTCATCCGGCCCGCTTCGACAAGCGGGCCGGATGACGGGCGTGGCCACACGAGATGCGCTCAGGAAGCTCGGGCAGTGGCTGGATTCGTAATATGCGGCCAGTTCGCTCACTCACCGGGCAGCACCATGGCCCGGGCCGGCTAGATCTCATCCCATGGGCATCTGCTGAGTGCGTCGGCGATCACGCCGGTGAAGGTCTCGTTCTGGGGAAGCGGCAACTTGTCGACACGGCTCACGGGCGCCCAGCCGCGAGCGTTACACAAGATCATCCCGTCGTAGCTGGCGAGATCCCGCACCCGGACAGTGGCCTCGGCCTGGGGAGCGGCCGCCGCAGCGAGCCCCCGTCGCAGCAGCTGCATCATGAGGCCTGGCAACTTCGGCGCGTCGGGCCAGATCACCGTTTCGCCCCGCCAGAACCCAACATTGGTGTTGCTGCCTTCCGAGATCCTGCCCGTCTCATCCACCAGCAGGCCGTCGTCAAAGCCCTCGGCCAGCGCCGCCTTGAGAAACCAGTCCTGGGCCCAGCTGCCCACATGCTTGAGCCGGGCAAGCGGCCGCTGGAAAGGCATGGTCATCATCGAGTGGGGCCGGCTCGGCATATCCCCGGGGTCGCGAACAGTGACGATGAGCCCGGCCCAGTAGCCATAGACACGGACGCTGCCGTCTAGCTGGCCAGCGAGTGCATGACGGATGCGGGCGCGGACCTCCTCGCCGTCCAGCGCCCGTCCGTACAGTTCCCGGTGCGCCGCCACGAGCCGTGCCAGGTGCAGGCCGATACCCCGCGTCCTGCCGTCGCGCACCTGCATCGTCGTGAAATGGCCCCATCCCTCGTGCTCCAGCAGGGAGACAGCCGCCTCGTCAGCGGGCTGGCCGTTGACCTCGATCTTGCCGAAATCGCTGCGCACCCGGCGGGCCCCTTCCGGTCGGCTACGCGATCGCGGCGACTGTTGCCGCCGTCGCGAGGCACGGCCAACCACTGTACAGCCCGGCATTAGCGGGCCAACCGCCCTCTTCATCCGACTTTGGCACCGGCTGCCGCGCGCCTCAGCCCAGCCGTGAGGGCCGTGTCACCCATCAATGGGTAGGATGTACCGCGTCGCGCGTAAGGGACTCAATGCCCCCATAATTGAAAGGCATCAAGTGAGTATATAATGCTTGAGTACCCCCGGCCAAGAATAGGCCTAGCCGTGATGTACCATCCAGCCAGGACATCGCAGGCAAAGGCGCTCGCTGAACAATGTTCCCCGCTGGGACCAAGGCTGGTCGCGGATCCCGATCCACATGGCCTTTCGAGCCCTCTGCGGACAGCGAAACTAGCGTGGGCGTCCTATGATCCGTCCGCCACACATCATTTAGTGCTCCAGGATGACGTCACCCTCACGAAGGATTTCGTCGCGCACCTGACGACCGTCGTGGCACAGCTGCCCTCACACGGAATAGTGCTCTATGTGAATCAGGGCAGTCTGCGGAACTCCTATCTCGCGAGGCGCGCGGCCGCTGCTGGCATGCGCTGGGCGGAGGTTTCCAAATCCGAGTACGTGCCCACGCTTGGATTCCTTCTCCCGACAGCCCACGCTCAGCGCCTGGCCGCCCACCTCCTCACTTTTCCGGATGAATACCGGGACGACGATGAGGCGGTGACGATCTATTGCAAGTCTAATAACGTTTCCGTGGTCGCGGTCGTTCCCAATCTGATCGAGCATGGCGACCTCCCTAGCATTGCGGGAAACCAAAATCATGGGAACAGGCACTCGGTAGCGTTCGCCAGCGACGTTCGGCTGCCACCGGGCTATTGGATAGGCGCCCAGGAAGAGGGGGCTGAAGTTGCCTTGGGAGTCCCACCGGGCATCCCTCCGTTCGCGCTCGAGTTTTACGACTCGCGCTGCCTGATCCGGTTCGTCAGACCGGACACCGATGAACCGGTCGACCAGGTCTACGGCTGGTACTGGCATGACTGGTGCTCGTTGCTGGGAATCGACTCCGAGCATGTTCTGGCCACGTGGCGGAACTATGTGACGGGCGTTGGGAGCGATGTCATCTTTGGCGGCGGGATGCCAGTCGCGGTATTCCTGGAGCTGTGGGCCTCCGGCTACATCCTGGGATTCGATGTCGCCAGCACCGCGGTCGGCCGCGCCAAGACGGCTGGGGGCACCCAGACCCCCGCGCTGCGCGCGGCGATCACTTCCTGGCTGGCCTGTGGCCTGGCCCCCGCGCACCGGGAACACCTGAGCGAGCCGCTCGCTGAACTTCTCGTTGACTGCTGCCACGAGGGCTTCTCAGCCGGAAAGCGACACGTGACAGGGTGAGCGTCGCCAACGCGCCACGGCCGCGCGATCGGAGTGAGGAGAAGGAGCTGGACTGGACGCCGGCGCAGGCGGCGCTGGTTCACAGGCTCGCCCGCCGAGAGGCCCGGGCGCTGAGCTCAATAGCGAAACTCGAGCTCCGGGTCGAAGTGCCAGAGACAGAGGTGCTGCTCCAGGTACGAGCGTGCACCCGGTGTGACGCTGACCATCCTTCCCACCCGGACGATCGCCCACATGAGCCCGATCGCGCCTTCAGCCTGCCGTTGCGGAAGGTGGCGTTCCTGGCGAGCGCTGATGCCGTGGACGCTCAATTGCCTGTGATCTCGACGCTGCGCTGTGAGGCGCTCAGCGCCCGGGCCCTCATGCCCTTCTCCGTGTTCGGCAAGCGGATCGGGCCAGCGGCTCGGGTGGTCACTCGCTCGGTGTTCTGGGCCGACCTGATGGGTACCTCGGTCTCACCTCCGACCCAGGATGACCCCTGGAGCGGCCTCGCCGCGCTTGATCTCGCCGAGAGCTGGCTGGATCAGATGCTGTCCTTCCCGGAGAGCGGGACCGGCGGGCTTGAGACCCAAGCGCCTCACCTGGTCAAGGTCCTGCCGGCCTGCACCAGACTCGCGCATACCGGCGGCTCAGGACTGACATCGGTGGATCAGTTGCTGAACTCCCTGCGGAGCCAGCATTTTCTCAGCCCTCACCTGAACGCTCCCCTGATGAAGCGGCTCAATCAGCTTTATCAAGCCGAGCTGGCCAGGACGGTGGGACTGACCCTCACCGGCACCTGGTCCGGTGACCATCCCTTTTAGGCCGCGACGACGTAGGCCCGACCACTAGGCTTCCGCGAAGACTCGTTGGCCAAGCTCTATGGCCCGAACGGTTCGAGCGAGATTCCCTTCCTTCTCCGGTCTCATCTCTATGGAGACAAAATTCTCGTAGCCGGTTCGCCTGAGCGCGCTCGCGAAAGCATGGTAGTCCACGGCATCATCTCTTACTGGGCCAAGGTTAGGTGCGCTTATATGGAAGTGCCTGGGGGTGAATTTCAGAATTTCATCTGGCGGGTCAGCAGCCATCACCATGGATGCGCAGTCCAAATGCAGCCCAAAGCCCTCGGACGCGACGCGCTCAACGAGTTGCCGCCCCTGACACGCTTTGGTAACAAAATCACAGCCATACTGCGGAGCGTTTGGCTCGATACAGAGAGAGACACCTGCCGCCGCAGCCACTTCACCCAGATTCCGGAAGAAGCCGACAGCTATGTCAGTCGCTTCCCGTTCCCCGAGGTCGCCGCGGCAGCGGTTCTTCGGTGATCCATAGACCAGCACATTGACACCCAGCGAGGCGCCTAGATCGATGATCCTGGACAGGTAGTCGAACTTCTTCCGGCGTGCTGATGCTGAGCCGAAAAGTACCAGGTCCGGACGGCCAAACAAGAGCGACTGGAGCGCCACTATGGTGAAGCCGTGATCCTCCCAGAAGCGCCGGTAGTCCCTCACCTCGGCGGCGGTCGCGGCTGTTGGGTCGGGCCACTTCTTCGTTGGCGCCAGCTCGATGTACCTGACTCCCAGCCGGTTTACCTTGGCGGCGGCGAATGGCTCTTCATCGAGGTTCCAGGCAAGGTTGGATATCGCGAGTTTCACCTGGGGTCCCGCTGCGACGCGACGAAGGCCTTGATTCGCTCGAGCACTTCCGGCTTGGCCGCCAGGTAGCCCCCGGTTCCCCCGAAAAGATCCGCGTATTTCGTCCGCATGTCATAGCTAGCGTACGGAGCCTCGGGAATGACGTTCCTGAAGGTCATGCCGAAGGATTCGCTCGCGATCTCCGCTACTGTCGCCGGCGCCGTCGCGAAGTTCACAAGCCGCAGCCCGGCGCCCAAGGCGGTGGCGATATCGGGCCAGACCCGCTTGAGGTCATAGAACTGATAGGCGCCCCGGGAATCGATACGATCTACGTTGTTGTTATACAAAAAGTCGAATATCACATTCTTCTTGATGCCCGCGCCGAACAAGCTCGGCAGCCGAACGATCAGGCAATCCTCGAATCTTTCGCCGCAAAAGACTTCAAGCTCGCGCCGATTTCTCCCATACGCCGTGGCATGGCTGGTGTCGAGAGCGCTGTCCTCGTCAACTCCCACCGGGACGGCGTACACGGCGATCGTCGAGATAAGGACAAACTTTTTGGCACTCACGGTCTTTAAACTGTCCATCAGCCGCTGGATGCGCGCGCGGTCCGCCGCCGGGTCTTGGTTGGCGATCCACATTTCGGCACGCACGCCGGCACATACAGCCAGGCCGAAGGCATGATGATCGATGTCGCCGATATTCCTCGAGTTGTATAGGTGCGTGAAAGGACGCTGAGCGCAGATGTTGCCACCAACAAATCCCGTGTATCCAATTAACGCACTGGTCTCAGGCATAATTCTCAGGCTCCGTCAGATGATATTCGCCGTGACATTACTCTCCGTGTGACTTCCCGTCCACCGCAGGTCATCGGGTCAGTAGCGCCGCGCGCTGTCACGGGCTGGTCTTGCGATCCACTGGCCCGCTGTCAGCCGGCCGTCATGCCGTGTGCGATGGCGACCACCTGCTCAGCCGCCCACGCGGCCATATCGATCTTTCCCGACAGGATGCTGATCAGACGGCCGTCCCGGTCCACAAGGGTAGGGCGCTCGTCGGTCGCGTCCACGTCGGGGAGAACCGCGCGGACAGCGAAGAGCGACCCGTGATACTCGGCGCCGTCCATCCCCCGCAGGAAATCACGGGCCGTGCCGAGCATCAGGCGGACGTTAGTGAGCGGCGTCCGGACGGGACCCTGGTCGACCAGCGCGGCTAGCTTCGCGGGTATCAGCGGCTCCCGGCCAATGTTTGCCGCGTGCACGCTGTGCACCACGTGGTAGAGCTTGTGCAAATCCGTACCTGGCACCGGGTCCAGGGAGAAGAAGGGACCGTCCATCACCACGAAACTCTGCGCTGCCAGGGCAGGCCCCAGCCGGACCAGGGCGGTCTCGCACACCTCGAAGCGCAGGGCCCGGTCAGTCATGCGGCCGTACGTGGCGTTGACGACCAGGTCATAGACCTCGAGGTCCGCCAGGGCCACCGCACGGCCGAAGTGCGTTCGCGCACGGTGCCGCAGCAGGTCCTGCCGCAAGGTCTCGCGCACGATATCCACGTCGATCAACGCTTCAGGAACCCGGATGGACACGTCGACCGAATCGCGCCGCACGGCATCGGGAAAGTGATGAGAGTACGGTACTTCGATCTTCTCGCAAAAGTCTATGTACTGGCTGCCGGTCACATGCGATCGCTCGCTGGCGACGCAGTAGTAGTGCTGATTGCTGGTGACAACGGACTCTGGAAATAAGGTCGCGAACCTTTTCGCGTGCTCACGCATGTCCGCGCTGGGGCTCCGCGGGTAATGGTAGCCATGATGCAGGCGGCCCTGATTCGCCCGCGTTGTTCCCAGTACCAGATCCGCGTGGCGTTCGAACAGGTCGACCGGCACTCCCGCGCGGGCCAGCTCGAGGGCCGCGGTCGCGCCGAAGATACCGCCTCCGATGACCGCGGCCCTGAAGCCGCCGACCGGCGGCTCGTCATGACCCTCTCCCCCGCCTGACAGCGGTGGGCGCCTGCGCTCACCTTCCTGCGGCATCTCTCTCCTTTGGTCGAGGGGAACATGCGTGGAATCGCTGGTAAGTGACCGCGACGCAAGCCTCGCGGGGAGGCCCACTGGCGGGGAGGCCCGCTGGCGATCGGCCAGTCCACCCCAGGGCCTGGCGTGCCGGACCGGGCTGAGCGTGCTACTCCAAGCCGTAGAGGCGCGTCCAGTTCTCCCGGCCGCAGTGAACCGGGAACTCCTTCCGGTACCGGGCCTTCACTCGCGTGCCCGTCCGCAGCAGGCGGAGCATCGTACCCGCGCCCTGATGGGCCAGGGTCAGCAGCTTCGCGCGGTCGAGGCTGCGGACGCGCATGCCTTGCTGTGACGCGTCAGTGACCACGGCGGTCCTGAAGAGGCAGACGTGCCACCAGTGGGCTTCGTCGTGCGGCACTTCGCCGAGCTGGTAGCGATACCGCCCACGAACCTGGCCAACCGCGCGCCGCAACGCGAAGGCGGCCCGCCGCTTGGGCGGCGCTCCGCAATTGACGATCGAAAGGTCACTGGGCGCGACGCCGGGCAGCGCGGTCGCCCGGTGGCACACCGTCTCCGCGTAGGGCGCACGCAGCGCTTGTATGTCCCGAAGCACGGATGCCCCGCCATCGGCCAGGATGTCCGGCCCGTCCAGGAAGTCCGAGAGCGCCCGCAGCAACATGGCCGCGAGGCCGTACTGCATGCCGAGCAGGCACCGCATGAGCTCGGCCGACAACTTCCGGACGAGCCTTCCGAGCGCGAATTCTCCGTGCAGCGCGGCCAGGATCAGATAATTTCGCCGGTAGAAATAGATCTTGTCGCTGTCGAAGTCCTTCAGGGCGAAGTCGGTGTGCCAGAGGCCCGCCCCGGGCAGCATGATCGTCGGAATGTTGTGAGCGCGCGCGCGGTAGCAGTACTCGGCATCATCGGCCTGGGTGAAGATAGGCGCGATATAGCCGATCTTTTCTACTACCTCCATGGGTATCAGACAAGCCCACCAGGCCGCGTAGCCCGCGTCCAAACGCCGTTCCAGCAGGTTCGGGCGCCCAGGCTCGATCTCCGGCCCCAAGATGTCCACGTTGTCCCTGCTGTGTGGCATGGGCAGGCCTGGCTGCAGGTCATCAATGTCCGTCCGCTGAGCGTCGGCGATGAGCACGGTTGGGTGGAAGATGTTGAGCATCTGGCCACCAACGATGATCGGCTGCGCGACGTGATCGCCGAAGGTGGTGATGCGGATGACCAGCTCGGGCTCCAGCATGATGTCGTCGTCCAGGGTGAGCACATTCGCGGCCTGGCCCCACTGGCCCGACACCATGTCGTACAGCCCCCGGTTGCAGCCGCCCGCGCCACCCAGATTCGGCTGCCTTGTGTACCGCAGCTTCTCGCCCATAGCCTCGGCGGCCTCCCGGAAGCCCTCCTGAGACTCGACCAGGTCAGTGCCCTGGTCGACGACATAGACGTACCGCAGCCGCTCAAGTGCGAGCGGGTCGCTGACGAGAGCGCGCAAGACCCCCATGCAATACTCCGGGCGGTTCATCGTGGCGAATGAGGCTGATGTCGTTCGGTGCACCTCAGGCGCCCTGACAATCCACCGCGTCTCTTCCACCGTGAGGTGCTGGCCCGCTTCAGTCTCGATGTCAAGCCAGAGCGCACCCCCGTCTAGGAAGCGGTCCAGCCGCGCGGTGAGCGTGACATGTTCCCGGTGGCCCTCCTCCACCACCCGGGAACTGACGGTCCTCGCGAAGCCGCCCAGGTCCGACGCCTGGATGGCGAGGCGCCCACTGCCCGTCGCGACCAGCTCCACGCGAACCTCGTCAATGTCCGTCCATCGCTGCCAGTAGCTCGCGGGGAAACGTGCGAAATAGGTATTGCCTGAGACCACGGTGCCGGGAGACAGGCTGACTCCCTCTCTCCACCTGGTGGCGCAGCCCTTCATCACGCGTGCGTAGAGATCCTTGTTCACCGCGTCAACGGACCCGGCGAAGAGCCCCCGCTGGGCGAGCTGCCCATCGCCCGGCGTCGCCAACTCGGCCGCGGTCGTAATCCCCGACTGGCGACTTGCCACTGCGCTCAAGTCAGCTCCTCATCGCTTCGCCCTAGGAGAGATTTTGGCCTCGGAAATGATCAGCCTCCGTACGGGGGCCGTCGGCATGACATAAGAAGCTTCGCATGGATTAGTGCGCTTGGAGCATAGCGACGCCCATTTCTCCCGTAGCGTCACCAGCCCGGCGCGCAGGGATTGACCCGTCCCGCCGAGATTGGCCACTCGTGGCAGTGGCCCGTAGCCCACGGTGGGAGTCCGCCGCGGCGGCGCCGGTGCGTGGCGAGGCTCGGGGCCGCGCGGCGCTGCGGTGGCCGCGGCTTCGGCCGCCCGTCGCGAGAGGGGCTGGCTGCCTCCACCCTCCGGCGGATCCGCTCACGCGAAGCCAACCGCGAGGAACGTTAAAGCCACCCTCTTCGGCACCTTGCCGCGGACTCGCCGCCACTCTCACCTGCTAAAAGAAATCAGCGTTACTAGAGAGTCCATTAAGGGCTTGTACCTTATCTGTGGCTAGAGTATGCTTACGCCCCAAGATGGGCGTTTCATTGGGATTACCAGGACGGTTTATCATCCGGTTCGCCTCGAGGGGCTGACGGCGGAGAAATGACGAGGGTAGCTGCGGCCGTGGGCGCGAATATGGTCGGTGTCATCGGCGCTGGATACGTTGGGCTCACCACGGCCGCTTGCTTGTCACACCTCGGTCATTATGTCCGCTGCGCGGACATTAGCCCATTACTTATCCAGGAGCTCCAGCTTGGCCGCGTGGCCATGGTGGAACCAGGCCTCGAGCAACTCGTTCAGGACGGGATCGGCCAAGGTCGTCTGAGTTTCACGGTGGACACGCGGGCGGCCGTCGCGGATGCTCAGACCGTATTCCTGTGCTTGCCAACTCCGTCCGGACCAGATGGCAGCGCGGACATCAGCGCCCTAGAGTCCGTCGTCAGCGGTATAGCTGACCGTTTGCGGCCCGGATGCGTCGTGGTCATCAAGTCAACAGCGCCTCCCGGGACCGCCGCCAAGATGGCCTCACTCATTCTCCGTGATGACATTCCACTCGCCGTCAACCCAGAATTTCTCCGTGAGGGCCACGCCGTCGAGGACTTTCTTAACCCCCAGCGGATCGTGGTCGGAGCCGACTCACCTACGATTGGCCAGCTAGTCGGAGATATGTACGCACGCCTCTCCGCACCGCTGATCCTGACGAGCACCACGAGTGCCGAGTTGGCTAAGTACGCGGCCAACTGCTTCCTGGCGACGAAGCTCTCCTATGTCAATGAGATCGCTGAGCTGTGCGAGTGCGTGGGAGCTGATATCACGGAAGTCACGTCGGTTCTCGCCAGCGACTCGCGCATCGGCGAAGGTTATCTGCGACCAGGGCCTGGATGGGGGGGCCCATGTCTGCCGAAGGACGTCCGG
>Ga0070713_100003139_pt1 | contig 10877 bp, 10 predicted proteins | sample LARL82metaG_FD_65465 | JGI IMG/M metagenome (GOLD analysis project Ga0070713, IMG submission 65465) | Corn, switchgrass and miscanthus rhizosphere microbial communities from Kellogg Biological Station, Michigan, USA - LAR L8-2 metaG | ecosystem: Host-associated > Plants > Roots > Rhizosphere ... | reverse complement strand
CAGACGCTGGCCTGGGCCTCCAGCTATTATCTGCCGGCGATCCTGGCCGATCCGATCGCGCGCGATCTTGGCGTTTCCTCGAACTGGATCTTTGCCGCGTTCTCGGCATCACTGGTGATTTCGGCGCTGCTCGGCCCGCGGGTCGGCCGGCAAATCGATCTGGTCGGTGGACGCCAGGTGCTGTCGATCTCCAATCTGACGCTAGCGGCAGGACTGGCCCTGCTCGGCTTCACGCATTCGATCCCGATGCTGGTGATCGCCTGGCTGCTGCTTGGCATCGGCATGGGATTTGGCCTTTACGATGCCGCCTTCGGCGCGCTCGGCCGCATCTACGGCAATGCCGCACGCGGCCCGATCACCGGCATCACCTTGATCGCGGGATTCGCCTCGACCGTCGGCTGGCCGCTGACCGCCTTCGGATTGGAGCGCATCGGCTGGCGCGACACCTGCTTTGCATGGGCGGCCGCGCATATCCTTATCGGGCTGCCGATCAATTTTTTCATGATGCCGGCTGTGAAAGGCGCGAAGGCGGCCATCGCAGCATCGGCAAAACCGCACATTCCGATCGATCGGACCATGATCCTGCTGGCGTTTGCCTTTGCCGCGGCCTGGAGCGTCACCGGCGCGATGGCGGCGCATTTCCCGCGCATTCTCGAGGTGGCAGGCGCAAGCCCCGTGCAGGCGATCGCAGCCGGCGCGCTGATCGGGCCGGCGCAAGTGGCCGCCCGCATCGTGGAAGCGAGCTTGCTCAGCCGCTATCATCCGCTGGTCTCGACCTGGCTTGCCTGCGTGATGCATCCGATAGGCGCCGGCATCGTCGCAATTTTCGGCGGCGGGGCCGCGAGCGTGTTCGCGATCTTTCACGGCGCTGGCAACGGCGTCCTGACGATCGCGCGCGGCACGCTGCCGCTCGCGATTTTCGGCCCACAAAATTACGCCTATCGCCTCGGCATCATCGGCGCTCCGGCGCGCATGGCACAGGCTGCGGCCCCGCTCGCGTTCGGTCTGTTGATCGACGCCATGGGCAGCCGCATCCTGATCGTGTCGTCGGCCTTAAGTCTTGCGGCATTGTTGGCGCTGCTGATGTTGCGCGAGCGGTCGCCGCAGCGGTAAATGCCGGTCGGATTTGGCCTTCCCTCGCGCGCCGGTTTGACGCAAAACGGCGCCAAGGAAAGCAAAATGGAAAACGAAACCGGCCCCGGGAAATCCAAGACATTCTTTCAATGGGCGACGACGCCGCCGCAATCCTACGCGATCTATCTGATTTGCCTGGTGCTGGTCTGGGGACTGTCGTTCTATGCCGGGACGCTGAAGCCGAAAAAGCCTGTCGGACTCGGTCCGCCGCCCATCTCCGCGCCGCGCAATTGATAGCAAATCCCCCTGCCGTCATGGCCGGGCTTGACCTGGCCATGACGAGCAAAAAAAGGCTGCCAGCATGACAACTGACAAACCCCCCTCCATCACCCGCGTTAATCCCCCTGAACTCGGGACGCCGCCGGGTTATTCGCAGATCGTTGACGTGACCGCGAGCAGGATCATCTTCATCGCCGGCCAGACCGCGCTCGGCCGCGACGGCAACGTCGTCGGCAGAGGCGATTTTGCCGCGCAGGCGACGCTGGTGTTTCATAATCTCGCCATTGCGCTCCGGGCCCGCCGATGCACGGCGGCCAATCTGGTCAAGCTGACGGTGTTCCTCACCGACATGACAAATCTCGGCGCCTATCGCGAGGCACGAAACCGCTTCTTTGCCTCCGTCACGCCACCAGCCGCGCCTGCGGTGACGCTGGTCGAGGTGTCCAAACTTTATGGCCCCGACTTTTTGATCGAGATCGAGGCGATCGCGGCGGCCTGACTCTCTTTGCCTGAACATGATCTCCGCGCAAACGCGTTCCGCGTTTGTCGCGAGGGAAAACCGGTTCCCACTTTTCCGGATCATGCTCTAGCTCGCGAGCTTTTGGCTTCTGCCTTCGGTTGTCGCAATCCAGATGCCCGCGAACACCGCGACGAGGCCAATAACGAGATTAGGCGTGATCGGCTCGCCGACAAGCTGGGTCGCGAGCAAGCCCGCCGCGATCGGGTTGACGGTCATGGTGGCGGCGACGCGCGTCGGCGACGCCCGCTCCAGCGCCAGCACCCACAGAATGAACGCGAGCGCGCCGCCGGCGACGCCGAGATAGGTACCGGCAACCCATTGCGGCTCGCCAAAACTCTTCAGGGCCGCAAGGCTGCCGGTGAGCGTTCCCACCAGCATCAGCGCCGCAGCTCCCGTCCCCATGCCGACGGTCAAAAAGCCGAGCGCGCTCGACCTTCGGATAAAGGGACGAGACCAGACGTTGTAGAACGCCATGCAAGATACCGCAGCCGTCATGATGAGTTCGCCGCGCCATGCGCCCGGCGGCGCCGCCGAAAGACCCGCCGCAAGCGCTGCGATAACGCCGAGCACGGCGACGCCGACGCCGGCGGTTTTCCGCAACGTCAACGGCTCGAATCCGAGCAGTGCTGCGACCACCATGGTGTGGAGCGGCAAGGTCGCCAGCGCAAGGCTCGCGCGCGCCGCGGTGGTGTAGCCGATCGCGATGTTGTAGAGGACGAAGAACAGCCCGAAGAAGCAGAGCCCCAGCAGCATCACGGCCGGCAAATCTTTCCGCTGCGGCCATCGCACCTTCAGAAGCAACGCCGTCGGCAAGACGCAGACAAAGCCGATGCCCCAGCGCAGGATCGCAAGTGCGATCGGATCGGCACCAGCAACGAGATAGCGCGTGATCGCCGCTGCGGACCCGCCGAGGCAGCTCGAGACCAACGCGATCGCCACCCCGATCCACTCGCCCAACTCTGATCTCCTGTGTCTCGCCGCGCCGGCTTATGGCATCTTCCCGGACGGCAGCATTTGCGCAACTACCTGGCAGGTATTCATGTCGCGGCAGCAAGATTTTGCATCGAGCCTGCGCTGGTGGCGCCGGCACCGGGGCCTGTCGCAACTCGATCTAGCCATACGCACGGAAATCTCGCAGCGCCATCTCAGCTTTATGGAATTGGGCCGCGCCTCGCCCAGCCGGGATATGGTAATGCGGCTTGCCCTAGCCCTCGACGTGCCCCTGCGCCAGCACAATGCGCTATTGATCGCTGCCGGCTTTGCACCGGTGTGGCGGCAGACCAACCTGGCCGCGCCCGAACTTGGCGAAATCAGCCGCGCGCTCGACTACATGCTGGCGCAACAAGAGCCGTTTCCCGCGGTCGCGGTCGATCGGCACTGGAATTTGCTCAGGAGCAATTCCGGCGCGGTGCGCCTGGTCGAATTCCTGGTCGGACCTTTGGCGCCGGATACGCCGGTCAATCTGGCCGATGCGCTGGTGGCGCCGGACGTGCTGCGGCCGCATCTCTTGAACTGGGCGGACGTGGTCCGCTACTTCGTTCGCAGCGTGGAGGCCGACGCCGCGGCGGACGGCACGTTGGAGACGGCGGCGCTTTACGAAAGACTGTTGGCCTATGAGGGGGTGCGATCGGCCGTCAACGCCGTGCCGATCGATCTCGCACCTGCGCCAGTGCTTCCGATGCATTTCCGCAAAGGCAACACCAGCTTGCGCTTGTTCACGACCATCGCGACCCTGGGGACACCGCAAGACATCACGCTGCAGGAGCTTCGCATCGAATGTTTTTTCCCGGCGGACGAGGAGACCGCCGGCATCCTGCGCGGCTGGGTTGCTCAGTCATAGAACTCGGGCGACATCTTGAGGCCGTCGCGCTGTGCCTTGTCGTGGTTGATCCAGAGCTGCGCTTTCTCCTTGGTCAGCGTGTCCGAGATCTTGTCCATCGACGCCAGCGTCTGCTCCTTGTTGAAGTTGAGGGAAGGAACCCTCCGGTTTTCCCAATTGTCCTTGAAGTGCACGGCATCGCCGGAAAGCACCACCGCGCCGGTCCTGGGCAGCTTTACCAATAATGATTGATGGCCGGGCGTATGGCCCGGCGTCGACAGGATGGTCACGCTGCCGTCATCGAATACGTCACGATCGCCCTCGAGCTTGGTCACGGGATGCTCCGGCGTGAAGCGCGGCGCATTATTGGCGCCGGGCCATTCGTACTCGGCCTTCTGCACGTAGAGCATGACATCGGGAAACATCTCGACATTGCCGATGTGATCGGGGTGGGTATGCGACACCGCCATACCCTTGATGTCAGACGGCTTGACGCCGAGCTGGTCGAGTTGGGCCGCAAGGGTCTTCGGGCGTTTCCAGGTGACGGCCTTCGGATCGGCCGGTGCCAGACCGTTCGGCATCGCGGCGACTGCGTCCGGGATGCCGGTGTCCCACAGGAACCAGCCTTGCGCGTGCTTGATGAGATAGCAGGTGTCGACGAAGTCCATCGATTTGCCTTCGTTGACGCCGGGCGACCATCGCGAGATATCGCCGGCGACGCCTTCGCCGCAATTGAAGATATAGAGTTTCTCGACGGTTTGCGCGCAAGCCGGAGCAGCCGATACAACCACCGCCGCCAGCGCGGCGGCCAAGCCCATCACCTTGTTCATGCATTTCTCCCTGATCGGCCGATCTTAAGCCGATGGCGGCGATGTTACGTCGCCGATAGTGCGGCGGACAGCGTCCGTCCGTTCAAATCGCTGCTACTGTGCGATCAGCTGGAGAATGAGAACTACACTCATGCGCGCGAAGCTGAACATGTGATCGCGGCAGACCGCGCGCGCCAGCCGCGATTGCTCTTCTGCCGAATCTTTTCCGCTGCCGAGCCGGCGGGCATTCGGAACGGTGCGCATCATCGTCGGCACAAACCCGCTTGCCGCAAGCAGCAGCGAGCCCCAGCCGATCCACCACGGATTTTGCCCCTGCGCGATCTCGGCGCAGATGGCGGCCAACGTCAGCACCATGATCAACGCAACCAGCCGGTTCATCGGATAGGCCTCAGTGGTGACACGGCGGTAGTAGGCCGAAATCGAGGCCAGCACCTCGGCCGGCAGCACCCCGTCGGGATATTTGCGCGTCTGCACGTCGAACATCAGGTCGAACCACAAGACGGCCAGCAGGAACGCCGTGCCTGCCGCGGCGAAGCTGTGCATGGCTGATCTCCCGAGCACGGTTGTTTAGCGCAAAAATCACCACCAGAGCCTAGCGTCGCGAATATGCCATTTGAATCATTTTGTTACCTTCAACCCGGCGAATTCAAAGAGCCCGGATCAGGTCAAGCCAACTAATGGGTTGCGGGACGGTCCTAAAAATGATGCCTTTGGACTAAAGCGTTTGCCGGCGAGTTACGGAGTTCTGATTCGGAGGGCGCGGGCGCGATAAAATAGGCCCATCGAGCCTCTTCGTTTCGTTGGCCCAATCCAGGCCTTGATGAGAGGATCGGATGCTTTGCGAGCAGTGCGGCGAGCAAAATGCCTCGGCTAACCGCTTCTGTCAGGGCTGCGGCGTTCCGCTCCCGATCGCATGCCACGCCTGCGGGCACGTCAATCCCGCAGGTTCTGCCTTTTGCGGGGCCTGCGGCGCCGCCCTGGAATCCGCAGATCGCCCGCCGGCACTTCCGCATGCAACCGGCGTGGTCCGCGGCGAACTCAAGCAGGTAACGGTCCTCTTCGCGGATATCGTAAGCTCCACCGAGCTCGTGGCGCGCCTCGATCCCGAGGACGCGATGCGGCGTCTAAAACCCCTGCTGGACGCGATGTGCGAGGCGGTGGAGCGCTTCGAAGGCACCGTGGTTCGGACATTGGGCGACGGCATTCTGGCGTTCTTCGGTGCCCCCCGCGCCCAGGAAGGGCACGCCCTGCTTGCATGCGAGGCGGCACTCGCCATCCGTGATGCACCGGAGCTTCGTGAAGCGTCGGTGTCCATTCGTGTCGGATTGCATTCCGGTGAAATCGTCGCCGATGCGCCGCTGGCAGACTCGGTGAGCGATCGCGGCGCCTACGGTCTCACCATTCACCTTGCGAGCCGCCTGCCGCCGAAGGTCGAGGCAGGCGATATTTGCCTGACGGAGGAAACCTATCGCCTTGTCCGCTCATTCTGCGATGTCGGCCCGCTCGGGCGACATCGATTGCGTGGCGTCCCCGAACCGGTCGAACTTTTTCTGTTGAAGGGTCTCAGGCCCGCGGTCGCGAGCCAGCAATTCCGCGGGGTCACCCTGACATCCTTTCGGGGCCGCGACCGCGAAATGAACCTGCTGCAGCGGACCTTGGCGGCCGTCGAGACCGGCGGGACCCGCGTGACCGGGATTGTTGGAGCCCCCGGTACCGGCAAGAGCCGCCTTTGCTATGAGTTTGCGGGATGGTGCCGCGGACGCCTCATTCCCGTGTTCGAGGCACGGGCGCAACCTTACGGTGCGGCAACGCCCTTGCAGCCCGTGCTCGAGTTCCTGCGATCGACTTATTTCAGCGTTTCACCCGACGACGATCCGGACAGAGCCGCGCGCCGGATCGCGGGCCGCCTGGCCGAGCTCGGTTCAACCTTCGAAGCCGATCTGCCGCTGATATGCGATTTTCTCGGCATCAAACACGGTCAAGGTGCGCCCGCCTGGCTCAATCCAAAGGGGCGCAACGCGCGGCTGCTCGACATCGTCCGCCACATGATCCGTCAGAGTGGGGCTACGGCGTCCGTCATGATCATTGAAGATCTGCATTGGCTCGACCAGGCGAGCGAGGAGTTCGTCGCAACGCTTGTGGACGAAGTGGCTTCGACCAAGACCGCGTTGGTGGTGAATTTCCGCCCGGCCTATTCCGCACCATGGATGCGATCGCCCCATTACCAGCAGATTGAGCTCGCCGAGCTCAATCCCACGGACACCGATAGTCTGGTGGACGAACTCGTCGGCCGGCGTCCCGAACTGACGGAAATGCGCCAGCGGGTCGTTGCGCGCAGCGGAGGCAATCCGTTTTTCGCCGAAGAGCTCATTCGCTCCCTGGTCGAGCATGTCGTGCTCGTCGGCGATCAGGGCGATTATCGGCGCGGCATTATAAGCAGCGCCGACGTACTGCCGTCGACCGTCCAGGCCGTGATCGGCGCCCGCATCGACCGGCTGGCACAGCCGGAACGCGACTTGTTGCAGACCGCCGCCATCATCGGCAAAGAGTTTCAGCTGGCGGTCTTGCAAAGCATCGCCGCCTCGAGACCGGCCGAGGTCGAGGCCAGTCTGGTTCGGCTGTGCTCGGCGGGCCTGCTGCAACCACGCAACGGAACGGACGGACGCGGCTACAGCTTTCGTCATCCGCTGATCCAGGAGGTCGCGTACTCAACCCAATTGCGAGCCCGGCGCGGAATTCTGCATTCGGCGGTCGGGCGCGCCATCGAGCGTTTCTATCCCGAGCGGCTCAACGAATTCGCGGCTCTGCTTTCCTATCACTTCGAGGAAGCCCGGGAGATCGATGCCGCCTCCGAATACGCAGCCCGTGCAGCGCGTTGGGTGGGCTCGACCAGCCCGGCTCAGGCCATCAAGCATTGGCACAAGGTCCGCTCGCTGAAGGCCGAGCAGCCGCGCACGCCAGCCAATGACGCGCTGAAAATTGCCGCCAGCGGCCAGATCGCGTGGCTCGGCTGGCGTGAGGGGATGACTTCGGAAGAAGCGCGGCCGTTCATTCAGGAAGCCCTCGAACGGGCTCGTGAAATCGACGATTCGATGATTCCGCTGTTGCTTTTCATCGAGGGCCGCATCGCGGGCGCGAGCGGCGGACAGGCCGACGGCTATGTCAAAATTGTCAAGGAGGCACTCGCGCTCACGGAGTCCAAACAGGACGTCGGCCGCACAGCGACGCTTAACGCATCGCTTTGCCAGGCCTATGGCTGGGCAGGTTTGCTGCGAGAAGCCCTGGCAGCCAATGATGTCGCGCTGGCGGGAGCATCGAGTATCTCGAACTTCGACCATCAGTTCCTTGGGTACAGCATCGACCACTGGATACTGAGCCTGCGCGGGCGCATCCTTGTCCGGCTCGGCCGTTTCGATGAGGCCCGCCGATGCTTCGATCAGATGCTCGCCATCGAACCAGCGCTGATCGATCCCACGGTCCGCTTTATTGCCAATCTGGGATACGTCGATCTGGCATGGTGCCTCGACGACCCCAATATGGCCGATGAGCACGCCGCAAGGGTGGAGGAACTGGCGACGGGCCAGGGAAGCGCGTATTTGCGGGCCTATTCGTTCGCCTGTACGGCCACGGCTCGCAACATCGCCGGCGATTATGAGGGAGCCATTCTGGCATTCAGGGAAGGCGTCAACTTCCTGCGACAAGCGCGTGTGGCCATGGAAATCGAGCCGGACATGCTGGCCAGCATCGCTGATTGTCAATTCCGCAGCGGAACTCTTGATCCCGCGATCAAGACGGCCCAGGAGGCGATCTTGATTGCGGAGGGGCGGAGCGCCCGGCTGGCGCAATGCCGGGCCAGTATTACGCTGGCCAGCGCATTAAGCGCGACCGATGACATCGAAGCGCGCAACCAGGCGGCAGAGCTGCTTGACCGCGCTGAGCAGCTGATCGAGGTGTCCGGCGCGAGCATCTACGCGCCGCTGCTCAAAGAAGCACGCGGGCGATGCGTCGCCAGGTCAAGTGCCGAGTGACGGGCGAACGATCAGCGTAAATTCCCGCAGACCGTAGCCCTCGATCACTTCGGTCGCGGCGGCAAATTGCGCCGCGCAGTAGTCCGCCCACCGTTGCGGCACGGTGGAATAGACCCCCTGCCGGTCCGGTGCGCCATCGGGCGGCGCACGCATGAAATTCACCGAAAAGCCGCGCCTGCTGGATCCGTGCAATTGGTCGAGTGTCGCGACAACAAATCTTTCCCACAAATCCCGCGGTTGATCGAGCTGAACATTGAAGATGCCGCTGGCAATCGAGTAGTCGGCGAGCCGCGGGCTGGCGTGGCCGTGGGCGAACGACACGTTCGAGCGATCGCGCCACAGCCGGCGCGCGCGCGTAAGCATCGCCTGCGAAAGGTCGACGCCGAGATAGTCGACGGCACAGTCTGCATGTCGCCAATCCAGATAGGAAAGCAGCGCGCCGTAGCCGCAGCCCAGATCGTTCAGAGAGAACGGCGAGGCGAAGTCGCACAGCCTCAGCAATTGAACGAAACGCATCTGCTGCGTGGCCACGCAAGTCCAGTCCACGCCGAGCGGCGTTGCGCCGAATTTTTTGACCTTGCCGGTGTAATATTCCGTGATCCCGGCACGGACCGCGGCCAGGTCCGCCCCATCCGACACGGGAGCACCCTTGCTTGGTTCTCTCCGGATCAATCGGACCCTCTCACTTCTTCTTTTTCGCTTTCTTTGCCGGATGTTTCCGCCTTGGGGCCATCGGCAAGGAAATCGTCAGGTATGTTTGCTCGAGATAGAAAAGCGGCCTATCGCCCTCATAAATTTTCACCACATTCTCTCCCTTTGGCCGTGAATCATGAGCCATCATGTAACAGGGCAGCGGGGGTTCCTTTCTGAAATTTGCTGCCAGGGCGTCCGATATCTTCTGATCTCCATTGTCGGGGAGATTTTCTAGCAAGTCCCGCCAGCGATTTTTTGCCCGGGCATTGTAAAGGCCACCGAGTCCAAGTAGCGCCGCGCCTTCGGAAAAAGGCCGTTTTGCTCTGAAAATTTCGAACTGCTTCTGGAGCTCAGTCATCTCCTCAATTCCGCCGAAGAACTCCGCGGTGCCTGAAAATGGGGTTGGTGCAAAACGAACATTGAACAGATCAAGAAACGAGCCGATGTAAATGTCGTCGTCTAGCATGCGGGCGCCCATTGCTTTTCCCTCCCTGTTTGCTGCCGGGCCAAAGTTGGATCGGAAAGCCGACCGAGTATTAGTATTGATTGATATCGGGCTTGAGCATGGACGCTAGCACAATTTCGGCTTGAGCGCTCTTTGAAATCGCCGGTCTCCCCCTCGACTGGCCGCGACGATGAGGCCGGCCCACACGTCCCGCGGCTGACCAAGCTGAATGTTGAAAAATCCGCTGGCAACCGAGTAGTCGGCGAACCCCGGGCTGGCGTGGCTATGCGGAAACGACACGCCAGGGCGATTGGGCCACGGTCTCCGGGCGCCTGAGCATAGTTTGCAAAAGGTCGATTTCGAGATAGTCGATCGGACAACCCGCGTGACGCGAATCCAGATAGCAAAACAGCGCGCCCTTGCCGCAGCCCAGATCGGGCCCTCTTACTTTTTCCTTCTTGCCGCCTGCTTCCGCCTTGGGGCCATCGGCAAGGAGATCGTCAGGTATGTTTCCTCGAGATAGAAAAGCGGTCTATCGCCCTCATAAATCTTCACCACGTTCTCTCCCTTTGGGCGCAAATCATGAGCCGTCATGTAACAGGGCAGAAGCGGTCTCTTTTCGAAATTGGCCGCCAGGGCGTCCGCGATCTTATAATCTCCATTATCGGGAAGATTGATAAGCAGATCAAACCAACTGCCTTTTGCGATGTTATTGTAGATGCCGCCTAGTCCAAGTAACCTCGCGCTTTCGGAAAATCGACGGCCGGCCTTGAAGATATTGAACTCCGCCTGAAGCGCGGCCATTTCTTCAATGCCGGCGGGGACCTGTGTTACGTGCACGGCTGGCGCAAAACGAATATTGAACAGGTCAAGTAGACTACCGATGTAAAAGTCGTTTTCCTTCATATAGGCGCCCATTGCATTTCCCTCCTGTTTGCTGATCGGGCCAGGGTCGGATCGGAAAGTCGGCCGAGTATTGTTTGATATCGGGCTTAAATGCTCGAGATGGAACCTAGCATAATCTCGGCCCGAGCCCTTTGAATCTTGCTTCCAACTGGCGGTTGCGTTGCGGGGTTGGGACGCGGAGCCTGCCAAAGCACATTGACAGCCCGCGCCGGTTTCGCTGTAATCGCCCCATGGGGGTTCTGCGATCCCCCCGTGAGGCGACATGCCCAAGTATCGCGTCCCG
>Ga0070713_100003138_pt1 | contig 10878 bp, 8 predicted proteins | sample LARL82metaG_FD_65465 | JGI IMG/M metagenome (GOLD analysis project Ga0070713, IMG submission 65465) | Corn, switchgrass and miscanthus rhizosphere microbial communities from Kellogg Biological Station, Michigan, USA - LAR L8-2 metaG | ecosystem: Host-associated > Plants > Roots > Rhizosphere ... | reverse complement strand
GCCTCTATCGCCTGGCGCAACTCCCCAATAGCCCACTGGACAGGCTGCATGGCGATCAACTTGTCGGAGGGATCGGCGATAATTGCAATCCGCACGGATGCCGCGCTGAGATTTGCTCCCAAGTATCCGAATGCAGTCGCCTGGCCGGCTTGCTTGAGAAAACCGCGGCGCAGTATGGATTTCATAACACTTCGTTGTAGCTAGGACACCAACCTCAGCGACCCCTGAAAGATTCGGGGATCGAATTGCCACACGACATCTCGAAATTCACGGTGACTCCGGACATTAGAATACCTCTCGCTCGCGTGCAGTGCCAGCCTTTCGAGCAGGTGAAACTCTCGAGTAAGCGGCAGGTCAATATCGAAGCTTCCACGACCACTCGTTTACCCTTGCTTCATTTCGCGCTGCGAGCGCCAAGGAGCGGGCCTTCTCACACATTGTACTGACGAGGGTACTCGCGGCCCGCGCGCGATCGCATCGAAAAATCGGACATAAACTCCACATAGCATCCAGCGACTTCATTTCGGGCCCTGGCCAACGGTGAGGGTTAGTCCCCTGATCGGTTTGTCCGCCGCATCGAGGAACCGGGCACAGAAGTCGGTCGCGCCGCCGCCGTTTACGACCGCAGCGCGAATGATATTCTGCCCCTTTTGGAGCGTGAGGCGCTTGGAGACGCCATCGTCGATGACGGTCTGGCGATCGCCGTAAATCCCGATCACTTCTTTGCCGTTGACCCACCATACCGAAGCCGCGTTGGAGCCGATCGCCAACCGCACATCCCGCATCTCCCGCGGGCAGTTGACTAGTGTCACGGCCCAAAATAGAACGTCGGACGTCGGCTTGCCGAGTGCGCGGGCGAAGTGATAGAGGTTGATGTTGTAGTTCTTCGTATCCACAGCGTGCCAGGTGAGTTCAGCGGCACCGACCGTAACCTTATCGCCCTCGTGGGGAATGACTGTGAACTGGTTCGGAAAATATTGCTTCTTGACGGCCCCTTGCACCGCGCTGTCGGTAAGTCCATTGGCGGCGATCGGCTCGAGTAGCAGCCAGCGCTGGATGAAGCCGTCCGCATTGGGGGCCGTCTCAAGCGAGGCAGGACTCGTTAGAGTAGGCCCGAGATCGCCTGCCCCGGCGGCTACTGTCGAAGACACTGCGCCGAACCCAAAAATCAGCGCCATTCGAATGATGTTCACGGTGTTTTTAACAGCCATCGCTGTTTCTCGCTGGCCGGATCGAACTTGGCCAGCGTTGCGAAACTGCTGCCCACAGCCGAAAGAACCAGGGCTTCATTGGAATTCGGAGCCGATTTCGGCATGATGCGCCAGGTGTCATCGGCAAGCTGGTCCATACGCCATAGTTGTTCAGGCCCGCCAGTGAAGGCGGGCAGGACGACCAATTCTGCGTCTGACGTGGTAGCCAGAGCGCGATCGGTGCCGGCGATGGTGATCTTGAAATACGGCGAACCAGGGTAGCCGCCGGCATTGGACACGGCAGTGATGGCCCACTTCTGTTGGGCTTGAACCATATAATTGGCCATTCGCACATCGATGTTACCGGAAGGCCAATTCTTTGACACTTCCGCAACATCCTGCGGCGGAATCACGCCGCCCTGCCCTTCAAAAACTCCGCGGCCGCCTCCTCCCCTGCCGCCCCTGCCGCGGGCGACTCGTCCGCCGACCGGCACTCCCTCAACTGCAAGCTCGAGCACGGTACCCGTGCGCACAGATTCGATTTCGTACGTGGCCTCCTTTAAATTCTCGCCGGCCGCCGGCCAGCCGTCTTTCCAGAGCAAGGGACGGATATCGAGCACGCTGGCGCCTCCCCGATCCAGGTCGGCTTCCCAATGGAGCGAAAACTTCTGCACGCCGTCTCCGAGATCGAGCAGACCGAAATGGCCGGGGCCAATCACGCGGCCGCCTGAGCCCACAAACAGCTTGCCGCCGCCTTGCAGCATGTCAATACCCAAATTGTCGAGGAAGGGGCCGAACACTTTCCTCGCGCGGCCGACACGGATGTTGTAGCCGGAGTCTGCGCCCCGGCAGCAACTGCCGTGTGTCACCAGCAGGTAATACCAGCCATCGTGATAGATCATGTCGGACGCTTCGCCATTGATCGCGATATTCCGAGGCTGGTCCGTGGGGTTAAGCCGCTTGCCCGTTTTGGGATCGAGTGCGACCAGCCGGATATAGCCGAAGTAAGAGCCGTAGGTCAGCCATAGCTTGCCATCGGTGGGATCGAGGAACACCCCTGCGTCTATGGCATTGGAATCTTCAATACCATCGGACGAGGCGACGACGCCTCCCTCTTCCCATTTGTAATCGGGCGAATCCGGGTCAAGGGATTTGCTCCAGATCATATTGACCGCCGCCTTGGGCTGCGCGCCGATGTTCGCAGCGACATATACGTAGTAACGGCCGCCGAGGTGAATAACATCCGGCGCCAATCCGCGGCGGGGGAGCGTAACGCCGCGGCGCCATGTCCAGCCATCATCGGAGACTAGAGAAGAGCCGCCCGTACCGTAGGTATAGAATTTACCGCCTGACTGAACGATGGTAGACGGGTCGTGTATCCCGACGTCGCCGTCCAGCCCCAAGGCCAGCGAAGCCAGCGCCAGGGCTGGTGCGAAAAGCGCGCATTTCATTGAACCCTAGAATTGAACGCGAATCATCGTCTGCAGAATTCGCGCGTAGCCCAGCGCTCCCGGACCCGGTTGTGTGGCCGTTCCGAATCCGCCTATATTCACAGCTCCGCTTGGATTCCGGCCCAGCGCATTCGCCGCCAGCGAAGGCTGGCCCGTGGGGATTCCATTGTTCAGCGTAGACGCCGGATAGCTCAGATAGCTGAGGTTGATATTGTAACCGGTGAAATTCGTGTGATTGAAGACGTTGAATGCATCCAAACGGAATTGAAAGCGTACGCGTTCTTTAATAGCGAACTCTTTCTGGACCGACATATCCCAATTGAAGAGACCCGGTCCATACAGATAATTGATCCCGGACTCGAGCCCCTGGCTTCCGAAGCTGGGCACGAAGAAACACGACGGATTGAGGCGATTGAATGGATCGTCCAAATGTGTGTACGGGTCGCATCCTTTCACGACGCCAATACGGGCGCCTTCGGTATTGGAACCGGTGAAATTCTGGTTGCCCGCTCCCGGCACGGAGAACGTGGGGGTGAAGGGAGAACCGGTTAATGCCTGGATTACGCCCGAGAGCTGCCAGCCATCTGTTGCCAGCCGAGTGAAACTATTTCCCGCAAAAAACTTCGGCACGGTGTAGACGTAATTGATTGCCAGTACTTGTCTGCGATCGAAACTCGTGGGCCCGTAGTAAGCTTGACGCGTGTATTGATCGGGCCGGACGAACGCATTGTCGTTGGTGGATGCAAGTCCATTGCCCGCGATACCCAGGGACTTGCTCCACGTGTATGCCACGCCCAAGAACAATCCCTTGGCTGCCCGGCGCTGGAGATTGACTTGTAACGCGTTGTAGTTGGAGTTCGATGCGCCTTCGTAGAGGTTGATGCTGCCGAAACCGAGATACGGCTTGAGGAAGTTGGCATCCTTGCAGTTGTTTCCTAGCAGGGCGTTGGGGCTGGTTGCCAGCCGCTGCGGGTCCTGGTTTTGCGGCAGATAGCATTGTCCGAAAGCGTTGTAGTTGAGGTTGCGGTTGTCCTGAAGATGGCGCGCCTGCGTGCCCACATAACCCGTATCCAGGGCCATTTTCCACGGCAGCCTGGTTTGAACGCTGAACTGATACTGATACGTGGTCGGAATCACGCCCGTGGGATCCGCCATATTGACCGAGGGCGGGCCGATCAGGATGTTCTTCGGATCGATGGCTGCCACGAAGTTTTGTTGTAGCGTCGGTGCGAGCGCTTCAGGAGGGTTTGCCACGGAATCGAAGATCCGGTTCCCCTGGATGCGATCGTAGTAAATACCGCCGCCCGTCCGAATCACCAGGCTGCCGTTTCCCCTCACGTCCCACGCGACGCCGAAGCGCGGTCCCCATTGCGGAGCCCGACTATCGAACAAGTATTTGTTCACGCAGGTTCCCCCCTGGCAGATGCCGTTGAACGGATCGCCAGTCCCGGGCACTTCCAGGCCGATATCGAACGAGGGCAGGTAGGTATTGGTCACGGGGTCGAAAGCCGCCCGGGTGTTCGCCGTCCCTGGAAGGATGGCGGGCTGATACAGACGCGGCGCCTTGGCCGGATTATAGAGTGCCGGCACAAACGTGGATGCCTGAAGGCTTGTGTCGTACTGTGGCTGGTAATAAGCCAGTCGCAGACCGTAATCGAGCGTGAGGTTGCGCCGGATCTTCCAGGTGTCTTGCACAAACCCCTCAACATTCCAATACCGGTACAAACCGACAACGTGAGTAGCGGCCTGAGTAAATGTGTTAAACACTCCGAGTTCGGCATTGGAAAACCCGAACCCGGTGTCGTATGGGTTGGAGGGATTGTCGCCGAAATTGTAACTACCATTGAAGTTCGCGAACGAACTCTGGTCCTTCGTGCTTCGCTGAAGGTAAATGCCGGTCTTGATGGTGTGGCTTCCCCAGACCTTGGTCAGGTTATCCGAGATATCGATGGTGTCGTTGATGGCGTGGAAGGGGGCATCGCCGGTTCCGAAGCTCGGGCTGGTGCTGATCCTTGTGCCATTGAATGTCACGTTGGGAAGGAAGTCGTTCTGGACCGCGTTGGGATAGAGGACTGGCAGCTTGACACCCGATGTGGAACTTCGAAGAATGTTCGTCGCCTCATCGAAGTTGTTTTCGCCATGGCTAAACCCTATGTTGACTTCATTCGTCATCGTGGGCGAGAGGATGAATGTTGCCCCGCCCGCGTAGGAGTGTCCCGGCTGCTGATTGCTGACCTTGCCCAGCGGGACTGCCTGGCCCAGAATAAATGAGCCATACGGCAAGACGTTCGGTTGAACGTCATTGATCCAATGGCCATAAAGATGGACCTTGTCGCTCAGGTTATAATCCAGGCGCAGCAAATCCTCGCGCCGGGGCGCGGCGCCCGGCAACTGAGTAACGTAGTTGAAGTTGCTCGTCTGCGGCGCGTTCGGGCTGGGGAACATTTTCAATAGGGCCACGCCCGGCGCATAGAGTCTGTCCTTGGGAATGACATTCCCCGGGAAGGGCGCCCCAGTGGTTGGGTCTTTGATTGGGACGCGCACGCCCTGACTGCAGTCTTTGTTTGTGCAGAAGGGCTGGTTGTTGTTATCCACACTCTGGCTGAAATCCCCTTGCTTTTCGAGATCGGTTGGGACCAGGGCGGTCCTGGCCGCATTGGGCTGGAGCTGCCGCTGGAATTCCTGACTGAAGAAGAAGAAGGCTTTGTGCCGGAGCTTCTCGAACACTTTGGGAATGTAGATCGGTCCGCCAATGGTGTAGCCCGGATCGTTGTAGCGGAACAGGGGCCTCGGAAGGAACGGCTGCCCGAAGCTGGGGCGCGCATTGTTTAAGAACGAGTTCGCATTGAGACTGTCATTGCGGTGGTAGAAATAGCCGCTGCCGTGAAACTGCTCGCTGCCCGTCTTGGTCACCAGCGCGATTTGGGCCCCGATACTGCGCCCGTACTCCGCCTGGTAGGTCCCAGTTAGCATCTTGAACTCGGAGATAGAGTCGATGCTCAGGACCGCGGTTTGCTGGCCATTGTTGCCTGTATCGACGGCTGAGATTCCGTTAATGGTTAAGTTGTTCTGGGAAGCGCGCTCTCCGTTGACATTTAAATTGTTCAGCCCGCCGATGCCGCCTACCGAGAAGTTCGCAGTCGAGACCACCCCAGGAATGAGCTTCGCCATATCCAAGGGATTCCGTCCGTTCACCTCGATATTTTCGATCTGGTGCCCGGTGATGGTAGATGACCTTTCCACGCTCTCAGTCTGCAAAAGCGCTGCTTGAGCCGACACCTCCACCGTTTCCGTAACTGCGCCGACCTCAAGTAGAAGGTTTCCTACGTCCAACTTGTCGTTCGCGTCCAACGGAATGGCGGCTCGAGACAGCTTCTTGAAACCTATCGCCTCCACAGAAACCGAGTAGGTTCCTGGCAACAATGCGGCGGACAGAAAGCCGCCCTCGGGTCCCGTTTGAGTGACGGATGTGAAGTTCCTGGAGGGCTCGGTAACGGTCACCATGGCGCCCCGGATGGGTGCCATCTGCGAGTCAAGCACGCGCCCACTGATCGACCCGCTAATAGTTTGTCCGTGCGCAGGAAAAGCGAAAGGCAGCAATAAAAGAGCTGCAATTCGGATTCCGAGATGCAAATTAGGTGACATGTTAGATTCCCCTCCCGCTCGCATAACCCACGTTCAGAAACAGGCCCGCTCTTTTTCGGATGTCCGTATCTTCGTCGCCTTCGGATGTGAAATAGGATTTATCATGCGCGCACTGTATTGTCAAGAGAAGTTTGCAAGCGCATACAGTATTTACACCCCCGGCCTCCCGGAATGTTTGGCCTTTCCGGGCATCCTGAATTCGGCCCTCGCCTCAAGGCGTACCGGCAACATGGCAAGGTCCAGCGAGGTTAAATGGCGGTGTATAATGCATTCGCTTACAGTGAAGTAAATATGAAACGAACATTGGTTCTCCGCGCGTTGACGGCAATCTGGGCCGCGGGAAATTGCCTGGCACAACCGGGCGCGGCCGGGCCTTCGGCAAACCCCTCGGAAAGCCGGCCCCGGACGCTTTCGCCTTATTTCACGCCAGCGACGTCGGCGCCAAAACAGCCGGATGCGGACGGCTTCATTCAGCGCTGGCTCCTTCTGGAACCGATCGACAAGCCGAACCGCACAAATACGGTTTTTACCGACACCTACGTGCGGAACGCCCTGAATAGCCAGTACTTCCCGAACCAGTTCAGTTTAATTCCGCACAATGGCGACAAAGTCAAAGTCGGCGAGCAGGAGCTCGTGTGGCATGCGCTCGATTCCACGGGATTCAACGTCAAGCTCTTTCGCTTCGCCTATGGTCTGAACAAGACAACCTATGGTGTTATTTTCTGGGCCGTGACAGTCATCGATAGCCCGCGCGAAATTCAAAACGCCCGAATGACCGTCGGCGTCAATGGGGCGGCTATGTGGTGGCTCAACGGCAAGGAAGTCGTTGACCTCTTCGGCGACCGGCGCATGAAAATGGACGATTGCGTTTCCAAACGGCTCACACTGAACAAGGGCCGGAATGTGATTCGAGGCGCCGTCATCAATGGACCCGGCTTGAGCGATTTCTGCCTCCGCTTCATCGATGAAAACGGTGCGCCGATCAAGGATCTCAGCATCAGCCTTGATCCCGCCGCAAATTGATGGGTCGGCCTGCCTGAGGCCTCAATCCAGTTTTTGGAGTCTGTATGAAATTCTACATTCCGGTAGCGGCGTTTCTCTTAACCTCGGCGATTCCCGCTCTGTTTGCGCAGGCACCGGCACTGAACGGCGAACCCTACATCCACGATCCTTCCACGGTTGCGTTCAGTGACGGGAAGTATTTCGTCTTCGGCACCGGTGGAGGCGGTCTAATTTCCGAAGACGGCTGGACGTGGCATAGTGGAGCCCAGCGCCCCGGTGGCGGAGTCGCTCCCGACGTTATCAAGATCGGGGACCGCTATTACATGACGTATGCCAGGGGTGGCGGAGGGTTGTCCGGCGGTCATGCGAGCAATGTTTACGTCATGTGGACGAAGTCGCTAGACCCCGCTTCCCCAGAATTCAAGTTCAACGACGAAACTCTCGTCGCCTCAAGCGACGGAGTTGAGGACTGCGATGCCATCGACCCCTCTTTCCTTCTCGATCCCACCACGGGCCGGCTATGGCTGAGTTACGGAACCTATTTCGGGTACATTCGCATTGTTGAGCTCGATCCCAAGACGGGGAAGCGCGTCGCCGGCAACAAGCCGGTGGACGTCGCGATCGACATGGAAGCCACCGATTTGGTGGCTCGCGACGGATGGTATTACCTGCTGGGCACTCATGGTACCTGTTGCGACGGCGCCAACTCTACGTACAACATTCGTGTGGGCCGTTCCCGGAACGTCCTCGGCCCCTATATGGATCACATGGGCATCCCGCTGCTCAAGGGTGGCGGGAAGCTCGTGGTAGCGGCCAGTGGCCGCTTTGTCGGGCCGGGCCACTTCGGCAGACTAGACTTGGGTGATGGCGTGGAGAAATTCTCGATGCATTACGAAGCCGACCTGGACCGCAGTGGTCGGAGCGTGCTGGATATCCGCCCGGTGCTTTGGAAGGATGGATGGCCGGTGGGCGGCGACAATTTCTGGGGCGGCGACTTTGAAATTCAGTCGGAGCGGAGCGGCTTCGCGCTCGAGCTGGCGGTGGATTTTGTACGCCTGCCGGGACGCGGCGGCTTCGGAGCGGGCGGTGGACGGGGGCGCGGCACCGCAGTTCCCGGCGCCGGTCCGCCAGCCGGCACTCCGGCCGCCCCGTCTGCCCCCGCGGTGCAGGCGGTTCAGGGGCAGCGACTCTACGACGTCTTGCACGGCTGGCCTACTGGCACTATTGACTTGCGCATCGGCGACTACATGATGCGGCCTCACCAGAAGTGGACTATCACGCCGGTCCCCAATGCCGGCGGCTATCCGGGCTCGCCCTACTTCAAGATTCAAATCGCCGAAACGGATCGCACGCTGGCAGCGGCGGAAGGCAACGAAGTGGTGACGGTTCCTACCTTTACGGGAGCCCCTGAACAACTCTGGCGTATTGACCAGTTGACCGACGGCGCGTACCGCATCATACCCAAGGCGGTGCCGAATTCCGCCGATCCGGTCGCCTTGAGCGCGGTCGGCGCGAGCACGCCGACGCTCGCAAGATTTGACCCGAAGAGTGACAAGGGGCGTTGGACTTTCCGGAAGCCATAAGGCGGTGGCGATCCCATCCATTTGCGACGCCAATCGCTATCCGCGCGGGCAGGCGTACATGTTGTGCTCCCAAATTGGGCATTACCGAGAACCGAGTCGGTTAAGACCTGGGCGGGGGAGACTGCGCCACCAGCTTAAGGCCTGATGCCCGTTTGCGACATACGTTATACAATCGCGGAGAACCATTCCCCGAGATTTCAAGGACGGAGATACATGAGGACCTGGATTCGACCCACAACTGCAGTTGCATTCATTACGCTCACAGTGTGTTTTGCTCTGAGCATTCCGCAATCTGCGCTCGCGCAGGCGCCGCCCGCGGCTGATGCCGGTGGCGGAGGCAGAGGAAGAGGAGCCAGGTTTGCCCAGGACCCTCGCGCGCAGACCCGCACCTGTCATTTCGAAGACACCAATGAAGATCTGCCGTACTCGATCTATGTATCCACGAAAGTGAAGCCGAATCAGAAGGCGCCCATGATTGTGACTTTGCACGGTCTCGGAGCTCCCCAGACCATCATGATGGGCAAAGCCGCCGTGGATCTCGCCGAAGAAGGCGGATACATTCTGGTTGCGCCTATGGGCTACAACATAAGCGGCTGGTACGGTAGTCCGGCCTTCGCGGGTGGCGGAAGGGGCCGTGGCAACAGAGCTCCGGGCGCCGCGAGGCCCGCGGGAAGCCCGCCCGAAGCTGCCGGCAATGGGCCGGGCGGAGCGCCTCCCGGCACGACAGGACTGGCGACCGCCAATCAGCCCGCAAATCTGCGCGAACTCAGTGAAAAAGACGTAATGAATGTCATCGCCATGGTTCGCAAAGAATTTACGGTCGACGATTCGCGGATCTACATCATGGGCCATTCAATGGGTGGCGCTGGCGCGCTATTCCTTGGCTCCAAATACGCCAGCATGTTCGCTGCAGTTGCCGCCGAGGCTCCTGCGGCGTTTTGGCAGACCCGGAAGGAAACGATGCAGCCGCTGAAGGACGCAAAAGTTCCTGTGATGATCGTGCATGGCGATATCGATGAAGTGGTCCCAGTCGCGAATACTCACGCCTGGGTGGATGTAATGAAGGAACTAAATATGGACTACGAGTATGTCGAGCAACCAGGCATCACGCACGGTCCGGTGATTCAATCCGGTCTGAGGCCGATCTACGAGTTCTTTGCGAAGCACAGCAAGTAACAGTGAAGGCATGAACATGAAACAAAAGAATATCGAATCGGCGTTGACGAGCTTCGCGCTGTTCCTCTGTTTTTGTCTGGTCGAGGCGGTTCCCGCATTCGCTCAGCCACCTGCCAACGCGGTTCCCAACGGCCCAATCAACAGGCCTCCGGACCCGCGCGTACAACAAAGGAAATACCACTTCGCGGATACGAACGAAGATTTACCCTATGCTTCGGAAATCGAAAGCTCTCTGTCAAGTATGCTACAGCGCGGCAACTAAGGAACTAGCGACGTGGCGCTGCGTCCAACGGGTTCAAGCCATTCCGGTAGCCCGGGTCCATCGCCGCAAAGTCCGTCCGATAGCTGACGGTGTTGGCGGTGGGAAAACTGGCCGGAACGCTTTGTGTCACTTCGCCTGTTGCGGCCCATTGGGTGCCGCGCTGAAAGGTGACAACAAAATCGACGGAGCTGAGAGCGTTGATGTCGTGCCCCATCGTTGTATGAAACACACGGCCGCGGCCGTAGCTGATGGCCATGAGGACCGGCTCGTCGTGGCCCGAACCACTATTGGCTGGATCGGAATATGCGGTAGCGAGCACGGTTACGTTCTTTCCGGGTCCGCGCAGCCGCGCATACAACTCGTCTCCCTGGTGCATCCACTGCTCGGGCAATCCCTTTGTGATGGCGTGGCTGGCCCGAACCGTGACCTGATACGGCGTGCGGCGTCCATGGCTGCCGGCTGGCCCCGGAGCCGGATCCGGCGTTAGCTTTCCATCTTTGTAATACCAGTAAGGCCCCTGCTGTTCGGTCCGGCCGCGCCAGCCTCCTATCCCGATCATCTCGTTGAAC